>SXGS01682843.1_pt1 | contig 20930 bp, 14 predicted proteins | sample 3174681 | NCBI WGS metagenome assembly SXGS01 (sample SAMN11356861, study PRJNA531348) | freshwater metagenome | isolation source: freshwater sample F1-80 | place: China: Fuxian Lake, Yuxi | collected 2017-12-25 | reverse complement strand
GCCTCCGCCTGGCGCGATCTCGTCGTCCCCAGACACACCACGGCCCCCGCCGCGCACTCTCACGGCATTTTCGCTCCCAACTGACCAATCGCGCTCGTCGCGGTCGTCGCGGTCGTCGCGGTCGTCACGGTCGTCACGGTCGTCACGGTCGTCACCGTCGTCACGGTCGAGTTGGGCGGAGCTGCTGCGGCGCGTCTTTGCCGTCGACGTCCTCACCTGCCCGCAGTGCGGTGGCCCCCGCCGCCTGATCGCACGGCTCACCGACCCCATCGTCATGCGCAACATCCTTGGCAGCCCTCGGCCACCCGACCGAGTCTCCACGCCCCGCACCCGCGCGCTCACGCGAACAGCTCGACTTGGCCTGAGCCAGCGCCCTTCACCACGCCGAGCACGCTCCTCGCCCGCAACCCGCGCCGGCCAGCAGGCCCGCTCGTATCCAACGTGCCCGCACCACCGCCCCAGGGGGCCTCGCGAGGCTCGCAAGCCCGGCCCACCGACGTCCCAGCTGAGCTCGGGAGACCACTTGACGGATCGGCCAGCAACGGTAAATCTCCCTCTTGCGGTCCAAGACAACCGCGTCCGGCGGACGTCATCCGCTCGGAGCCCCCACCTGCTGAAGCGTGTATCCCCACTCCATGATGACAAACCTAAAATCTGCTGTGGCTAAATGCGGCGCCTTTGTGGCGTTTAGCCTGCTCACGTCCACCCCCGTCATGGCCGGCGCCGTCGCGACCGACGACGCCGCTCAGGGCAGCCTCAAGGCCGATGACCTCGTCGGTGTGTCGTTCTGGGTTATCTCGATGGCGCTGGTGGCCGCGACGGCCTTCTTCTTCCTTGAGACGCAGCGCGTCAAGGCGAAGTGGAAGACCTCGTTGACTGTCTCCGGCCTCGTGACCCTCGTGGCCGCGACCCACTACTTCTACATGCGCGATGTCTGGGTGACCACCGGTTCCACCCCGACCGTCTTCCGCTACATCGACTGGCTCATCACGGTCCCGCTGCTGATGGTCGAGTTCTACCTGATCCTCTCCGCGGTCACCAAGGTCCCGAGCGGGGTCTTCTGGCGCCTGATGATCGGCACCCTGACCATGCTCATTTTCGGTTACTTGGGTGAAGCCGGCAAGGTCGGAGCTTGGCCCGCCTTCATCGTCAGCTTGGCGGGCTGGTTCTTCATCATCTACGAGATCTACGCTGGCCAAGCCAGCAAGATCAGCGCCGAGTCCGCTCCGCCGGGCGTCCAGTCGGCATACAAGCTGATGCGCAACATCGTGGTCTTCGGCTGGGCCATCTACCCGCTCGGCTACTACCTCGGATACCTCACCGGTGGTAAGCCCGAAGAGTCCGCGGTCATGCTCAACGTGGTCTACAACCTCGCGGACGTGGTCAACAAGATCGGCTTCGGCGTCATCATCTGGGCCGCCGCTGTCAACGAATCCGACAAGAACTAAGTTCTCCTCACGAATCGGACAATGGAGCGTTCTGCTCCATTGTCCGATTTTCTTATCCACGCGTCCCGAGAACCTGCGCTTGCGATTTTCCTAACGGTCACACTCTGCGACCCTCCCCACCCGATGAACACCGCCACCGATTCCGGCCTCCTCGCGGTCGAACGGGTGATGCATGTGCTTGTCCGGGTGGCGGCAGGGGCCGACCTATCCGCTGGCGAGCCCGCAACGCTGCGCGCCGCCCGTTATCACCTCGAAGCCGGAGGCCAGAGAGTGCGCGCCCGGCTGGCCCTGCATGCCTGCGAGGCCCTCGGCGTCCTCGGCGACCAAGCGGTCCGCCTCGCAGCCTGCGTCGAACTTCTCCACAACGCCTCGCTTGTCCATGATGACCTGCAGGACAAGGAGAAATTACGCCGCGGACTTCCGACCGTGTGCGCTGCTTTCGGTCCGGACGTCGCCCTCTGCACCGGCGACCTCCTTCTCTCCGCCGCCTATGGCGCCTTAGCCGATCTGCCTGACCCCGCCCCGCTGCCCGCCCTGTTGCGCTGCGTGCATGCGCGGACGGCTCAGGTGATCCAAGGCCAGTGCGCCGAGCTCGCCACCAAGGACCGCGCCCTCGCGGAAGTGGCCCGGTACGAAGAAATCGTCGTCGGCAAGTCCGGCGTCCTGCTGAGCCTGCCGCTCGAACTCGCCTTTCTAGCCGCGCGTCAGGAACAGTGGCTGCCGCGTATCCGCGCCGCCGCCCACGCTTTCGGCATCGGCTACCAGATGGTCGACGACCTCGAGGATGCGCAGAACGACGCCGCCCAGCAAAGCCTCAACATCGTCCTCCTGCTCGCAGCAGGTCGCCCGCCCGAACTCGCCGCCGACCAAGCCCGGCAGCTGGCGCGGGGACATCTCGAAGCGGCCATCGAGCACGCCGACGCCCTGCCGAGCAAGGCGGGGGCGATGCTGACCGAAATCGCCTTCGCTCTCGTAAAGCGCGCGAAGCCCGCTTAAGTCGGCGGCGTGAAGGCCATCGTCATCGGCGCGGGTTTCGGCGGCATCGCCACCGCCTTGCGGCTACGCGCTAAAGGCTATGCCGTGACCCTCTTCGACCGCTGCGAGGCCCTAGGCGGACGTGCCCAGGTCTACGAGCGCGCGGGATTCCGGCACGACGCCGGCCCGACGGTCATCACGGCGCCCTTCCTGTTCGAAGAGCTGTTCGCGCTCTTTGGCGAGCGTTTCGCCGACCATGTCAGGCTGGTCCCGCTGACGCCGTGGTACCGCTTCCAGTTCGCCGACGGCGACACCTTCGATTACGGCGGCACCTTGGAAGCCACGCTCGCCGAGATCGCGCGCATCGAGCCGCGCGACCGGGCAGGGTATCTCGCCTTGCTCGAGCACAGCCGCCGGATCTACGACATCGGGTTCACCCGGCTATCGGCCCAGCCTTTCCATCGCCTTGGGACGATGTTGCGGCAGGTGCCTCACCTGCTCGGCCTGCGCAACTACGAGACCGTCTGGCAGATGGTCTCGCGCCATCTGGTGAGCGACAAGCTCCGCCGGGCGTTCTCCATCCAACCCCTGCTCGTAGGCGGCAATCCGTTCGACACCACCAGCATCTACGGCCTCATCCATTTCCTCGAACGCGCGCATGGGGTGCACTTCGCCATGGGCGGCACCGGGGCCGTCATCCGGGCGCTCGGCGACCTGATGGAGCGGCAGGGCGTGGAGGTCCGTCTGGGCACGACCATCGAGCGCGTTCGTATCGAGCAGGGCATCGCCCGCGGCGTCGTCCTCGCCGACGGCACCGCCATGGACGCCGACATCGTGGTCTCGGACGCGGACGCGGCCCATGTGTACCGCGACCTAGTCCCCCGCGCCGAGCAGGCGCTGGCCACGCGCGTGAAGCTCGCCCGGGCCCATTATTCGATGGGCCTGTTCGTGCTGTATTTCGGCACCACGCGGACTTATCCCGACGTCGCGCACCACACCATCTGGATGGGCGAGCGCTACCGGGAGCTGCTGGATGACATCTTCCACCGGCAGAAGCTCGCCGAGGACTTCTCGCTCTACGTGCACCGGCCGACCGCCACCGATCCCAGCTTCGCTCCGCCTGGCCAGGACAGCTTCTACGTGCTCTGCCCAGTGCCGAACCTGCAGGCCGGCATCGATTGGGCCACGGAAGGCCCGCGCTTGCGGGACCGGATCGTCGACGCCTTGGAGCGCACGATGCTGCCCGAGCTCAAGGCGACGATCACGGCCGACTTCTACAAGACCCCCGAGGACTTCCGTGACGAATACCGCAGCGTCCACGGCGCGGGGTTTTCCGTGGCGCCTATCTTCCGCCAGTCCGCCTGGTTCCGCTTCCATAACCGGTCCGAATCCGTGCGGAACCTCTACCTGGTAGGCGCGGGCACGCACCCCGGCGCTGGCGTCCCGGGCGTGCTCTGTTCCGCCAAGGTCGTCGACGCCCTCATCCCCGCGGCCTCATGAGCCGGACCGCCGCGCATCTCCCGTCGGCCGCGGCCGAGGCGACCTTGGCCCGTCAGGGGCGGAGCTTCCATTGGGCGCGCCGGCTGCTCGGGACGACGCACGCCGACCGGGCGACGCGGCTGTACGCGTTTTGTCGTCGGCTCGACGACCTCGTCGACGAGGCGGCTTCGCCCGAACAGGCGCGAACGGCGCTGGCCGCGGCGGACCGCGCCATCGCGGAGGGCCGCGCGGACGATCCGGTCCTGCGCGACGGCCTGGCGCTCATGCGTGAATGCGGCATCCCACCGGAGGTCGTGCGTGAACTCATCGCGGGCATGGCGTCCGATGCCGAGACCGTGCGCGTGGCGGATGAAGCCGAACTCCTGCGCTACTGCTACCGGGCCGCGGGCACCGTCGGCCTGATGATGTGCCGGGTGCTCGACGCGCCCGAGTCGGCGGCTGCGGCCCACGCCGTCGATCTCGGCATCGCCATGCAACTGACCAACCTCTGCCGCGACGTGGCCGAAGACGCCCGGATGGGAAGGCGCTATCTGCCGGCCAGCCTCGTCGGCGACGTCGCGCCGGCCGAACTCATCGACCCTTCGCCCGCATTGCGGCCGGCGGTCCGCGCCACGGTGGCGCGGCTCCTCGCCTTGGCCGAAAGTTATTATGCAAGTGGTGAAGCGGGGCTGCCTTTCCTCCCACTGCGGACACGCGCCGGCATCCTCGTAGCCGGCCGCGTCTATCGCGCGATCGGCCAGCGCCTGACCGCGGCGGAGCATGCTTATTGGGCGGGCCGGGCCTTCGTGCCCGGCTGGCGGAAAGCGACGATCACGCTCGCCGCCTTGACGACGCAGCCGCTGCGCGGCGTCTTCTGGTCGCGCCCCAAGGCGCATGCGGTCTCTTTGCATTGGGCCTTGGTCGGGCTTCCCGGCATCACCGCACCGGATGGACGCTGACCTGCTCATCTTGGGCGGCGGCGCCGCCGGACTCAGCCTGGCCCGGCGGCTAGCCGAGCAGGGCGCGACGGCTCCGCGCACCTTGGTGCTCGAGAGTCGGGATGCCTATGCCGATGACCGGACTTGGTGCTTCTGGATACAGCCTTCGGCCCAGCTGTCGCATCTTGTAAGGCGGCGATGGTCAAAGGTGTCCCTGACCTCCTCCGCGGAGCGCGTGCTCGTGGACTGCGCGGAATTCCCCTATGCGCTCCTGCCGTCGGGCGATTTCTATCAGGAGAGCAGCGAACTCCTCGCCCGGTCGGAACGCATGCAGTTGGCGTTGGGCGTGCGTGTCCAGAGTGAACCGCGCAAGGTCGACGGACTCTGGGAAGTCGAGTCCTCGGACGGAGTCCGGCGGGCGCGTTGGATCGTCGACACCCGTCCGCCGGCGGCGCCCGTCGCGGGCGCGGCGGTGCTCTGGCAGTCTTTCCTCGGCGCAGAGGTCGAATGCTCCGCGCCGGCCTTCGATCCGAACGTCGCGGAGATCATGCACTTCACGCCAGGCGAGGCGGGGCAGATCCTTTTCCATTATCTTCTCCCGCTTTCGCCTACGCGGGCTTTGTTGGAAGTCACCGCCTTCGCACCGGCGCCGGCCGGCCCGGACGCGTTCCGGGCGGAGCTCGCCCGCCTCATCGGCCAGAAGCTGGCGGGCCGGGAATATCGTGTCCTGCGCGAGGAGCACGGCATCTTGCCAATGGGGTTGCCGATGCCGAAGCCGTCGGCGGATGCGACCTACGTCCGGGCGGGCTTGATGGCCGGCGGAGCACGGGCGAGCAGCGGCTATGCCTTCCAGCGCCTTCAACGCTGGGCGGAGACGTGCGCCCGCAGTCTGGCCGAAGGGCGCGGCCCCCGGGCGCATGCGGCGGACGGATGGATCCTGAGCCGGATGGACGCGCTCTTCCTGCAGGTGCTCCGGCGGCGGCCGGAGCTGGCGCCAACGCTCTTCCTCGCCATGTTCCGTAAGGTCGCGCCGGCGAGGATCGCCCGTTTCATGAGCGACCAAGGCACCTGGCTCGACGATCTGGCCATCATCGCCGCTTTGCCGCCCGAGCCGTTTCTCCGTGAACTTTTCCGACCCGCCTTGAGCGGAGTGCGCCCGTGAACGTCGAGCGTCGCCAGGGCCTGATCTTCGGATGCTTCGCTTGCCTCGCGGCGGCGGCCTCCGGAGTACTCGGGCGCTTTCCCCCGCAGTTGGAACTATTCGTATTGGCCGCGTTGATCCTCGTCCTCGGCGTCCCGCATGGGGCGTTGGACACGCTCTTCGCGCAACAATTGTACGGGCTGCGGACGGCGTGGGATTGGACGCGCTTCACCGTCGGCTATCTGGCGCTCGCCGGCTTGGTGGTCGTGATCTGGGCGTGGGTGCCCACAGCCTTCTTGGCAGGCTTCCTGCTCATCTCCGTCGCGCATTTTTCCGGCGACCCCGTGGAAGGGACGCCGTGGATCTCGCGCATCTTGTATGCGGGGGCCGTGCTGGTCCTACCGGCCGGACGACATGAGGCCGAGATGAGCGGCTTGTTCAGCCAGCTCGTCGGTCCGGAGGCGGCCGGCGACGTCACCCCGGTCTTGGGCTGGCTCGTCTGGCCGTGGGCGTTGGGACTCGTCTTGGCGATCGTGGAGCGCAGCCGGCGCGACCGCCTGACGGCGTTCGAATTCGCGACCGTCGGCGTGCTCTCGTTTGTGGCGCCGCCGTTGGTCGCCTTCACCTTGTTCTTCTGCGGCATGCACGGCGCCCGCCATATCCTCCGCTCTTTCCGTTACTCCGGCCGAGATTCTTGGCACTTCCTCGGCCGGGTCGCCACGTTGCCCATGGTCGGAGTGGGACTGGCCTCGGCGGCGGCTTGGCATTTCCTGCGGGACGTCCCGCTCGACGCGCGCGTGGTGCAGGTCGTCTTCGTCGGCCTCGCGGCGCTGACCGTCCCGCACATGTTCCTGGTCGAAAGAGTCCGGCTGGCCGGCTGGATCCGTCCGCCGTCCGCCTGATCGCCGCGGGTCACGGAGGCTGCGCGACCCGTCACGGCGGCGTCGGCTGGAGGCCGTGAAACAAACCCTTTCAAGGCCGGGGGGCCCTTGCCAAAACGCCGAGCTTGGTCAGAGCGTGCAGGCCATGGGTAATTTCAAACCGATCGAAACTTACGATTTTCCCGCAGAATACGGCGGGTGCAAGGTTCGCGATCTCGTCGTGCCCAAGCGCGCGCCCGCACCCAGCTCGCATCCCTGCGGCCCACTCGCTCCCAGCACCTCCGCCCGCTCGCGCTCGTCGCGCTCAACTTGAGCGGAGCTGCGGCGGCGCGTCTTCGCCGTCGACGCCTTCACCTGCCCGCAGTGCGGTGGGCCCCGACGCCTGATCGCACGGCTCACAGTCCCCACCGTCGTGCGCAACATCCTTAGCAGCCCTCGGCCACCCCACCGAGCCGCCACGCCCCGCACCCGCGCGCTCGCCTGAACGGCTCGACTTCGCTTGAGCCACTGCCCCGTGCCCCGCCGAGCACGCTCCTCGCCCGAGACCCGCGCCGGCCAGCGCGCCCGCTCGTATCCAACATGCCCGCACCATCGCCCCAGTAGGCCTCGCGAAGCTCGCAAGTCCGACCCACCGACGCCCCAATGGAGCTCGGGAGGCCACTTGACGGATCGGCCAGCAAAGCTGAACCTCCTTCTCACACTCGACGACGGCCGCGTTCGGCGGTAGTCATCCGCTTGAAGTTTCTATCCGCAAGCAGCGCGAACGTAGTGGAACTCTTGCGTGCATCGATAAGGACAGTTCCGCCACTCGGCAACGTTCTGGACCGCTCTCTTGCGCCGTGATGCCCAGCCCCTCGGTTCGTCTGACGCGCCACGGCTGATAGCCTCGAACGTTCGGCAGCCGACAGCAGCCCATGATGAGGATCGAACGATGACCACACGGTTTTGGATGCTTCAGCTGATTGGCTTTTGGAGCCTCTGTCTTTCATCGACGTTGCCGGCGCAGGTTCACTACGAGAAGAACCACCCGTGGGATCAGCGCGCGGGATCGGGACCGGACGCGAAAGTGCCCGGCTGGTTCTACAACCTCGGCATCACCGGATTGCGGGCGCAACTGTCGGCGGACGAACCGAAAGCACTGCTCATCAAGTACGTCTTCCCCAAGTCGCCGGCGGACGGCCAGGTCAAGACGGGCGACCTCGTCATCGGCGCGGGCGGCCGCATGTTCAAAGAGCCGCACCGCAACGGATACGGCGAGAACGTGTTCGGGGCAGACGGACCGATCTCGGAATTTGCCCAGGCGCTCGAAGAGTGCCAGAGCGCCGACCCAAAAGGGATGCTGCCGCTCACGATCCGGCGCGGCGAGCAAGTCGTCGAAGTCAGCCTCGATGTCGGAACCAAGTACGGAACCTATGCTCCGACGTTCCCATCCGAGTGCCGAAAGTCGGAGTTGATTCTCACTGAACTGCTCACCTATTTAACGGAGCATCAGGAGCAGGACGGTTCGTTCGGCGACCCCGTGCACAACACGTTCACTCCGCTGGCGCTCTTGGCCTGCGGGGAGGACAGATACCTGCAGGCCGTGGAAAGAAACGTGGCGTATCACCGACGCGTGATCCACGAGCAGGAGATCGGGCTGGTCAACTGGTACTACATGAGTGCGGCGATCGTGCTAAGCGAGTACCACTTGGCGACGGGCGACAAGAAGGTGTTGCCCGACTTGCAGAAGGTCCACGACCTCCTAGCGAAGACTCAATACTTGGACATGGCGCAGATCAACCCGAAGTCAAAGGAGTCTCACCCCGATTCGTACCCGAAAGGGCCGAAGGACTCCTACGGCGGATGGGGGCACAATTCCGGCTTCGAGGGCTACGGCCCCATCGCCATGCTTACCGGTCAGGGCGCGCTGGCTTACTCCTTGATGCAACGCTGCGGCGTCAAGGTCGATCGAAAGAAGCACGACGCGGCCTATGAGTTCCTCCAGCGAGGAACCGGCAAGAACGGCTATGTCTGGTACGGCGACTCCGCGGGCGGTGGTCCCGACAACTGGGCCGACATGGGGAGAACCGGCGCCGCTGGCATCGCTTGCGCCATGAGCCCCTACCAAGACGCCGTCTACCGCGAACGAGCGCTGCTGCACGCCGAGGTGATCGGGAAGCATCCGCAGAGCTTCCCCGACACCCACGGCTCGCCGATGATGGGCATGGCGTACACGGCTCTGGCCGCGAGCGTCGATGCCGCCGGCTTCCGCAAGCTCATGGACGCCAATCGTTGGTGGTTCACGATGGCCCAATGCCACGACGGCAGCTTCTACTACCAGCCGAATCGTGACAACGCCGGTTACGGCTCCGACTCCCGGACGATCGCCTCGTCCGTGACGGCGTTCATCCTCTCTATCCCGAAGCGCGGCCTCGTGATGACCGGCAAGGAGGCGAACGCCGTTTCCAAGCCCGATGCCAAGGTCGTTTCCAAGCCCGATGCCAAGCGCGCCGGCCCGACCAAGCCGCTGAAGGTGTTCATCCTCGCCGGGCAGTCGAACATGCAGGGTCACGCCGGCGTCTCGACGTTCGACGCGATGGCCCAGGACCCGAAGACAGCCCCGCTCTTACAGGAGATGCGCGGCCCCGACGGAAAACCGCGCGTGTGCGAGAACGTGTGGATCTCGTCGGTCGGCGGCCTCGGCGACGCTTACTCCGACCTGACGGAGGCGAAAGGCAAGCTGACGGCCGGTTTCGGCGCCCCGGAGGACAAGATCGGACCGGAGTTCACCTTCGGCCTGACGATGGAGAAGCGGCTGAACGAGCCGGTGCTCATCATCAAGACCGCGTGGGGCGGCCGCAGCCTGCACACCGACTTCCGCTCGCCGAGCGCGGGACCATTCGTGCTGGCAAAGGAAACTCAGAAACTTTGGGACCAGCATCCCAAGGGCGCCCACGGCATTCCTAAGGCCGAGGAACGGCCCCAATTTTACGCCGAAAAGACCGCCGCCACGGGCGTCTACTACCGCGAGATGATCGCGCATACGAAGAAGGTGCTCAAAGACATCAAGCGGGTGGTGCCCGACTACGACGATAAGCAAGGCTACGAGTTGGCCGGGTTCGTCTGGTTCCAAGGGTTCAACGATTACGTCGACGGCGGGGTGTACCCCACGCAGGACAAGGAAGGCGGGTATGAGCTGTACGCCGACTTGCTCGGCCACTTCATTCGCGACGTGCGGAGAGACCTGTCGGCTCCGAAACTGCCGTTCGTCATCGGCGTCATGGGCATCGACGGCATGAGGGGCGACAAGAACGGCCCGATGATGCACTTCCGTGCGGCCCAGCGGAAACCGCCCACGCTCAAAGAGTTCAAGGGGAACGTGTTCGCCGTGGAGACGGCCCCGTTCTGGGACGACGATCTCGAGAAGCTTCTAGAGCGGATGGAGAGCTACTGGCCGAAGGTGGACGCGAAGGTCGAGGCGGAGAAGAAGAAGAATCCGAACGCGGATGCCTTTGAGAACAAGATGAAGCTCATGGCGGAAAACTTCACGACGGAAGAGTGGAAACGCCTAAAGGGAGCCTCCAACGGCGGCTACCACTACCTCGGCGCCGCCAAGATCCTCGCCCCCGTCGGCAAAGCCTTCGCCGAAGCGCTCCTCGAAGTCAAAGCGTCTAAGTAGCGACCTGTACCAGGCGGCAATCGGCGAAGAGCTCGCACCCGTCGCTGCACCTGACCCGGCGGGAATGTGGTCTCTCGAGAATTGAGAGCTCTCCGCGCCCGACGGGCAGGTGAGCCGGGGCGTTAGGCGGATCGGAAGTGACATCGAAGATGCGACCCGGACAGGTCAGGCCAAACGAGTTCGAGCTCGCAATCCTCCACCGGATCGCGGGCAAGGAACCCTCCATTTGCGTGGTCGTCGAACAGCTCCACGTTCTAAGTCGAGAGTTCACGGGCGTTGGCAGCTTCACGAACTTCGCCTGCGAGGAGTCGTCTGCGGAGGCTCCCGATCAAGTGGTCATTCTGGATGACTTGATCAGGATGCCGGGCGTGCCGAACGGGATGGGAGCAGTGCTCTTCTGCAAGGGAGGCAGGCCGCAGTGCCTCGAAGTCTTCACCTATGGCGATGACCATTGGGAAGGTGTCTACGATGGCTTCACGATCGTACGAACCGCCTGACAACAGCATGCGGCGGACGGCGCTGAGCGCCGCCGCTGTGGCCGAGCGTTCGGCGGAAGACTGATGCTGCGAAGGCTCCGGTGGTCCGGAGTTTTCGACCACCGAATCCGTAGGCTGGCCGTGTCAACCCATCGACTGCGCCGAACCATGCGACTCCGTCACACCTTGATCGCCGTGTCTCTCCTCGCCGCGCTGGCCGGCTGCTCCGCCCGACAGGACAAGACCCCGGACGTCGTGCAAGTGCGAGAGCCCGCGCCCCCGCCGACCGCCATGGTCCCCGACGCGATGGCGAACTTCGCACGCCTAGTATCCGACGAGTGGCAAGTGACGTTTCAGAGCGGCAAGAGCATGTTCCACACCTGGCACTGGGGTCCGGGTAGGCACTCGATCCGCAAGATGACCGATGGGTCCGCGGCATCCGGTGATCCGTGGCGCGCGCTGAAGGTCATGTACTGGCACCCGGGCCGCAAACAGGTCCACGTGCTGGGCGTTCAGCAGTTCCAGAGCGGCATCGCGGAAGGCACGATCACGTTCGAGGGGGATACCGCGGACGGCGTCTACGACCTCCACCAGACGGGAGGCCACCGCAAGATGGCGATGCGCTGGGCCTTCGACGGTCCCGACAAGTACCACGACACGCTGCTCGAAACGCGCGGCTTCGGCGGCTACGAGCCCATCAACGAGTTGACCCACGTCCGCTCCAAGCCGCCCGCCGCGCCGCGCCCGCGCACCGTCGATGGCGCGACGCTCTCAGAGCGCATGAAAGCGCTCGAACCGCTGCTCGGCGCCGCTTGGGAGGCCAAGGGTGAACGGGCCGCAGGAGACGTCTTCCACATCCGGTCGCACTTCGAGTGGGTGCCGCTCGCCGACGCGGTCTACGTCCGCGTGATCGCGCCGAGCAAGGTCGACGAGCACTTGCTCGACGCCTACGTCTACCACCACACCGGAGCCAACGTCCTCCGCTGCCTCGCGCTATCGACCCGAGGCGGCGTGTACGAGGGCGACGTGACCGTGCTCGACGATGGCGCCATGCAACTCGACCTGTATGGCTACGAGACCGACCGGGTCGTCCGGAACGTCGTGCGTTTCGACTTCGAGAAGGACGGATCTCTCCGCCAACGCGTCTGGACTCTGAACGGCCCCGAGCGCACGCTCATTCTCGATGTCCCCCACAAGAAGCTCGAACGGAAGTAGGACCCACCCTCACGTTCCGGAACAGGCGCGATCCATTCGAGCTTTCCTTGAGGCCGTGGACGGCCGGCGGGCACGAGAGCCCGCCGCCTATGCTCGTGCCGAGATCGAGCGCGCTACGGGATGGTGAAGGATTCCGGGGCGCTGACGGCGTACGGCTGCCCGAACGCATTCAGAAGCAGCGTCACGCCGTAGAGCGTGAACGACGGTAGTCCGGGACCCGCGACGAAGGCGGAGGAGCCGTTCGCGTCGAGGAAGTTCGTGAACGGTGCGCCGTAGCTCAACGCCAGTTGCAGCTCCGTAAAGGTCGGATCGATGCCAAAGAAGAACCCGTACGGATAGTTGCCGGGGAAGAGCGTCAGCACCGTGAGCGCCGCCGTGAAGGGCGGGCCGTTCAGGTTGCGCAGGCGGATGCTTCCGGGCCCGAGGGGCGCGTCCATGTCGAACGCGAAGGGGCGGGTCACGCGGATCTTGAACGTGCCTTCCGTCGTGTGTTCGCCCGGAGCCGTCGACGCCGAATCCCACGACGTCGCGACGCGGACGAGATAAGACGTTCCCGCGACGGCGGTGAAGCGCACCGAGGACGTCACGATGCCCGCCGCCGCATCGTCGTTGCACGCGAGCAGGGCGTTGGCCGCGGCTGAGAACGCGTAGATTTCGACCGTCGTATCGAGCGGAGCGATCGGCAGGCCGAAGATCTGGCCGAAAACTGCGACCGCGTCGAGCATGACCGGGCCGTCGTAGGCGGTCGTGTAGGAGAAGAACACGTCGCTGCGCGGGCTGCGCCCCGGGGTTCCGCAAACGGGATTCGACGTCGTCGAGAAACCCGCGGACTGCGTCGCGCCGAAGTTGTGGAAGTCGCCTTCGAACGACCCGATGGCGGCCCCCGCGCCCGTCGACTCCGTCAGCGGAATCGCGCCCGCCGGCTCGTCGTTCGGAGGAGGCGTGGGACAGGACAACGAGAGGGTGAACCCGCCCGGGGTGTTCGTCAGGACCTTGATCCAAAGCGTCGTGAACGGAGCGGCGCCGGTCAGAGTCGCCTGCGAGGCGTAGCCCGAGTAGAGCATGAAATTCGTGCAGTCCGGCGTCAGATAGACCTCGAATCCGGCCGGTGCCGCATGACCGAAGACGGAGAGAACGATGTCGCAGGGCATGACGGGCGTAAACGCGTACCACGCTTCCGAGCAGCCGACGCAGGTCGGGATCGCCGTCGTCCCGTTGACGACTCCGGGCGAGAGGGGCGCTGCCGCCAAGCAAGCGTCGTTCGTCGACGGATCAATCGTGAGATGGAACGTGCCCGTCACGCCGACGTAGTAGGACGACACGCGGATCAAGTAGGTCGTGCCGAACGTCGCATTGAAGACCAAGTTGCTCTTGAGGGAACCGCAGGCGTCGTCGTTGCAGGCGATCGCGACGGGCGTCGCGGAGCTGCATGCACCCGACGCGTAGATCGCCAACATCGTGTCGACGAGGCTTCCGGGCGTCGCGCCGGAGGGCGTGCACGTCGACACGCGCACGACGCCGTCGACTTCGGAGACGTAGGTGAAGAAGACGTCTTGGTAGCCGCCTGAGCCGCACGGGTCGGAGAAGCCGGACTGGTTGATCGCGCCGGCGTTGGTGAACACGGCTCCGGCGGCGCCGAACGGCGGCGCGGGATTGACGCCCGCAAGAACCGGCGCCGCCGTCGCACACGAATCGGAAGCCGCCTGTTGGCCGAACAGGACGTCGAGCTGGAAGGAATGCTGGCCGACGGCGAACGCCGACTGCCAAATGCGGACGTGATGGGTCTCACCGGCGAGGACGGGGAAGGTCAAGGTGCGCGGCGTACCTCCGGCGGCGCATGCGACGGGCGCCAACGAGCCGCAGCTACCGGAATAGACCGCGAAATTGTCCGCCCCGGCGCCCGTTAGCGTGAGCGTCACCGTCGTATCGAACGGGGCGACGATCGTGCGCCACACGTCGCCGATGATTCCGGGTAGCGTCCCGCATGGGAGAAGAAACGCGCCGTTCGACGGACTAGCGCACTCCGTAGAGCCGACGTTCGGGCCGGCGGCGAGCGGCGTCGCCGTCGCGCATTCGTCCGCGGCGTTTGCGGTCGTCGGTTGGACCGTCAGATAGAACGAGCCCGGATTAAACGCGCTGCTCGCAACGCGGACTAAGTATAGGCCTCCCGCGGTCGAGGGGAACGTCACCTGCGGCAGACCCGAGCAAGACGTGGCGGACGTCGAGAGCAGGGTGGGAAACGGGCTAATGCAGGAGCCGCCCGTAAACACATGGAGAAACGGCGGGACCGACCACCCGGCGGCGAATCCCGAAGGTGTGCAAAGCGAGACCCGCGTGGTTCCAGTGCACGAGGCTTCTAGCGCGAAAAAGACGTCATAGGTGCCGCTGTAGCCGGAGTACTGCGGCGAGGACGAGAACGTCGCACCGACGTTCGAGAACAGATTGCCGGAAGAGCCGTACGGCGGCCCCGGGTTGATCCCGATCTCCAAGCTGATCGGGGAACTGCAGCTGTCGTTGGACGGCGCCTGTGCGCCGGCGAGTGCGACGGCGACGAGCCAAAGCACGAAGAAGCGGAGGATCTTCATAGGAATGCTGCCTTGCTGCGGACGGTCGCGCCCGTTCGGCCCGCCGGGGTGATGTCCCCGAGAGCTCGAGCGCCACGCCCCTAAAGCACGGCTCGTCCCCCGCGTGACAATGCGCCCTGGAAAATTCTCCCGCGGCGGCCGGCCCGGAGCCGGGTCAACGCGCCGCGAGCGTCAGGCGCAGCGCGGCGGATCCGGAGCGGTCGGCGAACTCGGCTTCAATGACGCGATAGCCGACGAGTTGCGGCGCACGACGGGCAAGGCACGCTGCGGTGTCGAAGGCGAGGCGGTTTCGCTCCACGTCGACGGTGAGATCCGGGATCTCCTTCGCACGCAGGAGGCCGAGCAGCTTCTTAGCGACCAACGAACGTCCGATGGTGATGCCCGCGACGTCGAGCACCTCCGCCTGCGCCGTGCACATGCCGTCCGCGCCGCATTGCAACGGACCGATCCGCGCGCGGGCGGTCAAACTGCCGAAACCAAGCACGGAAATACCGCGAACTTCGGCGATCAACCCGCCCGCTCCGTCGACCTTGGTCGCAACTTCGCGTCCCCGCAACGCCAAGAGACGCTCGGCGTCCGCCATATCCAATTCGATGCGCAGCATGCGGCGCCCGGAGCCTACGCCGTTCGGGAAGGCGGCCGATCGCCCCCCTGCCGAAGGCCGAGCCGCGCGGCGAGCCGCATCAAGTTTCCGCGCGTCAGCCCGAGCTCGCGGGCGGCGGCGGCCCAGATACCGGAGTGTCGACGGACGGCGTCGGCGACGACGCGACGGGAGTAGGCGTCGACGCGCGCCTTGAGGGGCCCGCCGCCGATCGCGGCGAACCCCGCGGCGTCGGCCCTGACGTCGGAGGTCGCATCGGTCGACACGCCGTCGAGAAGTCGGCCGCCGAAATCGGCGCCGAGATGCACGCGGCTGATCACCGCTCGGCCGCCTCCGGCCGACCCGGCGGCGCGAAGGGCTGCGCGCATGATCACATGCTCGAGCTCGCGGACGTTTCCGGGCCAGTCGTACGCCGAAAGCGCGTCTCTCGCGACGGCGTCAAGACGAAGCTCGACGAGGTCGTGGCGCGTCGCCTCGCGCTCCAAGAAATGTCCGGCCAAGAGGGGGATGTCGCCGCGGCGCTCGCGCAGCGGCGGCACGCGCAACGGATAGACGGCGAGCCGATGGTAGAGATCGGAGCGGAAGCGTCCCCGCGCCTGTTCCTGCACCAAATCGCGATTCGTCGCCGCGACGACGCGGACGTCGACCTTCAACTGCCGGTCGGAGCCCACGCGCTGGATCTCGCCGCTCTGGAGCGCGCGCAGGAGTTTGGGCTGCACCGACAAGGGCAGTTCGCCGACTTCGTCCAAGAACAGCGTGCCGCCGTCGGCCGTCTCGAACTTGCCCGCTCGATCCGCGGTCGCGCCGGTGAAGGCGCCGCGAAGATGGCCGAAGAGCTCCGATTCCGCCAAGTGCTCCGGTAACGCCGCACAATTGAACTGACGGAACGGCGCTTCGGCGCGTCCGGAACCGGCGTGGATCGCGCGGGCGACCAGCTCTTTCCCGACGCCCGTCTCGCCGCTGATGAGAACGGCGAGATCCGACTGCGCGACCAGATCGATTTCGTGCCGCAGCCGCTCCATGGCCGGGCTCGTACCGACGAGCCGGCCCACGACGTCGTCCCGACCTTCGTGAACGAGCTGCCGGAGGACTTGGCCTTGGCGGCGCGTCGTCGATTCCAACGCTTCGATCAGCGATGCAGTCCGCATCGCGGCGGCGGCGAGGGCCGCCAGCGCGGCCAATGTGCGATCGTCCAGCCCGACGAACGCTAGCGGGTCGAAAGCGTCCAAGGTGAGCGCGCCGACGATCTCGTCGCCGACGACGAGCGGCGCTCCCACACAGGCATGAACGTGCAGCACGGCGTGGTCGTCGCCGATAAGCAAGCCGTCGTAGGGATCCGGCAGGGATGAGTCGGACGGAAAGCGCGTCGGCTCCCGTCGGGAGAGGATCAATTTGAAGCGCGGGTGATCGTCCACGCGAAAACGGCGGCCATCGGCCTCCGGCACGAGCCCCGAAGTGACGACCGGAACGAGGGAATCTCCTTCTCGACGGAGGAGAGCGACCGCGTCGCACGGGGCCGCCTTGCGGACGGCGGAGAGCAGCCGTCGGTACCGATCATCAGCGGCGAGATTGGCGGTCAGATCGCAAGCAATCTCGAAGAAGTCTTCTGGCTTGAGCACGAGATCAAAAAGATATCCGCTATCTTTAAGATGTCACCACACGGAGATCAAAAAGATGTCGCACCATCATAAATGCATTTGTGATAATGACTAACGGACTATGACCTGTCGGCACAGCACGTGCCTTGTTGCATCCCAACGCGCCCTCGCGCGCTTGGGAGATTGCCATGGGATGCCACGCCGCCGCAGCGAAGCCGACCGACGTCCTTCGCGCCGAGCACCGTCTGATCGAACGCGCCCTCGAAGTCCTCGACCATTTGTCCGCGACCGGGCGAGAGCGCAATCGCATCGATCTCCCCGCCGCCCGTGAACTGCTCGACTTCTTCCGGACGTTCGCCGACTCGTGCCACCACCACAAAGAGGAGGAGATCCTCTTTCCCGCGCTCGAACGCCGCGTCCCGGGATTCGGACCCGCGATAGTGATGCGACATGAGCACGTCGAAGCCCGCGCCGCCGTCGCCGGCATGCTTGCGGCTGTCGAGCAAAGCGATCCCTCCGCGTTCGCGCTGCAAGCCTCCGCGTACTCGACGTTGCTCCGCGGTCACATTCAAAAGGAAGACCACTGCCTCTGGCCTATGGCGGATCAGCTTCTCGACCGGGCGGCGGAGGCGGAGATCCTCGGCGCGTTCGAACGCGCCGAAGCCGAACACGTCGGACAAGGCGTCCACGAGCGGATGATCGGCAAACTCGATGCGCTTCTCGCGCATTGCAGCCTCGCGCCGCGATCAGCGCCGCTGCTTGCGAAGTCCGGCGGCGGTTGCTGCGGCGCCTCGCACGGCGGCGAAGGGGCGCAGTCATGAACAAGCGACTCTGGATCGGCCTCGTCGCCGTCGTCCTCGGTTCGTTCGCGCTCCTCGGGTGGTTCGGGGGCGAGGTCTACCGGCAGGCGCCGCCCATCCCGGAGCGCGTGGTGACCGCCGACGGCGCGCTTCTCTTCACTGCGGACGACATCCTGACGGGACAGCAAGTCTGGCAATCCACGGGCGGACAGCAGCTCGGCTCCGTCTGGGGTCACGGCGCCTATCTCGCTCCGGATTGGAGCGCGGATTGGCTGCACCGCGAAGCGACGGCGCTGCTCGAGCGCCATGCGCTGCAGGACGACGGACGTGCTTACGCCGAACTGCCGACGGAGCGGCAGGCCGCATTGGCCGAACGCGTGCGCGCCGAACTCCGCCGCAACACGTTCGACAAAACGACCGGGACGGTCGTGCTGACCGCGAATCGCGCCGCCGTCGTCGCCGAGACCGCACGGCACTACGACGGCCTCTTCGGGTCCGAACCGTCCCTCGCCCACCTGCGGGAGGCGTATGCGATGCCCGACGCCACGATCCCCGATGCCGTAAGGAGAACGAAGCTCACGGCGTTCTTCTGGTGGACCGCTTGGGCGTGCACGACCGAGCGAGCCCCCGGCGACGTCACCTTCACGAACAACTGGCCGCATGAACCGCTGGTAGGCAACAGGCCGAGTGCTGCGAACTTCATGTGGTCGATCGTCAGCATCGTCGTGTTGATCGGCGCGATCGGCGCGCTCGTCTGGCATTTCGCCGCCAAGCGTCGCGAAGAGCCAGTATGCGTCCCGCCCGCGACGGATCCGCTCGAGGGCTTCAAGATCACGCCCTCGATGCGTGCGACCGGCATCTACGCCGGCGTCGCAGCGCTGCTCTTCCTCGTGCAAATCGCCCTCGGCATCATTACGGCGCACTACGGCGTCGAAGGCCGCGCGTTCTACGGTTTCGACCTCGCGTCGATCCTCCCCTACGCCGTTTCGCGGACGTGGCACGTGCAGCTCGGCGTCTTCTGGATCGCGACGTCGTTCCTCGCCGCCGGTCTCTTCCTCGCACCGCTCGTCGGCGGCCGCGAACCCAAGTTCCAACGGACGGGCGTCTTCGCCCTGCTCGGCGCGCTCGTGGTCGTCGTCGCCGGGTCGCTCACGGGCGAATGGCGTTCGATCATGCAGCGGATGGGTCTCGACGAGGGATTCTGGTTCGGACACCAAGGCTACGAGTACGTGGACCTCGGACGCTTCTGGCAGATCCTGCTGATCGTCGGGCTCGTCTTATGGCTCTTCCTGATGCTTCGGGCGTTGATGCCCGCGTTCCGGGCGCGACTCGCACCGGGCGACGGCGAGGGGCATCAGTCGCGCCAGCTCTTGACGCTCTTCGCGGGCTCGACGATCGCGATCGGACTTTTCTACGGCGCCGGGCTCTTCTACGGCGCACGGACGCACCTGTCGGTCGCCGAGTACTGGCGTTGGTGGGTCGTTCACCTTTGGGTCGAAGGCTTCTTCGAAGTCTTCGCCACGGTGGCCATCGCCTTCCTCTTCACGAAGCTCGGTTTGATTCGGCCGTCGTCCGCGACCCGGGCGTCGATCTTCTCGACGGCGATCTTCCTCCTCGGCGGCATCCCGGGGACGCTGCACCACCTCTACTTCGCGGGTACGCCCGTCGGCGTCATGGCGCTCGGCGCCACCTTCAGCGCGCTTGAGATCGTGCCGCTCGTTCTCATCGGGACGGAGGCGGTCGAAAGCATGCGACTCGGACGCTCGGCCCTATGGGCGGCGACCTACGGGCCCTCGATCCGCTGCTTCGTCGCGGTCGCATTCTGGAATCTCGTGGGCGCCGGGGTCTTCGGCTTCCTCATCAACCCGCCGATCTCGCTCTACTACGTGCAAGGCTTGAACACGACTCCGGTCCACGGCCACACGGCGTTGATGGGCGTGTACGGTTTCCTTTCGATCGGACTTCTGTTGTTCATTCTGCGGCGGATCACGGCGGGAAGGCTCTGGAAGACCGGCGCGCTCACGTTCTCCTTCTGGTCGCTGAACATCGGACTCGGCTTGATGGTCGCCTTAAGCTTGCTGCCGATCGGGCTGTTGCAGGCCAAGGCGTCCGTCGAAACCGGGCTTTGGTACGCGCGTTCCGCCGAATTTCTGCAGCAGGACATGTTCGTCGTCCTACGCTGGCTTAGAGGCGTCGGCGACCTGATCTTCGCGGCGGGCGGTCTCGCTTTCGGTTGGTTCGTGCTCGGCCTTTGGCGCGGTTGGTCGTATCGACCGGCCGTAATCCCGGGGGATCCGACCGAACCGACCGAGGGCAGGACCCACGATTCGGCCGGGCGCCGGCCTGCAGGAAGCCGCCCGAAGACGCGCGTGTGAAGCGACCGCGAGCCGCGGTGCGCGGTACGCGGTACGCGGTCCACGACGGGCAGGGCGGCGGCCGGTCCGGCACGAGACCGTCCGAAAACGCGAATCGGAACGGTAGACTCTCCGTTCCTCGCCGCGGAAACCGCCATGCTGCAACGTCGTGCCCGCGTCCTTCAGTCGGTCCGTCGGTCGATCCGGTCCGCCGCCTTCGCTTTCGGCCTGCTCGCCGCGGGCGGAAGCCTCCGGGCGCAAGCGGGTCTCCTGCCGCCGGACAGCCCGCTCTACGCGGCGCAAGAAGCCGTCCTCCGCGGCGACCGCGTTTCGGCGCGCATCGAACTCGACCGGTTGCTCGGACTTTGGACGGAAGATCGCACGGCGTTGGCCCGGATCGCGCTCTTGCGTGCGGCGGCGGAACCTGCGGCGCGTCGGGTGGCGGCGTTCACCGCGGCGGCCGAGACATTCATAGACTTGCCCGAAGCCGACGTCGCGCTGACGGGCGCTCTGGCCGCCGTCGAAACGCCGAACGACTTCGAGGCGCCGCTGCTGCCCGCCGTCGAGACCACGGAGGTACGGCCGGAGATCTCCGAGCGCACCGAACGCTTCGCATTGATGCCGCGGCTCCGGGCCCTGCTCGTTGCGCGAGAAGCCGCTCCGAACGCCGACCGCGTCTCGCTGGCCGACGCCCGCACGCGCTTCGACCGCCTCTCCGTCGCGGTGCGCGAGACCGCGCGCATCAAGACGACGGAATTGCTCCGCGTCCCCGGCCCCTTGG
>SXGS01196110.1_pt1 | contig 20939 bp, 21 predicted proteins | sample 3174681 | NCBI WGS metagenome assembly SXGS01 (sample SAMN11356861, study PRJNA531348) | freshwater metagenome | isolation source: freshwater sample F1-80 | place: China: Fuxian Lake, Yuxi | collected 2017-12-25 | reverse complement strand
GCCCATTCAAATTTGCCGATAACTTTAGCCACAAGGTTTAGGAATATAGCTTCTTTCTAGGCTTCAACGATTATTACTTTTTCGGAAAGTTCATAGTAAATCTATGGATACTGCATTAGAGTGCCCTCAAATAATTGAGGACTGTCCATGGCTAAGACTTCAGTGTTGGTTAAACGTCGGATCCCACGACCTAGCGAGTTAGCTGCACTCCTAAGATTTCGTAAACCAATCTTAAGCGCCAAACGCCGACGTCTGAGCCGTGCACTCACCATCTACGATCTACGAGATATCGCCAAGCGTAGAACCCCTCAGGCTCCTTTCGACTACACCGATGGAGCAGCAGATCAAGAGTTATCTCTGGTTCGTGCTCGGAGAACTTTCGAGGCAATTGAGTTTTCACCAAACATTCTTCGTGATGTCTCAAATGTGAGTTCACGGATAAAGATGCTGGGCGTTGAGCACTCACTTCCTTTTGGCATAGCCCCAACAGGGTTCACGCGAATGATGCATACAGAGGGAGAGATAGCCGGTTGCACAGCTGCAGCCGACATCGGTATTCCTTACACGCTTTCTACGATGGGTACACGCTCTATCGAAGATGTCGCATCTGCTGCTTCGCATGGCAGAAATTGGTTTCAACTCTATATGTGGAAAGACCGCGATCGTTCTATTTCTTTAATTGATAGAGCAAAGAGCGCTGGTTTTGACACCCTTGTTTTAACAGTTGACGTCCCGGTAGCAGGGGCGCGATTGCGCGATGTTAGAAATGGAATGACAATTCCTCCATCTTTAACCTCTAGAACAATCATAAACGCGATTCCAAGGCCAGCATGGTGGCTGAACTTCTTAACTACCGATCCCTTAAAATTTGCTTCATTGGACACGTGGAATGGAACAGTAGCGGAATTACTCGATTCAATGTTTGACCCGACTATTACCTTCGATGATTTGAAGTGGATTCGTAAGAATTGGAAAGGCAAACTCGTTGTCAAGGGAATTCAAAATGTTGATGATGCCAAAATGTCAGTCACTGCCGGTGCGGATGCAATTATTCTCTCTAACCATGGAGGTCGACAATTAGATCGTGCACCTGTTCCCTTTTTGTTACTTCCTGAGGTTAAGAAGAAAATTGGCAGTAAGGCTGAAATTCATATTGATTCTGGAATTATGCACGGAGCCGACATCGTTGCTGCACTCGCCCAGGGCGCCGATTTCACCTGGATTGGCCGCGCTTACCTTTATGGCTTGATGGCAGGTGGCCGTGATGGCGTTGACCGAGCAATTGAAATCTTGAGCACTCAGATTCTTCGAACCATGAAGCTTCTCGGAGTCCGGTCCATCTCAGAATTGCGACCCTCTCATGTCAAAGTGATTCAATCACTTTCGTTATGAACTCTGAAATAGAGTCCGGCACGAGCAATCTTTCGAGTGCAAAAGCAATAATCCAAAATATTCGTAATCTTCCCAAAGCTTTTACATGGACAGCACTTTTTTCAGGGATACTTATTGTCTTCGTCTCCACAACCGGACCAATTGCCATCCTTTATCAAGCAGCAGAGGCGGGGGAATTGCCGGTGGAAACGACCAACTCTTGGCTTTTTGCCGTCTTTCTAGGTTCTGGACTCTTTGGATTATTACTAAGTTTGAGATTTGGGATACCAATCGTTGGTTCGTGGGCGGCTACGACAACAGCACTACTTGTGACTGGTTTAGTTGATCACAAGTTTTCTGATGTAATTGGTGCTTACTTTGGAGCATCAATACTTTTGATACTCGTTGGCTTAACAGGTGTTTTCAATCGGATCATGCAGGTAATCCCACATTCCATCATCACGGCTATGCTTGCAGGAGTTCTTTTCATGTTTGGATTGAAAATATTTACATCTTCTCGAGTGAATCCACTTTTGGGTCTTGCGATGATTGCAGTCTATTTCTTAGGCAGAGCGCTCAAGTGGCGGGCACCAGTCCTAGTTTCTTTCTTCGCAGGCTTGTTTGTGGTCTTGCTACAGAAAAAAACTGACTTCCCAACCTTGAATTTTTCACCAGTCCAACCGGTATGGACTAATCCCACATTTTCCATAGGTGCATTTTTCACTCTCACAATCCCAATATTTCTGATGGTGATGACTACGCAGAATGCCCCGGGGATCGCCCTGCTAAAAGCTGTTAATTACCATGCACCAGTTAACCAACTAGTTCATTTTGGTGGAGCTCTCTCATTGCTAGGAGCGGGATTTGGCGGCGCGGGCGTGAATCTATCTGCCATGACTGCCACAATTGCAATCTCTCCAGATAGCGATCCAAATCCCAAGACTCGATACGTCGCAGGTGTTAGCGCAGGGATTGCGTACTGTATTGCAGCTTTATTCGCAGGGATTTTCTCAGCACTTTATGGCGCCTTTCCAATTGAATTGACCGCGATCTTGGCTGGACTGGCATTACTTCCTGTCATTACAAATTCACTTGTGGAAGCCCTTGAGCAGCGAAAATTTCATGATTCTGCCGTGGTGACATTTCTTGTCACGGCATCTGGAGTTTCTGGTCTGAGTATTGGTTCGCCATTTTGGGGGCTATTGGCAGGGCTTGCAATCTATAGATTTAATGAGATTCGCGAGTCACGTCAGGACCACTAGAACCGACCAAGAAATCTAGGTCTGCTCCCTTATCTGCTTGGTTAACGTGATCTATATACATGCGCTGCCATCCTCGCTCTGGATTGGCATAGGAATTGGCAGCAAGCTGCGAAGAAGATCTGGAAGAAAGTTCTGCATCAGAGAGCTTCACACTTATGCTTCGCGCAGAGACATCAAGCTGGATGATATCGCCTGTTCTAATTTTAGATAATGGACCACCAGCTGCCGATTCTGGAGAAACATGCAGAATCACAGTTCCATAAGCCGTTCCACTCATACGACCATCGCAAATTCGCACCATATCGGTAACACCTAGTGAGATTAATTTTTTAGGTATTTTCATATTCGCAACTTCAGGCATTCCTGGATAACCCTTCGGGCCACATCCTCGGAGCACAAGAACAGAGTCGGGTGTCACATCAAGTTCGGGTGAGTCGATACGCAAATGAAAATCTTCGATACTGTCAAAGACAACTGCAGGTCCTGAATGTTGCAACAATGCTGGACTTGCAGCCGCAGGCTTGATTACCGCCCCATTTGGAGCGAGATTGCCATGCAGGACTGCTATCCCAGCCTCTTTCCTTATTGGCGCTTGGAGTGTGGAGATCACCGAAGAGTCATAGATTTCACCAGAACTCATTGTTTCGGTGATCGGTTTTCCCGTAACAGTGATTGCTGATGGATTAATCAAAGACTCGATTTGTTTAAAGACTGCACTAAGCCCACCCGCACGATGGAAATCCTCCATCAGAAACTTTCCTGCTGGTTGGAGATTTACCAAGAGTGGAATACGAGATCCGATACGATCAAAATCCTCTAATGTGAGCGAAACTCCCAGGCGTCCAGCGATTGCTAAGAGATGAACTACGGCGTTGGTGGAGCCACCAACGGCAGATAGAGCAAGAATGGCGTTCTCAAATGAAGCTTTAGTAATCACTTGGCTAGGCTTTAGATCTACTTTGACCATATCAACAATCCTTCGCCCTGATTCATGTGCTGCTTGTAAAAGTCGGGAATCTGGCGCGGGTGTTCCTGCAACTCCTGGCAAAGTCATTCCTAAAGCTTCGGCCAGAATTCCCATAGTTGATGCAGTGCCCATGGTGTTGCAGTGACCTTTAGAACGAATCATTGAGGATTCTGATTGAACAAATTCTTCATCTGTCATATTTCCCGCTCTGACATCCTCGCTCATGCGCCAGACATCTGTTCCACAACCAAGTGCTCTACCCTTAAAGGTTCCTGTAAGCATCGGGCCACCGGGTACAACAATCGATGGAAGATCAACCGATGCGGCTCCCATGAGCAGGGCAGGGATAGTTTTATCGCAACCACCAAGAAGCACTGCACCATCAATTGGGTTTGCGCGGATCATCTCCTCTGTTGCCATAGCGACCATGTTGCGCCACAACATCGCAGTTGGCCGCACCAGTGTTTCTCCAAGAGAGACCATTGGAAGATTGAGGGGGACTCCTCCCGCTTCCCAAATTCCATTCTTTACACTCTGTGAAATTTCATCTAGATGAGAATTGCAAGGAGCGAGGTCAGAGGCAGTATTGATAATTGCAATCTGCGGGCGCCCATCGAATACAGAATTAGGATTTCCACGACGCATCCAAGCGCGATGAATATATGCATCACGACTATTTCCACGATACCAATGCGAACTTCTCAAGCCAGATGCTCCTCTTATTGACCGATTGGAAGCATAGCCCTGAGTCAAATTGTTCGTCTAGCATTGGCTTTACCATGAAGGCTTTCGTCGTACATGCCCCAGGCCAATCAACCATTGAGGAAGTTGATGAGCCAATTGCGGGCTCAGGTGAAGTCGTAGTACAAGTCACACGCGCGGGAGTCTGTGGCACCGATGTCGAATTCTTTAATGGAGATATGGCTTATTTCCAAACTGGTGAAGCGCGTTATCCAATGAGACTTGGCCATGAGTGGTGTGGCATCGTTACCAGCGTTGGTCAAGATGTAGATAAGAAGTGGATTAGTAAGAGAGTCACTGGCGATACGATGTTGGGCTGCCAAAGCTGTCAAAGATGTTTACGCGGATTACAACACGTTTGTGCAGCTCGCTTTGAAATTGGAATCAGAAATGGTTGGCCTGGCGCGCTTGCTGAAAAGCTCAAAATTCCCGCTTTTGCATTACATCCCCTCTCAGATTCGATAGATGACACAGTTGGCGCCCTGATAGAACCTGGTGGAAATGCATTACGTTCTGCGCAAGCATCAGAGGCTGCTCCTGGTAAGAAGATTTTGGTCTGGGGCAGTGGAACGATCGGTTTGCTCACTGCGCAATTTGCTATTGCAATGGGAGCCGAAGTCCATGTAATTGGAATCGACCCGCAAACCCTGTTACTTGCAAAGGACCTTGGGGCGCATGCCGTATATCACGATATAACGCAGTTAGATAGCGGATATGACGCTGTTGTTGATGCGACAAATTCATCATCCATTCCCTCCGAAGCTCTCGAGGTCGTTGAGCCGGGGGGACGCGTTGTATATATCGGAGTTTCAGGTGAAGCTAGCAATCTTGATACTCGGTCACTCGTGCTTAAAGACGTAACTGCAGTGGGAATACTTTCAGCATCACCTGGTCTGAGGGGTGCGATTGATTTTTACTCTCGTCGCGAGATAGATCCACGCTCGGTTGTTGCTGCGACCGTAGGACTAGATCAGACTGCGCTCGTTCTCTCCGGTAAACGCCCAGATGATTGCGGAATCGGGCCAAAATTCCATATAGATCCTCGGATTCACTGATGTTTGCGATCGATCCAATCTCTGAGATTGTCTCGGACATAGCAGAGGGCCCGTTGTGGCATCCTGAGACAGCATCAATAATGTGGAGCGATATTCCCGGACAAGCAATCCATACCACTGTTCTAACAAGTGGAGAATCACGAACCATCAAGGCGCCTATGATGATTGGCGCAATCGCACTGACTAGAGATGATTCATTGATTGCCGCAACACAGAGTGGCTTTGCGAAAATTTCAATGGCGGGTGAACTTTCGATGATAAAGGAATTCCTTGAGCCAGATGTGAGAATGAATGATGGAAAGGTAGACCCATACGGTCGATTCTGGGCAGGAAGTTTAGCTTTAGATTTCCAAGACAAACGAGGATCGCTCTATGTTCTTAATAAAGATGGATCTTCCGCGCCCATGATTGAGGAACTGACGTTATCTAATGGAATGGGATGGAGCCCAGATGGAACCTCATTCTATTTTATCGACAGCATCCCGGGCACTCTTTTCTGTTATGACTTTGATCTTGTTAGTGGAGTACTTTCAAATAAGAGAATACTTGTGAAATTTGATTCACAACGTGGAATTCCGGATGGAATGTGTGTTACCAGTGAGGGTCTAATCCTCGTCGCCTTGTGGGATGGAAGTCGGCTCGAGCTCTATGAACCAAATGGCACAAAACTTCAAGAATTTAAACTGCCAGTCAGCCGTCCAACCTCATGTTGTTTTGCTGGCGATGATTATTCGACGCTAATTGTCACCACTGCAAGTCGAGAAATTGATCGCACCAGCCAACCACTCGCAGGGCGCATTCTTGCGCTCACCAATACTGGACTTAGTGGACGTCCGAGTTATCGCTATGGTTAAGTCCGTCTGTGATGTTTCTGTCGCGTTCGGAAAGGGTATGAAACAATGAGGATTGTGCGTATTGGTGAGGCTGGAAAAGAGCGGCGGGTGTGCTTGGCTAGCCTTGGCGGGTTTAGCCTGGAGCCTGTCGGTTAGCCGATAAATCCCCACCTTAAAACCCTTGACGCCTCTGGTGGGTCGACTTAGTATTCTGGCTTGTATACAGGTTCGAATACGAATGAAGAGAGAACAGAGTTGTATCAGCAGCGAGAGTTAAACCAGAGCGCTATTCGTGACCAATATTTAGTTGCGCAGATTCAGCGTGAGATTGCCGCAGTATTGGGAGCTGAGAATGTAAATACGGATAGCGAGCTATTGCATGAACAATCAGCTGATTGGTCGTGGATTTCTCAGTACCTTCGCTATAAATCATTGCCCCTCCCAACTGCCGATCTCTATGTTCGCCCTGGAACTCCCGAAGAGGTTGCCGAAGTCCTTCGAATCGCCTGCGAATACAAGATGCCGGTCATTCCTCGCGGAGGTGGCTCGGGTACCCAAGGCGGAACCTTTGCAATTTATGGTGGCATTGCGATGGATCTGCGACGGCTCAACAAGGTGCTTCATATCGATGAAGTCAGCATGGTCGTCACAGCAGAGGCTGGAATCGAGGGCCCAGAATTAGAAAAGGTCCTTAACGCAAAAGGATTTACGATGCCGCACTATCCAGGATCGTTCCATTTTGGTGCAACATTGGGTGGATATCTTGCAGCACGTGGTTCTGGGGTGGTCTCCACCAAGTATGGCAAAGCAGAAGATTTAGTACTTCAATTACAAGCTGCGTTACCACCTGGAAAACTTATTGAAACTATGAAAGTCCCAAGTCACGCATCAGGACCTGGAATCATTCAAGCGATTGTGGGATCAGAGGGAACCTTAGGCATTATTACAAAAGCCACGATGCGAATCGAGAGGATCCCAGAGTCGCTTGAGTTTTTATCCTACGGATTTAAGAATATTTCAGAAGGAATCGAAGCTGCTCGCCGGATCATGACAGATCGTTGGCGTCCGGCCGTAATTCGCCTCTACGACGAAGCAGATACTGCCAAGCTTTCGAAGTGGCTTAATCTCGGCATTGAAGGCGTGCTCCTTGTAATTATGTGCGATGGCACCAAAGAATTGACGGCCTTGGAAACTTCTGAAATTGCCCAGCTATGCAAGACAGTTGGTGGAAAATCTTACGGCCCAGAGATTGGTAAGACGTGGTGGGATGGCAAGTACGAGCCATTCAAGCATGGAAATATCCCAGCACCGCCACAGATTTTCGGAACCACCGACACTTGTGCACGCTTCGAAGATCTGGAGAAGATTTATTGGGCTAAGAAGAAAGTCATTGAAGAGGGATTTTCGGAGTATAAAGCGAGATATTCCGCTCATTTCTCACACTGGTTCCCTTGGGGTGGCATGATCTATGACCGTTTCTATATAGATAACGGTCCAGAGGATCCACTTGAGGCAATCGCGCTACATGATCGAGTTTGGGACGCAGCAATCAAAGCGAGTCTGGACAATGGTGGCTCACTAAATGAGCACCATGGGGTTGGACTAAAACTCGGACGCTTCATGCGACAACAGCATGGCGCCGCATTCGATTTACTCCTCGGAGTAAAAAACGCATGGGATCCGGACGGAATCCTCAATCCAGGGAAACTTGGATTCGGTCCGCCAAAGAACATGCGTTGATGAAAAAAACCAACGATTCTTTTTGAAAGGAGAATCATGCATCTATCAATGCATAACTGGATGCGCGCCGAGCCGCTTAAGGTAACTGTTGCTCGTCTCGCAAAGTACGGATACAAGAGCATCGAAATCAGCGGTGAACCAGAGCAATACGGACTCAATGGCAGTAAAGATACAAAGAAGCTACTTGATGACTACGGCATGAAGTGTTGGGGTTCAGTAACCCTGATGCTCGGGGAGCGGAATTTGGTAGCTGCGGACTCTAAGAAGCGTGCAGCTTCAGTTCAATACACTAAAGATTGCATCACCATGGTCAAAGAACTAAACGGCCAAGAGATGACAATCGTTCCTGCAACCGTAGGAAAGATAGTCCCTGATGCAACTCCTGACGAAGAGTGGAAATGGGCTGTTGAGAGTATGCGTGAGATCTACGCGCACTCCGAGAAAGCTGGCGTTCGCCTAGCAATTGAACCGCTCAATCGCTTTGAAACATATTTTATTAATCGTGCGGAACAAGCCTTGGCGCTTGCTGAGGCAACGGGTCCAAACTGCGGCGTCTGCCTTGATGCGTTCCACATAAATATAGAAGAGGCTGACCTATATGAAGCGATCCGTTCCACAAAGGGGAAACTCTTTGATTTCCATGTAGCAGATAACAACCGTATGCCGGCAGGGCATGGTGACTATGACTGGAAGAAGGTCGTATCCACTCTCTCTGGTATCGGTTATGACGGAGCCCTAACCGCCGAATTCGTTGCGCCAATTGATCGCACTCCTGCGAACCACTACAAGAATGCGCTAGAAACCAACTTTGATAACGTTGAGATCTCGCCAGAGCAACTCAAATTCATTATCGATCACGGCTCGAGTATCTTGACCGAATCCTTCTATGACTGGTTGGTTGAAGAAAACGCCAAGACTCTCCTTCCATTGATCTCATAACCAAATAAGAGATCAATTGTTGTGACCAAATCCGTACTCATAATCGCCACCTTAGACACTAAGGGACCTGAGGCTGCTTACATCCGAGATGGATTAAACAGACTAGGGGTAAGAACTACAGTCATTGATATTGGAATATTGGGTGAGCCCCTGGGAATCATTCCTGATATCACTCACGAGGAACTTGCAGCTTGCGGTGGCTTAACACTGCAAGAATTGCAAAATTCGGGAACGCGTGGTCGCGCTGTAGAGCGAATGAGAAGTTATGTCATAGCAAAAGTGAAGGAGCTATCAGATGCAGGTACCGTCCTTGGCGCCATTGGGATTGGTGGCGCCGAGGGTTCGGTTATGTCAGCTGGTGCATTAATGCAACTTCCGATCGGAGTTCCAAAACTGGTTCTATCTCCTATTGCATCTGGTCGTCACGAATTTGGTCCACTTGTTGGCACAAGTGACATGCTCGTGATGCATACGATCATCGATATCTTGGGCCTAAACCACATCTCCAAGACAATTTATGATAACGCTGTTGCTGCTATGGCTGGATTGGTATCACATGGCCACAAACTCACGGCACCACCGGTAGGAAGTAAATATGTTGCAGTAACGATGTTAGGAAATACGACAACATCTGTGATGGCGCTACAAAAAGAACTACAGAATTCTGGCTATGAGGTGGTGACCTTTCATGCAAATGGCGTTGGTGGTCCTGCAATGGAGGAGCTGGCCGAAGCGGGCCAATTTGTGGGCGTTATTGACTTCACCCCATCTGAAATTGTTGGAACCCTCGTCGGAGGAATTCATTATGGTGGAGCGCAACGAATGAAAAGAGTTGGCCCTCTAGCAATCCCACAAATTCTCGTGCCAGCATGTGTTGATTTCTCAGTGCACCACACCACCTCAATACCTGAGGAAATGAAAAAGCGTCCCATATATGACCATAACCCAGAGTTCGCCCTAGCTCGTTGCACCAGAGATGAGATGGGTCGAATCGGTGAGTACTTTGCTGAATGCGCTAATACCTCACGTGGTCCGATAAAGATTCTTATTCCTAGCCTAGGTTTCTCAATTCCGAATACTCCAGGTGGAGTCTTTTGGGATCGCGAAGCAGATGCACTCTTTGAATCTTGCCTCCGAGCTAAGTTGAACCCAACAATTCCTATTACTAGTTATGCGATGCATGCCAACTCACCAGAGTTTGGCGTCGTTGCAGCCCATGAGTTTCTAAATCTTGTTAAATCCAAAGTTGCCTAGACAAAAAATAAAGGGGAGAGATGAGCAGCTACATAACACCACCACGAAAAGTTCCGCACATAACCACAGGAGATGAGGACTTTCGCAAAAAGTTCCGTTCCTGGAACCTTGGTGATCTCTCCTATGTCGACATCAATGAATACCTAGCCGTCAAAGATGTTGTCCTGGTGCCCATGGCAAGCACTGAGCAACATGGCCCGCATCTTCCGTTATACACCGACACAATCACAGCGATTGAAGTCTCTGCTCGAGTGTCAGAACAAATCGGCATCCTTCACACACCACCAATATGGACTGGATATTCACCGCAGCATATGTATGGCGCAGGCCAGGGCCGTGGCACCATAACCGTCCGCGCCGAAACCCTTAATGCATTGATGTATGACGTCGCCCGTTCCTTGATTCATCATGGATTTAATCGAATCATCTTCGTGAATGGTCATGGTTCCAACATCAAGGTTGTCGATCCAGTTCTACGAAAACTCCGTTATGAGACTAATGCGCTCATAGGTTTCGTTAAGCCCTATATGGAGCGATACACCGGGATTCTGGCTGGATTAATGGAGAATCCGCCAGAGGAAACTCCAGGTTGGCACTCCAGCGAGTTGGAGACTTCGCAAGATATGGCTTGGAATGAGAACCTGGTAAGAATGGAGCGAGCTGTTGATACTCGCGCTCACACGCCAGCTTTTTTACCTAAATCATTCTCAAAAAACGATGGTATGCCAGATGTTGAGTTTGAAGGTTACCAATACTTCCAATTCCCAATGGATCATCATGAATTCGTAGAGAACGGAATCATTGGTAATCCAATGCGAGCTTCGAAAGCTAAAGGTGAAGAGGCTTTTCATCGTTATAGCACCCATGTGGCCAAGGGTGTTTTGGAACTAATGAAAATGCCGGTAAGTATCAAAAACAGAGAGTTTGTGAATCGAGTTTAATGAGCACATTAAAGTCAACCACCAAGGCAGAGACTCGCTTTAAAACGAAGATGAAATCCAAAACTTCGGAGTCTCTAAGTGATGATGCTTATGAGTGGTTGGTTGCTGCCATTACCTCTTTTGCAATTCCAACGAATAGCCAAATCTCAGAAAATAAACTCGCTACCGAGTTAGGCGTAAGTCGCACACCAGTTAGAGAGGCCCTAAAACGACTAGAAAGTGAAGGGTTGATCAAAAAAGGAGAGGCTGGTCGCTTTACCGTTGCCATGCTGACCACAAAAGATGTAGATGAAGCCATTGATCTGTTACTTTTGTGTGATACCTATATGTTTCGGCGAGCGGCCGAAAATATTAACGTTGTGGACTCGAAGCTACTCAAAGAGTCAGCAGAAAAAATGGCCCATTTTGCGTCAATCAGTGATAGAGAAAACTGGATGAAGCATGACAGTATCTTTCATGAAGTAGCAATGCGAGCTGCAAACAATGAGATAATTACAGAAGTTTCCAGGGTGACACGTCGAAGAATCCAGAGATTCTGGGCAAGGTCTCTCTCTGACGCCCATGATCTGATTGCTTGCTCTGATGAGCACCTAGATATTGCTCAAAGTATTTTAAATAAGGATTTTCTTGCCATTAGCAGCTTAGTAGAGGCTCACCTAGCCCACTTGCGGGCAAATATGCACAAAATCGTGCAGTCCACCGCAGTATTTTTCAAGAGTGGGGAGTATAACGAATGAGTAACGCAGTTAATTACTGTACTTTTTCATTGACTAACAAGCCCTATCTTTGCTTGAATTCCCAGATAAAGACCGAGGGAAGCAACTCTCCAGGGGGCCTATTTTGACGCGCTTCATCTTTACCCTCCTTAATGGTTTAACTCTGGCAGGTTTATATTTTCTGGTTGCAAGCGGCCTTACTTTAATTTTTGGTCTTATGCGGGTTATCAACTTAGCGCATGGAGCTTTTTACCTGCTAGCGGGCTACATATCGTGGAACGTAGTAGATAAAACCGACAATTGGTTCCTCGGCGCAATTGTGGGCGCAATTGCACTGGGTATTTTTGGTACCTTTATTTATCTGACTTTACTCAGAAAGTTTCAATATGAAGAGCTACGGGTTGCTCTAATCACTTTAGGTGTATCACTGATGCTTGCTCAGGGAATGCTCGCCTTGTTTGGGGGAGAGTATTACCAAACAAGTATTCCTAAAAATCTCTCGCAATCTATTCCTATTCCGGGCCTTGATTTGTCATACCCATTTTTTAGAATCCTAGTCCTACTACTTGCCGTAGTTGTTGCCTTTGGTTTGTGGATTTTCATTTCAAAGACTCGCTATGGAGCAATTATTCGAGCGGGCGTGGATGACACCGCTATGGTCTCAGCGCTCGGAATCAATGTTCAAGCAGTATTTATCTGGATATTCTTTTTAGGCTCAGTACTAATTGGCTTTGCAGGGTCTATTGGTGCGACTACTAATTCATTTGGTATGGGAACTGATGGCGACTATCTTCTATTTTCTCTACAAGTAGTCATTATTGGCGGGTTAGGCTCCATTGGGGGCGTCGCCATTGGCTCGATATTGGTCGGAGTAATCGGGCAATTTGCAGTTGGTTACTACCCAACGCTCTCAGGAGTCATAACTTTTGCAATGCTAGTTCTTATCCTGGCATTCCGCCCTCAAGGAATATTGGGGAAGATACGATGACTAGACAGAGGAGTCTGTATCTAATAATTCTGGCAGCCGCACTGACCTTTCCTTTCTTGGTGCCAGATCCAGATTTCTGGGTTTCAAGCGGTGGTTCACGTGCATTGTGGCTGGGAGTTACGGCTTTAAGCATGTCATTTCTCAATAGAAATCTGGGCTTAATGTCACTAGGACAACTCTTCTTCTCTGGTGTTTCTGGCTACATCGTGGCAATCAGCTCAGTTACCTACGGTGTTAAATTCGGGACATCGGTCCCCTTAGCAATTCTGGCGGGAACACTTTCAGGGGTCATTATTGGCTTTATTGCTCTAAAGACAAAGGGCGTTTACTTCTTGATGCTCACCCTGGCAGTGACTTTGGGCTTATATTCATTTGCAAACTCAGCCCAAGAAATTACTCGTGGGCACACAGGTATCAACAGCATTCCAAGTCCAGTTATTTTTGGGATGGACTTTGCATATACGAAGCCAATGTATTACTTATTCCTTTTGATTGCGATTGTGATTTTTACAGTTTGTAAGTTCTTAGAATCCACATCATTTGGTATAGCCCTCAAGGGTGTACGTGATAACGAAGAACGTATGATCGCAATGGGATATCGCATTATGACATTAAAGATGATCGCTTTTGTATTTTCTGCGCTGATCGCCTCAATCGCAGGGGTAATGGGTGCATTTTATGTAACAAATATTTCACCAGATAGCGTAGGCCTGATTCGATCCATCGATTTATTGGTAATTGTTGTCGTTGGAGGTGCAACTTACTTAGGCGGCGCATTTGTGGGAGCAGCACTCATCGTGGTCTTTGAGGCGATAGTGCAAGATTTCACACAATACTATGTCGCAGCTACAGGAGCCCTATTCATAATTGTTCTAATGCTGGCGCCACAGGGCCTCATGGGGGTAAGTACGCAGATTCGTAACGCGAGAGCGAAAAAAGTAAGGGTAGCAAAATGAGCAAGAGGCTAAGTTTCTGTTCTTTTATGAGAACAGAATTGTTCAGAACTAGCGAAGGCGGTTCCGACACAAAGGTTGAGGAAATTCCTCAACTGCAAAGAACAGGGAGATAGATGAAAATACAACGTATACGCCGTAACGCTCTAGCAGGCGTTGTGGCAGGAGTACTTGTAGCTGGCTTGGTTATAGCACCCTCGAGCCAAGCCGCTAGTACGATCAAAATCGGTTACTTGAATGCAACGATTGGACCGTTTGCTGGTGGAGCACCACAGATCACAATTGGTTTGAACATTGCACTTGGCGAAATTAAGAGCATGGTTGCTGGCAAGAAGATAGTAATTCTTGAAGAGGCAACAGATGCAACACCTGCACTTGCTCTAGAGAAAGCCAAAAAGCTCATTGAAAAAGATAAAGTAGATATTCTGTTTGGACCTTTATCTGGAGATGAGGGCGTTGCGATAGCACGTCTATCAAAGAAGTATCCCAAGGTAACTTTCGTTAACACAACAGCTTCTGCATCAGAAGCCACTAACCAGCAACCATCAAAGAACTTCTTCCGTTTCCACGGCGATGCCGCACAGTGGTCTGGAGGCGTTGGTGAAATTGCATACAACGTGCTTGGCTATAAGAGAGTTGCAATCATCGCTGATGATTACTCATTCCCTTATGCAAACGCAGGAGGCTTTGCTAAAGGCTTCTGTAAAGCAGGTGGCGTAATTGTTGCTGCCCAGTGGCCTGCACTTGGAACTAAGGATTACTCATCACAGATTGCAGCTCTTCCAAAGGATATAGATGCAATTTATGCTGGACTTGGTGGAGCTGACGCAGTTCAGTTCTTGAAGCAAGCAAATCAGTTTGGACTTAAGAAGCCACTGATTGGTGGAGCAATCCTGGTTGATGGAACAGTTCTTGGCGCGAAAGCTGAGATCGGTGATGCCGCACTTAACACAATTGGTGGCGGACCAGTTCCTGATGACTCCTACTCATCTCCTGAGTGGGATAAGTTCAAGAAACAGTTAACCGCCGCTGGCACCGGACCAAACATTTTCAGCGTACTTGGCTACGTCTCAGCTAAGTCAATGCTGGCAGGTCTTGTGGCTGTGAAGGGTGACCTTTCAAACAATCACGCCAAGTATCGCCAAGCCTTATCAACTTTGAAGTGGAACACACCAACTGGACCACTTTCAATGGATAAGAATAGAAACGCAATTGTTTCTAACTTTATTTATCAGATTGTTTCAGATGGTGCAGGTGGCTTTAAGACTAAAGCCCTCAAGCGCCAGGATAAAGTTGCTCAAGGTACAACAGTGTATGGTCGTGTTAACTCTTGCGCAGACGCTAAGTAGTTAAACATGTCAACCACCACTGTTACTACTAACTGCGCGTTATCACTAAGCGCTGTTTCGCGTAATTTTGGTGGAATTCGTGCCGTGGCTGACATCACCTTTGATGTTAGCCACGGACGAAGAATTACAATCATTGGAACTAATGGTGCTGGTAAGTCAACGTTATTTAATCTGATCACCGGTATGTATCCCCTAAGTAGTGGATTAATCAAAATCTTTGATGAAGATGTTTCAAATCAACCTGCGCATAACAGAGCCCAATTAGGTGTTGCTAGAACTTTTCAAACCTCTAAATTGTTCCAGGGCCTGACTCTGCGAGAAAACATATTTGTAGCGCTAAGGCAGGCGCTTGGCATAAAGAAGATTGGTTGGCTTGCAAATCCCTCAGCATCAGAAGATCTCCAATTACAGAGCGTGGAGATCCTAAGGAAAGTAGATTTGCTGGAGAAAGCAGAGGTCTTAGTCTCGGACATTTCTCATGGTGAGTCGCGTCAGCTGGAGCTGGCTATGGCATTGGCGATGAAACCTAAAATCCTGATGCTAGATGAGCCGGCGGCAGGAATAAGTCCAAATGAACGTGGACGCTTGATTGAATTGTTAAAAGAGTTAGATAAAGAAATTACCTTGATCCTTATTGAACATGACATGTCAGTGGCGCTATCAGTTGCAGACGAAGTGGTGGTTATGCATGAGGGGTCGATATTTCTGCATGGTTCACCTGATGAAATTCGCAATAGTAAATCAGTGAGAGAGTTATACCTAGGGAGTTCCGGTGAGTGACTTATCAATTACTGATATCGAATCAGGCTATGGGAGTGTGAAGGTTTTGCATGGCGTAAGCCTGTCAGTTTCATCAAAGCCAGTAGCACTTATGGGTAGAAATGGAATGGGGAAAACCACGCTAGCAAAGGTAATCATGGGACTTAATCCCACTTTTTCTGGGGAGATTAGATACGGTGATGTGACCCTAACTGGCCTGTCTACAACAAAGATTGCGCAGGCAGGAGTCGGATATGTCCCTCAAGGTCGGAGAGTATTCCCATCGCTGACGGTCGAAGAGCATCTAAAAATTCTACAAAAGCGAAACAGTGATTGGACTATAAAAAAAGTTTATGAACTATTCCCCAGATTAGGTGAGCGCAAGAATAATGGTGGTGCGATGCTCTCGGGAGGCGAACAACAGATGTTAGCTATTGGGCGAGCTTTGATGACCAATCCAACATTGTTGCTCATGGACGAACCATCTGAGGGACTAGCACCAGCGATTGTTGAACATCTAGCTAAATCTCTTCAAGAGCTTGTAAGGCTAGGCCAGAGAATTCTTCTAATCGAACAAAATCTAAAATTCGCCTCCACGCTCTGTGATGAAATCATCATCCTCTCCAGTGGTGAGATTCAGGCGAAAGTTACTGCACAAGAGTTGAGTTCTAGTGCGGAGTTACAAAACAAGTATCTAGGCGTAGCTTAGGAAGGATGTAACATGTCAAAGACATTACGAGTAGCAATGATCGGATATGGCTTCATGGGAAAGGTCCACTCCCATGCCTGGCGCAGCGTCAACCACTTTTTCCCCGATGCCCCACAGGTGGAGATGACGGTGATCTGCGGAAGAAGCAAGGATGCGTTAGAGAGTGCTCGAGTCACCTTTGGCTGGAATGAGGCAGAGACAGATTGGAAAAAAGTAATCTCTCGCAGCGATATCGATATCGTCGATATCTGCACCGCAGGCGATACGCATGAAGAGATTGCCATTGCAGCCCTCAAGGCTGGTAAGCATGTGATCTGCGAAAAGCCACTGGCAAATAATTCCAAGGAAGCCAGGGCAATGTCCGAGGCCGCAAACCATGCTGCGAAAAATTCTGTGAAATCGATGGTCGCTTTTAACTATCGCCGTGTTCCAGCCTTGGCCGTTGCTAAACAATTTATCGAAAGTGGGAAGATTGGAAAGATTTTCCACGTACGTGCCAATTATCTCCAAGATTGGATAATTGACCCCGAATTCCCTCTGGTCTGGCGCCTTGATAAGAAGACTGCGGGCTCTGGTGCTTTAGGCGACATCGCTGCTCACATTATTGACGCTTCATACTTTCTCACGGGTTCAAAGATCACTTCTGTTAGCGGACAACTTAAGACTTTCATTAAGGAGCGTCCGTTACCTGGTGCATACACTGGACTGACAGCTGGAACATCAAACGGCCGTGGCACTGTGACAGTCGATGACACTGCGGTGTTTACAGCAAATTTCGATAATGGGGCGATCGGGACTTTCGAGGCCACTCGTTTTGCGGCAGGAAGAAAAAATGCGATGTCTATTGAAGTAAATGGGTCTAAGGGGAGTATCTACTTTAACTTTGAAGATATGAACGAACTGCTCTATCACGATCACACCGATCCTTCATCTGAGGCAGGATTCCGAAAAATTCTTGCCACCGATGGCGCCCAACCCTATGTAGGTGCATGGTGGCCACCAGGACACATCATCGGATATGAACATACCTTCACTCATGAGATCTATGACTTTGTTCTTGCAATCAAGAACGGAACGAATCCATCACCATCGTTCAACGATGGTCTCTACGTTCAGGAAGTACTCGATGCTGTCGAAGTAAGTGCAGGAAACAACTCTCAACTCACGCAGGTCAAATAAAAGGAGAAAGCAATGCCACGTCCAGTAACACTTTTCACCGGTCAATGGGCAGATCTGCCCTTTGAAGAAATGTGTCGTCTAGCTTCATCATGGGGCTATGACGGACTTGAAATCGCATGCTGGGGTGATCATTTCGAGGTAAATCGCGCTCTCAATGAGCCGGGATATGTCGAGGGACGCCATGCGATTCTAAAGAAATACAACCTCAAGGTATTCGCAATCTCAAATCACCTTGTGGGGCAAGCAGTATGTGATCATCCAATTGATGAGCGCCATAAAGGAATATTGCCATCACGTCTATGGGGCGATGGCGACCCTGAGGGAGTGCGTCGACGTTGTGCGGAGGAGATGAAGGACACTGCTCGTGCTGCTGCAAAGCTTGGTGTCAAGGTAGTTGTGGGCTTTACCGGTTCCTCTATCTGGCACACCCTTGCAATGTTTCCACCAGTGCCACCAGCAATGATTGAGGCCGGCTATAAAGACTTTGCTGATCGTTGGAATCCAATTCTGGATGTCTTTGATGAAGTGGGCGTGAAATTTGCACACGAAGTCCACCCATCAGAGATTGCATATGACTATTGGACTACTGTTCGTACACTCGAAGCAATCAATCATCGCCCTGCATTCGGACTTAACTTTGACCCAAGCCACTTTATCTGGCAAGACTTAGATCCCGTCGGATTCCTCTGGGATTTCAAAGATCGCATCTATCATGTTGATTGTAAGGAATCGAAGAAGCAACTCAATGGTCGCAATGGTCGCCTTGGATCACATCTAGCCTGGGCAGATCCACGTCGCGGGTGGGACTTCGTCTCGGTTGGACATGGAGATGTTCCATGGGAGGCATGTTTCCGTATGTTAAATGCCATCGGCTATGACGGCCCGATCTCGGTTGAATGGGAAGATGCCGGCATGGACCGTCTAATCGGCGGACCAGAGTCTCTGGAATTTATCCGCAGAATGTGTGCAATCGAGCCACCAAAGGCTGCTTTCGACGCTGCTTTCTCATCAGGTAATTAGTTCTCTTGCTAAGTCAGAGCAGAGAAAGTCTGATCACCTAAATCTGTACGAGCACGGCAATTATTTGCAAGTGTTTTACTCCAGGGATAGAAACAGGGGCCATCTAAGTAGGTGGCCCCTAACTATTTGCTATAAGAAAGAGAGCCAAAAGATAAAGCCTTACTTCCTCTTACTTGAGCCATTCTTAGCAACCAGAAGAATTACAAGTATGGCTACTGCCACAATAACAAGTTCCATAGCCCAATTATCACCTAGATAAGGCAGATACCGAACTATTATTACCTCCCTATGTATGCTGTGATCTTTCGCTCCATTAGAACCAATACTCATAGCGAGCTCTATGAGAGCCACTCTGAAAATATGGCGGAGTTAGTAAAGGCCACTCCTGGCTATCTCTCTCACTTCAGCCATCGGGATCCAGTCTCTAGATCTGGAGTGACAATCTCTTACTTTGAAAGCCTTGAAGCAATAAAGACCTGGCGAGAAAACCCAGAGCATAAAGAGGTTCAAAGGCTAGGAAGAGAGCTCTTCTATAGCTGGTATGAAATTCAGGTAGTTAAGGTTGATAAGCAATATCAGTGGAGCGTAGGGGAGCACCTAGAACTTTAGGTACTTATGTGGACGAGTGAGAAAGTAACCCAGGACAATATTTCAAACCGTCTCTACTCATTCATTAATCAACATCTCGTTTGTACCTTCCGTCAAGAGGGGCCTACTGATTCTCACTCACCAAGTCTCTCTACTTTTTAGAAGAGAGAATAAAATTCCATTTCCTTCCTTTGACATTAGTCACATTAAGTCGGAGCTATGTGAAGCAGTGCTCATTGATTAAGCCCATAGTCTGGGTGTGATAAAGGTTATTTATACCTAAAGTACAATTGGGTCAGACACAGGGGAGAGGTATGAAGAGCCTTACTGATTTTAAGAACTTTGAGATGAAAAGCTTTGATACCTTACTAATTAATTACTTAAGTAAAATCTCTCTTCCAGTGCTTCGAGTCTCACTTGGTGTGGTCTTTATCTGGTTTGGAGCCTTAAAGCCTCTTGGTAGCTCTCCAGCAAATGACGTAATCACAAAGACGATCTATTGGTTTGATCCCGATATCTTTATCCCAATCCTTGGTATCTGGGAGGTCTTAATTGGTATCTGCCTGCTCTACACCCCGCTCATTCGGATAGGGCTATTTTTATTGGCCCTTCAGATGCCAGGAACATTTCTGCCTTTAGTGTTGCGACCAGAGATCTGCTTCATCAACTTTCCCTTTAATCTCACACTTGAGGGGCAATACATAATCAAAAACCTAGTAATTATTGGCGCCGCTATGGTGGTGGGAAGCAAGTTGGTTCCAATAAAGGAAAGCGCTAAGTAAGTAATGAAAGCTGGGCCTGAGATCACTCATCTCTATGGCGTCTATGACGCAGATGCAACAGTTCTCGGTGAGATTAGTTATTGGGTTGGTGCTCGCCTTGGAATTCGCCACTGCACGCTCTGTGATATCACGCACTCAATGTTTTTTAAGAAAACTTCCTGGAAGCAGCGCCAAGCAGAGCTACTTGAAAAATATGGCGTTAACTTTCAAACCTTCCATCGAAATGATCAATTAGATCAGGTGGCTAAGGTAATAAGTGGGGCCTATCCAGCAGTCGTGGCAAAAGATATCAGCGGCAACTTCACCCTGTTTATGAGCGAGCACGAGATCAGCGCCGCTGGTGATTCACCAGATCGCTTTATGGATGAGATTGTGAAGCGCCTGCCAAGGCCTTAATTGGATTTACTTTCTCTTACTTGAGCCATTCTTAGCAACAAGGAGAATTAGAAGTATCGCCAGGGCCTCTAGAAGTAAATGTTCCTTATCCAGTTATCAGGTGAGTAAGCAAGGGCCTAGGGAGGAGCTAGCGCCCCCTGCTTATCAGCCTGCTATTTATTAAGCTTTATCGAGTATTATCATTTTTCTAACTTCTATAAGGAGAAGATAATGAAGCCAGTTACAGAAATTGGTATGAGGCTGCAGAGATTAAATGGATTAGCGGGCATTACCCATCTAATTCAGGGCATTGCCCTGCTCTTTATCCTCAATCCTGAGAGCAAGATTCCAGTAATCACAAGATTCTTCACCGATACACCAGAGGGGATCCGCCCTGAGAGCGAGCTGCTCTTTGAGT
>SXGS01418039.1_pt1 | contig 20950 bp, 17 predicted proteins | sample 3174681 | NCBI WGS metagenome assembly SXGS01 (sample SAMN11356861, study PRJNA531348) | freshwater metagenome | isolation source: freshwater sample F1-80 | place: China: Fuxian Lake, Yuxi | collected 2017-12-25 | reverse complement strand
GCTCTACCGACTGAGCTACCTCGGCGGGTCGACCGGGATTATAGGGAAGAACGGGCGACGGGTCAAGCACCCTTTCCAGCCGCTCGCCTTCCTGCTGGGCCTGTTGGCCCGATCCTGCGGGTCGTGCCGCCGGATTGGTGGTGACAGCGCGCATTGGGGCAGGATGCGGGGGGGCCCCTCTGGAACCCAATGACCGTGGCGGCGCCGGTGGTGGGCTGCCTTGGGACAGGAAATACCCGCAAATGGATCTGGTGTTGGGCGCCGTGAGTAACTGCTGGGGGGCGCTGCTGCCCGGGTCTTCGCTGGAAGCGCAGTGTCGCGCCGCGGAGGAGCGGGGTTTCGGCTATGTCGAGTTGCGACAGCGAGCGCTGGGAGCGTGTGAGGAGAAGGTCGGCGACGACCCGCGCCCATGGCCGCTGCCGGAGCGTCTGGCGGAGCTGCGGGCGGCGTTTCCGAACCTCGGCATGAACCTGGCGCTCGAAGCGCCGTTTCTGGCGGACCGGTTGGACCCGGATGCGCCGTATTTTGCCCGATGTGCGGATGCGGCCCTGGCGTTGAGTCCGGAGCGACCGATTCTCAGGTTTGTGGACCTCACTCCGGTGAAAGCGGTGCTGGAGCATGACGAGGCGATCGATGAGATCGCGGGTTCCGTCGCCGATCTTACCGTGCTCCTGGGGCGGAGGGGGGTCGCGGTGGCCCTGGAGAACTCCCTGCAGCCGATGGCCTCCCTGCGGGCCGTGATCGAGGCGGCTTCGCATCGGTTGCCGGACTCAGTGCCGCGCCCGCTGATTTGCTGGGACCCCGTGAATCAGCTTCAGGTCTGTATCCGGCCGGAGGATCCGATGGCGACGGCGGCGGAGATCCCGCTCGATGAACTGTTCATGTTCCACTTCAAGCAGTGCCGCGAGCGGAAGCCGATTGGCGATATGGGGGAAGGAGATGTGGATTGGCCCGCGCTTCTGGCGGTGATGGCTCGGCGCGGGTATTCGGGACCGGCGTTGTTTGAGCTGCCGGGCGGGCCTGATGCCTGGGAGCGCCTGGACAGCGGCACGGCTGCGGTCAATGCCTGGCTGGCACGCACCGCATGAGCCGAATGAGGTTGAACACGACGGCTGTTCCAGCGAGGGATGGACTGATGAGTGTCCGGATCGGGGCCGACCGGGCCTTCCCCCCAGGTGGGAGACCGGTTTGCAGTGCGCTGCTGGGGCATGTTCTCGGGTGTGTTGATGGTCAGATTGGGATGGATCATCGAGCCACCGGGGGCTCGGAGATCCACAAATCGGTGGCCCGCATCCCCGCAGGACCCGGAGAGGGAATTGTTGCCGGATGAGCCTGCCCGAAGATTACGGCTGCTATCAGAACGGTCACGTGCAGTTTGAGGACCGGGATACCGTGCTGCGGGCTCTCGAACGCCTGGAGCTGAGTCGGGGCGAGGCGCTGGACGTGTGGCCGGCGAGGTCGCTGCCGGACGGCATCTTTGTATCGCCGCCGCGCAATGGCTGGATCTCGCTCTGGCAGGCCGGCGCCACGCTTCACGATTGGTTCGTGGAGCTCACCGCCACGCTCGAGTGTCGGGGCGTGCTCTTCGGCAACGACGACGATGCTGGGTGGTCGGTCAGCCTGTTTCAGGATGGTCGCCGCATCGGGCATTGTCAGATGCCGTTCTGCTGGGAAGAGCGCGGCATCCTGATCGGGTTGGCGCTGGAGGAGTTGGATGAAGAGGGAGTCGAGATCACCGACCCCGATCACCCCCGGGTCCGCAAAGTGATGAAGCGGCTCGCCAACACCGAAGAGTACGCTCAGCTCCTGGAAGAGGTGCGACGCCTGCGCTTTGGCGAGGATGAGTTGATCCCCTTCGCCGGCTCCGAGACGGCATCCCGGCGCGCCTGGCGCTGCATCGAGACGGGTGAGCGCTTCGCCCGGCGGGACGACGCGGAGTACTCGGTGACCGAAACCCAGACCCGATTCGCGGCCTGCCTGGGCATTCTCGATACGGAGTGGGATCCGAACCTTGACCTGCCGCTGCTGCAGGAGGGGGACTACGACGACCTCGAGGGGCTGCCGGCCGGTTTTGAGGAATTCGTGCTGGCGCCGAGCGGCCGATTGACCGTGTTTCAGGATTGAGCCTGCGTGGGGCCTGAGGCGAGGGGATGAACAGATGGTGAATGCGCCAACGGATGCGACGGCGCTCCGTGTGGGGGTCATCGGCGCCGGCGGCTTTGCCGAGGCATGTCACGTGCCCGGCCTGCAGTCGCACCCCAACGCGGTGGTGGCAGCGCTGTGCGGACGGCGCGAGGAACACGCGCGGGCAATGGCCGACCGGCTCGGCGTGCCGGACGTTCACACAGACTATCGCGACCTCTGCGCTCGAACCGACCTGGATGCGGTGACCATTACGACGCCGAACGCCGTCCACGCGGAGCAGGCCGCCGCCGCCTTTGCGGCCGGCAAGCACGTGTTCTGCGAGAAGCCGCTCGGCCTGAATGTCGCCGAGGTGCGGGAGATGCTGAAGATCGCGGAAGCCTCGGGCAAGATCCACCAGGTGGCCTTCACGTTCCGGTACACCCACGCGCTCCAGGAGCTTCGACGGCAGGTGCTCGCGGGCCTCATCGGGGAGCCCTATCTGCTTCGGATCCGATGGGACGGTTGGGGCGGGCTGCGACCGGAGTGGCAGGCGGGCTGGCGGGAGACGCAGGCGCTCTCCGGTGGCGGGATGCTCTTCGACATGGGATCGCACCTCTTCGATGCCGCGCGGTTCGTGCTGGGGCCGATCGAGCATGTGACCGGCTGGACCCACGTGATTCCCCGAACGGCCCCCGATCGCTATTCCGGCGAGATCTTACAGGTGGAGACCGACGACATCGCGGCCGCCTGTTTCGTCCACCGGTCCGGTGTGCGGGGGGAGTGGTTCATGAGTCGCGCCACCCCGGCCCACAGCGAGAACGGCTGCCTGGAGATCGTGGGACCCGAAGGCGCGCTCTTGGCCACGCTCGGACGCGGTCAGGTGGATCGGCTTCAGCTCAGCCGGCCCACCGGCGATGGGTGGGAGGCGCTGCCGCTGCCGCCCGAGTCCGCCACGGGGACGCCGTACGCCCTCGGCCGGATGATGCGCTCGTTCGTGGACGCATGTCGGTCGGGCCGGCCCAATGTCGAGGTCGACGCGTCGTTCGAAGACGGCCTTGCCGCACAGCAGGCGCTGGAGGCCGTGCAGCTCTCCCAATCCGGCCCCCGTTGGGTCGCTCTCTGAAACGTCCCAGCTAGAAGTCAACGATGACCCCAGAACAACCGAAGTCGGTTTCACGGCCCTCTTTGCCAGCCTTGCCATCCGGGGCCTCCGGCGTCCTCAGCCGGCGCGCGCTCCTCGGCGCGGGCGCCGGGGCGCTGCTCGGCGGTTCGCTCAGCGGCTGCGGTGGTCAGTCGCCCACTCACTCCGAGGATGGCCGACGCCTGCTGAACGTGTGGCACGCCTGGGGCGGGGTGATGGGTCCCCGCTTCGAGAAGGTCTGCCAGGCGTTTGAAAAGTCGCACCCGGAGATCAAGCTGCGGCTGGTCTACACCCAGAACAACCTCTCCACGAACCAGAAGTTCTTCACCTCCGTGGCGGCGGGCACCCCGCCGGATGTCACCTTTGTGGACGGACCACAGGTCGCCTCGTGGGCGGAGTGGGGCGCCCTGGAGCCGCTGACGCAGTTCACCACCTCCGCGGGCGTGAAGGCGGAGGACTTCTTCCCGCCCACCTGGCGGCAAAACGTCTATCGGGAGCAGGTGTGGGCGCTCACGTACTCCGCCGACCCCAACTTCGGGTTCGCATGGAACAAGGAGGCGTTTCGCAAGGCCGGTTTGAACCCCGATGACCCGCCTCAGACCATCGATGAGTTGACCGAGACGGCGGGTAAGCTCACTCAAAAGCAGGATGGCGTGCTCCGGCAGATCGGGCTGATCCCGTGGGCGCAGTATGGTCCGGCCAACTCGATGTTCACCTGGGGCTGGGCGTTCGGCGGCGACTTCTTCGATTACGCGTCCAACCGTATCACCGCAACGCATCCCCGTGTGCTGAAGGCGCTGGAGTGGATCGCGGAGTTCGCGAAAGACTACGATCCCGCCCGGGTGGCCAGCTTGCAGCAGGGCTTCGGCACCGCCGAGCAAAACCCGTTTTATTCCGGCAAGCTCGCCATGCAGTGTCTCCACATCGGCGGCATCGGCGACATCGAACGCTACGCTCCAAACCTGGATTACGGCGTGACCTACATCCCCGCACCGCCCGAGGGCGAGGCGCGGAGTTCTTGGGTGGGCGGATGGTGCATGAGTATCCCGAAGGGCGCCCGCAACGTGGAGGACGCCTGGGAGTACATCCGCTGGCTCTGCCACTCCGAGGTAGGAACACAAATTGTGGGCTCGGAGTGCAGCATCTATCCCGGAATGCGGCACTCGCCGTACTTCGAGCAGGTGAAGAGCCGTCGCTTCTACCGGGACTACGTGAAGATCCTGGAAGATTCGCGCCACCAGCGGCCCGTCATGCCCGTGCAGGCGTACTACATGCGCGAACTCCAGCGCGCCGTGGAAGCTGCGGTTTACGGCCGGAGCACTCCCGCCGAGGCGCTGGCGATCGCGGAGAAGAACACCCAGGCCGAGCTGGAGCTGGCGCTGGCCGGGTAGAAACCGATCGCCGCCGACGGCGCCGGCATGCAGGAAGGCGGAGGCCCCCCCGGGGGAGAACCTGTGGCCGGGCCTTACGGACGGGGGAGCAAGGGTAGATCGACTTGAGCGCGCGGGAACTGCAATTGAGCGTCGGGAGTGGAGCGGCGCGTCGGGCTCGGGAGCGCGTGTGGACCGGACTGGCGTTTGCCGCTCCCGCCATCGTGGGCCTGCTCTGGTTCACAGCGTTTCCGGTGATCTCGTCGCTCTATTACAGCTTCTGCAACTATCGCGTGCTGAAGCCGCCGGTCTTCATCGGCGGGGGCAACTATCGGCGCCTGTTCGAAGATCCGCTGTTTTTCACCTCACTCTGGAACACCGCCTACTACGCAGCCTTTGCCGTGCCGCTGGGGATCGTGCTGGCCCTGGCTCTGGCAATGCTGCTGAACACCGGCGTGCGCGGGCTGGCGATCTACCGCACCTGCTTCTATGTGCCGAGCGTGGTCCCGATTGTCGCCAGTGCGGTCCTCTGGATCTGGCTGCTGAGCCCGCAAGAGGGGGCGGTCAACGACCTGCTTCGGATGGTTGGCGTGAAAGAAGGCCCCGGCTGGTTTCAGAGCCCCGAGTGGAGCAAACCGGCGATCATTCTGTGGTCGCTCTGGAACGTGGGCGGCGGCATGGTGATCTTCCTCGCCGGGCTTCAGGATGTTCCCAAAGAGCTCCATGAGGCGGCGGCCCTCGACGGCGCCCGTCCGCTGGCGCAGTTCCGAAACGTGACTCTGCCGTTCATCAGCCCCCAGATCCTGTTCAACCTGGTGATGGGACTCATCGGCGCCTTTCAGTTTTTCACCCCTGCCTACGTGATGACGAACGGGTCGGGCGGACCGGTGGACTCCACCACCTTCTACAGCCTCTATCTGTTCAACGTGGCCTTCAGCGACTTCAAGATGGGTTATGCCTGCGCAATGGCGTGGGTGCTGCTGCTCGTGGTCTTGAGCGCCACCACCCTGGTGCTCCGATCGAGTGCGCGGCTGGTTTACTACGGAGGAGACGCATGATCCGCATCGGCATCGTGGGCTCGGACAATTCCCACGCCCTCGCCTTTTCTCAGCTTCTGAACACCGATAAGGGGAAGAACGATCCCCGTTGGAAAGACGCAACCTGTGTCGCCATTTACGGCACCGACGAGGCCCGCAACAAGGAAGTCGCCGAGAAGGGCAACATCCCCCACATCTCGCCGACGTTGGAGGACATGATCCCCCGCGTCGACGCGGTGATGACGGTGTGGCGGCACGGTGACCTGCACGCCTCCCACACGCTGCCGTTCCTGCGGGCTGGGAAGCACGCCTTCGTGGACAAACCGTTCGCCATCAAGCTGGAAGACTGTCAGGCGATGCTCGACGCGGCGAAGGAGCACTCGGTGCAACTCACCTCCTTCTCCACCACCCGCTTCGTGCCGGACATTCTGGGGTTGAAGGCCGCCGTCGACACCTATGGCGAGCCGCTGTTGGGGCAGGTCTCCGGCCCGGCTGACCTGGAGAGCGAGTATGGCGGCGTCTTCTTCTACGCGAACCACGCCATCGAGATGATGCTGGCCACGTTCGGCCACGGGGCCGAAGGCATCTACGCCCGCGAAGGTCACGGCAATATGAACTGCGTGGTGCGCTGGCCCGACGGAAAGATGGCGAACTTGAACCTCACCAAGAGCGCTAAAGCCACGTACTCCGCGACCGTCCACGGTACTAAGGGCTGGGTTTCCAAGACCATAGCCATCAACGGCTCCTACGCCTACGGCCTGGCAGTGGTGGCGGAGATGTTCCGCACCGGCAAGCGTCCGCTCACCGACGGGCAACTGCTGGAGCCGACGCGCTTGATGCACGCCCTCCTTCGCAGCCTGAAGAGTGGTCGCGAGGAGCGGATCTGACGTTGAGCCGCGCTGAGTTGAGCTTCGAACGGACCGGCGTCCGGACCTGGGCGATTGCTCGGGAGGCCCGCTGATGGCGGCGTCCTCCCGGGTGGCCCTGCGCCGTCGACCCCCCTCCCCCGCCCGGCTGGTGGCGTTGACGCTGAACCATGCGGCCCTGATCGCGATGAGCATTATCTTTCTCATCCCGCTCTACTGGCTCATCAGCTCTTCGGTGAAAACCGATGCGCAGATTCATGCCTGGCCGCCCGTGTGGTTCCCCAGCCCCATGACGATGGAGAATTACCAGAAGGGGCTCAGCTTCATTCCGTTTCCGCGGATGCTCGGTAATACGCTGACAATTGCCCTGTTTTCGGTGCTGGGCACGGTGTGCTCATGCTCGATGGTGGCCTACAGCCTCTCCATGATCCCCTGGAAGGGGCGGGACGTGCTCTTCTACACCCTGCTCGGCACGATGATGCTGCCCGGACAGGTCACCATGGTCCCCTTGTTCGTGCTCTTCGCCCGAATGGGTTGGGTCGATAGCTTCGCGCCCCTCACCGTGCCCCACTTCTTCGGCGGGGCCTTCGCCATCTTCCTGATGCGGCAGTTCTTTCTCGGCATTCCCAAGGACCTGAGCGAAGCCGCCCGGATCGACGGCTGTGGACCATGGGGCATCTACGCCCGCATCGTGATGCCCCTCTCCAAGCCGGTGCTCGCGACCGTGGCCCTCTTCGGTTTCCTCGGCGCCTGGAACGACTACATGGGCCCGCTGATCTACCTGGCCAACCCCGAGCGCTTCACACTCTCGTTGGGTCTGGCCATGTTCAACAGCCAATACGGCAGCTTCCCCGGTCAGCTTATGGCGGTGACCACCGTGATGACGGTCCCGATCCTGGTCCTGTTTTTCCTCACCCAGCGCACGTTTATCCAGGGCATGTCCCGCTCCGGCATCAAGGGTTGATCCAGGCCCGCCGGGGTGGGGCCGTATGCGAAGCCGGTGAGTCGGGTTGAGGGGGATGAGCGCTTCCGTGCCCCGAGTTTAAACCGGCCCGGCTCAGCGAATACGCTGCGCGGGATGCTGGTTGGCTACGCGGGAGGCGCCGTCCGACCGAAGGCGCCGGATTGCCGCGGATGGTGTCTGAAGCGCCACCGGTAGGCTCGGGATGACGGCCCCGGCCTACCGGCGCGCTCAGTCGGGGGGAGTGCTACGAACTCGGTTTCGCCGCGGGGGTGGTAGACTCGGTCTTGGTTTCGGACTTCGACTCGGACTTCGTCTCCGTCGTGGCCTCGGACTTCGTCTCGGCCTTGGGCTCGCCGCTTGAGGCGCCGGCGGCTCCGGCGTTCTTGTAGTCCGTCGTGTAGAATCCCGTGCCCTTGTACACAACGGCCGGCGGGAAGAGCACGCGCCGAAGGGAACCGGAGCACTCCGGACAATCCTTGAGGGGATCGTCGGACATCTTCTGGACGACCTCAAGACGGTGATCGCAACTGCGGCAGGCGTAAACGTAGGTTGGCATATCGGGGTTCCCAGCTCAAGGGGGCCTCGCTTCGACGTCGAAACGACGGCTGAACACGGCGCCGAGGGCTAGAGGGGATTAGCACTCGACCAGATCGAGTGCTAACGCGGCCGGATTATAACAGTCGTCAACACAGGCAGGCAACTGAGGAGGGCTGGAGTTGGAGAGTCTGGATCGCCTGGCCACCGAACAGAGCAATCCGCGGACCGTTGAAATCGACGTTTTGCCGACCGTGGATGCGCTCATGCTTCTGAATGACGAAGATCGGGACGTGCCCGAGGCGGTGCGACGGGTGATTCCGGCCATCGGCCGGGCCGTGGATCGAGTGGTGGAAGCGATGAAGGCGGGGGGCCGCCTCATCTATGTCGGCGCCGGCACGAGCGGGCGGTTGGGGTGCCTGGACGCATCCGAGATCCCGCCAACCTACGGAATGGACCCGGGTCGGGTGGTCGGGCTCATTGCCGGCGGCGACGGGGCGCTTCGACGGAGCATCGAGGGGGCCGAGGACAGTCGAGAGTTGGGCGCCCAGGACCTTCGCTCTCTGAACCTGACGCCGGTCGACGTGGTGTGCGGCATCGCGGCGAGCGGACGCACGCCCTATGTGCTGGGCGCCCTCGACTACGCGCGCTCCCTCGGCGCCGGCACGCTGGGGCTCACCACCAACAGTCCCTCCGAAATGGATGACGCGGTGGACATTCTCATGGCGCCGGTGGTCGGCCCCGAGCCGATCAGCGGATCCACCCGCATGAAGAGCGGGACTGCACAAAAGCTCGTGCTGAACATGCTCTCCAGCATGGTGATGGTGCGGCTGGGGAAGACCTACGGCAACCTCATGGTCGATGTGCGCCCCACCAACGCCAAACTCGTGCATCGGGCCCACCGCCTCATTTCCGCCGTGACGGGGGTCGACGCAGTCGACGCGGAGCGCCTGTTGATCGCGTCGGGGCACGAGGTGAAGCTCGCGATCCTCATGGGTCTGACGGGTCTCGACCGCGATGCCGCCATGACTCGACTGAGTCAGGCTGGCGGCGTACTGCGCCGTGTGAAAGATTCTTGACGCCGGTTCACGGATCTTCGCGGGAGCCTCGTCTTATGTGCTGGAGGTTGACCGGGTGATCGACAGGCAAGCCGAAAGCGACTTGTTGCGGCGTGCACAGGCGGGGGATGATCGGGCGTTCGTGGATCTCTGCGAACCCTATCGAGCCCAGCTCTGGCGCATCGCGGCATCCGTCGCCCACGGCGCCAATGCCGAGGACCTGGCTCAAGAAGCAGTGATCCGTGCCTTTCGAGCGCTGCGAGGCTATCGCGGACCGGCGCCGTTTGGCGCGTGGCTCTGCCGCATCGCGGTGAACGCGGCGCACGACCACGTGCGCTCCGCGTGGCGGCGGCGGGTGGTGTTGTTCTCGGATCGCTCTCCTTTCGCACAGGACCCGGTCGGCGGGGAACCGCATGGAGCGATGGAGCAACGGGAACTCCAGGGACGCGTGCGGAAGGCGGTCGCCGCGCTGCCCGAAAACCAGCGGGTCCCGATCTGGCTCCACTACTTTGAGGGATACGCCCTGGCGGAGGTATCCCGACTCTACAGCCTGCCCGAAGCCACGGTTCGCAGCCGCGTGCGGGCTGGTTTGAAGCGGCTCTCACGAGAGCTTCACGATCTATTCCCCTCTGCCGAAGAGGCCGCCGGAACCATACTGGCGTCTCACAAAGGGTGCAGCACATGAACGAGCGACGCAACGACGAAAAGCAAGAACTCTCCCGAGTGGAGGCGCTTCTCGGCTGGGTCGGAGCCTTCGAGCCGACGCAGGGTGAGCCATTTGGTTGGCTGGACCGTGCGATGGCGGTTCGAGAAGCGCGTGCCCGGCGGACCCGTCGCGTCTCCACGCTGATGTTGGGCTTCGCCACCGGCGCCGCGGGTCTGATGCTGTGGGTGGGTCGCGGAGAGACGCGGATTCTGCCGCTGTCCTCGGCGCCATCCGAGCAGTACGCAGCGACCGCATCCCCGTCCGGCCTCGGCGCCGCGGATGCCGCGATCGGAGAAGAACCTGGTTCGGGCTCAGCAGATGCGTCGACGGAAGACGTCCGCCCTCCGCTCGCGGCGCAGTCCTCGGTGTCCGCTCCGCCGACGATGCGCGCAGCCGCCGGAAGCGACGACCTGATGGTCTTGCCTCGTCGTCGCCGCCGTTCCGCGGCGAGTGGGGACGTGATTCCCGTCGCGAGCTGGTCGGAGCAGGCCGTGCCCCACGAAGTCAGGGGATGGATGGCGCCCGCCGTTGTGGTCCAACCGGACCCGGAGACCGGCGGATGGATCGTTTCGGAAGGGGTGCTCGACGTCTCGGCCCAGATGGAGAGCCCCACCGGCCCCGGCGGGGATTGGAATGCAGTGGGACAGCCCGGCTCAGCCGGGAGTGGCTCGCTGCAGCCGGATCCCCTGCCCGCGGGGCCCGCTCGCCCGTAACTCTTTTTTCACCGACCTGATCGCAGAGGAATCCTCAACGTGTCCAACAAGTTCTTGATCGCCGTCGCGCTGGCCGCGCTGGCCGCCACGCCGCTGCTGGCGCAGTCCGCCCCACAAACGGCGCAGCCCCTTCGCGTTCGCAGCGCTGTGAGTGGTTCGAGTGTCGCCACCGTAGAGGTGGTGGGCGGCGCCGCGCCGGTCGGCGCTGGTCCCGTCGCCCGAGCCCGTGTGGTGGCGCCGGGTGGCGCTGCAGTCGCACAGAGCGATTCGGCGATGGTCTTCAACAACTCCCTCACCTATCGCATCCTCCGCACGGGCGCCGATCAGAAGATCTCGCTCGATATCGAGAACAAGCCCGTGAAGGAGGCGTTGGAAGACGTCCTGAAGTCGGCGAAGCGAGAGTTTTCGATCGAGGGCGAGCTCGCCGAAGCTCGGGTGACCCTGAAGCTGAAGGACGTTCGCCTCTCGTCGGTGCTGGACACGCTCACCGATGCTGCGGGGGTGAGCTGGGTCCACGAGGTCCGGAACAACACCGAGCGAATTCGCATCAGCAAGCAGGCAGGTCGAAGCCTCTGGAGCGTCGCGAGCCCGTTCGGGGGGACCAGCGCGCCCGCGCCGGCCGGAGTGTCCACCTTTGTGAGCGGCGCCCCTTTCCTCTACTCCATGCAGACGGCGGTGACGCGGGTCAACTTTTCATGCCCCCACTGCAAGAACCACGTCAGCTACACTCGCCGTGAGGAGCCGGTCAAGTGCGCCAAATGCAGCCGTGAGCTCCAACCGAAGTGGATGTACTGCCCGGTCGATGGCGCGAAGCGACCCGAGGCCGGAAACGAGTGGCAGTACTGCCCGGTCTGCGGCAAGCGAGTTCAGATCAGCAAGACCGCCACAACAACGGAGAGCGGCCCGGCGCGGTTCGATCCTCACGGTCAGGCCGGCGAAGATCGTGTCTTCGAGATCTTTGTCGACCCGGTACGGCCGGTTCCTCCGCCGCCGCCGGCCCGGCGAGCCCGGTGACTTCGAGCTTAGCCCTGGATCGGTACGGACTGGGGCACTGAGGCGAGAGGATGGCGGAGCAGACTCCGCCATCCTCTTTTGCGTTCCGCGCCCTTCTAAGCCCGGGACCTGCAAACCCCCACCAGATCGACGACGCCATCCTCCGGAGCGGATGACCGTTTCAGACCGCCGTTCCGCAATCCACGTAGGGCGGATCGATTTCGGGTGCGAACGATAGAGTGGATCGCCTCCCGGGCCGGCCGGGGAGCGGATTGCTCAAGGCGTTGTGACGATGGGTGTTGACGTGCTGCTATCGGGATCGCGACCCCGACGGTCACTGACGGTGGGGACATTCGCAGCTCTCCTGCTGCAGCTTCTTCCGGCATCAGGCGCGGGCGCACAGAGTTCTCCGCTGCTGGAAACGGTGTATCCCGCCGGCGGGCGGGCTGGAACCACGGTCACCGTAGCGCTCGCCGGGGCGCGCCTCGGCGCCGTGCGCTCCATCCGAAGCGACATTCCGGGGGCGCGCGCAGTCGCGGCGGAGGGCGGCGCATTTCGGATCGAGATCCCCGCAGCCACGACGCCCGGCGCCTACGACGTGTGGGCCGTGACCGACGGCGGCATCGCCGGTCCCCGTGCCTTTCGAGTCGGTGTTCGCACCGAATGTGCCGAGCTCGAGCGGGTCGCCGAGATGCCGGCGAAGGGGAAGAGCGCTCCCGTGGACCTCCCGGAGACCGTGCAGACGGTTCCACTCGGCGCCACGGTGAATGGCCGAATCGCGGCCGCCGGAGATCGCGACTCTTACCGGTTCCGGGCCCGACGCGGGCAGCGGGTGCTGATTGAGTGCTGGGCCGAACGCATCGACTCCCGCCTGCGGCCAGTGCTGGACTTATCGGACGCCGCCGGCCGGCCGGTCGCCGCGGCTCGCCTCACGGTTGGAACGGATCCGATTCTCGATTTCCGGGTTCCGGCGGATGGCGAGTATCAGGTTCGCGTGGATGACCTGGTGTCGACCGGCGGCGCGGACTATGTCTACCGGCTCGATCTCGACAGCGGTCCCCGGGTCGCCTTCGCGATGCCGAGCGTCATCCGGCGCGGGCATCGGACGCGCGTCCGGCTCTACGGTTGGAACCTGAATCCCCCGGTTGCCCCCTCCGTGACGTCTCCGGTGGAGGGTCTGGATGTGCGAGAGGTCGAGATTCCGGCGGCTCGAGCTCGACCGGAGTGGCCGCTCCCGCTCCGATTGGGTTCTCACCAGTTCGAGTTCTCCGGCGCCTCGGTCTACCTGCCGGGAAGCAGTGGCGCCGTCGGCGTCGGGGTCACCGACCTGCCGGTTCTCGATTGCCTGGAGCCCGCGACGACCGCAGCAGCCGCACGTCGGCTCCCGATCCCCTCGGAGGCGAGCAGCGCGTTTGCTCCCGGCACGGCCGCAGCCTGGTTTTCCATCGAGGCGCACAGGGGCGAGGTGCTGTATCTCGAGGCGATCTCTCACCGAATTCAGTCGCCGGCCGATGCCCAGATCAGCGTCTGGGACGCGGCTGGTCGTCGAGAGTTGGTGCAGTTCGGCGATGAGCTCTCGAACCCGGGAGGACGCGCCTTTCTGGTGAACCATCTCGATCCATCCGGCCGTTGGGTGGCGCCCGCGGAGGGTCGGTTTCTCATTGCGGTGCGGAATCTCGTGGGCGGACCTCGTCGAGATCCGCGAGCGGTGTTCCGCCTTGCGGTGCGCCGGGAGGAACCGGAGTTCCAGGTGGTGGCCCTCCCGCCCTCCGAGGACGGCGCGGCGCTGAATGTGGCGCGCGGCGGAAGCACGGCTCTCGAAGTGCTCGCCTTTCGACGGAGGGGTATGACGGAGTCGATTCGCGTCTGGGCCGAAGGACTTCCCGCAGGTCTCCATTGCCCCGAGATCTGGATAGGCCCGGGTTCGAACCGCGGCGCGCTGTCGATCCGGGCCGATGAGGGCGCCGTTGCTGCGGGCGGCGAGATCCGCTTCATGGCGGCGGCCGGAGACTCCAGCACGGGGGTCCCGGTGCGGATCGGAACGGTGGTGCGTCCGGGCTCCCCGAACGGGTGGTCCCGTCTCACTTCGGGTTTGCATGTGGGCGTGGCAGGAACGTCGGCGCTTCGCCTGAGCGCCCACCCGATTCGGCTCCTCCAGCATCAGTTGTATGGTGCGCTGCCCGTGGTGCACTCCCCCGGTGGCTCCGCGGATGTAGAGTTTGAGGTGGCTCGGCCCGACTCGGCGCCCCGGGGGACGGTGCGCCTGACCGGAGTCGGACTGCCGGAAGGGGTGGCTCCCATCCAGATGCCTCTCGCGCCGGGTGAAACTCGGGGCGGGCTCGCGTTGTTCTTGCCGGCCGGTCTACCCGTGGGACGCTACACGTTTCTGATCCGAGCCGATCTCGTCGCCGCCGACGGCAAACTGTCGGGGTCCCCCGTCTACAGCGAGCCCATTCTCCTGGACGTCCGAACGCCGGGCTTTCGGGTGATCTCCGAGGCGGCCGCTCCGCTTCGGGTGAAGCGGGGGGAGATCTTTCAGATCCCGTACTCCGCGCAGCGCACCAATGGCTTCATCGGCAAAATTCACACGGAACTCGCCTCGCCCGGCATTGTCACGAATGTTGTGGGCCTGCGGGGTCGGGGCGAAACCTTTGTCGGCGGCACGGAGCGTGGATCCATTCAGGTGGAAGTCAACCGGGATGCACCGCTCGGATCGCGCCCGTTCCTGAGGCTTTTCAGCGTCGGAGTTGTGGAAGATGAACCGGTCTATCAATCGAGTTGCCTGCTCCCGCTGGAAATCGTCGAGTGAGATGCAGATGACAACCGGATTGCTCCGAACACTCCTGATGGCCCTACCGGCATTGCTCCTCGGTTCACAGCCCGCGGTGGCCGGCCCGGAGAGCAGTCGGGTGACCTTTGGATTGGATGTGGCGCCGGTGCTCACGCGCTCCGGCTGCAACAGCGGCGGCTGCCACGGCAAGGCTGCCGGCCAGAACGGGTTCCGTCTGTCGCTGCTCGGTTTCGAACCCGGGGACGACTATGCCGCCATCGTGCGGGAAAGCGGCGGCCGCCGCATTTCGCGCACCGATCCTGCCCGAAGCCTGCTGCTCCTGAAGGCCACCGGCGCGGTTCCCCACGGTGGGGGCCGGCCGCTCTCGCCGGGGAGCGAGGGCTACCGGGCGGTTCTGAATTGGATCGCGTCCGGCGCTGTGCCGCCCTCTCCCGGAGATCCGACCGTCACGCGGGTCGTGGTCGAGCCCGCCTCAGGGTTGCTCGTCGCGAACAGCAGCCGTCAGCTCAAAGTCTCCGCGGTTCTCTCCAACGGGGCTCGCCGGGATGTGACTCGGGCTGCGGTCTACCAGTCGAATGAGCCGGACCTGGCATCGGTGGATGCGAACGGGCTGGTGCGAACCGGCGTGAAGCGGGGCCTCGTCACCGTGATGGCGCGGTTTGGGGAGCAGATCGCCACGTTCCACGGCGCCGTTCCGTTCACCCGCACGCCTGCCCAGGCAGAGGCGGTGAGCCGTCGTCTTGCGAGCCTCACTCCCCGGTTGGATGCGTCGCCGGTGGATCGCCACCTCCTTCGGCAGTGGCGGCAGATGGGCGTCGCGCCGTCCGATCCGGTCGATGATGTCGCTTACCTGCGGCGAGTCAGCTTCGACATTTGCGGCACGGCGCCGACACCGGCGGAAATCGATGCATTCCTCGCGGACCGTAGCCCCGACAAGCGCAGTCGATGGGTGGATCGCCTGTTGGAACGCCCGGAGTATGCGGCGTACTTTGGCCTGAAGTGGGCCGATATTCTTCAGAACCGGGGCGCGGGGTACTCCACGAGCAAACAGAGGGCGGGGACCGCGCTCTTCTCCAACTGGATTCGACAGGCCCTCGCCGCCAACATGCCGTACGATCGGTTCGCCTCGGAGATCCTCACGGCGACGGGAAGTCAGGCGGAGAACCCGCCGACGGTGTGGTATCGCACGGTCCGCAAGGGGCCGGAGTACGTGGAGTCGGTGGCGCAGGCGTTTCTCGGCGTTCGCATTCAGTGCGCGCAGTGTCACCACCATCCCGCGGAGCGCTGGAGCCAGTCCGACTACTACGGTTTCGCGGCCATCTTTGCGCGAGTGGGGCGGAAAGGCGGCTTTGCCGATGCGGAAGTGCCCACGGAAGAAGTTATCTACGTGAAGGATGGCGGTTCTGTTCAGCACCCCCGCACGGGCGCGACGATGCATCCGCGTCCTCTCGGCGGCCCTGAGTTCGGCGAGGCCACTCTGGAAGATCCGCGCGCCCAGTTGGCCCGGTGGATGACCTCGGAGTCGAACCCGTTCTTCGCTCGCACTCTGGTGAACCGGATGTGGGCGCACTTCCTGGGACGCGGCCTGGTGGATCCCATCGACGACTCCCGCTCGACCAATCCGCCGAGCAACCCGGAACTGTTGGATGCCCTGAGCCGGGAGTTTGTTCGAAGCAAGTTCGACGTGAAGCAGTTGATCCGAACCCTTGTTGGGAGCTATGCGTACCAGCTCCAGTCCGCGCCGAACGAGTGGAACGCCGGCGACACCCAGACCTTCGCCCGCTTCTATCCGCGGCGATTGAGTGCGGAAGTGCTGCTCGATGCGTTCAGCCAGGCGCTTGAGGTCCCGACCGAGTTCACGGGTGGCCCCGGACGCTTCCCGGCGGGTACTCGCGCCATCGAGCTGCCGGACGAGAATGTTCCCGCGACCTTCCTGGATGTCTTCGGCCGCCCGGCGAGGCGGACCGCGTGTGAGTGCGAACGGGCCGACGCGCCCGCTCTCGCGCAGGCATTGGAGCTCGTGAACTCCGCTGAGATTCAGCGGAAGCTGACGGCGCCCACGGGCTACGCGCTGCGCATCTCGAAGGATCCCCGCGCCCACCCCGAAAAGGTCCGCGAAGTCTTTCTGAAGGTGCTGGGTCGGACGCCGAGCGCCGATGAGCTGGCTGCGTCGCTGGAGCACGTGCGGCAGGAGCCCGACGGCGCGTCGGCCTACCGATCGCTGCTCTGGTCGCTGCTGGCCACCAACGAGTTCTTGTTCAACCACTAGCGTTCCGGCGCAGCCTACGGAAGAGTGAGAGTCCCCATGCTGACGGTTACCGGCGAGAGCTTCCGCCACTGCGACGGCCTGACCCGCCGCGGCTTTCTCCAACTGGGAGCGCCCCTGCTGGGTCTCACGCTGCCCGAATTGCTGCAGCGCGAGGCGGCTGCGGCTGAGCCGGCACGGGCATCGGGTTCCGGGAAGTCGCTGATCGTGTTCTGGACCGACGGCGGTCTCAGCCAGCAAGATACATACGACATGAAGCCGGACTCCCCCGCGGACTTCCGGGGAATGTACCGTCCCATCTCCACCGCCGCTTCCGGCATTCAGGTGGGAGAGCGATGTCCGGTGCAGGCTCGGATGATGAACAAGATCGCGCTCGTGCGGTCGGTGCATCACGAAAACGGGATCCATGCGCCGTCCGCGCATTGGGTGCTCACCGGCGCGTTTGGCCCCACGCTGGCTAGGAACGCCGCCCAGAAGCCGTCGCTCGGCTCGGTGATCGCCCGTTCGCTCGGGTCACGCCGCCCGCAGATCCCCGCTTACATCACCATCCCGAAATCGGAGGCGTTCGGGTACCAGGGCGCCGTTTACCTCGGCAAGAGCTACAATCCGTTTGAGGTCGGGGCAGACCCCAACGCACCGAACTTTGAGGTGCCGAACCTCACGCTCCCGAAGGGGCTCTCGACCCGGGAACTGGAGTCTCGACAGGCGCTCCTGAAGCGCTTCGACACGCTTCGGCGCGACATCGACGCCTCGGGCGGCATGGCCGGCCTGGACACCTTCAAGGCACAAGCGCTGGAGATGGTGGCTGGAGACCGGATGCGGTCCGCATTCGATCTCAGTCGGGAGCCGGCGGCGCTGCGAGATCGGTTCGGCCGGCACCGCTACGGCCAGAGCGCGCTCCTGGCGCGCAGGCTCGTGGAAGCCGGCGCCCGTGTCGTGAACATCAACACGGGAAACTGGGACCACCACAACGACATCGCCAAGGGCCTGGAAGAGCACCTGCCGCCGTTGGACCGCGCCATCGGCACGCTGGTGGAGGACCTCAGCGAGCGGGGGATGCTCGACGACGTGATCGTGTACTGTGCGGGCGAGTTCGGACGAACCCCCCGTATGAACGGCAACGCCGGACGTGACCACTGGTCCGAGGCGTTCAGCGTGATGCTTGCCGGAGGCGGCATTCAGGGCGGCCGGGTGGTCGGGGCGAGTGAAAAGAACGGGGGCGGCGTCGCCGACCGACTGGTGACGCCGCAGGACCTGCTCGCCACGATTTACGGTCAACTCGGGATCCCGCTGAACACGCACTACAACGACTCCGCCGGGCGACCGGTCAGCATTGTCGGAACCGGACAGCCGATCCACGAACTGCTTTGAGCTCGGCCCTGGCCGCGAAGCCAACCAGCCGTCCTGACCTACGGGTTCTGCGGGTTCCGGTGGGCGCCCTTAGGGGGGCCGGTCGATGTGCTCCAACGTCCACACGAGGGCGCCCCTAGCGTGCGGACCTCCGCACTGGTGGATTGCCAGCGCGTCCCGTCAGAGATCCCCCCACTGCTCCTCGGTCCACGAGTAGTCCTGCTGATACGGGGAAACAGGTAGTTCTTGCCATTCCGCACCAGTTCCAGAGAGGTGGTCGGCCGCGCACTGAGGTAGGTTGCTCGGGACAGTCAGACCCCTACGACAAAGCGCGTCGCCCCGGCTGACTCGGTTGGACGCGTTGCTCGAGAACTGCTTGCGGTAGACTGCACCTGGATCCTCGGGTCACGCCCGAGGATGACGATGATCGAGGGTTGGGCCGGTGAGACGATGACCCAGCATGGGACAGCGCCCCAGGGATTGGTGCGACGAGGTCCGGGCGGTTGTGCTGAACCCATGGGCCAACGGCCCTCGGAGCGCAGGCATCTTGCCGGCTCCGTGCGCATCCCCCTCCCCGTGCCGTGCCCACCATCGTCATCCCCGCAGAGGTCGCTTTGGGCGGATACCGACTTAACGAAGCGGGGAGCCACTCACCGGAACTCGGCGCGTCGCCCCGGATGACTCGGTTGGACGCGTTGCTCGAGAACTGCTTGCGGTAGACTGCGCCTGGATCCTCGGGTCCAGCCCGAGGATGACGATGTCTCCTGGGGTGGCGGGTGACACGGGGTCCCGCTCTTCGTGCGGATGTCCCCCCGCGTGCGGCTCCCCGCGATCGTCATCCGCGCAGAAGTCGCGATGGGCGGACACCCACTCAACGAAGCGGGCATCCATTCGCCAGGACTCCGCGCGTCGCCCCGGCTGACTCGGGAAGGCGCGTTGCACGAGAACTGCTTGCGGTTTCTACTCCCCAGGGTCCTCGGGTCAAGCCCAAGGATGACGATGATCGGAGGGTGGGCGGGTGTTAACCATGGGCGTAGTTGTGGGATCGCAACGATGCCCTCGCTGATTGAACTGGGAGAGCGCTTCCACTTAACGGTAGACTCACTATATCCAGAACGGGAGGGCGAGGCTCCGACCGAGCCGCGAACCGTCATCCTGGTCCACCACCACCGAGTTGGTGTCGCCCACCGAGCCAAGCGTGACGATGACCGCCCAACCCCCCGGGACCTTGGCCCGGGATCCCCTGCCTGGGACCGCGGGCATCTTGCCCGCTCCGCGCGCGCCAACACGACGCCGAGACCCAGCCGGTGTGAAGCGCATCCACCCCCACGCGCCAAACCAAGCACCGTCATCCCCGCAGAAGTCGCACTGGGCGGACACTCGCTTGAAAGAGCGGGGATCCATTCGCCAGGACCCCGCGCGTCGCCCCGGCTGAATCGGTTGGACGCGTCGCACGAGAACTGCTTGCGGTAATCACATGCCTGGATCCTCGGGTCAAGCCCGAGGATGACGATGATCGGAGGATCGCCGGTGTTGACCGCGGGTGAGCTGGTGGGATCGCAACGATGCGCTCGCTGTTTGAACCGGGAGAACGCTTCCACCTGACGGTAGACTCACCATAACCAGAACGGTAGTTCGGGGCTCCGACCGAGCTGCGAACCGTGGCGCTGGTCCGCCGCTGCCGAATGGGTGTCGCCGACCGAGCCAACCGTGACGGCGACCGCCCTGCCGCCTGCCTGGGATCGCGGGCATCTTGCCCGCTCCGTGCGCGCCAACACCACGCCGACACCAAGCCTCCGTGAAGCGGCATCCACCCCCACGCGCCAGATCCACCATCGTCATCCCCGCAGAAGTCACATTGGGCGGACACCCACTCGATAAAGCGGGGATCCATTCTGCAGGACTCGGCGCGTCGCCCCAACTGAGTCGCTCGGATGCGCTGCACGAGAACTGCTTGCGGTAGACGCACGCCTGGTTCCTCGGGTCAAGCCCGAGGATGACGATGTCTCCTCGTGTGGCGGGTGACACGGGGTCCCGCGCTTCGTGCGGATGTCCCTCGCGTGCGCCTCCCCGCGATCGTCATCCCCGCAGAAGTCGCGGTGGACGGACACTCACTCAACGAAGCGGGGACCCATTGGCCAGGACTCGTCGCGTCGCCCCGGCTGACTCGGCCGGACGAGAACCACAAGAACTGCACACACTCACCACGATCCTGGTTCGATGGGGTCAAGCCCGAGGATGACGATGTCTCCCATCCAATGCCGTCATCTTCAGCAAGGGATGCGGCACGCTCGCTGCGACTGGAAGGGATGCGTACCCCTACGGTTGAACCAGGGGGTGTTGCTCTCGGTGGATTTGAACCGGAGGCCTGAGTTCGATGATTGCCCTGCCTCGTCCACACGGTCTCGCGCTGGCGATCCTCGCCGCTGCGTTCGCGCTGATGGCGGCGAGCCCCCCGCCGCAGACACGGGCCCGCACGGGGTCGACCGGCCTGTCGGCCTGGAGCCGTGGCTTCGAAGCCAACGTCGGCCAGACGGACCGGAGCGTGCAGTTCCTCACCCGCACTCCGGCCGGTCCCCTGCAACTCACCTCCGACAGTACGGTGTTGAGAACCCGACAGGGGACCCTGCGGGCCTCCTGGCCGGGCGGAAGACCTGGACTGAGAGCCGCCGGCATCGAACCCCGGCCGGAGCGCATCACTCATTTTGAGAAGCACAACACGCTCCACACGCGGAGCTATGACCGAGTCCGCTACGACGATGTCTACCCCGGCATCGATCTGGAGTACTACCGGAACAACGGCGAACTGGAGCACGACTGGATCGTAGCTCCCGGCGCCGACCCGGGAAGGATCCGCGTACGGTTCGACGGCGCCGTGTCGGCGCGGGTGGATGACCGCGGAGATCTCTGTCTCCAGCTTCCCAAGGGAGAGCTTCGGCAGCGGAAGCCTATCGTCTATCAGGAGGTGGATGGCGCGCGGTCGCCGGTCGCCGGGGAGTATGCGGCGCTTGGCAACGGAGAGTTCGGCTATCGACTC
>SXGS01498862.1_pt1 | contig 20955 bp, 9 predicted proteins | sample 3174681 | NCBI WGS metagenome assembly SXGS01 (sample SAMN11356861, study PRJNA531348) | freshwater metagenome | isolation source: freshwater sample F1-80 | place: China: Fuxian Lake, Yuxi | collected 2017-12-25 | reverse complement strand
GTCCCACTGCGGCAATACCTCGCTGGAATTCCGGATGACCGAAAGCTCGTTCAACTCGCCTCCCGCATCGCTCATTTGTTCGACCAGTATCTCATCTTCCGCCCACAACTGGTTCTCGACTGGGAATCCGGCCAGGACGATCCCGGCACCGACTGGCAGCCAATCTTGTGGCGGGCCGTCTCGCCCGCTCTGCGCACAGGACACGTCGTGCATCTTCGCCAAAGGGTCGCCGAGGTTCTCGCGGCAAACTCGCTTCCCGTTGGTGTCTTGCCCGGGCGATTGACCGTGTTCGGCGTTTCCGCCCTGCCGCCGTTCTACCTCGAACTCTTCGCCGGCCTCGCCAACCGGATGCAGGTGAATCTTTTCCTGCTCCAACCATGCATGGAGTATTGGGGCGACATCACCTCTCCCCGCGAAGACGAACGGATCCTCCGCCGCCAACGCGCCACAAACCTCGACGCCTTCCAACTCCACCTTGAGCAAGGCAATCGCCTCCTCGCGTCGATGGGTTATCTTGGCCGCGATTTCCTCAAGCTCCTCCTCGACGCCGGTGAATGGAGTCCTCACGAGGACTTTACCGAACCCGACACCTCCACGCTCCTGGGCGCAATCCAATCGGACATCCTGCACCTGCGCGATCGCGGCCGGGAATCAGAATACCCCCCACAACCTTTGCCCGCCGGCGACGACTCCATACTCGTCCATTCCTGCCACAGTCCCTTGCGCGAGATGGAGGTCCTGCACGATCAACTTCTCGGATGGTTCGCAACAAACTCGGGACTGACCCCGCGCGAGGTCGTGGTAATGACGCCCGAGATCGAAACCTACGCCCCCTTCATTCACGCTGTCTTCAGTGCGCCAGAAGATCCTTCCCGCCGCATTCCGTATAGCGTCGCTGATCGCGGTGCGCGCGGGCAAAGCCCAGTCATCGATGCGTTTCTCAGTATCCTGTCGCTGCCGGAAACGCGCCTCGGTGCTGCGACCGTTCTGGAACTCCTCGAACGCCCTCCAGTTCGTTTGCACGCCGGGCTGACACCTGCCGATCTCGTGCTTATCCAGGAATGGGTAAAGGAGACGCACATCCGCTGGGGCGCGGACGCGGCGCATCGAGAATCCCTCGGGCTTCCCGCGCTCCATGGCAACAGTTGGCGCGACGGACTTCAACGCCTGCTGCTCGGCTACAGCATGGCGGGCGGTGGCGAACGGCTCTTCCATGGCATCCTGCCGTTCGACGACATCGAAGGCGACTCCGCTTCGGTCCTCGGGCGATTCGCCGAGTTGGTCAACGACCTCTTCGACACCACTCGGCGACTCTCCGAATCCCGGACGCTTTCTGCATGGGCGGATTTCTGTGAAGAACTGCTCGGCCGTTTCCTCCAAGCCGACGAAGACAGCGCCTCCGATCTCCAGACTCTCCGCAATGCGCTTCGTAAACTCCGACAGCAACAAGCCGCGGCCGAATTTGATACACCCGTCTCGCTCGCCGTTCTCTTGGAACGCCTCCAGCCCGGGCTGGAAGAAGACCTGCATCCGGCCGGAGTCCTCGCTGGCGGCGTCACCTTCTGCGGGCTCAAGCCCATGCGCAGCATCCCCTTCAAAGTCATCTGCCTGGTCGGCATGAACGACAGCGCGTTTCCTCGCCCCGTGCAGCACCTCAGCTTTGATCTGATGGCCCGGCAACCGCGCCTCGGCGACCGTTCCACACGCGAGGACGACCGCTACCTCTTCCTCGAAACGCTTCTCTCCGCCCGGCAACGACTCCACATCAGCTACGTTGGCCAGAGCGTGCGTGACAACAGCACCGCGCCGCCCTCCGTCCTCGTCAGCGAACTCCTCGATTACATCGAACAAGGCTTCTTCATCGAACGCCCCGATGGCTCCCGCGCACCCGCCGCCGAGACCCGCCAACGCCTCATCGTGCAGCACCGGCTCCAGGCGTTTCACGCCGACTACTTCACGCCCGGCCACCGGCTCTTCAGCTACTCGCAAGAAAACTGCCGCGCCAGCACCGTCAGCCGCCTGGGCCGCCAACAGCCCGACGCCTTCCTCGCCAAATCTCTCGGCGCGCCGCCGGCGGAGTTTCGTCAAGCCACGCTCCGCGACCTCGCGCGCTTCCTTGCCAACCCCGCCGCGTTCTTCCTCAAGCAACGCCTTAACATTGACCTCGCACCCGGGGCCGAGGCGCCCGAAGAACGCGAAACCTTCCGGCTCGACAGCCTGCAATCGTACCAAATCCGCGAGCAACTCATCGGCCTCCGCCACCGCGCCAGCGAAACCACCGGCTCTGCTGCCGTGCACGCCGCGCGCAGGGCCGGCGGCGAACTTCCATCCGGCGCGATCGGCACCGTCGACTTTCAGCAGACCAACGCTCGCGCCGCCCGTTTTCTCGAACGCCTCTCCACGGAGGAACTGCCCGCGCTTCCCGAATCGGCCAGCGTCACTGACGCCGTCCAACTAACGCTCGGAGATTTTCAATTGAGCGGACCACTTCCGCCCACCGGCCGGCGCGGGCGGCTCCAGCACCGCTGCGGGAAGATTCGTGCGAAAGACGCCCTGCATGCCTGGGTTCATCACCTCGCGGCCAACTGCGCCGAGCCCGGTCAGAACACCATCCTGCTCGGCGAAGACGGCGCGCGGCTCTATCGCCCGCCCGACGATCCGCAGGCGCTCCTGTCCGCGTTGCTCGCGTGTTACTGGCGCGGACTCTCCGAGCCGCTGAAGTTCTTTCCCAACACCTCCGCCGCCCGAGCCGAAGCCGCCGCATCCGGTGACAACGGAAGCCCGCGCGAACTCCGCGCCGCGTGGGAAGGCGACTCATTCCGCAACCTCCCAGGCGAACGCGACGAGCCATTCGTACAGCTCTGCTTTCAGAACGTTGATCCACTCGACGAAGATTTCGCCGCGCTGGCACTCGAAATTTTCGGGCCGCTGCTGGCCCACGAACAACGCGAGCCACTGGAGGCCGGCGCATGAGCCAGAGGCAACCCTTCCATCTCCCGCGGACGCCCATCCGTTCCGGCACCACGCTCATCGAGGCCAGCGCCGGCACCGGCAAGACCTACACCATCGCAGGTCTGTTCCTGCGACTGATCCTCGAACGCGACCTGAGCGTGCGGCAAATTCTCGTCGTCACCTTCACCGAGGCGGCGACCGAGGAACTGCGCGACCGCATTCGCCACACGCTCCACGAAGCCGCGACCGCACTCGCCCGGCCCGATCATCCCAACGTCGTCCTGCGCGAACTCCTCGAACCGCACCGCGCCCAGACCGCGACATTGCAAGCCCGGCTCGATCGTGCGCTCGCCGGCTTTGACGAAGCGCCGATCTTCACAATCCACAGCTTCTGCCAGCGCGTGCTCAAAGATCGCGCCTTCGAGAGCGGCGAACTCTTCGACACCGAACTGCTGACCGACGACGCGAAACTGATCCAGGAAATCGCCGACGACTTCTGGCGGCTGCGCTTCCACGATCTCAAAGCTCCCGCCGCTGCGCTCCTGCTCCGCGAGAAACTCAGCCCGGAAGATTTGCTCCCGGACCTCCGCCTGCACCTGCGTCATCCCGGCCTGCGCCTGCTCACACCCGACTACGCGCGCGAATTGGCAACCGTCAAACCGCGCTCAGAACCCCACCGTAGCCGCCGAGGTGACGAGGCGGACGCGGTCGAAGCTGGGAGCATCCGCCTCCTAACGTCGGCGGCTACAGCGGATCGAGAGGATGTTGGAATTGCCTCCGTCTTCGCAGCCGCATCCGGCGCTTTCGCGCTGGCCCGCGCGGAATGGGAGGCGAACCGCGAAGCCATTCTCGAAGGCGTTCAGCCAAATCCGACCTGGGCCAAGATCGACTTCAGACGCGAAGCTCCCGCAATGGCCGGGCTTCTCGCCGAAGCCTTCCGCGCTGCGACACCATTGCCGGATCATCTCGATGCGTTGATCTTCTTCTCCGCCGCCAGCCTGCGCGCCGCCACCAAGTCGAAGCAGCCCACGCCCAGCCACCTATTCTTCAACCACTGCCAGAAATTCGCCGAAGCCGCCGCCACTCTCGGCACCGTGCTGCGACTGGAGTTCCTCGCCTTCGCCCGCCAGCGCCTGCCCAAATGCAAGCGCGCCCGAAAGATCCAGACCTTCGACGATCTCCTCAACCGCCTGCACGCCGCGCTCGACGGTCCGGCGGCTGATGCGCTCGCGCACGAAGTTCGCCAGCGCTACCCGGCCGCGCTCATCGATGAATTTCAGGACACTGACCCGGTGCAGTATCAGATCTTCCACCGCATCTTTGGCGCAGCGGAAACGAGCAGCCTGCTGTTCCTCATCGGCGATCCGAAACAGGCCATCTACGGCTTTCGCGGCGCGGACATCTTCACCTACCTCGAAGCCGCCCAGCGCGTGGAGCACCACTTCACACTCGACCGCAACTGGCGTTCCGAGACCCGCCTCGTTCGCGCCGTGAACACGGTGTTTGCGCGGGGCAAAGGGAGCCCGCCCTCCCCCTTCCTCTTCGACGAGATTCACTTCGATCCGGTGACCGCCGCCGGTCGTGCGGACGAAACACCGCTGACCGATCGCGGCCAGCGCACCGAGCCGTTTCACCTCTGGTTTCTCCAGCGCGAAACGGATGCCGCCAGCATCTCTCGCGAACGCGCCGAAGCCACACTGCCCGGCCTGGTCGCCGCCGAAATTGTCCGTCTGCTCAACGACGACGTCCGTCTCGGCACCGAGCGCGTGACGCCGCGTGACATCGCCGTGCTCGTGCGCAAAAAGGATCAAGCCCGGCTCATGCAGAACGCGCTCCGGGCGCGCGGCATCCCGAGCGTGCTGCACACCGAGGAAAGCGTTTTCAACTCGCAGGAAGCCGCCGAGCTCGCGCGTGTGCTCGCGTCCATCGCCCGACCCGGCAGCGAACGGCGTTTACGCGCCGCGCTCGCGACCAGCCTGCTCGGCAACGACGGCGCGGGCATCGAGGCGCACGCTGCCAACGACGATCGTTGGCAGGCGCGGCTCCAGCAGGAAAACCTCGCGCTCGACCGCTGGGTTCACAGCGGCTTCACCCCGATGTTCCGCCAATGGTTGCAGGCCCACCAGGTCCGTCCGCGCCTGCTCAAGTTCCCCGATGGCGAACGGCGGCTGACGAATCTCCTCCACCTCGCCGAACTCCTGCACCAGGCCGCGCAGGCACAGCAGCTCGCTCCCGCCGCGCTGGTCCGCTGGCTTGAACAACAGATTCATGGCGGTGAACGCGCCGCTGAAGAACATCAGTTGCGCCTCGAACGCGATGACCAGGCCGTGCGCCTTGTCACCATCCACAAGAGCAAGGGCCTCGAGTATCCCATCGTCTTCTGTCCCTTCTCATGGGATCACTCGGACCTCCGCAAGGACGAACAGAATCAAGTGCTCTTCCATCGCCGCGCGTCGTCCGGCCCGGACGAACTTCAGCCTGCGGAATTCTTCTGCGACCTCGGCTCCGCTGACATCGCGGCCCACCGCCAGCTTTCCGTCCGCGAACGCCTCGCGGAAAACCTCCGCCTCTTCTACGTCGCGCTGACCCGTGCGCGGCACCGCTGCTACCTCGTCTGGGGTGGCTTTCTGAAAGCGGGCACCTCGGCTCCGGCCTGGCTGCTCCACGCGCCGCCGGACAATCCGCCCGCCTTCAGGGAAACGCTCGAAGCGCACTTCAAGGATCTCAACGACGCGAAGATGCTCGCGCAACTCCGGCAACTCACCGAAGCCTCGCGCAGCGCGGACGGCACCCCGGCGATCCGCGTCGTTCCCATCGATCCAAGTCCCGTCGCCGACACCTCCGCTTACCAACCTCCCGCGAATCAAGCCGCGCCGCTGGCCCCGCGCGTGTTTCAAGGACGCATCCGCCGCGACTGGCGCATCACGAGCTTCTCCCAGCTCATCGCGGGTACGCATGACGAAGCCCCGGATCACGATCGTCTCCCGCCCGCCGCGCGCGCGCCCGAACCAGCCGACGAGAACGAAGCGCCCGCTCCGGACAGCATCTTCGCCCTGCCCCGCGGCGCGGCCCCGGGCACTTGTCTGCACGAAATCTTCGAGCTGCTCGAATTCACCGAATCCCAGCCCGGGCCGATCCGCCAGATCGTGGCCGACACGTTGCAGGCGCACGGCATCGATCGGAAATTTGTGCCCGCAGTCTGCGCGAATGTCCGCGCGGTTCTCGACGTGCCGCTCGATCCTGTGGACCCGTCCTTCACGCTCTCGCGGGTTTCCGCCACGGCGCGGCTGAACGAACTGGAGTTCCTCTTTCCCGTCGAGCAGGTCACGCCCGCGCTGCTGCGCGACGGCTTTTCCGGCAGCGCTGTGGACGGAAGTTTTCTCCGGCATCTCGAGCGCCTGGAGTTCGAGCGCACAGGCGGATTCATCAAGGGCTTCATCGATCTTGTGTTCGAGCGCGCCGGTCGGTTCTACATCGCGGACTGGAAATCCAACTGGCTCGGCAATCGCCACGAGGACTATCACGCCGATGCGATGAACGCCGAGATGGCCGCGCACTTCTACCCGTTGCAATACCACCTCTACTGCGTCGCTCTGCATCAATACCTCGCGTCGCGCCTGCCCGGCTACGACCACGACCGCCACTTCGGCGGCGTGTTCTACATCTTCCTGCGCGGCGTGGACCCGGCGCGGCCCGAACTCGGAGTGGTGCGCGATCGCCCGTCCCGCGAACGCATCGAGACCCTGAGCCGCCTGCTCCTCCCCGCACGGACCAGCCCCATCGCAAACGCATGAACCAGCTTCCTGAGATTCTCGCGACGGCGGAGTTCGCGCCGATTGACCGGCAGTTCGCGTCGTTCCTCAATTCAATCGCCGCGCAGCCGTGCGCCGAGCTGGCGCTCGCTGCCGCGCTGGTCAGCCGCAGCCGCGGCGACGGCGATGTCTGCCTCGACCTCCACCGCATCGCCGGTCAGATGTTCGAATCCGGAATCAACACTCGCCGACGGGAGGCGGGACCGAAGGCGAATGCGCCGGCCGAACAGGTCGTCACCACGCGCCTGCCGGATTTCGCCCCGTGGTGCGTCACACTCAGGGCCAGCGGTGTTGTCGGCGCGCCAGGCGAGTTCACGCCGCTCGTGCTGGATGCCGCCGGCAGGCTCTATCTGCACCGCTACTGGTCGTATGAAACCCGCCTCGCTGAAACGCTCCGCCGCTTGAGCACCGATGAAGCGCCGATGGCAGACACCACCGCAATCCGCGCCGCGCTCGAACGCAGGTTCCCGTCCGGCGCATCCGTCGATCTTGACCAACGCCTCGCGGCCGAGACGGCGTTGACCCGCGTGTTCACGGTCATCACCGGCGGTCCCGGCACCGGCAAGACGCGCACGATTGCTCAGATTCTGGAATTGATGACCGGCCTGCCATCCGCCCGACCACTGCGCATCGCACTGGCCGCGCCGACAGGCAAGGCTGCGGCGCGCATGGAAGAATCCATCGCCAGACTGCGCGATACCGGCCTCGTGCCGCGCCCTGCGGAAACGCGCGCGCCGGAAGTCAAGGCCGTGACGCTGCACCGGTTGCTCGGCGTGCGCCCCGGTGTGGCGGAACCGCGCTTTCATCACGGCAACCCGCTGCCATTCGACATCGTCGTAATCGACGAAGCGAGCATGGTGGACCTGGCCTTGATGGCGAAGTTGTTCGATGCGCTCGCGCCCGGCACGCGGCTGCTGCTGGCGGGGGACAAGGATCAACTCGCCTCCGTCGATGCCGGTGCGGTGCTCGGCGACATCTGCCACGGGCTGTGCCGGGTCACCGACGCGCCGCTGCGCCAGTGCCTCGTGCCGTTGCGCACCATGCACCGCTTCAAGGACGGCCGCGCGCTGGAGTCCTTGCGCCGCGCGGTTCACGACGGGAACGATCCGGCCGCACTCGTGCTCGCGCCGGAATCGACGGCCGATTCCAGCCTGCGCGTCAACGATCCTCCGGCACCGGAAATGATCGAGACCGTGCTGCGTGAGCGAATCCTCGACTGGTTCCAGGCCATCACCACCGCTGCGGATCCGGCGGCGGCGCTGGCGGCGCTGGCACGATTCCGAATCCTGTGCGCACTCCGCGTCGGCCCGCACGGCAGCGAGGCGCTGAACCGTCACGCGGAGTCGTTGCTCGCACGGGAAGGTTTCCTGCGCGCGGGCCAGAGCCAGTATCCCGGCCGCCCGTTGCTCGTGACACGGAACGATCCCGCGCTCGGGTTGAGCAACGGCGATTTAGGCGTGTTGTTGCCCGGGCCGGACGGCGGGAGCCTGCGCGCGTGGTTCGCCACTGGCGGCGGCGAGCCGCGGAGCATCCTTCCCGCGCGACTGCCCGAACACGAAACAACATTCGCGATGACGGTTCATAAGGCGCAGGGCAGCGAGTTTGAGGAAGTGCTGCTTGTGCTGCCGAATCGCTGGAACGCCATCCTCACCCGCGAACTGCTCTACACAGGCATCACCCGCGCCCGCGAACGGATGGAACTTTGGGCACGGCCGGAACTGCTCCAGCGCGCCGCCCGGAATCTCTCCGTCCGCACCTCCGGCCTGCGCGATCAACTGTGGGGCCGGGAGACAGACTTGTCCCGATCCTGAACCGGGACGATGCGGAAGAACCCACGAAGGAGTCACGCGACTTGCCGACGGAGGCGAACGGCCGGCCTGAGTTGAATTGCAAACACGGCCTCCGCGCCTATGCTGCGGACGCGATGAGCAACGCGCCGCAACGCCCTCGAGATTTCCACCCGGAGAATTCCCGCTGCCTGGTCCAGGCGGTGTCTGAGACCTTCCGCGAGGAGCCTGCGCTCGAAGCGGTGAAGATCGATCGCGCCCGGCAATCCATCTCCGTCGCCACTCTCGGCCGCGCCGACAACGCCGGCATCGAGAAAGTCCTCACGGAACGCCTCCAAAAGCTTCAGCAGATCGAGGACGCCGCTGGCTGCAAGCTGCTCGGCGGCGCGCCGGACTGCGCAGGCTGCGCCGTTGCCACGCCGCCGGAGACCGCCGGGCTTACAGTGCAGCACGACGCCGGCACCACCACCATCGCGCGCGTCACCTGCCCCACGGCGCCGAAGTTCTGGCGCTGGAGAAATCTCCCGTGGCCACGCCTCATCCCGCGCGAAGTAGTGATGCCCGACGACGATCATCACGAGGACGAATGGAAGCTGCAACTCGTCGCCGCAGGGTTGTGCGGCGCGTTCGGACTCGGCGCGTGGTTCAGCGGCGGCTCCAGCCTCACGTTGCCGCTCTATGTCGCGGCCTACGTCGCTGGCGCGTGGTTCACCGTGGTCGAGATTTGGGAGCTGCTGCAAAAGCGTTCACTCGACGTGCATTTCCTCATGCTCGCCGTCGCCGCTGGCAGCGCGAGCATTGGCGCGTGGGGCGAAGGCGCGATGTTGCTGTTCCTCTTCTCGCTTTCCGGCGCGCTCGAACATTACGCGATGGGGCGGACCAGCCGCGAGATTCGCTCGCTGTTCAAGGCCGCGCCGAAGGAAGCCGTCGTGCTCGACGCTTCCGGCCATGAGCGGATGGCTCCCGTCGAATCGCTCGCGCCCGGCATGCGCCTGTTGATCAAGCCCGGCCAGCTGTTCCCGGTGGACGCCGAAGTTGTGAAGGGCGAGACCGCCAGCGACGAATCCAACCTCACCGGCGAAGCCACTCCCGTTGAGAAGGCCGTCGGCGACACGGTGCTCGCCGGCACGATGAATCTATGGGGCGCAGTCGAGGCAGTGGTCCTGCGCGCCGCCGGACAGAGCGCGTTGCAACGGATCATCCATCTCATCCGCGAGGCGCAACACCTCAAGGCGCCGTCGCAGCGGTTTACGGACAAGTTCGGCACGGGCTACACCTACGGCGTGCTTGCGCTGACCGTGGCGATGTTCCTCGTGTGGTGGCTGGGCGCGGGCCGCGAGCCGTTCGTCTCCACGGCCACGGAGAAGAGCGCGTTCTACCGCGCGATGACTCTGCTCGTGGTCGCGTCGCCGTGCGCGCTCGTGTTGTCCATTCCATCCGCAGTGCTCGCGGCCATCGCATGGGGCGCGCGGCGCGGCATCCTCTTCCGCGGCGGCGCGGCTGTTGAGAATCTCGCGCAGGTTTCCGTCGTGGCAATGGACAAGACAGGCACGCTCACCACCGGCGAATTGCGCGTCGAGCGCGTCGAGAGTTTTCCGCCCGGCCGCGAGATCGAGGTGGCGCAACTGGCCTTCTCGCTGGACCGCCTGTCCACGCATCCGCTGGCCCGCGCGATCACGCGCCACGGCAAGCAACAGCAGCTTGAAGCCCTTGAGGTCGGCAACATGCAGTCGGTGGTCGGCGCGGGCTTGCAGGCGACTGTGAAGAGCCGCGTCGTTCGCCTGGGCAGGCGCTCGTGGCTGGCGGAAGGCGCGCATGCAGCCGTCATTCAATCCGCGCCGCTCACCGAGGCGGGGCATTCGGAAGTCTGGCTGACGGCGGGCGATCTGGCCGGGCGCATCCTGTTGCGCGACGACATTCGTCCCCAGGCGCGTGCGGTCGTCGAGACGCTGCGCGAACTGGGATTAAAAAGCGTGGTGCTCACAGGCGATCGCAAGGCGACCGGCGAACACTTGCAGCAGCAGCTTCATGTCGATGAAGTGCGGTCAGAGCTCAAGCCGGAGGACAAGGTGACGGCGATCCGTTCCTACACATCGGCCGGCCGGCGCGTGGCGATGATCGGGGATGGCGTCAACGACGCGCCAAGTTTGGCCGCTGCGGATGTCGGCGTGGCGATGGGCGCGCGTGGCTCGGATGCCGCGCTTGAGCAAGCCGAGGTCGTGCTCATGCACGATCGTCTGGAGAATTTTGTCACCGCCTTCCGTCTCAGTCAGCGCGCCAGCCGCATCATCCGCCAGAATCTAGTCATCTCGCTCGGCACCGTTGTCTTGCTGGTCACGGGCGCGATGCTCGGCAGCCTGCCGCTCACGCTGGGTGTGCTGGGGCACGAAGGCAGCACGGTCATCGTGGTATTGAACAGCCTCCGCCTGCTGTTGCAGCGCCCGGGTGCCCGGCGCTGACCTCCGTCGGCCACTCGCGCCTTTGACCGTGATGGGTTGCAGAAAGTTCAGACGCCCGTTTCGGACGGAGCGCGGCGGCTGGCGGTCTTGCGTTCCACACCCGTTTTCATACCTTGCGGCCCGATGCTCAACTTGTTGGAAAAATTTGAGGCCAGCGCGGCAGCGCGATTGGACGGTCACTCGCCGGTCGAGGATCTGGGACGCTACAAAGCCTTCCTCAAGGTCGAGTCGCACCGGCTGAAACTCCGGCACCGCGCCGGCGGCAGCGGCAGCGAGGTCTGTCGCGACCGGGCGCTGCTAATCGACGTGCTGATCCGCCAGCTTTGGAACACTGCGAAGAATTCCCTTTCCGAACAGGCGCAGAAGGAGTTTCCGTCCGTGGCCCTCGTCGCGCTCGGCGGTTACGGCCGCGGCGAGTTGAATCCCTTGAGCGACCTCGACTTCATGTTCCTGCACTACGGCCAGGTCGTCGTCGGCACCAAGCCGCTGCCGTCGCTGGCCAAGCTGATGGACGGGATTCTCATGCCCCTTTGGGATCTCGGGTTCAAGGTCGGCCACTCCGTCCGCACGATCCCCGAGTGCGTCGAGGCCGCGAACTCGAAGACCGACCCGAAGAGCATGGAGAGCAAGACCGCGCTGCTGGAGGCGCGGCTCGTGGTCGGCGACGCGAAGCTGTTCGAGAAGCTTCAGAAGACCGTCGTGACGAAGTGCATCGATGGGTTGGAGGATCAATACATCGCCGCGCGCATGATCGATCAGGCCGACCGCCGGGCGAAGTACGGCAACTCCGCGACCATGCAGGAGCCGAACATCAAGAACGGCTGCGGTGGCCTGCGCGACGTGCAGAACCTGCACTGGATGACGTTCGTGAAATACCGCACCCGCTCGCTCGCCGAGATGGAAAAGCGCGAGTTCATCACCGCTGCCGAGCACAAGCAGTTACAGACCGCGTACGACTTCATGCTCACGGTCCGCAACGAGATGCATTACCAGTCCACATCGCCGCGGCATCCGTCGGACACTTTGACGAAGGCCCTTCAGCCGACAGTCGCGACGCAACTCGGCTACACGGACCGTTCACCGAGCCGGCGGCTGGAGAAGTTCATGCGCGATCTTTACAGCCACATGCGCAACGTCTTCCTGATCACGCGCACGCTCGAGGAACGCCTCGCCCTCCTGCCGAAGCAGCATTTGCTGCCTGACATCCGCAAGCTCGGCCGCTTCATCCCCGCGCGATTCAAGAAGGCGCCGCCGCAGGTGATCGACGGATTCAAGTTCGTGGACGACCAAATCCGGCTGGTGTCGCCCCGTGTCTTCAAGGACCAGCCGCGCCGCCTGATGCGCGTGTTCCTGCACGCCCAGCAGCGCGGGCTGCGGCTGCATCCGGATCTCGCTCAACTGATCCGCAACGAACTGCGCCTGGTGGATCGCGCGTTCCTGCTCGACGAGCATGTCCGGGAGACGTTCCTCGAGATTCTCAATCAGCGCGGCAACGTCGCGCCCGTGCTGCGCGGCATGCACGAGGTCGGCCTGCTCGGGAAGTACATCCCGGAGTTCGGCAAGCTCACCTGCCTCGTCCAGCATGAGTTCTATCACCAGTACACCGCCGACGAACACACGCTCCAGTGCCTGACGCAGCTCGACAAGGTCTGGGAATCTCAGGAGCCGGTTTACAACAACTACGCCGACATCTTCCGCGAAGTGGACCATCCGTTCATCCTCTACCTCGCGCTGCTGCTGCATGACGCCGGCAAGGCGTTCCACACCGGAGACCACGCCGATGTCGGCACGAAGATCGCCCAGCGCGTTGCGCGTCGGCTCGATCTCGACGGGTCCACCACTCATTCACTCTGCATGCTCGTCGAGCAGCACCTCACGATGGCGATGATCTCCCAGCGTCGCGACCTGGATGATCCCGCCGTCGTCCGGCACTTCGCGGACATCATCCAGTCCCCGGACAACCTGCGGATGATCGCGCTTCACACGTTCGTGGATTCCGTGGCCACGAGCGACAAGCTCTGGAACGGCTTCAAGGACACGCTGCTCTGGTCGCTTTACCAGAAGGCCATGCTCGTGCTGCGCGGCGGCACGGAGTTTATCCGCGCGGAGGAGAAGCAGCGCGAACTGCTCGCCGACGAAGTCCGGCAACTCGTGCCGCGCACCTTTCACGAGGATGAAGTCCAGGCGCACTTCGATTCGCTCCCGGCCCGCTACTTTCAGATTCATCAAGCGAAGCAAATCTTCGCCGACCTCGCGCTGGCGCATCGTTTCATGCACCAACAGATCGACGAGGAGGACAAGGCTCTCGAACCGGTCATCGCCTGGCACAACGAGCCGGATCGCGGCTACACCACGGCAAAGGTCTGCACGTGGGATCGCGCAGGGCTCTTCAGCATCATCACCGGCTCCTTCAGCGCGGCAGGCATCAACATCCTCAGCGCGCAAATCTTCAGCCGGAACGACGGCATCGTGCTCGACACGTTCGAGGTCACGGACGGCACCGCCGGCGGAGTGGTGAACCGCGAGGCGCGGGAACGCTTCGAGAAGGTTCTCAACGAAGCGCTCGCCGAGGAGCAACACGACTTCGGCAGCCTGATCGCCCGACGCAAGTCCGCGCGGCCGCTCTACCAGTCGTTGAGCGGTGAGCGCATCCCCACACGCATCTTCTTCGACAATGATACTTCCGAGCGCCGGACGGTGATCGATCTCGAAGCCGAGGATCATCTCGGCCTGCTTTACGCCGCAGCGCACGCGCTGACGGAAGCGGGCCTGGACATTTCGCTGGCAAAGATTTCGACGGAGAAAGGCGCGGCCATCGACAGCTTCTACGTGGCCGAGACCGACGGGCAGAAGGTGACGGACCCGGAGCGCCAGCGGTTGATCGCAGGCAAGCTGCTGTCAGCCTTGAACGCGCTCGGCTGACGCCGGTACCAGCGGAGGAAACAGCGAGTTCAGCCCCGCGGACGATTCAGCGCTTCCAATGCGCGCAGTGTCGCAGCGTTCCGGCCCTCGACCCCGAGCTTCTCGAAGATGTGCGTGAGGTGGCGCTTGACGGTCTTCTCCGCCGCACCGCAGATGCTGGCGATGTCGCCGTTCGACTTGCCCTGCGCCACCCACAGGAGAACCTCCGCCTCGCGCGGCGTCAGGCCGAGATGTTTTTCGAGCGGCGCAGCCGTGTCGAAGTTCGGCGTGAATTGGCGGGCATCGGCGACCTTGGAGTCCAGTTCGCGTTCGCGGGCGGCTTCGCGCTCGAACCGCGCGCGGATGGCGTCGAGAAGTTCCGCCTTCGCTACGGGTTTCGTCAGGTAATCGTCCGCGCCGAGGTTCATGCCCGCGCGGATGTCAGGCTTCTCACCCTTGGCGGTGATGAAGATGAAGGGAGTCGTGGCGGTTTCCTTCTGAGTCCGCAGCGCCTTGATGACGCCGTAGCCATCAAGCTCAGGCATCATCACATCGCACAGGATCAAGTCGGGAAGTTCCGCCGTGGCCACTTCGACACCAACGCGGCCGTTTTCGGCGGTCAACACCGCAAAGCCTTCCATCTCCAACGCGGTGGCCAGGTTTCGGCGCATGGGCGCGTGGTCCTCGATGAGCAGGATGGTTTGCACGGGCGACGTTGTAACAAGATTCCTGGCGAAAGGAAATACGACCTTGGTCGTAGGGCACGGATCCCGAGCGCGGTCAAAACTGAGTGCGACAAAGCAGACGGAATGTGGCCCCGTCATTTCCCCGGAGCTGTCACCGGCGGGCTGAGGCGTTTGATCTCCGCTTCGCAACGCGCGATGGCGGCGGCGTTGTTCATGCGTTTGGCCAGCGGGAGCATCGCCTGGTAAATCTTCAGCGCGTCCGGGTAATCCGGGTTCTCCTTGAGCAACGTTTCATAGTGCTCGTAGCCCTTGGCGTCTGGACCGTAGAACGCACGGCGTTCGGCAGACTTGATCAGAAGCCGGACGCGTTGCTGTGGGCTGGGGCCGCGACGAAGGGCGACTTCTGTGGTTTCGGCCGAATCGCCGAGGCTGCCGGCGGCCCAGTAAAGATCCGCCTGCTTCTCAGTAAGCACGGCGCTTTGGCGGCGCAGCGCGACTTGTTCGATGTAGCTGGAGAGTTCGGCGGGCTTGGACTTCATCGCCTCGTTGCGCCCGAGCACCATCATGTGAATCCACTCAGCGACTTCGCGCGGCTGCTTCTCCAGCCCGGCGAGCATCGCGCTGAGGTCGCGCGCATACGGCCGGTAAAGCGGATCACCCACGATGGTCATCTGCCATGAGAGCGCCGGCTGCGCGGCGTAGGCGGCCTCGGCGAAGGTGAACCCGAGGAACGTGAAGCGCCCGGTGAACACATGCAGGTCCGGCGTGAGCGAAAGATACGGCTCGTCCACCGCGCCCATCGTGCAGGTCGCGCCTTTCGCGAGCAACGTGCCGACCCAGGAATTGTTCGCGCTGCGAATGGTGCCCGCGCTGAACGAATACAAATGATACGCGAACGCGCCCGGCACGAACTCGACCGTGGACCGCGTGAACGGCCCGGTGACGACTTGATCATACCAGCCGAGGTAATAGGCGACGTGGTTCATCGGATGGCCCGCCGTGAACGTGCCCGGCTGCTTGTCGAGTTCCGTGTCGAAACCGAAACGCCGCGCGATGTCCGCCGCCGCGATGATCCATTCGTCGCCGAGATAATAGTTGTCGTTGGTCGCCAGCCCGCGCGCGTCGAAGTACGCGCGACCCAGCAAGCCGTTCGTCTCGGCGGCCATTGCCTTGTCCACGAGGCCGCGCGCGATCTCGGGCGTCGGCCCGTCCAGACGAGTGACCATCAGCAGGCCGTTCGTCGGGTGAAACGGCGCTGTATTCGTCATGTTGTAGAACGGATTCGGCAACGGGCCGGTCCACGGAATCTGCTGGTCGCTGATCGGCAGGATGGCGAGCTGCGTGTCCACGGCGGCCTCGTTGCGCTTGAGCTCGGGCTGGACTTTGGCGACGCCTTCTTCGACGAGGCCCGGGTCTTTGAGAATCTTCACCGGCACGCCGTAGCACAGCGCGAGGTAGCGGATGCGCGCCTCGACCACGCGGCGGAAGGGCTTGAAGCTCGCTGGAGCGCCGGCGGGCTTGTTCGTCGCGGGACTGAACACCAGAAGCTTTGCGGCCTCGAGCTTTTGCAGGAGCGGCGCATTGAGTTGTTCGAGGAATTCCCTGCGGGTCATCGATTCGCCTGTGGGCAGGTCGAGCGCGATGACTTGTTCCGGCGGAACCTGCCGTCTGACGGCGTAGTGTTCGGCAACCGCCTTCGACTCCGGCACCTTCGTGTTGTAAACGACCACGACCTCCGGCGCAGGCGCGGCGTGAAGTCGGGCCGCAACGAGCAGGAGAAGTGAGATCAGGGGTAGCAGCCGAGGTGACGAGGCGGACCCGTGCGTCTCCCCTGAACGGTCCACCTCCTCACGTCGGCGGCTACACGCAGCAGGTGCGCATCGGGCTCTGTGGAGCAATCGTTGAATCATAGCAACTGGGTTTGGCTCACGACACACCAACCTTCAATCCATCGTAGGCGAAGAACACACCGGGCGGCAGCTCGGCCTGCGCGATGTCGTGGTCGTAATCGTGCGTGAGGTGGGTGAAATACGTTCGCGTCGCGCCGATGCGCCGCGCCGTGGTCATCGCTTCGTCGAAACACATGTGCGTGGGATGCGGTTCATAGCGCAGCGCGTCGAGCACACAGACTTCCACGCCGCGCACCGCTTCGATGGCCGCCGCCGGGACTTCCTTGCAATCGCTCAGGTAGGCGAGCCGCTTCACACCGCCCTGCGAAAAGAGAAAACCCGTGCTGTTCGCCCGGCCGTGCGGCAGTTCGAACGATTTCACCTCCAGATCGCCGACCGTGAACGGCCCAGTGATCTCGTGTTGCTCCGGCATGAAGTAACCCTTGGGCCACGGGCCTTCGTGGAACGCATAGGCGAACACCGCGCGCAGCTTCGACATCGTGTCGGGGCTGGCGTAGATGGGCAGCGGGATGTTGCCGCGCATGTCGCAGAAGCGCCGGCAATCGTCGAGGCCCATGATGTGGTCCGCGTGCGCGTGCGTAATGAGCACGGCGTCGAGATGCCGGATGCCCTCGCGCAGAATCTGGAGCCGGAATTCCTGCGGCGTGTCCACGACGAGTTTGACGGCGTCCGTCGCGACGTAGATGGCGGGCCGGGTGCGGTGGTTCTTCGGGTTCGCGAGGAAGGCCGCCGGATAATCCTGACCGATGATCGGCACGCCCTGCGAGGTGCCGGAGCCGAGAAAGGTGAAGCTGAAGGACATCGACGCTTTTTGTTTTGCGCGACCCTAGCACAGCGGCCAGATTCGGGGCGAAGATTTTCCGTCATGCTCACCACGCTCCGCATCAAGAACCTGGCGCTCGTCGCGGACCTCACCCTCGAACTGCGCCCCGGCCTGAACGTCATCACCGGCGAGACCGGCGCGGGCAAATCCATCATCATCGGCGCGCTCAATCTCGTCCTCGGTGAACGCGCTGATCGCACGCTCATTCGCAGCGGGGCGGAGAGCTGTTCGGTGGAAGCGGTGTTCGACGTGCGCAAGCTCAAGGTGCCGCTGGCTGCGTTTCTCGACGAGAACGGCCTTGAGCCGTGCGAAGACGGCCAGCTCGTTCTCAAGCGCAGCTTCACCGCGACCGGCACAAACAAGCAGTTCGTCAACGGCTCGCCCACGACGCTGCAAACGCTCGGCAGCCTGGGCGAATGCCTTGTGGACATCCACGGCCCGCACGATCACCAGTCGTTGCTGCACGCGAGCAGGCAGTTGGCGATCCTCGATGCGTTCGGCTCGCTGCAAGCCGACCGCGAGGCCTTCGGCGAACTGGTCCGCCGCCGTGCCGCCATCGAGGCAGAGAAGGCCGCGCTGATCGTCGATGAAAAAACCTACGCGCAGCAGCTTGACTTGTTGCGCTTTCAATCGCGCGAAATTCAGGAGGCGAAGCTTCAGCCCGGCGAGGAGACGCAACTGGAACAGGATTACCGCCGCGCCAGCAACTCGGCCAAGCTCATCGAACTCGGCCAGACTGCGCTGAATCTCCTGGGCGAGGAGGATAACTCGCTCCTCTCGCAGGCGTCGTCGCTCGGGCGGACATTGCATGACTTGCAACGCGTGGACGCCGCAGCGGAACCGCTCGGCCAGTTGCACGCGCAGGCGCTGGACACGTTGAACGAATTGCAGATGGCGCTCTCCCGCTACGCCGACCGCGTGGAGCTGGACCCAGAACGCCTGCGCGAACTGGAGGAGCGGCTGAATCTCGTCCACACGCTCAAGCGCAAGTACGGCTCGACCATCGAGGATGTCATTGCCTTCGGCGACGAAGCCGCGCGCAGGCTGCAAAGCCTCGAACAACGCGACGCCGAAGTGGCCCGGCTGAACGCCGCGCTGGCGAAGCTCGACGGCGAACTGCTCCGCTCGGGCAAGGAACTTTCAGCCAAGCGCCGGAAGCTAATCGCGCCATTAAACAAGGCGGTGATCCAGGAACTCTCCGCGCTGGGCTTCAAGCAAAGCGTGTTCGACGTGGCGCTGGTGACGACACCGCCCGAGGCGACAGCGGGGCGCGGGCCGCAGTCTTTGGGACTCGACGCCATTGAATTTCAGTTCGCGCCGAACCTCGGCGAGCCGACTCGCGCGCTGCGGGCGATCGCGTCATCAGGCGAGATGGCGCGCGTGATGTTGGCGCTCAAGACGGTACTGGCAGCCGTGGACGAAATTCCCGTGCTGGTGTTCGACGAGGTGGACGCGAACGTCGGCGGCGAGACGGCCAACGCCGTGGGCGAGAAGATGCGGCAGATCGCCGCGCGCCGGCAGGTCTTGTGCATCACGCATCTCGCGCCGGTGGCCGCGCATGGCGACGCGCATTATGTCGTGAGCAAGCAGGTGAAGGACGGACGGACGATCTCGGAGATCGAGCTGCTGGAAAAGCCGGGGCGCGTGGATGAACTGGCGCGAATGCTCGGCGGCCAGGGTCAGGCCGCGCGCCAGCACGCCGAGGCGCTGCTGACAGAGGCCTGAGCTCGGGTTCCAGCCGGTGGTGGCGCGGAGCTGCTGCTCCGCTTATGGGAGGCCTGACGAAGTTATTAAGCCGCAGCGTCGCAGCAGCGACGCGCTACCTGGGGATCGTTGCCTGCGGTTCAGCGGGCTCCGACGCGCAGGCCGACGGCCTCCGGGGCGGCGGCGAAAGAGATGATTCCGTTCGCGGCCGTCGCGCCGCGATAGGGGTCGTTGCTCACGAGCAGATTGCCGTCGATGTCGAGGTGATTGGTCAGGTCCGCCAGGTGCGCTGCGGCGGTGATGAGCACGCTCGATTCGATCATGCAGCCGATCATCGTCTGTAAACCCCGTTCCCGCGCCGCTTGCAACGCGGCGTGCGCGCCGGTGATGCCGCCGGTCTTCACCAGCTTCACGTTCACGCCATGGAAACATTCCGCCGCGACCTCGATGTCGCTGGCGTGATGATACGATTCATCGGCAAAGAGCGGCATGGGCGAACGTTCCTTGAGCCAGCGCATGTCCTCGCGGCGGCTGCTCGCCGGCATCGGTTGTTCGATGAACTGGACGTTGCCGTGCGCGTGCAGCCACTCGATGTGGCGCAACGCCTCCTCCTTCGTCGTCCAGGCCTCATTCGCGTCCACGCGCACCGGCTTGCCGGGCGCGGCCTCGCGAAGCGCGGTGAAGTTCGCGCGGTCTTCCGGGCTACCGACCTTGAGCTTGAGCACGGGATAGCAAGCCGCCTCGCGGACTTTCTCGCGGACGACTTCCGGGGTGTCGATGCCGATGCTGAAGCTGGTGATGTGCTTGCCTTCGGTGAAGCCGACCTTGAGGAGGTCGCACACCGACAGCCGGGCCGCCTTCGCTGCGCCGTCGAGCAGCGCGATGTTGATGCCGCATTTGGCGGCGTCGTTTCCGGCGGCGATCGAGTCGAGGTAGCTCATGCTCGCAGCGATGTCGTCGAAGGAGAGCCGCGCCGGATCGACCTTGCGCAGGAACGCCTCGATGACTTCGACCGGCTGGGCGTAGCGATTCGTCGAAGCCGCCTCGCCGATGCCCGTGCGGCCGTGTTCGTCCGCCAGCTCGACGAACACAATGCCGTAGGTGCTCGTGCCTTCGCCACCCACGCCGCTGGCGATGCGCCAGGTGCGGGTGAGCTTGAGATCGAAGCGGCGGAAATGAAGTTTCATGGGCGGAAAGGCGTGGGCTGGTTCACAACGCAGGACGTTCCTTGTGCCACGCGGTGGATTGTTCGTAGGCGTGCGCGGCGCGCAGGAGTGTTTCCTCGCCGAACGGCTGGCCGAGGATCTGCAGGCCGATGGGGAGCTTCGCGTTCTTCGCGCCGGGCGTTGGGTTCTTCGCGAAGCCGCACGGCAGGCTCAGGCCGGGAATGCCGGCAAGGTTGCACGAGATGGTGAAGATGTCCGAGAGATACATCTGCATCGGGTCGCCGGATTTCTCGCCGGCCTTGAAGGCGGGCGTCGGCGCCGTCGGCGTGACGATGAGATCCACCTTCTCGTAGGCTTTCAGGAAATCCTGCCGGATGAGGGTGCGGACCTTCTGCGCGCGCAGGGAATACGCTTCGTAATAGCCGCTGCTCAGGACGTACGTGCCGAGCATGATCCGGCGCTTCACCTCGGGGCCGAAGCCCGCGCCACGCGTCTTGGAATACAGCTCCAGCGGATCGGCCCCCTCGACGCGCGCGCCGTAGCGGACGCCATCGAAGCGCGCGAGGTTCGCGGAGGCTTCCGCCGTGGCGATGATGTAGTAAACCGCCACCGCGTAGTCGGTATGCGGCAGGGAAATCTCCACGACCTCCGCGCCAAGGGACTGCATCTGTTTCACTGCGGCGTTCACCGCAGCGGTGACTTCCGGGTCGAGGCCGCCGATGAAATACTCCTTCGGTAGACCGATCTTCAGCCCC
>SXGS01783423.1_pt1 | contig 20959 bp, 22 predicted proteins | sample 3174681 | NCBI WGS metagenome assembly SXGS01 (sample SAMN11356861, study PRJNA531348) | freshwater metagenome | isolation source: freshwater sample F1-80 | place: China: Fuxian Lake, Yuxi | collected 2017-12-25 | reverse complement strand
GAACCAGTCGTCGGTGCCGATGGCCTACAAGGAGTTCGATGACGCCGGCCGAATGAAGCCCGGGCCGCTCTACGACCGGGTGGTGGACGTCTGCGAGGAGCTGATGAAGTTCACTCTCCTGATGCGTGGACGGGCCGACTACCTCGTCGACCGCTACTCCGAGCGTAAGGAGCGCGAGCCCGAGCGCCTCAAGGGCGTCGCCGCCGACATCGGGTTCGTGAAGCGGTAGACGGACCGTTCCCCCGTGGAGCGAGCCTCGGTCCCGGCCTGCGGATTGCGCTGTCAGCCTCCCTTACGGGCGTAGCGGCCCTTGTCCCGCGGCTCGAAACACCGACGGTGGAAGACCCGCACATCCAACTGCCGAGGCTCCTAAGAGGACGGAGGCGCCGTGAGCAAGGAACCGCGGCGGCATCGACGCTTTCCGTTGGTATTCAGCGCAGCCGAGAGGTACCGGCTGCCTGGATCGAGTTTAGCCGCGAAAGTAATTGCATATGGATTGGTACGACCGCCGCGAACCATGGCAGGCCCAGGCCGACGACGCCCGCGATGGGGCCGCCACCGATTACAGCCGGGTCATCCACTCCGCGTCGTTCCGGCGTTTGCAGGGCAAGACGCAAATCCTGAACCTCGGCGACAGCGACTTCTACCGGACGAGGCTCACCCATTCGCTTGAGGTCGCGCAGATTGCCGGCGGGATCGCGCGGCGGTTCGAGAAGGTTTATGCCGACCATGCCGCCCGGCAATACATCCCGGACCTCAGCATGATCCAGGCCGTGGGCATGACCCACGACCTCGGCCACCCCCCGTTCGGCCACGGCGGCGAGGTTGCCCTGAATTTCTGCATGCGCGGTGCCGGCGGTTTCGAGGGCAACGGCCAGACCCTGCGCATCCTGTCCAGGCTGGAAAAGTTCTCCAAGGTCGCCGGCGCGAACCTGATGCGGCGCACCCTGCTCGGGGTTCTGAAGTATCCCGTGCCCTTCAGCCTCGCGATGAACGCGGACATCCGCCCCGCCCTCCACGTCGGCCCGGAGTCGATCCGGATCATCGACCGCGAGGCCTCCAAGCCGCCCAAGTGCTACCTGGATTGCGAGCAAGACGTCGTCGACTGGATCCTCGCCCCACTCAGCGAAAAGGACCGCAACGCCTTCACCGAGGCCCGCGATCAGGAGGGCAAGCACCGCAAGCCCCTCCACAAGTCGTTCGATTGCAGCATTATGGACGTCGCCGACGACATCGGCTTCGGCATCCATGACCTGGAGGATGCCCTCGCCCTTGGCCTGGTAACGCGGGTGGATTTCGAGGCGCACGTGACCGAGGAGAAGAGCTCAAGTTTCCTCAACAGTCTCAAGGAGAAATACCCGGAGGAGTTCGGCAACAACGTCTATGAGGGATTCCTTGATCGGCTGTTCGGTGCCGGCGATACCCGGAAGAGGTGCATCGGCCGGATGGTCCATCACCTGATCACGAACTGCGTGATCGAGACCAGGGAGGAGTTCGACGAGCCCCTCGTTCGATATCGGGCTGCCATCGAAGCCGGAGCGAACACCTTCCTGGAAGCGCTGAAGGAACTGGTCCGGGAGGTCGTCATTCGCAGCCCGGGGGTCCAGCACCTCGAATTCAAGGGTCAGGGTATGGTCGTCGCGGTGTTCGAGGCCCTCGCCTCGGAGCCGAAGTCGTTCCTGCCGCGGTCGACCTACGAGGCGTACGAAAAGGCGCCTGACGGTCGGCGCGTAATCTGCGACCACGTGGCCGGCATGACCGACGCCTTCCTCATGCGCACTTACGAGCGCTTGTTCAGCCCGAGGATGGGTTCCGTGTTCGACCGCCTCTGACCGACCCGCCGCCCGGTTTAAGCGAGCGACCCGTGTTTCCTTCCTGCTCCCGGTCCACGTCAACCCCAGATGCGTGAGGGCTTCACCGATGCCGAAGGGGCGGGCAGGCCGGGGCGACCTCCCTTCCGGCGCCGGCGGAATGCTGAGGCGGCAGCCTCGCCCCGCTCCATCTTGCCGGGGCGAGGCAGCGCCACGGCGCCGTGGGTCATCGGCATCCGCATAAGACCGTCGAACAGCGTTGCATGTTGCTCGGTTCGGCGGCTGCTCGTCACGACCCCTTTCGGTTCCGACTTTCGGAGATGCCCATGAAAGTCGTGCTGGCCTCCTGGCAGTTCTGGGCGTTGTTCTCGGCGGCATTTGCCGCGCTGACGGCGATCTTTGCCAAGATCGGGATAGAGAACATCAACTCGGACTTCGCCACCTTCATCCGTACGGTGGTGATCCTGTGCGTCCTCGGCGCGCTTTTGGCCGGCACGGGCCAATGGAAACCACTCGATTCAGTTTCGGGACGAACATACCTGTTTCTTGTCCTATCGGGGCTCGCCACCGGTGGATCGTGGCTCTGTTACTTCCGCGCCCTGAAGCTCGGGGATGCCGCCCGCGTGGCGCCCATCGACAAGTTGAGCGTCGTCCTAGTGGCGGTCTTCGCGATCATGTTCCTCGGAGAACGCCTGACCGTCCCCAACTGGTTGGGCGTCGACCTGATAGCGGCCGGCACGATCCTGGTCGCCTACAGGAGCTGAAGGCTGGCCGCGTGCCCTTTCGCCCGGAGGCGTACGCAGGAGAGCGACCGGGACGCCGCGACCAGCACGCGCGTTGGCCGATCGCCATCGAGCGCTCTCTGCATTCGTTCCTGCGCCCAACGTCCAGGCCCTTGACGCTCGCCGTCCAAGAACACTGCTGGCGGCGACTAGGCCGCGTCCGTCTTCCGCCCGGCAGGCGACTTGCGTCGGCGCGCTCGATGGATGGCCGGGGCCACGCCGCCGTTCCTGGCGTAGCGCGAGCGCCTGGGTGACGGGCCCCGCCACTCTGCCGAGCCCCGGAGCATATTGGCCAAGCGCCCGACATCCAAGCCGTCGAGAAGCTCAGGGAAGCGCAGCGCCCATAGCTCCAACAACCGGTCCCAACTTCCGCTGCGGACCAGCCGGCGCACGGAATTCGTGAGGTTCCGTTCGTCGCCGAACCGCTCCGGCATCCTCCGCCATGAGAGGCCGGTCCGCAGCGCCAGGATCACCGCCTCCAGAAGCAGCCGGCCGGGAATGCCCGGGGTGCCCTTGAACGAGATCTCGATGGACGAATGCAACAGCGGCTTCGAGGCCAGCCATTGCTCGTCGGTGAGCGCATCCTGGCCATCCAGGGCATGGAAGCGTGCGGCCGGCCCCCTGCGCTTGCGCCAATCATCACCGCCAACCTTCCAGCGCGCCCGCGCGGCCTCGACCGGGCCGAGGTCCAGTCCGGCCACGAAGGAAGGGTCCGCCTCGCGAAGGAGGTCAATCAGGATCTGGTCCCCCGCGGCATAGACGAACCGCGAGAGTGCACGCCGCATCTCCGGCGCGTCGCCGAACGCCGCCGACAGCAAAGGCAGGCCCGTCCGGAGCCGGAGCAGGAGGGCGTCGACCAGAGCCCGCGTCGGGATGTGGCGCGAGTCATTCCTGTGGCCCGTGACGTCCGGGAGGTGCTTGGCGACGAGGGCCCAACGCGCGTCGTCGATCCGATAACCTCCGCTTGCCATAAGCCGCTCGGCGTCTTCGCGAAGGCGGACGTGGCGGCCCATCGGCTGCTCGACATCGACATGGATCACGTCCAAGCCAACACCGGGCGAGCCGCAGCTCCCGTCCTCCTGTAGGAACGCCAAGAAGTCCAGGTGGATGGCCAGGCCCAAGGTCCCCGCCGGCCGGCCATCCCGTATGACCACCACCTGCTGGACGAGGCGGGCAAGGGCGGCGGAGACCTTCGCCTCCGCCTCCGTCAAGGCCCTGAATGGCACCCGCTCGATAAGGTGATCCAACGTGGCGGAAAGCGTTCGAAGCCTCTCACCGGCTTCGTCCACCTCGGGCAGCTCGGCGAGGTCCGCCGAACGGGCCTGAAGGTCTGCGAGCTCCCCCGTCAGGCGGCTCCTCTCCTCGGACAACAGGTCGGATGGGTAGGTCGATTCAAGCTCCTTGACGAGCGCCCGGCGAAGCTGTTCGCGGGTGACCGCAATCTTACGCTCAACATCCGCACGGGCGGCACGGCGGGCGGCGGAGGCTTCACGTAGCGAGCGGTCGACGGCAGCCGCGAAATCCTCCTCGCCGACGAAGGACCGCAGCTTGCCGCAAACGGCTGTGAGGACGGCGCGCTCCACGGTCTCGTGCATAACGGAGTGACGCCTCGCCGGGCAGCAGCCCCCGTCCGACCAGACGTTGCAGGTTAGCTGTCGACCACCCAAGGTGAACCGCTGGCCTTCGACCCCGGCGCAGTCGCACGTCGCCTTTCCGGCCAAGAAGTGGCTGTGCTCGAACTTCTGCTTCCCCCGGGGGCGTCGCTTCTCGTTGACAGCGAAAAACAGATCGTCTGGCACAATTCGAAGGTGATCGAAGTAGTTGCGCGTCATCTCGCTCGGATGCCGACGCTGGACGGCGACCTTCCCCGATTTGCGGTCGAACGTATTCAAGGTAAATGGATAGTACCATCTACCCGTATAGGCCAACTGGCCCAAAACGTTCGCAACGGTCGATTTCGTCCATCTGCAATCCTTCGTCGGTCCTGCAACCCCGCGTTCCTTCATGATCCGGCCGATGCTTCGGTAGGAAATTCCCGCGGCTGCCATTTCAAAGATTGAAAATATGGTCTTCTCTTCCTCGGGGTGACGCACGAGGAAGCCCCTTTCTTCGCCGTACCGATATCCGAAGAACGCACCGGAATGGGCGCCGCCCTGGGCAGCGTGCTGGAACCTGCCCATGCCCATGATCAGGGTGCGACGGTCCCGATCCGCCTCGGCCTTGAGTGCCGCTTCGATGACCTCCTTCTTGTTCAGTGCCTTGAAGTCGCCGGCGCTATGAAATTCCACGCCAAGCTCATTCAATTCCTCGCATACTTCGACCGCATCGTAAGTTTCGCGGGACCACCGGTCAAAGTCCTCAACCATGATGACTTTTATCTTGCCAGACCGACAGTCTTCGAGCAAACGCTGCAGGCTTTCACGATCACGCATTGATCGGGCACTTCGAGCAGGGTCGTCATACAGCACGTAAATCGCGTAACCAAGCTTCCTCATGTAAGCGGTTACAACCTTGACCTGACGCTCGATGCTCATCTCCTTCTGCTTATTAGACGAGTAGCGAGCGTAGAGGCCCACGGGCACAAGCTTGTCCGGTGGGCCGAAGCCGTCACGGCGTTCGACATCCAGGTTCCGTCGAAGGGCCAACCGGTCCAGAGGGCACAATGCCGTCGTATCGACCACCTGCCGCAGATCCACGGCGCCAGGCATCAGGTCGGTCGTCCGTTCACCGTGGGCCATCGCAACGCCGCTCCATGCGAAGAGAAGGGAGAATTGCTTGCCTGAGGACGCGATAGCCGGGACGTGCGCGGGTTCGCTTTACGTCCATCTCGGTGCGCCGGATGGCTTTCGTTTGACTCCGCCCGAGACCGTCACGTTCTCCTCGACGCACATGGCCGGGTCGCAAGCGGTCATCCTTCCAGGCATCCCGGTAGCGACCGGCGTTCGAATCCATGCCGCGCGGCGCAACGTACGCTTCGGCTAGCTCCCGCCGACAACCGACTTCGGGCGCTTGGCCGTGATTTTCGTCTCTCCCGTCCACGGGGCCGGGTCTCCGCTGCACCATCGCGACGTGAATTTCGCATCCTGGCCGGAGCATTTCGCGTCACGGCGACATCTAATTCCAGGTCGCCCGCGTACAAGTCCCGACCGGCAACTTTCCTATCCTGTCCGCGCGCGTCCAGCCTTTGGGCGTCCGACCGTTCGGCGGCCATCCCCACCAAGCCCTCGAACAATGCGTCTAAGACCGTGAGCGGCCGTCCTGAACTGGACGATTCGCCCCGAAACCTCTGGATGCCGAACGACATCGTTCGCTCCCCCTGTTCCATTGAAATTACCCCTGGATCGCGCATGGCGGCAGGCGTACGAGAAACGCGCGGCGGCCGCCCCTTCTGGGACGGCCGCGCCGCATCGACGAAACGTGGGTGAAGTCTCTAATTATACCGCAGGTATATACAACTGCAATACCGGAGGCCGATCCGGAACTCGTCGCCATGTGCGGCGACCGACGGGACGAAAGGGCATCGCGGCCGCACGCGGTGCCGAAGGTAGCCTGTCCAGTTTCAAGAGACCGTTCCCGTTCTCGATGAACCTCAAAGGTCGATGCGGAAGCGGTATGGCGCGTTACGACGCCGCGGAACCGCCACCCGACTTGCGATATCCGCGAGCGCCACCTCCGACCTTGTCGTCCCAGTCCCCGTTGCGAATGCTCCGTCGGTACGGGCAGGTGTCCAGGGCGTCGGCTTCGGTCCGTACCAAGCAGCCCGTGAAGGGCATTCACGACGTTTGCCGGGCGGCTAGGCTCGGAGCAATCGGCCTGCTCCTGAGGAGCAAAAGCACAGCCGCTGACCGAGATGACGTGGGAACCGATGGCCCCCAGGGCCATCCCGGAGAGCACTGACCCTATGCCTGTCGTCGGTGCTGCCGGGCCGTTGCCGAATTCCCCTTACCGAAGTTCCCGCAATCCACAGGTCGACACGACCATCCTGGTCCGGCGCGGCGAGGGTGATGGTCAAGCAGGCGGATCGGCGGTAGAATATACTGGCGATATAAATACGACGCTGGTGCCGCCAAGTGCCGATAGGGTTTGGCTGCCCCTGCGCCAGTGGTCGGACGGTATCGCGACGTCGAAGTCCCCCGGGCGGTAGGCTGCCCCGCCCTGCAGATCAACCGCACCGACCGCGAGCACATGGCCGCGACCGGTGTCAGACGATTTACGACTCCGGTTCCCCAGACACGAAGCGCACTCTAGCAACGGGAGTGAGACGATGAGGCACGCGAGTCCGCGCGACGTTGAGCAGGATAAGGCTCCGTCAAGCTCAACCGGAAGGGCCACACGCCGGCGCCTTCCGCCGACCAGGGAACGGTTGGGCAGGCTGAGGGCGGTATCAGATCGCGTCGTCGAATCCACCGAATACGATGAGGAGACCCAAGGAGCCTTCGTCGAGGTGATGGGTCCCGAACTGCTCGACGTCGCGTTCGACGAACTCGGGGACCTCGCCTTGGTCCGAGGCGAGCTATCGGACAGCTTGCGGCTGCATGTTTCGGCCCTGCAGCGTCTCGACGAGGAGGACCTTTGGTGACGCAGGGCCGAAGCTGCGCCAATCCTTCCTGAGGTCCAGGTGAGTTTAGCCCGCCGGCGCTCTCGGGAGGCGCCGGACACTTCGCCAACCCTACCCGGCGCGCGTCCGCGTGCCCAGCGCGCCGTCCCAGCCTGGGAGGCGCGCATAGGCGTCCTTGCCAACCCTCTGGAAGTATCGCTCGTATTCGACGCTGATCTCGATCTTCTTGCGCGGCATCCCCTCGGATAGCGCTTCCTTGACCAAGCGGCCGCCCTTCAGCGTCGTCATTCGCAGCCGAACCATGATGTCCGCAACCGACATGCTGCCTTGCGCAGGCAGGATCTCGTAGGCTTCGTGCATCACGCGATCCCAGAACTCCTCAGAACGCACGTGGTCCAAGCGCCGGCTAATACCAATCGGCATGGTTCATAACCGATAGGCCCATTCGCGCAGTCCGAGCGACATGATCATCCAAGGCTGTGCGACGAGCTTGTTCCAAGCCTCGCAGCATTGATCGAGGATGTCCTCGTAGGAGTCGAAGATCCGGTCGCCGAGCCAGTTCTCGCGCAGGAACTGCCAGACATTCTCGACCGGGTTGAGTTCGGGCGCATGAGACGGCAGCGTCAGCAAGGTGAAGTTGTCGGGGACGACGAGGTCGGCGGCGACGTGCCAGCCGGCGCCGTCGAGGATTTGGACGGCGTGCGCGCCGGGATCGACGGCGCGGCTGATTTCGGCCAGATGCGCGTTCATGGCCGGTGTGGCGCAGCGGGGCAGGACGAGACCGGCGTCCTTGCCCTTCTCGGGACAGATCGCCCCGAAGATGTAGGCGGACGCCGTGCGCTGATCCTTGGGCGCCGTGGGCCGGCTGCCCTTGCGCGCCCACCGGCGCGGGACCGTGTTCTTCTGACCGACGCGGGCTCTCATCCTGAGGCTCTCGAAGGACGTCCTGCCACCAGAGTTCGAGCGGCGTGTCGACTGGCAGTTGGGCGCGGATCGCGCTCACGCGGGCGGGGAGGTTTTTTTAAACGCCGTCAGCGCCGCCGGGTCCTGCTGATGATGGCGCGGACGGGCCGACAGCTTGGCATAGCCCATCCGCTTCACCTCCCGTCCGACACTGCTCTCGTCGAGGCTGACGCCGAAGCGCGCGAACAGCCAAGCCGCCAAGTCCTTCAGCCGCCAGCGCACCACGCCGTCCCGTTGCAGGTCCGGCCCTTCCTCGATGGCAACCGCGAGCGCCTGCCGCTGGGCCGCGTCGAGCTTGAACCGCGGGCCGGGCTTCTTGCGCTCGATCAGGCCGTCCGGCCCGGCCGCGTTGAAGGCCAGCACCCAGTCGCGCACCGTCTGCAGGCCGACCGCGCCGATCCGCGAGGCCTGCGTCCGGCTCCCACCCTCGTAGATCGCGGCCAGCGCGAGAAGCCGCCGGCTCTGACCGGCATCGCGGCTCTTCCGCGCCAGACGTCGCAGGGTATCCGCATCGAAATCCTCGCGCAGATCCACGGCCTTCGACATGGCAAACCTCCTAGCTTGCCACATCGAATCACATCCGCCGCTTCCGCGTAAACCCGCGAGTCCTCACCCGTACCGATTGGTATTATGGGTACGCTGATTGTGCAGCAGAGATGCGGGACAATTTAAGCGCAGCAATTCCTGGTTGCCTCGCTCGTCGCCGGCTTTGCGCCGAAAACGGCCGTTTGCGGATCATTTTGGAACGAGACTTCGACTTTTCCGTCCCGTCGAGCGTTACGTGCCTGTAGGAAATGCGCACCCGCCGCCGCTCGCTGTTCACATCGTCTTCGGCGGCGGTCGTTGAACCTGCCAAGGTCGCCACACGAAATCGATCCCCGTAATTGCGGAGTTTATTCCATGACACGTACGTCTAAATTCAGAGCCTCACTCATCGCTGGCTTTGCTGCGCTCGCACTAGGCTTTGGCTTGGCAACAATCCCCGAACCGGCAGCCGCCCAAGGCCATGGCTACGGTCATTCCCGCGGTCATGGTGGCGGCTACGGCGGTCACGGTGGCGGCGGTCGGCACGGCTATGGCGGCGGACATCGCAGATCGTACAGTGGGCACGGCGGCGGTCGGCGACATGGCTATTCCGGTGGGCACGGACGCTCGGGTGGCGGCGGTCATCACAGGGGTGGTGGCCACTAGGGACACAAACTAGAAGCTTGATCCCGCAAAGATTGTCTTGAGCCCAAGCATTAGGCGAGGTTGGCGGGACTCAGTCATCGGATGACGGCAAATAGTTCGTTACTCAGAATAATTCTCCGACGTAACGAAATCCGATCCGGAAGCAAAGCACAGCCATGTTTTTTCTTCCAAATCCGAGCACAGGAGAATGATGTCGTGATGAAAAAGTCAGCAAGAGCAATGATCGCTGCGGCCTTTGCCGTATCTCCAACAGCAGTCTTCGCTCAGCATATCGATGTCAATCCGGGCGGGGTTCGGGTGGAAGGCGATAGCCACGGACGACGCGTTGTCGAAGAGCGTAGCGAGGGCGGCCATCATGAACCTCGCAGAGAGCACCACGAAGAGCGTCGAGAGGGACACCATGGCGATGCCCCGCGGGAACGTCACTGACGCCTTGAGATAAAAAGAGCTGTGAATAAGCGACGGGTGGCCATTACAGGTCGCCCCTCGTCTACATTTCAACGATATTGTCTAGGCCGACTAGCACAGATCAATTCAGTTGCTTCTGAAGCTGACGTACAAACAAGGGGAATTTACAGCTTAGCTGTGGCTATAAAATATATTTTTATTACTGTATAACTCTTCACCTTATTTGCTTTCTTCGAAGTCATGTGATGGAACGCTCCTGCCAAGCGCGCGGGCGAGGTGGGATGAAAACACCATTCAGCAGAGCCTGCCGGATCGCACCCGTGCGTTCAGGCGTTGGGCAAGGCAGAGGGCCTTGACCCGCTCAAACGAGTCTTCGGGAAGGGACGCGCAACGCAAAGGAGAAATAGTTATGGCTCGTCTTGGTAGGGTGAAGACGGCACTGAGTGTCGGCCTTCTGACGGTCACGCTCGTCATCAGCCTCGTGGCCATTCCGAGTGCGGCCCAGGCTGAAGGCCATCATGGCGGCTATGGCGGAGGACATGGGTTTTATGGCGGCCATGGCGGAGGCCGCAGGTACTATGGCGGCCACGGTCGCACTTATGGGTATGGTGGTTTTGGCTATGGGCGCCGCTACTATAGCGGTCGCGGCTACCGCAGAGGACACGGACATTACGGCCATAGGCGGGGTTACTACGGGGTCCCCGTTGCAGCTGGATTGATCGGTGGCTTGGCGCTCGATGGGCTCGTGGCGCACAGCCCATACTACGGCCACTACGGTTGTGGTTACGCTCCGAGCTTTGATTACCACTACGGTTACTGAGCACGGTCGAGTGTGCCTGCTATACTATTATTTGTCGTCGGGGCCGGATGCTCAACGGTAGATCCGGTTTCGGCTCAGTCTGATATCGATTTTGCGATCTAGTTGCGTCATCATCTGCGAGGCGACTTCTCATAGTCTTCATTTGTTCGTCGTCAGTGTCGCCCGGCTGAGCTCGACCGCAATGCTCAAGGCTTCGGTTGTCTGAAGCTGGGTTTGCGCGGTGATCACGTCTGAGCGAGCAGCGACACAGGCAGCGTACTGGTTCTGAGTGATCACGAGGCTGCTGTCGCCGTTCCCGTCCAGGACCAGCATCACGCCGAGGTCCCTGGCGCTCGCGGCACGGTCGAACAGGATCATCTGCCGTGCCTTCGGGCTCGCTTCCCCGGTCTCGGGCGCGCGCAGGTTGTCGACGACGGCCCGCAGCGAAAGGTCGATGATCTCGACGTTGCGGGCGATGTCGCGTTCGATGACCTGCATGAGGTTCCTGGAGGTCTGCTCGGCCTTGTCCCAGGCATCGCGACGAAGATCGAGGAGCATCGACGCCGACACGATCAGCACGCCGATAGGTGCCAGGACCCCGAGCGCCACCCAAGCGCGGCTATATTCAAGTGGTCGCGAAAGGCGCGGCAGGGTCATCGGCTGTTCCCCCCTGGGCTTGCTGGCCGTTGCCCGATCCTTCGCACGCCAGCCATTACGGTCGATTTACCCCGATGGCTTTCGACGCCTTCGACTCACTCGTGGCTAACGCCCGGTTTTATCGCGGTCTCACGCCGGACCGGCGGATCCGGGCGCGGGACCTGCGTCCCGCCGCCCGCTCATGGGGCATCCCGAGGATTGGCTACTCCGCGACCCGGCCCTCAGGCCCCAAGCGAGCTCCGTCGAGCTCCGTGACAGGTGTCCGGACCAGCCACCACCGCACCCGACCCGGTCGTTCGACCCACATGCATCGGCGCGCGCGATCCAGTCCGTCGCCATTCCTGCGCGAAGGCCGCCAAGTGCGGGCGGGCCGGCCCCTCCGCATCGAGGTAGCGCAGGAATCCCTCCACGGCTGCATCGTGGCCCGCGGCATCCGTCCTGCCCGTCAGATGCGCCCAGCGCATGAAGATGACGTAGAGGTTCGCCACGTCGGTCTCGCAGTAGTCCCGCACCCGACCGAGTTCGTCGCGCGCGACCAATTCGGCGACGCAGGACCCGTGCTCGCCCATCTTGCCCGGTGCGCCGACCGCCGCCGCAGCCTCCTCCAGGGTGAGACGCGAGGCCGCCCCGAAGGCTGAGATCGCATCCATGAGGTCGAGGTGCCAGTCCTGGGCGTAGCGCTGCCCGTAATTGGCCCAGCGCGTTCCGCGAAGAAACCATGCGGGGGCCGCGAGACCGTGCATCAACGAGCGGGCGAGGACCACCGGCATGTCGAACGCCCTGCCGTTCCAGGTGACGAGCCTGTAGCGTCCCCCCTCGAAAAGCCGCCAGAAGGCGCGCAGCAGACGTGCCTCGTCCCATCCCGGTTCGCCGCCGCTGCGGCAGGACCGCAACTCGTAGGTCTCGACCCCCGTGCCCGGCTCCCGACCGACCCCCGCCTCGATCACCGAGATGGCGACGACCTGATGCCACATGGCCTTTGGAAACCGGTCGGCCGGCCAATCCGCGGGCGTTAGGATCGGGTCCGGAACGGTCTCGATGTCGAGCATCATCAACGTGTCCGGGCTGCCCTCGTCGAAGTCGCGGCGGCGCAAGGGATGTCGCATGGTGTCAGGGCGCGGCTCCGCCCCGGGTGAGGCGGCGTCGAACAACGTCCGTTCCGCGAGCGGGCGACGGGCGGGTGAGCGCGACGCGGACGGGTCCCGGCATGCAATCGGTCGGCGTACGAAGGACGTCATGGCCTCTCCACTTCAGATGTCGTGCGTGCGGTGGGCACCGCGGCCCGGACCGGCGCGGCGTCGGGGGGAGGCGGCCTTTCCCGAGAACAACGCCCGAATGGCCGCGTCGTCGAGGTAGGCCGTGCGGAACAGGGCCTCCGCGATCCGTTCGAGGGCGAGGCGCTCGGTCCGCATGAGGTCGCACGCGCGCTCGTAGGCCAGCCGGAGCCGCTCAAGGACCGGGCGCATCAGCCAGGGCATCCGGGCCAGGTCGATGTCCTGGGCGGGGGCCAGGGACAGCAGCGGGAAATCGGCCGAGAACCCCCACGACGCCTCCATCGCCGCGGCGCATCGGGTCGCCTCGGCGAGATCCGAGACCGCGCCGGCGGAGACGTCGCCCAGGAGCACCTCCTCGGCCGCGCGGCCCGACAGGATCATCACCAGGGACCGTTCGAAGTCGCCCTCGGTCAGGGCTCCGTAGGCATCGACGAGCGCATGCTCGGTCAGGCCGCCGGTCGGGGCGATGGTTAGCGTCACCGGTCCGCTCGCGCCGCTGGCCAGGAGCGCGACCGCATGCCCGGCCTCGTGGACGGCGCAGCGCATCCGGAGCCCATCCCCGAGCGCCGGCGTCCCATCCGAGGAGCCTGCCAGGATGTCGTCCACCGTGAGGGTGCGGCCGGCCCGTCGCGCGCTGCCACGCGCCCGCCGCACCAGCGCCTCGACGTCGGCACCCGTCATGCCCCGCAGCAGCGGGACCACCGGCGCAAGGTCGAGGTCATCGGCGTCGGTCCCGAGATACTGGACCAGCATGCCGGTCAGCGCGTCGAGACCGGGAAGCTCGATCCGAAAGTGCCGTTCAAGCCGCCCCGAGCGCAAGATCGCAGGATCGATCCTCGAAGGATGGTTGGTCGTGCCGACGACGACGACCCCTTCGCGGCCGACGGCGCCGTCGAGGTGTTCCAGGAGGGCGTTGACGACCTGGCTGGAGTAATCGCGATGATGTTCTGAGAAAGTATTCCTATCTCCAAAGGAATCGAGCTCGTCGATCAGGACCACGCAAGGCGAGCGCCGCGCTTCCTCGAAGAACTGCCGCATGGCGCCCAGGGTATGGCCAAGATGTCCGTCACGGGAGCCCTGCCACTGCGCGAGGGAGCCCGGATGAAGCGGTAGGTTCGCGCTTCGGGCCAGGGCCGCCGCGAACCGTGTTTTGCCCGTGCCGGGCGGCCCGCTGACGAGGGCGGCCGATTCACAGGCGGCGAACGGGATGATCCCCTCGTGCCACGACCGTAGGTCCGCCACCAGGCCGAGCCCCCAATCCCGGGCGGCTCCGAGACCGAGCGAGTCCTCAAGGCGGGGCGCGTTCGCGGTGCGCTGCCTCTCTCGCAGGCGCGAACGCCCGAGGCGCTCCAGGGCCTCGGATGCCCCGCGACCCGGGCGGATACCGAGCCGAAGGTCGGCGGCGGCCCGGACCGCCACGCAGTCCCCGAGCGCGGCGAGGGGCGGAACCTCGCCGGTCACCGCCTCGATCACCAGGCTCAGCACCTCGGCGTCGAGCGGAGCGACGAGAACCTCCCGGTCGACGGCGCGCAGGAAGTCGCGCGGCAGCGTCCTGGCGGGATCCGACGCGACGCCGATGAGCGGGACGCCGGCGACCACGGCCGCGCCGACGGTTTCGTTGCCGCGGTCGGGCCTATGCTCGCGCGAGGCCCCGTCACGCGCGAACACGACGACCTCCCGCCGGCTGCGGTCGTTCCAGGCCCCGCGCCCGCCCTCGCCATCCCGAACCCTCCATCCCAGTCCGAGGAGGCAGGGTCCCACGACGCACCGCATCGGCTCCACCCAATCCGGAGAGGATACGCGCACCAGTAGGACGGGGAAGCCGTCATCGGCCGCGGGAGGTCCTGCCGGAGCGAACGCGCGCCCCAGCATGACCGCGGCGGCCACGACGTCGGCGGCCAGCCGGGGCATGAGTGATGCCTCCCGCCGGCCGAGCGCGAGCGCGTCGAGCTCGGCTTCGTCCAGGCACCATGATGGATCCGGGCTCGCGGCTTCCTTCCGCAACGCCTCGACGAAGGCGCGCGCCATCGCGCAGGCCGCCTCGTTCGGTTCGGGCATGGCATCCTCCGGCTTCGCACGGGACTTCGATGGTGGGGGGCCGATGGTTCAGCGGCGGCGAGACTTGCGCATCCTCGGTCGCGCCCATCGCGCCGCGAGCCGCATGAGCCGGCGCTCGTCGGCGCTGCGCCGTGCCAGCGCGCGCAGGGCGTAGGCGATGACCGCCGGCGCGGTCGCGTCGCCGCGCTCGGCCATCAGCAGGAGATTGCCCATCACGAGATCCGACGCGACCGAAGCCGCGCCGCACGTGCGGACGTGACGGATGGCGAGCGCCGTGGCCGCGGCCGCGTCCCCGTCCCTTGCCGCGGACCAGCGCGTTTCGCCGAGTATCGACGTCGTCGCCAGCAGCCGCGCGAGGGCCGTTGCTTCCGCCCGGTCGAGGCGTCCGGGCGGGTACGTACGCCAAGCCGCCACCACGCCGACTTCGACCACGGGCGGCACGCCGCGCCGCGGGGTTCGGATCGCGTGCCGCAAAACCGAAGTCGAAACCACTCGGCCAGGCTCCGATGCCATGTCCACCTCCAGCGGCCCCGCCCGTTCCAAGGCGGTCAGCGAATCCGTCACGCTTTCGAAAAACTTGGCCCGTGCCCCCACGGGGAGCCGGAACGACCCGATGGGCGAATAGGCGGTCGCCGCGCTGCGCACGGGCTCGGTTTCACAGCGCCCAGCCCGGTTGGCCCGGCTGTTGGAATGCCCACGACGTTCGAGAATGCTTATATTATACCTGCGGTATATAAGACGATCAAGCCATTGCTGTCTTTGGCGGCCGGGAAAAGTCGTGGCGGCGGCAGCCCGAGGCGGGAAGTCAGCGATGGGCGCCGTACCGGCCCAACCTTTCCCGGCTCCCGATGCCCGTCGGCCTGTCCGGGGAGCTTGGTGCGGGCGGCCCTGGGCCGTAGGTCGACGTTCCCATCTCAGGCCTCGACCACCAAGGCTGGGTCGAAGGCATCGGCCGCATCCCACCGCCGCAAGGGATTGGCGACGACCCTGGTCCGGCCGATGCGGTAATCCGCCGGGGCGACGGCCCGGCCGTGGACCCAGAGCGTCGGCGCCCCCCAGGCGTGCATGACATCCTCCAGGTCCGAGGCATGCGAGGCTGCCAGCCAGGCGTCCCCGAGCCATCCCGTCCAGGCGTCGGGCAGCGAACGGCGTGAAGGCGCGAAGTGGGTGAGCACGACGGCGCGGTCCCCGGGGCGAACACCGGGCACGAGCGTCCCGGGTCCCCTCGCGACGTTCAGCGATTGACACACGATGCTGGTGAGGGCGTCCTCGATGTATCCCCGCGACCTTGCATGGGCCCCGAGGGCGTCGAGCGGCGACCACGGGCGCCCCCGCCGAAGCAGGACGCGCCGGCAATCCGCCCAGCTGTGGCGGGCCGCGACCCTGGCTAGGCGGCCCTCGAAGCTCCCTTCGAGGCACCAGTCGGTCCACAGGGTCGCCCCGACCACCACGGTCCCGCCGCCGGCCTCGGGACCGATGCGTACCGCATCGTCGGCGAGCAGGTGGATGCCGAGGTCCCGGGCGAGGTCCCGGCCGCGGGCGACCGCCTCCACCATGGGCGTCTCGGACCACAGCTCCGCGCTGCCCGCCACCATCAGGACGGGCCTGTTTCCCTGTCTGCCGTCCAGGGCGCGCGCCAACCAGTTCAACGCGACGTCCAGCCCTATGGCCACTCCGCCCGCCACCAGCAGGACGTCGAACTCGGGAAGCGGATCGGGGAGCCGGAACCCGGGATTGCGGTCGATGAGCAGGTCGGACAGGATCCAGAACCTCGCGTTCTCCCTTCGGCTCCCGACGGAGGCCGGTCCTGGACAGGCCGTCCGCACCTCGGGCGTCGGGTCGATCCGCGCTCGGGGCCGAAACGGAAGCGGCAACGGCTCCGGGACCTCGGCGCCCGGAACACGACGAGGGGGGCGAACATGCCGCGTCATCGTAGGCCCCCGGCGGCCGCCGATCCCGTTCCGGTCGAGCCCTGGGAGCGGAACGGAATGGGATGCGGCGGAGGTGCTCCCCGGCATCCTAGCGCACGAGGCTCACGGGCGAAGTCCGGCAAGGGCGTCTCCATCGGTTCTCGGCTTGCGGGAGGCAGTCAGGGCGGGGCGGCCGCCCCGGGCGGTCTCAGACCTCGACGACCAGCCCGGGCTGGAAGCGCGGGTTCTCGCCGGGATATCCTCGCGGGTTGCAGAGCACGCGGGTCCCGCCGAGGCGGTAGTCGAACGGCGTATGGGTGTGCCCGTGGACCCAGAGCGAAGGCCGACCGGCCTCGATCAGGTCGTCCAACCGCGACGCGTAGGCGGCATTGAGCGGCTTGCCGAGGAACCGCGGCGCGACGCTCCCCGCCGCGGGAGCGTGATGCGTGACCACGACGTGCGCCCGCGTCGTCGCGTCCGCGGCGGACCGGAGCGCGGTTTCGAGGAAGCGGCGTGACGCGAGGTGCAGCGCGAGCGCCTCCTCCGGCCGGAACCGCCGCCACTCCGGCTTGCGGCTCCAGGCGATGAGGCGGTGATCGTTGAGGCCCACGCGTGCGTCCCGCATGGCGGGGACCCGCGTCGCCGGTCCGTCGAGCTCGTAATCCGTCCACAGGGTGCATCCCGAGACCACGACGTCGCCGAAGCGGACGGTGTCGTTCTCCAGGAGGTGAATTCCGGCCTCCATCGCGGCCGCGCGCCCCGCCTGCAACTCGTCCGGCAGGCATCGACGGTAGAATTCATGGTTTCCGGCCACGAACGCGACCGGCATATGCGGCCGGACCGTCGCGGCGAGCCACGCGATTGACTTGACGAGGCCCTCGCCGACGTCGCCGGCGACCACCGCGAGATCGGCCCCGGGGATCGAGGCTGGGGTCCATGGACTCCCGATGTCGATGTGCAGGTCCGAAAAGATCCATAGGCGCATCGGTTCTCCCTCGGTGTCGTCACCCGGAAGCCGCAGCCGGTCCGGCGCCCCGTCGTCGCTCCCGGCGGAGACGCCCGCCGGCTTAAGTTCCACCCGGGACCGCCACGCATAGGCGAACCGGGCATGGTGCGGTCCGCCCGTCCCGTCGGCGGCGAGACGGTCGAGCGCATCGGCGAGGAACGTCGCGGCAGCCTTTTCGCCGCGAAGCGCCAGCGCGAGCGCCGCGGTGGCGACCACGTCGACGTCGGGATGCGCCGGACCGCATCGTCCGAGGACCGCCCGGGCGTCGCGGAGCGCCGCCGGGGCGTCTTCCCATTCCGAGGCGGCCACGGAGGGACCGGACCCTTGGAGGGCGGCCGTCGCCGCAGCCAGCAACGGCTTGGCCAGATCGGGCGCGAGGGCGCCCGGCCCGACCGTCCGCCACAACCTGGTGAGGGACGTCGAACCGCCCGCCGCCGGCAGCGCCCAGCGACGTTCGCCTTGGGGGTGCACGGGCATCTCCTGACATCCTCGCATGGCCGCCCGGACAGGCGGCGAGGGCTCCCCCGCCCACATCTCGACGGGCGGGACCGGCTTCCGCCTTTCGAGCGAGGGAGGGGCGACCCGCCTCGACGGAAAGGGAGACGGTGCGCTACTGCAGGGAGGGACGCGGACCGGCGGGCCGTCCCAGGCGGTAGAGCCTGGAATAGGTGCGCGCCCAGGTACGACGGTCGGAAACGTAGACTTCCGAGGTTCGGACCCGGCGACCTGGGGGAAAGTCCGGATGGTGCGTGACGCGACCGACGAGCGCCGCGACCGGCCGCATCCCGAACTCCCATTCCTCAAGGACGGGGGCGGCGGCGAGTTCCTCCGCGGACGGGTATTCGCCGTCCTCCGCGGCGTCCAAGGCATCGGCAAGGTCCCGGAGCCGGTCCTGCGCGTCGCGGCGGTCCGCCTCGCCCATCCCGGCCAGGACGGGAGCGATGACGTCGCCGGGATGCCCCGGCATCGGGACCGCACCGGGTACGACCGCGTTCAGCACGCGAAGCGCAGCGCGAACGGACAGGGACGCGAGCAGGGATCCATGGGCCGGGGCGGCGGCGTCCCGCAGCGGAGCCGGCAGGCCGCGAGGGATCACGCGGATCGAGGTGTCGTCCAGGCCCGCGGCCGCCGCCGTGTCGCGCACGGTTCGGTCGGACGCTCCGAGTGAGGGGAAACCGCACCCCAGCAGCCAAGGGACGGCGGCATGCGCGGTCGCGCGCAGCATGGACACGGCCATGGCGCGTTCGAGGACGGACGGTCCGACGGCGATCACCCTGGGACATTCCCCGAGATCAACCGGGCAGTCCGCCGCCCACCCTGGCGGCAGGTCGAGCACCACGAGGCGTCGCGCGGGATCGGCGGCCGCTTCCCGCGGGAAGTCCTCTGCGAAGGAGGGACCGTCCCTGCAAAGCTCGACAACGCGCAGCGTGTCCGGCACGCTGTCGAGTCGAGGCAGCCGGGATTCGTGCGCGCCTACGACGCGCAGGAGCGTCGTGGCGGTGCCGACCGAGGCTGCGGCACGGGCAATCAGGAAGGCGGCGTGCGTGCCAACGGCACGGCCATCGCCGCCGAACAGCGCGATGATCATGGCGAAACCCCAAAGGCGGAAAGCGGCCCTCCCGCTCGACGATCAGTCGGGCGGGGGCGGGCAGTCGGCGGTGCTTGTTGAAGTTCCCAATTATACCTGTGCTATAAAAATCTTTCAAGCCTCGCCCGACGCGCCTCGGGGAGTGGACTTCGCCTCGGCTGCGGATTTCCCTCCGGACCGGACCGTGCCAGGATACCTATGCCAAGCCGCCCGCCTGCTGGTCGGTCTCACCCAGCAGGAGCTTCACCTGCTGGCGCGCGTTTCGAAGAAGTCGATCAACGACTACGAGAACGGCTTCATCGCGATCCGAGTCGCGCTTGCGAAGCGCTTGGTCGCGGCCCTTCGCGGCGCGGGCGCCCGTTTCATCGCGGGCGAGGGATACGTCGGCGTGATCGTGAGCGGGCGGAGAACGGAGGCGGGCGTCCCGGCGGCTCCCTTCGGACAGGGAGTCCAGGAAGCCGGGATCGTCTCCGACCCGGGTCCCTCGGGCGGTTCCGCCAAGCCGCGCCCCGCCCGCGGCAGGCGTGCGTCGCAGGGGGATTGAGGCTCGAAATCCCCCGGTGGCGGTTCTCGGCGCGTTCCAGGCTCACCCCGTCCTGCCTTCGAGCCTCGTCACACGACCTTGCCGACGAGGCTCCCGATGCCTGCGGTGACGCCCACGGCGAGTGATCCCCGGAACGTCACCTGTACTGTACCGTCGCCCGCGGCACTGCGGCACCACCCGCCTTCGCCCCGAGGGCGCCGAGAATGGCGAGGAACACCAGCGAGGCCGCTACCTCCGTGTATTCGGGCCCGCGCTCGACGTAGATGCGAGCGAGATTTTGGCGCTTCGCCAGGGGTCGTCGGTGAGTTCGAGCCGCTCGCGGTCGGCCCGCTCGGTCTCGGACCGGGAATTGACCGAAGGGCACTTCCCGACCGCCATCGACATCGCGCTAGCCATCAGGATCTCCCCGTTTGTGCGTGGCGGACACCGCGACGCCGACGCTGAGGCTCGCGGTCGATACGGGTCCATCGTTGGTGCTAAACGCCGCGACGCGAAGCCAGCCGGCACGGTCGATAAGGTGCTGTGCGGGTCCTATTTACGGCTACGGCGAGAACAGCGAGGGTCGGCAGGCCCAACGTGTTCATCCGAAAGACCTTTGACCGCAGCACGAGCTGAAACTTTCGTGGCGGATAAACCAGCGCTGCGTCATGGCCGACACGGCGCAAGCTTGCCCGGCTTTTCCTGAGCAGGTCCCGGATTCAGGAGATGCGGCCGTGCTCATGCGCGCACTGTCGATGGTCGGCCAGCGTCTCGATCACCCGACACTCCCCCACCCGACCGTGGCCACATGCCTCGACCATGCGCCGCAACTCTCCGCGCAAAGCCACGAGTTGCCCGATTCGACGCTCGACCTCGGCCATGTGTCGACGGGCGATGCCGTCCACCTCCGCGCAGGACCGGTCCGGCTCGGTGGACAGAGCCAGCAACTCGCGAATCGCCTGGATCTCGAATCCGAGTTCGCGCGCATGACGGATGAAATTGAGCCGGGATATCTCTGTCTCCAAATAGCGACGCTGCTTGCCCTCGGTGCGGGTCGGGGCCGGCATCAAGCCTGCTCCCTCGTAGTAGCGGATGGTTGGCACCTTCACGCCCGTGCGGCGCGACAGCTCTCCGATTGAAATGTTCATATCCCGGCCAAACCTCCAGTCCTTAGAGGTTGCACTCTCCTTCCTCCTCGATGGGAAGGGGGCACGAAAGCGGATGGCTCCGACGAACTGTCCGAACGCCATCCGTCACTCGACCGTTTTAAGCCGCCGCAGCCCATCCTTTTGACCTTGAAGCTTTGCGTGACGCTCTCCCGTTGATGACGTCGCACACGGATGGGACCTCCCATGGTGGGAACGTGAAGGGCCTCAGGCGCTCGATCTTCCCTCTCCAAGGAGCCGCAGCGCGTTTGCCGTCACCAGCACG
>SXGS01371621.1_pt1 | contig 20965 bp, 14 predicted proteins | sample 3174681 | NCBI WGS metagenome assembly SXGS01 (sample SAMN11356861, study PRJNA531348) | freshwater metagenome | isolation source: freshwater sample F1-80 | place: China: Fuxian Lake, Yuxi | collected 2017-12-25 | reverse complement strand
TTCCGTCTTCTACTAATTCTTTGGGCTGCACGGAACCATCGAGCGGTGAGTAAAAGCCGTGGATTTTGCAGCCCTTTTGCGCAACCCGCGGCGACTCGCCATTCCGCAGCAACCGCGCCCGTTCAATACCCTGGCCCCTCACCTTGGGCGCTGATAGATGCCTTCCTCGACGAAGAAAGTCTCTGGGATTCGAGAAGGAAGCGACCCGCCCTGGAAGACCTCGACATCCTCGACGAGTTACTCGTGCACACTGTGTGATTCTGATGTGATTCTATGTCCTGAATGATCGCCTCAAGGTCGTTTGCCTTGGCAGCGATCCGACGCACTTACTTAGGGTTTTGCCCATCGGACCCGGCCCCTGAAAGCCGCTGTTTTTTGCGCATCGGGCACGGGCTGCTGCGCAGTGAGCTTCGCAATCGACACCACGAAAGCTGCCGCGATGGAGAGGACTTCTGAAGCCCGCGACAGGCGCCTTATCATGCTTAGCTCCTTAATCGACGGAATTGGATATTGGACATTTTGATCAGGAACTGCGTGTAACTTCTTCGACATGACATGATCGAAGTCCCAACCTCCGGGGCAGTGGAATATAATACCAGTGGAGGTCTGCCTTGGCACAAAATACCACCAGACGACATTTCTTTTTCGGCAGTTTGCTCGCCGGCGCCGTTCCTGCCGGAGGATTCGGCAGCGCGCTTTCCCTGCCAAGGTTGGGCTATAAATCCCCCAACGAAAAACTCAACATTGCCTCGATCGGCGCGGGCGGCAAGGCCACGAGCGACATTGACGGCTGCGCAAGCGAGAACATCGTCGCGCTTTGCGACGTGGACGCCAAACAAGCCGCACCGAAGTTCAAGCAGTACGAATCGGTTCCCAAATACAGGGACTTCCGCAAGATGCTCGACAAGGAAGCCAAGGGCATCGACGCGGTCATCGTCACCATTCCGGATTTCATGCACGCAACCGCCGCCACCTGGTGCATGGAGCGCGGCAAACACGTCTTCGTTCAGAAGCCGCTCACGCGGACCGTTTGGGAGGCGCGCCATCTGATGGACAGCGCCACCAAATACAGGGTCGCGACCCAGATGGGTAATCAGGGCTATTCGAACGAAGGCACGCGACTCGTTGCCGAGATGATATGGGCCGGCGAAATCGGTAACGTAACTGAAGTTCATGCGTGGACGGACCGTCCCATCTGGCCACAAGGTCTCAAGGAAATTCCGGCGCCGGACGCGGTTCCCGACACCCTGGACTGGGACCTGTGGCTTGGCATCGCCGAGTCGCGACCCTTCACCTCCGGGGGAAAAGGCTACCCGACGAGTTGGGGTTCTTTCTACCAGCCCTTCAACTGGCGCGGTTTCTATGACTTCGGCTGCGGCGCTCTGGGCGACATGGCCTGCCACATTCTGGGCGCGCCGAACCTCGCCTTGAGGCTCGGCGCGCCTACCAGCGTCGAGTGCATCAAGAAGGAAGGAACCAGCGATTTCATGTTCCCGGAGAAATCAGTCACGCGCTTCGATTTCCCAGCCCGCGGCTCGATGCCGGCGCTGAAGCTGTTCTGGTACGACGGCGTGAAAGCGACGCCGGAAATCACGGGAGTGCCGAAGGGTGAACTGCTCGGCGACCTGCCGTTCAGGCCGCGCAACCGGCAGCAAGGATCGCGGCGGCAATCGAATGGATACATCGGCCGCATGTTCGATTGGGAAGAGTTCCAGGCCGTGAAGGCGGACCCTGAGGCTCGCCATCCCACTCCGGACGGTAGTCTTTTTATCGGAGACAAGGGCATGATCACGACGGGGACCTACGGCGAACAGACGCGCCTGCTTCCGGTCGAAAGGATGGCCGAGTACAAATTCCCGTCGCAACTTCTCACGCGTTCGCCCGGTCATTATGCCGATTGGATCCGCGCCTGCAAGGGCGGCGAGCCGGCGTGCTCGAACTTCAATGTAGCGTCACCTTTCGTCGAGTGGATGCTCCTCGGCGTCGTCGCCCTCCGTGTCGATGGCAAGCTCGAGTGGGACTCCGCGAAGATGAAGTTCACAAACAATCCGCAGGCGAACAAGTTCCTGAAGCCGACGTTCCGCAAGGGGTGGACCATCGGGTAGCTGGCGGCCGTTTCGCCGGCCTTTTTTTGCGCCGCGCAAAGCGCTTCACCCGTACTTCCGCTTACCCCGCGCGGTCTGGTGTAACGGACCAAGATCTTTGCCGGCCACGGTGTCACGATGCCGGGGGGCGATCAGTCAGGGTCTCTCCCTCACCTAAGCCTGAAATCCGAAGTTTAGCACTTAACCCAATTATTTTCAGCGGCTTGCAGGCTTTAAAGCCAACTTCGCCGAAGTTGGCTTTCCACAGCGTAAACCATTCAAAATACGTCGGATAGTCTTTGAAATGATTGCAACTTCGGATTTCAGGCTAAGTTCATCCGTGGGAACGGCCCGGTGCGGTCAAGGGCGTGCCAGCAGGCTCGGCGGGAGTGAACCCTTGACGGCGAGGACCGTTCCAGATCATGAAAGAGGAGGGGAAAACCGTGCGAGGTCCTGGGTGGTAATCCCGCCGGGCCGGAGAGAAAGATCCCGGTCCGTTACAGTCTGACACCCGACGCCGGTCCACCTTTCCGCTTCAAGGTAAGGCAGAAATTCCGGTGGAATTGAACGCCAGGCCCCATCGTCAAGCCATTGAGTGGCGGGCACGGAAGACGAAGGGGCGTCGCCGATCCGCCAGTCCGCTTGGGCCCTCAACCGCCGGTTCGAGAACACGCGCGCGTACGGGCAGGTTCCGCGGACGTCGCATACCGCCGCATCCGTGCCGCCCGGCGACGCCTGCGATCTTACGGAAGGCTTTGCCGAATGCCCCGCGAACAATGTTGCCCGGCTTGCTGGTGGGAAATGGATCGAGCTTCGGGCCGTGAAGTGAAAGCGGAAACCGTGAACTCAAATACCACGGGAGAGAAGTCTCTCGAGAGTGCTTAGGTCGTCGCTGCCACCCATGACGATCAAATGGTCACCCGCGGCGACTTCGGCTTCTGCTGGCGGATTGAAGGCCATTTGACCGTCCGCCTTGCGGATCGCCAACACGATTACGCCCAAGTCGCGCCGGATTTGCATGTCGCGCAGGGACTTCCCCGCGAAAAGGCTCTCTTTGTCCACCATTACCTGTGCTATCGAAACGTTCAAGCCCATGCCCGCGCCAGTCGTGAAGTCGAGAAACCGGGCTACGTGCGGCTGAAGCAGAGACTGCGCCAATCGGTGTCCCGCGATCGTGTATGGCGCGAAAACGGTATCCGCTCCAGCGCGCCGCAGTTTCTGTTCCGCCTCTTCTTCGGCGACACGCGCGGCAAGATGCAAGTCGGCGTTGAGCGTCTTGGCGGACAGGATCAAGAACAGGTTGTCGGCGTCGGAGGATAGCGCCGCAACCAGACCCTTGGCGCGGGCAACGCCCACTTCCCGTAGCGTCGCGTCGTGCGTCGAGTCCGCGGCGACGGCCATGTAACCGCTCCGTATTGCTCGCTCTACTTTGTCTGGGTTGCTGTCCACAACCAGGAATGGCGCGCCCGCTCGGTGCAACTCCGAACACGCGCTGCGTCCCACGCGACCGAAGCCGCACACAATGTAGTGATTCTGAAGTCTGTCGATCATGCGTTTGATCCGCCGCTTCCCGTAAAACTCTCCCAGTTCGAGTTCGACGATGGTCTGTGTTACGGCGCCGCCCACCAGGAGCATTGTGACGACGGCTAAGAGCATTAGGCCGGAATTGAAAATCCGGCCGGCCCGGCTCAGTTCCCTCAACTCCCCATACCCCACGGTGGTCATGGTGATCAACGTCATGTAGAACGCATCGAACGGAGGATAATGTTCAACGACGATGAATCCCGCTGTCCCAACCAGGAGTGTGAAACAGAAAATGCCGGCGACGATGCCCAGACGGCGCGCGAATCTGTGCATGAAAACGATCTCTATTTTCGCTGGAACGCCGGGTTGTACGCCCCTGAAGTGGCGAACCCGCCCAAGTCCTCTTTCATCGGTGAATGACGCGGGTAGCTCTCGAAGACGTCGCCCGTCCCCAGCATCCGGGGGTCCTTCTGCGTGGTGAGCACCGTTTCCAGGTCCGCGCGCATCTTGCTTCTTGTGGCCTCGTGCGCCGGTTCGGCGGCCAGATTCTTCAGGCACCCTGGATCGCGCCGTATATCGTATAGCTCTTCTTCCGGATGTTTGCCGAAACCTGCATCGAACAGAGGCCGCACGGCGGGCTCGTCGCGATGCTCCATCATGAGAGTCTTCGTGGGGCTGTTGTCGATGTCGTAAAACTTTCCCGGATCGCCCGCCGGCCATCGCTCGGGTTTGAAGTTACGAACGTACAGGTAGTTCCGGGAACGCAGTCCCCGCGAGGGGTAACCGAGATTGTCGGGTCTTGCGTGTGAATGCCGTTCTCGACCGGCTTGTACGTACGCCCGGCGCGCCGCGGCCGGTCCAGTCGAAAGCAGCGTCGGGAGGAAACTTTGTCCGGTAACCGCCGACGGAATTGTAATGCCCGCGGCCTCAAGAAACGTGGGAGCGAAATCGATGAAGGAAATGAGGTCACCGATCTTGCGCCCGCCCTTGAACCTGTCCGGCCAGCAAACTGCGAGCGGCATGTGGATGCCGTATTCAGTCACCTGTGCCTTTGAATGCGGGAACGACATTCCATTGTCGGCGGTCACGACGACGAGCGTATTCGACAATTCGCCCATGTCCTCCAGGGCCTTCAACATGCGGCCAAGGTGGCGGTCGAAGTGTTCGATTTCCTGATAATAGTCGAGCAGATCGGAACGTACTTCGGGCGAATCCGGCAGGAACGGCGGCACCTGCACGTCGGCGAGCTTCTTGCCCGACGCCGCGCCCGAGCCAACCTTATAAGTGCGATGCGGCTCGTGACCGCCGTACCAAAAACAGAACGGCGCGCCCTTGGGCCGCTGCTTGAGGAATTCGGAAAAGTTCGCGGCGTAGTCGTTGTTGCTGACCGCGCCTTCCTTTTCGGCGGATGTCTTTCCGTCGAACGCAGGTCCCGCCGGATTGTGCTTCCACCCGGCTCCCTTGAAGTTGCACGGGCCCGCGCCCTTGCCCGTCAGACCCACGAAATATCCAGCCGACGCGAGCAGATCCGGATAGACCGCAAACTTCTTCGGAAAGAAGCTCGCGTGCGTGCCGGCCTCTTCAAGCTGCCACGGATAACGGCCCGTGAGAATGGCGGCGCGCGAAGGGGCGCATCCTGGAGAAGCGCAAAAGGCGTTCGAGAATAGCGCGCCCATGCGGGCTACCCGGTCGAAGGCTGGTGTTTTTACCACCCGATCGCCTGCTGCGCCTGTACTGGTCCACGACTGATCGTCCGCGATGGCGAAAAGGATGTTGGGGCGCCCGGTCTGCGCAACCGATGAGCCGGCCGCGCCCGCAGCGCCGCCTATAAACGTTCGTCTGGAAATCATTCCGCTTCTTCGCCTTATACCGTTAATGATCGCAGCCCGTGTCGCGGCCCGGTGCGGCAACCACGCCGCTTAGCCTCGAATCGTGAGCTTACCATTTCGGAAGCCCGTGTGCGTTCACGGGAATTTGTATATCCGGTGCGCGGTGCGGCCCATGATCCACTCCCTGTCGTCCGGCGTGAAGAACTGAATCATCTCCTTCATGATCAGGAATTCGAAGAAGTTTGCGTAGATCAACCGCTTCGGACCATAGCGGTCGTAGAGCCTTCGCAAAAACGGCCAAACGTCCCGATAGGGCGTCTGCCTCGTCTTCGACGGATTGTGCAGCGACGTGCGAACGTAAACGTTCGGCAGTCGCGCCATATCGAGCAGCGGCCCGAAGCCGGCGCTATCCGGCGCTGCGATGTCGATCATGGCGATGTGGTCGATCACCACATTCACGCCCGGAAAACGCGCTGCCATGTCCGCCACCTGGCCCACCTGTTCCGGCGCGAGGAAGATGTTGAACACCGCGCCCAGCTTTTCCGCCATCTTCCACAGCGGATAACTCGCGGGATCGTTGAGCCACTTTACGTCGCGGTCGTAGATCGGACTGAGGCGGAGGCCCACAAGCCCGTCGTCCTTTATCAGCCGTTCGAGGCGCGAAGCGTTCTGGGCGTCGGCGGGCGGGAAGAGCCGATGGCCCACCAGGAGTCCGACGCCCGCGAACTTGCCCGGGTACGTTTTTACGCAGTGGCTTGTGTAGGCGTTGTTTCTCCCGTAATAGCAGACATGCGAAATCACCACGTGGCCCACGCCGTAGGTTTTCATTTCGGAGAGAAGGTACTCCGCCGAGTAGTCGTGCCGGGGAAGCCCCGTGGGGCAGGTCGCCAGATCAGCGTCGATCCGGAAGCGCGGATCCCTGGCGTTTGCGAGCCAGGCGTGTTCCGCGGCATTCACCACAGGCGCGGCTGGCGAAGCCGCCGGAATGGCGGAAACCGCCGGACTGAGCAGGACCGCTCGGCGAGATAGTGATGCGCTCATTGATCGAGATCGTATCGAAGACGAGGCCACCGCCGCAAGCCGCCGGCAAACAGCGATCGGCTCTGGGCTTCAATCGTGTGCCTGGCGGATTGGCTGGCGGCCCTCCTTGCGCCGCTTAACGGCCGATTGCTTTAGTGATCATGAGCCTTTGATAGGATAAATAGATGAGTAAGCTCACCTGTTTTCTGCCGCTTCTGACGCTCGCGTTGGCGTCGGCGCAGACGCCGCCGGCGGCCCCCAAACCAGCCCTGACCAAACCAGCCGTGGCCAAGCCGGCCGCGGCCAAACCGGCAGTCGCAAAGTCCCCGGCTGCGAAGCCGGCGATTCCGAAACCTGCTGCCGCTAAGACCCCGGCAGCGAAGCCATCGGACCCCACCTCGAAAGTAGTGCTTACGATCGGCGAAGAGAAGGTTACAGTGGCGGATTTCGAAAGGCTGGTGGATTCCCTGCCGGAACAGTACCGCGCGCAGATTCGAGGCGCGGGCAAACGGCAGTTCCTCGAACAATTGATACAGATCAAGGTGCTGTCGCAGGAGGCCCGGAAACGCAGGATCGACCAGACGCCCGGCTACATGGCGCAGTTGGCCTTTCAGCGGGACAATCTGCTCGCGCAGTCGCTCTACCAGGACATTGCCGCCAAACTGACGATAGGGGAGGCGGAATCCCGCAAGTATTTTGAAGACCACAAGGGCGAATCCGAACAGGTTCGCGCAAGGCACATCTTAATCAAGATGAAGGGCTCTCCCGCCCCGTCGGCGCCAGACAAGAAGGAACTTACGGAAGAGGAAGCCCTGGCGAAGGTCACGGAGATCCGGAAGCGAATACTCGCCGGTGAGGACTTCGCGACGATCGCAAAAGCCGAGTCGGACGACAAGGGGTCGGGGCTGAGCGGCGGCGATCTCGGGTCGTTTAAGCGCGGAGCAATGGTCCCGGCATTTGACCAGGCGGCGTTTACGCAGCCCATCGGCGTCGTAGGCGAACCCGTCAAGACGCAGTTCGGCTACCACATCATCAAGGTGGAACAGCGGGATTCGAAAACGTTCGACGAATTGCGTCCTGAGATGGAAAAAAAGATGCGGCCGGATTTGGCGCGCAAGACAATGGAAGATCTGCGAAAGGGGTCGACGGTTGTCGTGGACGAGTCCTTCTTCGGAGCGCCCGCAACGGCCCCGAAGCAGTAGGCAAATGGCTGGAGCGGCAGGCGATCGTTTTCTATCGCCTGCGTTCCTCGGCGCAAACGGCATCACGGAGTTGGAACGGTTGTATCCTGGCATGCCTCAATTGCCGGCACATCGATGATCTGGATTCCCTCATTTTGCGACTCCACGGATTCGACCAGGGCAGCTGTCATCTGCCGTATCGTTACCAAGCCTAGCCGGCGGGCGGTGTCGCGAGTGCACGGGATTCTTTCCGACATCCAGTAGAGGGGCATGAGTGCAACCGGCCATCGGTGGCCTGGGCCAAGCACGTACCAAGGGCGCAGAAAAACCGCGTTCAGCCCCGATTCCCGGATCAGCGTTTCTCCGCGAGCCCGCACGGAAACGAAGTCCTTCATCACGGGCGCGGGTTGCGCCACGCTGAGGTAGACGAAGCGACCCACTCCAGCCGCCTTCGCCGCTTCCACGGCAGCTTCCACGGACGGGTAGTCAATCTCGAGGAATTGTCTCGCCTTGTACGGCGAAGGGTGGGCCACGCCTATCAGATGCACGAACACATCCGATCCTTGGACGTGTCCGGCGTAAGTGCGTGCGTCGAGCGCGTCCCCGCGAACAACCGTAGGGCCGGGCGGAAGCTTCGATTCGGAACCGGCCCTGACCAGCGCTCGCACTGCATGGCCGCGCTCGCAGAGCCTCGCAATGAGCCGCGAGCCCATGTAGCCGGTTCCGCCAGTGACGAAAACCGTCAATCTTCGAGGAGCCACCTGCGGCGTCTGCTGCGCGCGGAAAGGAAGAGGAAGAGAAAAGCGCTCAGCATCCCCAACGAAGCTCCAAGTCCGATAACGCGAGGCTCAGAGGAGCGCATCGAGACGGACAAGGCGACGTTTACGAGTACCGGAATTGCCGCCGCGCAAAGAGGCAGCTTTGGCTTGTCGAGCGAGAACAGGGTACGCGAGGTGATCTCAAGCAGCGTCCACCCCACCATGCACGGCGCAAGGCCCAGAAACACGTCTGCCACGAGTTGCGTAGACTGGGCGGTGAAGCTTCCCCGCTGAAACAGTTGAGCGATCACGGGACCCCTCACGGCGAGACCGACACCGCACGCGACAACTGCCGCCACAGCCGCGACGAGGGTCGTCTTGTCGATCAGGCGAAAAGCTTCTCGCAGACGCGCCTGGCTCCGCAGCCGGGCGATCTCGGGCAGCAGCGAGTTCGAGATCGGCATGATGAGAAACGCGAGTGGGACGCCGATGCATTTCATGCAGTAGTCGAGTGCGGCCGCCATTCCGGGCCCGCCGTGCGTCGCATAGGCGCGCGTTACCGTGATATTCGAAGCGATCGCGACGGCATAGATCAGTATCGCTCCCGGTTTCGAAATCAACTCGCGCCATTTGGTATCGCACCTCACGCCGGAATCACGGTCGAGCCCGCGGCGCGCGCAGAAGTAGACTACAGCGAACTGAACCCAGGCGCCAAACGTATAGCCCACGGCGAATCCGTAGACTCCCAGGAACTTCCACATCGCGAGGGCCCCGGCGATCGTAAACAAATTCAGGGAGGCTTGGTAGAAGGCGGACGGCGCGAATCGCCTGTCTGTGAACAGCAACGCGGAGTGGATGGCTGCGGCGCCCGCGGCCATGGAGGAGAACGCCCCGATTCGCAGTATCGTCACTGCCGTTGGCAAATACTCCGCGTCCAAACCAGGCGCGAGTACACGCATAATCCACGGAGCGCCGATCACGACTGCCGCGGTAAGCACGGCGAAAACCCAGGCGAACACGCGGTTGAGCTTGAGGAACAGAGCGGTCCGTATGGCCCCCCGGCGCTCCGTGAGCATTGGCACGAACGCGAACACCATCGTGTTCGTGAGCACCGAATTCAAAGTGTCGAGCGGGCCGATGGCCACCGCGAGCGCGTCCGCGGCGCTGTGCGTGCCAAGCAGGTACGCGGTAATCGCCACCCGCAGAAATCCCAGAACATTGCCGGTCAAAAGGCCCGCGACGATCGTGAGACCACCCCGCACCAAGGGGCTTTCAACCGCGCGAGTAATGGCGCGGTCGACCGTCGCGGCCGGCGGATGCTGTTCTAGTGTTCTCAAGCTCAGGCGGCCGTTGCGCCTCGCGCGGCCGCTAGTGCCGCTTCGTAGTTGGGATGCTCCGTGACTTCCTTCACGTACTCGGCGTGACGGATCACGTTGTTCTTGTCGAGCACGAAAATCGCCCGGCTCTCAATGCGGAGATCCTTGATCAACGTTCCGTAGTTCGAACCGAACGATCCCTCGCGGTGATCGGATAGCATCTTGATCTTATCGACCGCGAAGGCCCCGCACCAGCGCGTCTGCGCGAACGGAAGGTCCATGCTAACGGTGAGGATATCGACTCCCGGCAGCGCGGCTGCTTCTTCGTTGAACTTTTTTGTCTGCATATCGCAGACGGGAGTGTCGAGTGAAGGTACGACGCTGATAATTCGTACACCGTTTCCCGTGCCCGCCAAATTGACGGGTTTCAGCCCGCTGTCGACAACCGAAAAATCCGGAGCCGCATCGCCGGCCTTCAACTCTGGACCAATCAAGGTCAGGGGGTTTCCCTTCATCGTGGTCGCTCCTGGTCTTTCCATATCCGTTTTATCCTCTCACTTTGCTGAAATTCACTTTCTGCAATATTAACCGACTATTGTAGCAATTCAGCGAACTTTAGCGGATCGCTCGTGGGCAGTTTGCAGCTATAGTCTTCGCAGACGTAGGCCGTCGCCGTCCCGCCAATCTGGCCCATAGTTTCTATCACAGGGAGCCAGGCAGCGAGCTTTTCCCGCGCCTCTGCGCCCTCGATGAGCAGCACTATTCTGTTGGGCACGAACCTTTCGTTCAGCACGCTCAACATCGCGCCGGTGCTCTCCGCGGACTTTTCGCCAACAAGAATGATCTGCTTGGGCTTCGAGAGACTGTACTCCCAGGCCACGAGCATCTGCGGCACGCCGACGGGCGCCGACATGATTCGTGGCGCAAAAGCCGCAAGCGCGCGATCGGCCGTTTCCCGTAAGTCCTTGCGATCCGTAATCTGGGCGAGCCGCAGGAGGTTCAGCAATGCGACGGAGTTTCCTGAAGGCTCGGCGCCGTCGTAGTCCTCTTTTAGTCGCATGACCAGTGAACTGTCGTCCGCCCCGGAGCTGAAGAATGCGCCGCTGGCCTTGTCCTCGAAAAGCTCGATCTGCTTTTCCGTGAGGCTCAGCGCGGCGTCTAGATTCCGCGTGTCGAACTGTGCCTCGTACAAGTCGAGCAGCCCCTGCGAGAAGAACGCGTAATCGTCGAGAAAGCCCGGAATGGCGGCCTCTCCCTGGCGGTAACGACGGAGGAGAATTCCGGTCTTGGGGTCGTACATCTTGCCTAGAATGAAATCGGCCGCGCGCCGGGCCGCCGCGGCGTAGTGCGGTTCATCGAGAATCGCCCCGCCCTTCGCGAAAGCGGAAATCATCAGACCGTTCCACGCCGTTAACACCTTGTCGTCCAGGTGGGGCCGCACGCGCTTCGACCGCATCGTCATCAAACGCGCGGATGTGACGGCGATCGCAGCCCGTACTTCGGCCTCGGTCTTCTCAAATTTCCGCGCGGTCTCTTCGAGCGAGCGCGCCTCGAAAAGGATGTTTTTGCCGGTGAATTCGTGGTGCGGATCGTTCGCGACATTGCCGTCTTTCTCCACTCCGTAGCGGTACTCGAAGACCGGATCGCCGATTTCCGCGCGCGTGAAAACGTAGAAAGCTCCTTCGCCTTTCTCCTTTGGTTTTGCCGGATCGATCACGCTGTCGGCGTCCTCGGCCGAGTAGAACCCCCCATCGGGGTCGAGCATGTCGCGAAGCACGTAGTCGAAGATCCGCCGGGCGACCGTCGCGTAAGCGGGGTCGCGCGTGATCTGGAAGGCTTCGAGATACGAAATGGCAAGTTGCGCCTGATCGTAAAGCATCTTCTCGAAGTGCGGAACAAACCAGCGGCTGTCCACCGAATAGCGGTGGAAGCCTCCGCCCAACTGATCGTTCATCCCGCCTTTGGCCATCTCGCGGAGCGTCAACAGCACCATGTCGAGCGCCTCCCGGCTCTTCGTGCGAGCGTGGTATCGAAGCAGGAAATTGTGCGTGACGGGCCGGGGGAATTTCGGCTCGCTGCCGAATCCGCCGAGTTTCGAATCGAAGCTGCGGCGAAAAATCAGAAAGCCACTCTCGAGCGCGGCCCTGTCGAGGACGAGTCCGGACCCGGCCTTGGCAGGCGCCACTTCCGCCTGCTTGCGTAATTGAGCAAGCACGTCCTCGCTCGATTCGAGGATCTTCTGCCGCTCGGAGCGCCATGCTTCGGCGATACGTTCAAGCAGCACGGGGAAGCCGGCGCGCCCATAGCGATTCTCCGGCGGAAAATAGGTCCCGCCGACGAACGGTTTCAAATCGGGCGTGAGCCATACTGACATGGGCCAGCCGCCGCCGCCCGTCGTGGCCTGCACGTATGCCATGTAGATCCGGTCCACGTCGGGCCGTTCTTCGCGGTCGACCTTGATCGAGATGAAGTGCTTGTTCATGATGGCCGCGATCTCTTCATTCTCAAAGGACTCGCGCTCCATCACGTGACACCAGTGGCAGGTCGAATAGCCGATAGAAAGGAAGATCGGCTTGTCTTCTTTTCGGGCTTTCTCGAACGCCTCAGGACCCCAGGGGAGCCAATCCACCGGATTGTGCGCGTGTTGAAGAAGGTAGGGGCTCTTTTCCATCGACAGTCGATTCGTATGCATGGGTTTTCCTTGGGGCGGCTGCTGCGCGCGGAGAGCGGCTACGGTGACCGAAGCGAGAATGAGACGGGTCAGCACTTGATGAGGTCCACGCGAGCGGCTTCCGTTCCGGCGGCATTTGGGGACATGGCCATTCCTCAGGGTACAACGCCCGGCAGTGTCGATCCCACCGGTGCGCGCCTGATGTCGTGAACAGGGCCATATCACGATCGACCCGATCGACGGAATGAGCACGGAGCCTTCTTCCTGATTCTCACCGCGCCCCGCGGCTACGCAGCAGCAACTCCGCAAGCGTCAACGCTCGCGGAAGTCCGTGTCCTTCGAGTCAGTCACGAGGCCGTGCGCGCGGGCGTGGTCCCGGATCATACGGTCCTTCGCGGCGCGCGAGCCGATCTCCGTGGGTACAGCCGGGACTCGTTGGCGAGGCTCCCACGGGATAGCGCCGCACGTTTTCGTCGAAGCGTGGCTTCACCCCATCGAGCCGGCCAGGTGCCGTTCTCGGGCGGCCGCAAATGCCAACGTGGCCCAAATGTCAGCGCGACCGGGGTCCTGGAAGCCGCCCGAAACTCGCCTTGCGCTATCTCACTCGCGAGGCACTCCGGGACGTCGTGAATCGCGATGCGGGTTCCGCTGATATAGGGCGGGCGAGTTCACCGGGCTTCGATCTTGCCTGCAATCCTTGAGTTCCTACCTCTAGCGGGTGAAGGCGGCTGCGGACACCGCGGCGGATCGCCGGCTGCCAACCGCGACCCCGAATCCGGCCGCTCCCGGTCAGGACTGCTCTGTCCGCCAGGACTGCGGATTAACGGTCTACGGTCCGGCTCCCGCCACCAAGAACGCGTGACCACGCCCCATGCCGTAGAATGGTCGATTGGCAACCCAACTGCATCCCGTCAAAACCGCCACACTCCTCAGACAACTCGGGTTTGTCACGGCAACGGCTCTCGTCGTCTCGAACATGGTGGGAACCGGCATTTTCGGCACTACCGGCTTCATGGTGGGGCAACTCGGCGACGCGAAGATCATCCTCGCGGCGTGGGCCGTCGGCTCGTTGTTCGCGCTCGCCGGCGCATTCAGCTATTCGGAACTTGGCATCAACTTTCCCAGCTCCGGTGGCGAGTACGTTTACCTCACGCGGGCATTCGGGCCGACCTGGGGCTTCATGACTGGCTGGACCTCGTTTTTTGCCGGATTTTCCGCGCCTATCGCCGCGGCCGCCCTCACCTTTTCCGACTATCTGGGCCATTTCTTCCCGGCCCTGCGACAGGAGAGCGGTCTCACCATCGGTTCCGGTGCATTGACTTTGAAGTTCGGCGGAGCGCAGTGGATGGCGTCCTCGCTGATTCTGGTTTTCACCGCGCTAAACTGCTTCGGCATAGGGCGCGTTGCCAAGATCCAAAACGTGCTGACCGGCGGGAAAATCGGTGTCATCGTCCTGTTCGTCCTTGGCGGTTTCCTCTACGGCAACGGAAACTGGAACCATTTGTCGGAAGCAGCTGTTCGGACTTCATCTACCGCGCTGCCCGCGCAGTTTGTCGTAACCCTGTTGTGGGTCATGGTGTCTTACAGCGGATGGAACGCAGCCACGTACGTGGCTGAAGAGTTGAAGCGGCCGGAGCGTACCCTTCCGGCGGCTCTCGCTGTGGGAACCGCACTTGTAACCGCGCTCTATCTGGGGCTCAATCTGGTCTTTTTTTACGCCACTCCGCTCGAACAAATGAAGGACCATATCGCTGTAGGCTCGCTCGCCGCGTCGAAGCTGTTTGGCCCCCAAGTTGCGGGGGTGTTCGCCGCCGCGATGGCGCTTTCCATCGTCTCGACGGTCAGTGCAATGATGACCATCGGCCCGCGTGTCTATTACGCCATGGCGCAGAACGGCGCGTTTTTCCGGAAAGCCGCGGTAGTGCATCCGAAGTGGCGGACGCCAACCATCGCGATTCTGTCGCAGGGCGTCTGTGCCTCGCTCATGACGCTCACTCCATTCCCGCAACTGGTGTTCTTCATCGGCCTGAGCCTGACTTTTTTTACAGTGCTTTCGGTGGCGTCGCTTTTTGTCTTCCGCCGCCGCGAAGGATGGCAAAGGCTGAAACCGGTGAGCTTCTGTTTTCCGGCCATTCCCGCGGCGTACATTCTGGTTGGCGGTTGCATGACAATCTACGGCATCATCTGGCAGCCCAAAGCCAGCTTCATTGCGCTGGCGAACATTGCCGCGGGAGCAATCATATACCGGCTGTGGCTGCGCGACCGGCGCGTATGAGGCGAAGGGACCTGCTCGCGGCGGCCGCGGCGGCGCCGGCGGTGCCCGCGCGGATTCCGGCGATTGATCCCGCCGTCACCGCTCGCCACGACCGCGCCGTCGAAGCCTACCTCAAGCTTCAGATCACCGATACCGCCAGCCGCTGGCACGGCGGCTTTCTCGACGAGTACGGTCTCTGTTACGCCGGCACGGCCGCAGGAAGCTGGACGATCTTCGTGCCCGCGTTCCTGCATCCGGGGTCGAAGTTTCATAAAAACGTTCTGATGATCGACCGGCTGCGGCTTTCGGCTCAGCATCTGGCAAGGATGCAGAACGCCGAAGGAAACATCGACAATCCGGTCACGAATTTTAACTCGCCCGCGGATTTGTCTTTCGCGGTGCGGGGCGCGGCCACGGCGGCGGTGCTCGCGGCTCGCGCGGGCGATCGGGAACTGACGGCCATTATGGATCCGTTTCTGCGGAGGGCGGGCGGAGCGCTTGCCGCGGGCGGGGTACACACGCCGAACCATCGATGGGTCGTGTGCGCGGCCCTTGCGCAGTTGAACGAGCTCTTCCCTTCGCGCACCTATACGCAACGCATCGACAGGTGGCTCGCGGAGGGAATCGACATCGACGAGGACGGCCAGTTTACCGAGCGGAGCACGTCGCAGTACAATCCCATCGTCGACAGCGCGCTGGTAGTGATGGCCGCGAAACTGAAGCGGCCTGAATTGCTCGATGCCGCGCGGCGAAATCTTGCCTCCATGCTTTATCTGATGCATGGCGATCTTGAACCCGTCACGGAAATCTCCCGGCGGCAGGACCGCTATCAACCGGGTTCCATGGCGGGCTACTGGTTTGCGCTTCGTTACCTCGCAACGCATGATCGCAACGGCCAGTTCGCTACACTGGCACGGGTCTATCATGAGCGGTCGGCGAGTCTCGCGATCCTGATGGAGTATCCGGAACTCTCCGCGCCGCTGCCGGCCGCAGCGCCTCTTCCAGACGACTACGAACGCGAGTTTCGGACGTTGGCCATCACGCGTATCCGCCGCCGCTCGCTCAGCGCGACCCTGTTTTTCGGCGGCAATAGCCGCTTCCTGAGTGTGCGAGGCGGCGAAGCCGTTGTAACCGCGGTTCGATTTGCAAGCGCCTTCTTCGGGAAGGGCCAATTCGTTCCGGAGCGGGCGGAGAGGAAGGACGGCGCATACGTTTTCGAACAGCCCGAGCTTGTGGCCGCGTATTACCAGCCGCTTGAGAAGGCGCGCCCCGTTCCCGCGGACGAGGAAGAGTGGTATCGAATCCGCCAGGAGCGCAAAGCCACGGAAGTCTGCCGGATGGTTCAATCGGCTGAAGTGCGGGAAATCGCGAACGGGCTTCGCGTGCGGGTTCGCTCACAGGGTACGGACAACGTTCCGGTCGCAGTTGGAGTAAACCTGCGCGAGGGCGGCAGGCTCGAAAACTGCACACCGGCCCCAAATACGCCCGATGTCTGGCTGCTCGCAAGCGGGCACGCTCACTACCGTATGGGCGCGGACACAGTGCGGATCGGGCCGGGTCTCGGCGAACACCGCTACACGCAAGTTCGTGGGGCGGAGGCGAAGATCGCAGGTCCGGCGGTGTATCTTTGCGGCTTCACGCCCTTCGACCACACGTTCGAGATCGTGTTTTCCACTAACCGCGAACGGTAACGATCACGGGGTTGCTCGTCGTGCCTCTGACCACGATGCGGAGCGAATAGGCCGTCGGGTTCAGCCGGGGCACTACCAGGTTCACCTGATAAAGCCCCACAAAGCCGGGTGCGAGGCCTGCAAAAAGCGGTTCGAACCGCGCCGTCCCCAGTTGCACCTCCACCGGTCCTTTGGCGCGGAGGAGCGACGTTGTGGGAGCGGCAACTCCGGCTGCGATGTTGCCTTCCACCGCGCCCAGCCCCGTCAGGTAAACAGAAAGCGCCTCGCCGCTCCGCGCGGGCGAAAAGTCCGTCACAAGAGTTCCGTCCTGATGAAGCACGGCTGGAAAGGCTCCGTTCGGGTAATTCAGCGTCAGGATCGCGGGCGCGGTGTCTAGCACCGTGAGCACCGTCTGCGACCCTCCGTTCGGCGTCGAAACGCGAAGCGTGGCCGCGCCCAGAACATCAAACGGAAGCTGCGCGTTGATTTGCCCGCGCGACACGAACAACAGAGGAAGCTTGACGCCGTTCAGCGTGACTTCAGATCCTCCGAGCTCCGTTGGCAACGGTGTCGCCGGCGCAACCCGGTCCTCCGGAGCGAGAAAGCGGCCGAAGATACTGATCAGCCCGCCTGGCCCCACAGCCGACGTGAACGAAGCCGCGTTGACAACCGCGCTGTCGGAAGAAAGCAGCGGGTACGGCGCCAATGTAAAGGATTCGATCTGCGTGCCGTCGTCGCGTATCGCCGTTGCTGTCATTCTCGTGCCACGCACCTCGAACCTCACATAGTGGTGGCTGGAATCCGACGCGGCGAGCCAAGGCCGGGAACTGACGGGGAACAGGCCAGCGCCGCCGCCGCCGGTCGTCAGATGGATGGCGCCTACATTTGCATCGACGAAGGCCCCGTTGCGAATCGGCCTGGTCCTCTGGTAATTATGCTCATGCCCGCTGAGCACCAACTGAACATCGTATTTCTCGAGAATCGGAATGACCCGGTCCCGGACGACTGTGGTAATGGGATCGTCCTTGTGATGATCGTTTGGGTAAGCTGGATGGTGGAAACAGGCGACACGCCAGAACTTGCGCGTGGATTCGAGATCGTTATCGAGCCAGTCCAGCATACGGCCTGTGCCCTTTATCGACGCCTCAAGGGGATCATTCGTGTCCAAGACCACGAAGTGAACGTCGCCCCAATCGAAGGAGTAGTACCGGCCACGGTCCGCTACCGGCACCGTGCCGGCGGGAACGGAATGCACGGCCAGCGCGGGCACCGCTCTCGGGGTGAAGTATTCGTGATTTCCCAACACGGGGAAAACCGGGAGCTTCGCCATCACTCCGCGAAGGGTCTCGAAGTAGTTCCTCTCAAATTCGGCGTATGTTGCGTTGTTGTAGGCCAAGTCCCCCAGGCCGATCAGAAACGCAGCACGTTCGTTTTGAAGCGCCGCCGCAACGTCGCGCGCGCCTTGCGTCGCCTGCCCGTTATCACCCATCACCACGAACGTGAAGGGGCCCGGGGCCGCAGTCTGGAAGCGAAATTCATCCGGCGAAGCCTCGGGAAGGAGGTTCTCGCCGTCGACCAGGACGCGGTAGAAGTACTGCGCTCCAGGGGTAAGGCCCGTCACATCCGCCTGATATTGATAAAAAGTGTCCCGCAGGTTGGTCTCTGCGGGCCGGAATTCGCGGATTCGGGCTGCGACGTTCCGAACGGAGCGAAAGGCGCGGTCGTCTGAAATCTGAACAGCGCCATTTCCGCGATCCAATGTGCACCACATGATGGTGATATGGTCGGACCCGGCATTTTGCAGATAGGGGAAGCGGGATGGCGCGGACGCCGCCCCGGCCGTGCCGGCGGCGTAGAACGGCGCTACCAGCAATTGCCCAGCGGCTTTTAGAACCTCTCGTCTCGAGCCCGTGACGCCCACACTATCCCCAGTTTAAGAATACACCCAAGCGAGCAGCGTCGCGCGTCCTGAGGCAGGTTGAGGCAGGGACTTCGCATGACGGCCGGTTGACGCGTGGCTGCCCGCGGAAATGCGTGAGTTCGATACTCCGGCATGGCCCACTTCGATACTCAATCTCATTTGGCCCGCCGTGGATATTGATATTCTGCCTCGTTCAGCCGGTACGCGGTCAAAACCGGAGATCAGCGTTTCTTCCTCCTTTCCGTCGTGCGCCGGAAGCGGAACGCCTCCGTTACCATCTCGATATGTACTCGATTTGTGATCCGGTCCAAATGGCGCTCTGCACAAGCGCGGATTCGAAACACCCTTGTCCATTCGCTGAAAGGCAGGTCGGCCGTCACGTTGATCGCCGTCTTTTCGGCCCGCTCCGAGATACAGGCCTTTTCCGTCCGCTTGTCTGGTTTGGGGTACACGTGTGATAGCGGCATCCGGAAGCTACTGCTGCGATCTGTCTGAATGGCGGGCGGAACCCGATCGAGACCATAGGCCGCGTGGAGAATTTTCGGGCCGAAGTGCGGGAAAGCCGGAGGAAAGCGGAGGACGGTGCCTTTTGCAAGCGCGACCCGCGTCTTCAATGGGTGGCCCGGCACCAGAATGCAAAGGAGGAGCGGCCTGCGGCGCCACCGCGAAACAACCCAGCGGGTTTCGCCGGCCCAAGGCGCTGATCGAAAGCCGTGCCCATTCGTGAAGGGTGGCACGGATACTCGCCGAAGTTCTTTCCGGCGCGCAAGGATGATAAGATAAGTGCCGGCAATCTCAACCGGCCTGCCGACCCTACGTGCCTTCATTCATACGCTGGATCCCCACATTCTCGATGCTGCTGATGTCGACCATCAGCTATCTCGACCGTATAACGCTCGCCCAACTCGCTCCCACCATCCTCAAGGAAAGCCACCTCTCGGGCGAGGACTACGGCTTCATCATTTCGGGGTTCTCGTTCGCCTACATGATTTCGAATCTGCTTTGGGGCAAGATTCTCGACCGCATCGGACTGCGATGGGGAATGCTCATGGCCGTATCGTTCTGGACGCTCGCCTCGATGGCTCACGCCTTCGCGAGCGGTTTCTGGAGTTTCGCCTTGGCTCGGATCGCCCTTGGCTTGGGTGAGGGCGCGACCTTCCCGGGCAGCCTTCGAACCGTCATGCAGACGCTCGGCCCTACCGAACGCGCGCGGGGGATTGCCGTATCCTACAGCGGCGGTTCCATGGGCGCGATTCTTACACCCCTCATTGTGACACCGATCGCGCTCAAGTTCGGCTGGCGGACTGCTTTTCTGTTTACCGGAATCATCGGTCTCGCCTGGGTGACTCTGTGGTGGTTCGTCAGCCGCCGCCCCGATGTACGCGACTTCTCGAAGCGCCCCGCCGATACGTCCACCGCGACCCCGCGATTTGCCGATCCGCGCCTGTGGAGTTTCATGTTCGCATACGCCTTCGGCGGCCTGCCTCTTGCCTTCGTGCTCTATGGTGCCCCTGTCTATCTCAGCCAGGCGATGTCGAAATCACAAGCGTTCATAGGCGCGGTCATGTGGATTCCGCCGCTCGGCTGGGAAGTGGGTTACTTCGTGTGGGGATGGCTTCTCGACCGCGACGCCGCCCGTGGCGTTCCAAAACTGGTTGCCGTCCGCAAACTCATGGCCATCTCTCTCGTACTCTCTCTACCGCTCGCCCTTGTCCCATGGATGAGTTCGGTCTGGCTCGTGATGGCTGAACTGTTTCTTGCCATGTTCGTCACGGCCGGCTTCGTGATTCCCTCCGTTTCCTACGCGACGCATGTCTTTTCCTCCAATCACTCGGGGTTCATCGGCGGCCTGGGAGCCGGATCCTGGGGCGCCGGAGTCGCGCTGGTCATGCCCCTGATCGGACGGTTGTTCGACCGGCACGACTATCAGACGGCTTTCGCGCTCGCGTCGCTCATTCCGGTTCTGGGGTATGTTTCCTGGCGCTGGATCAATGCGGCCGGGCTTTCCAACGTCCAAGCGCCCATGTCCACGCGATCGCCGGGATAAGCATGGAAACGCCGGTCCATGCGGCCACGGTTTTCGGCGAGACTCCCAGGTCGACACACATTCCCGCCAGATAACTCGTCACGGAAATCGCCACCATCATCAAGCCAAGCTCAGCCGAGAACACGCGTCCTCTGTATTTGTCCTCCGTCAGGCTCTGTAGGAGCGTGGTGGAGAACACCCAAATGGTGGAGCCGCCGGCGTGTGCGAACACCACTGCCCCGAAGGCAACCCAAGTGTTCGGAGCAGATCCGAGCGCGAGGTAGCCGGCAGCGGCCGCGAGATATCCGAAGACGATCCCGATCCGTTGACGTTCGGGTTTGCCGGCCGCCAACGCTCCGCTAATGAAAGGGCCCAGAAGCGCGCCCACTCCGCGCGCGCCCATCAGCACGCTCATGGCGAGCGACGGATCATGCCGCGCCGCGTTCGACGGAACACCCACCGGGAACACGCGGTCGCCCAGGATAGGAAGAATTACCCAATTCGATCCCATGAAGCCCAAGCCGCACTTTACAAACACGGTCGCCGTGAGCCGCGGATTGCGGCAAATGTAGTCTAACCCCTCGCGCATTGGCGTGAAGTTCAACAGTTCAGTCGCACGCAGGGCCGCGGAGGTGTCCGCATGCGGTTCCTCAAACCTCATTCTCCGGATTAAATTCGCCGAGGCCAGAAATGACACCGCGTTCAGCACGA
>SXGS01169049.1_pt1 | contig 20969 bp, 17 predicted proteins | sample 3174681 | NCBI WGS metagenome assembly SXGS01 (sample SAMN11356861, study PRJNA531348) | freshwater metagenome | isolation source: freshwater sample F1-80 | place: China: Fuxian Lake, Yuxi | collected 2017-12-25 | reverse complement strand
AGCTACGACATGCCGGGCTGGCGCGTCGGGTTCTGCGTGGGCAACCGCGAGGTCATCGGGGCTTTGGCGAAGATCAAGAGCTACCTGGACTACGGCATCTTTCAGCCGGTCCAGGTCGCCAGCATCATTGCGCTCAACGGGCCGCAGGACTGCGTGAAAGAAACCGTGGCCCGCTATGAGCGGCGCCGGAACGAACTGGTGGACGGGCTGAATCGCATCGGGTGGTTCGTGGACAAGCCCCGCGCGACGATGTTCCTCTGGGCCCGCATTCCGGCGCCGTTCCGCGGGATGGGCTCGCTGGAGTTCTCGAAGTTGCTGCTGCGGGAAGCCAAAGTGGCGGTCTCGCCCGGGATCGGCTTCGGGGAAGGCGGGGACGAGCACGTCCGGTTCGCGTTGGTCGAAAACGAGCAGCGCATCCGGCAAGCCGTCCGCGGGATCAAGCGGGTCCTGCACCACGAAGAGGCCCCCAAATGAAGCGGCGCATCGGCGTGGGACTGGTGGGGTTCGGCACGGTCGGGGCCGGCGCGGCGAAGATTCTCCAGCAGAATGCTTTGCTGATCCAGCGGCGCGTGGGCGTGCCGGTGGAACTGGTGCGCATTGCTGACCTGGACGTCACTCGCGATCGCGGCGTGGCCGTGCCGCCGGGCGTGCTGACGACCGATCTGCGCCAGGTCTTGGACGATCCGGCCGTCGACATCGTGCTGGAGCTCATCGGCGGCTACGACACGGCCAAGCGCGTGATCCTCGGCGCCATGGCGGGCGGCAAGTCGGTGGTCACGGCCAACACGGCCCTGCTGGCGGTTCATGGCGAAGAGATCTTCGAGGCGGCGGCCCGGCACGGCGTGGATCTTGGGTTCGAGGCAAGCGTCGGCGGGGGCATTCCCGTGATCCGCGCCCTGACCGAAGGGCTGGCCGCCAATACGGTCCTGTCCATTTACGGCATCATCAACGGGACGTCCAACTATATCCTGAGCCGGATGACGAAGGAGGGCCACGGGTTCCAGGAGGTTCTGGCGGAGGCGCAGCGAGCCGGGTATGCGGAGGCCGATCCCACGTTCGATGTGGCGGGCACCGACAGCGCCCACAAGCTGGCCATCATGGTGAGCCTGGCCTACGGCACCCCGGTCAACTTCAAGGATCTGTTCGTGGAAGGGATCACCAGGATCACGCCGCTCGACATCGCCTATGCGAAAGAGTTCGGCTACACAATCAAGCTGCTGGGCATCGCCAAATTCCTGCGCGGCGACCAAGAGGACGAGATTGAAGCCCGGGTCCATCCGACGATGATCCCTGCGAACTCGCCGATTGCCAGGGTGGATGGCGTGTACAATGCCATCCAGCTCGTCGGCGACGCCGTGAACGACGTGGTGCTCTATGGACAGGGGGCCGGGTCGCTGCCCACCGGCAGCGCGGTGGTCAGCGACGTCATCGACATCGCGCGGAATCTGCTGCGCGACGCGTCCGGTCGGGTGCCGCCCGCCTCGTTTCAACGGGAGCAGCGCCGCCCGCTGCGTCTGCGTCCGATCGAGGACATCACGAGCCTCTATTACCTGCGCTTCATGGTCCTGGATCGGCCTGGGGTGCTCTCCCAGATCGCCGGGGTCTTGGGGCAGCAGGGGATCAGCATTTCCTCCGTGCTGCAGAAGGGGCGGAAGGAAGGGCAGACCGTGCCGGTCGTGATCATGACCCATACGGCGGCGGAGCGGCATGTGCAGGCGGCCTTGCGCGAGATCGATCGCATGGCCTTCATTTCTGAGCCCACCACGTTGATTCGTGTCGAGGGGCATGACGAGTAACCCATGCAAGCCCCTTTCTGCCAGCTCCATCCAGGTTCGCCCCATTCCCGCCGAGGTCGGTCATGAGGCCCTGGCGCGGGGTGATCGAGGAGTACCGAAAGTTTTTGCCGGTCACGGAGACGACGCCCATCGTGACGTTGGGCGAGGGGAGCACGCCCTTGATTGCGGCCAAGCGCCTGGCCGCCAGGATCAATCCGCGGATCGAGCTGTATCTCAAGTTTGAAGGCGCGAATCCCACCGGGTCGTTCAAGGACCGGGGGATGACCCTGGCGATTTCCAAGGCGCTGGAAGCGGGGGCCCGCGCGGTCATCTGCGCCTCGACGGGCAATACGTCCGCGTCCGCCGCCGCCTATGGAGCCCGCGCCGGCTTGGCGGTCTATGTCTTGATTCCGGCCGGCAAGATCGCGTTGGGCAAACTGTCGCAAGCGATGATGCACCAGGCCACGGTCATCCAGATCGAAGGAAATTTCGACCAGGCCCTGGCCATCGTTAAGGACGTGGCCGCGACGCACCCGATCGAGCTGGTCAACTCGATCAATCCCTTCCGCATCGAAGGGCAGAAGACAGCGGCAATGGAAGTCTGCGATCAGTTGGGCGGGGCGCCGACGGTCCATGTTCTGCCCGTGGGCAACGCCGGCAACATCACCGCCTATTGGAAAGGCTACAAGGAGTACCGGAGCGCAGGCCAGATTGCCCAGGCGCCGAGAATGATGGGTTTTCAGGCTGGCGGCGCCGCGCCGATCGTGCTGGGTCGTGTCGTCGAAGACCCCCAGACCGTGGCCACGGCGATCAGGATCGGCAATCCGGCGAGCTGGAAAGGGGCGCTGCAGGCGGTGGAGGAGTCGCGGGGTGGCATCGACCTGGTGACGGACGAGGAAATCCTCAAGGCCTACGGCATGGTGGCGGCGGAAGAAGGGGTCTTCTGTGAGCCGGCTTCGGCTGCGTCCGTCGCGGGCGTGATCAAGCTGAACGGCAAGGGGGAGCTGAAAGAAGGGGATCGGGTCGTGTGCACGTTGACCGGGCATGGGTTGAAGGATGCGGACACGGCCATCAGCGTGTCGCGCCAGCCCCGCACGATCAAGGCCGGTCGGGACGAAGTGGTCCGCCTGTTGAACCTGTAATGAAAGCCGGTCATGGTGAGGGGGGCATGAGATCAGAGAGGGAAGGGTGCCTGTGAAATACGTGATTCTGCATGGCGAGCGGATGGCGGGGCCGCCCCATCCGGACCTCGGGGGAAAAACTCCGTTGCAGGCTGCGGCCACGCCGCGCATGGATGAGTTGGCTCGCAAGGGGGAGCTGGGGCTGATCGCGATGCTGCCGGAGGGGCTGGCGCCGAGCGGAACCGTCAGGCAGTTGGCGATTTTCGGGTATGACTTGCGCAAGTATCCGGGCGGGCCGGCGCCCTATGAGGCGGCGAGCCAGGGAGTGGCGCTGGGAGAGCAAGACGTGGCGTTCCGCTGCAGCATGGTGACGCTCCGTCCGGGCGCGCCCAAGGGGAAGGTCGCCACCGATGAGATCAAAAAGCTCGGGCCGCAGGTTGTGCTTGATGATGCGGCGGGCGGGATCGGCATCGAGGAGGCGCGGGAATTGCTTGAGTCGGTCAATGAGCAACTCGGGTCCGAGGCGATTCAATTCTACCCGGGCTCGGATCATCGGCACCTGCTGGTCTGGGTCGGAGGCAAGGCGCGGGCGATTACCTGCGACCCTCGCGCAGCGGTCGGCCAGCCGATCGGAGCCTTCCTTCCGGCCGGAGACGGAGCCGATATTTTGAAGCAAGTGATGGAGGCGTCGTTGCTCATCCTGCAGGACCATCCGGTGAACGACCAACGGCGGGAGGCGGGTCAGAAACCGGCCAACTGTCTGTGGCTCTGGGGGCAAGGCAAGGCGACGCTGCTGCCGAAGCTGACTGACAAGTACCAGAAGACAGGATCGGTCGTGTCGGCCAGGGAACTGCTCCGCGGGATCGGGATTTGCGCGGGATTCGAGGCGGTCAATCCTGCCGATCTTCCGGGCGGGGGAGGTCCGGATTTTGAAGGGTTGGCCAAGGCTGCGCTGGGCGAGTTAGAGCAGAAAGATTTCGTCTACGTACACGTGAAGGTGCCGGGCGAGGTGGCGCGCGGGACCGACGCCAAGGCCAAGGTGAATTTGCTGGAGGCGTTCGACCGGAAAACCGTGGGTCCGATCCTGGATGGGCTGACCAAGCTGGGCCCCCACCGGGTGGCGCTGATCTGCGACCATGTCGTGGCCGAGCGGGGGCAAGCCAGCCTTCCACTCGCCCCCTATGTCCTGTTTGACGGGGCCGGCGCCAAGGGGCGCGCCCCGGGCGGCTTCAATGAAGTCGAGGCCGAAACGGCGGGGGGCGGAACGAAGCCCGCATCGCGGCTAATGAGCTGGCTGTTCAACAAGGGCTGAGGAAGGAAGGCAGCCCGGTGTCCCTGATCGTCCAGAAATACGGCGGCACGTCCGTCGGCACCGTCGAGCGCATCCATCGCGTGGCCGACCGCGTGGCGGAAGCCAAGAAGGCCGGGCATGACCTCGTGGTGGTCTTATCCGCCATGAGCGGAGAGACCGACCGGCTGTTGCGGCTGGCCCACGAGGTGACCGCCTCGCCGGACGAGCGTGAGTTGGACATGTTGTTGTCCACGGGCGAGCGGGTGACGATCGCGCTCCTGGCCATGGATCTGCGCGCTCGTGGAATCAACGCGCAGTCGTTTACCGGCCGCCAGGTGGGGATCATCACGGACAGCAGCCACACCAAGGCGCGGATCGCGCGGGTGACGGCGGATCGGATCAGGGAAGCCTTGGCCGAGGGAATCATTCCGGTCGTGGCCGGATTCCAGGGGATCAACGAACGGAACGACGTGACGACCCTGGGACGCGGCGGGTCGGACCTGACCGCGGTTGCGCTGGCGGCGGCGCTCAAGGCGGATCGTTGCGTCATCTATACCGACGTGGACGGGGTCTACACGGCCGATCCCAACATCGTCCCTTCGGCCCGGCGTCTGGACCGGGTGTCCTACGAAGAGATGCTCGAACTGGCCAGCCTGGGCGCCAAGGTGCTGCAGAGCCGGTCGGTGGAGTTCGCGGCCAAGCACGGGGTGCCGCTGGAAGTGAAATCCAGTTTCAAGGAGGGGCAGGGAACGCTTGTGGTTACCGAAGATGCCGATATGGAGCGAGTGGCGGTCTCCGGCGTGTCCGGCGATCGGAACCAAGCCAAGATCACGATCATCGGGGTTCCGGATCGTCCCGGCGTGGCGGCCAGGATTTTCGGGCCAGTGGCCGAGGCCAACATCATCGTGGACATGATCATTCAGAACGTGAGCCAGGCCTCGCTCACCGACATTTCATTCACGGTGCCTCGCGCGGACTTGGGCAAGGCGGTCGGCCTGGTGCAGCGCATCGCCAAGGAGATTGAGGCCAAATCCGTGGCGGTCACCGAGGCGATCGCTAAGGTGTCGCTGGTCGGGGTCGGGATGCGGTCCCACTCCGGCGTGGCGGCGCGGATGTTCGAGGTCCTCTCCAAGGAGGGGGTCAACATCATGATGATCAGTACCAGCGAGATCAAGATCTCCTGTGTGATCGAGGAAAAGTATCTGGAACTGGCCATGCGCACCCTCCATGGGGCCTTCGGCCTGGATCAGTCACCGGCAGCGTGAGGGTGGCTTGAGAGACGGGAATAAATCCGAGCCGCATCTGGAAGTCTACGACACGACGCTGCGCGACGGGGCGCAGGCGGAGGACGTTAGCTTCTCCGTGGACGACAAGGTCCGCGTGGCGCAGAAGCTCGACGAGTTGGGGGTGCACTATATCGAAGGCGGCTGGCCGGGCGCCAACCCGAAGGACATCGAATTCTTTCGGATCATCAAGACTATCTCCTTCAAGCATGCGACGGTGGTGGCCTTCGGCGCGACCCGCAAGGCTAGCAACCTAGTGCAGAAGGACCCCAACCTCCAGGCGCTGCTGGCGGCGGAGACCGAGACGATCACGTTGTTCGGCAAGAGCTGGAACCTGCACGTGACGGACGCGCTCGGCACTACGCTGGCCAAGAATCTGGAGCTCATCGGGGACTCGATCGCATATTTGAAGGACAAGGGGCGGCGGGTCTTCTACGATGCGGAGCATTTCTTCGACGGCTACAAAGCCGACCCCGACTATGCCCTCGAGACATTGTGCCGCGCAGTGGAGGCGGGAGCCGAACGCGTGATCCTCTGCGATACGAACGGAGGCACGATGCCGTGGGAGATCAAGGACATCTGCAAAGCGGTCAGACAACACTGCGCCGTGGCGCTCGGCATCCATGCCCATAACGACACCGAGATGGCGGTGGCCAACTCGCTGGTCGCCATCGAAGCCGGCATCGTTCAGGTGCAAGGCACGATCAACGGGATCGGTGAACGATGCGGCAACGCAAATCTCTGTTCGATCGTCCCTAACCTGGAACTGAAGATGAAACGGTCGGTGTTGGGAGAAAAGCGCTTGCGGCATTTGCGCGAGGTGTCCGGGTTCGTTTCCGAGATCGCGAACCTCATGCCGAACAAGCACCAGCCGTATGTCGGGGACGCTGCCTTCGCTCACAAGGGCGGCGTGCACATCCACGCCGTGCAGAAGAACCCGGCCACCTACGAGCACATCATTCCCGAGAAGGTCGGGAATCGCCAGCGCATGCTTGTGTCCGACTACTCGGGCCGCAGCGGCCTGGTCGGCAAGGCGGAAGACTACGGCCTCAAGCTCTCGAAGGACAATCCCAAGCTGCAGGAACTGGTGGCGACTCTGAAGGATTTGGAAAGCGAGGGCTACCAGTTCGAAGGCGCTGAGGGATCGTTCGAGTTGTTGCTGCGCAAGGCGGTCGGCAAGCACAAGCCCTCGTTCGAGTTGCTGGGGTTCCGCATCATTGTGGAAAAGCGCCATGCCAAGGAGCCGTCCATCTCGGAGGCTACCGTCATGGTGAAGGTCGGGGATGTGATCGAGCATACGGCCGCGGTCGGCGCCGGGCCGGTCAACGCGCTGGACCACGCGCTCCGCAAGGCGCTCGAAAAATTCTATCCCCAACTGGCCGAGGTCAAGCTGTCGGATTATAAAGTGCGGGTGCTGGCGGCCACTCAAGGCACGGCGGCCAAAGTGCGGGTGTTGCTCGAGTCCGGCGACCACAAGGAAAAATGGGGCACGGTCGGCGTCTCGGAAAACATCATGGAGGCCAGCTGGCAGGCTTTGGCGGACAGCATCGAGTACAAGTTGATGCCGCATGAGCCGTGACCGGTGGCCCCGCGCAGAACATTCCGGGGAAATGGCTCATCCAGGAATTCGCTTGACACTTGATGTAACCTCACGTAATTTATGGTGAAAATTTAACGCAGTAGTCCGGCCGACAAGAACGCGCACCTAGGTGGAGATTCGGAGCGTTGCCCAGGGGGAAGGCATGAGAAAGGCTGATATCGCCAACGAGATCTACGAGAAGGTTGGGGTCTCCAAAAAAGAGGCGGCGGACATCGTCGAGTTCATCCTGAACCTGCTCAAGGAAGTTCTTCACAAGGGCGAATCGGTCAAGATCGCCGGATTCGGCAATTTTGTGGTGCGGAGCAAGGGGGCCAGGAAAGGTCGGAACCCCAGGACCGGCGAAGAGATCGGCATCACGCCGCGCCGCGTCGTCACGTTCAGGCCCAGCCAAGTGTTTAAGAAGTACGTGAACCATTCTTGAAGGCGGAACCCCTGTTCGCCGGGCCGCCGGTTGCACGGGCGACAAGAGGGTCATTGATGGCGGCTGAGCCGAGGCTTGGCAGTAAGCTTTTCTACAAGATCGGAGAGGTCAGTGAGATCGCCAAGCTTCCGGCCTATGTGTTACGCTTCTGGGAATCCCAGTTCGGTTTTCTCAAGCCCAAGAAAAGCCGAGGCCGGCAACGTCTCTATGTGCAGCGTGATATCGAGACCGTTCTGGAGATCAAGCGCCTGCTGTATGACGAGGGGCATACGATCGAGGGCGTGAAGCGATTTTGGGGGCGACGGGGGCGACGGGGAGGGCAACTGGTCTCTCCCCGTGAGGTGGCCAAGCGGTTGAAAGGCACTCTGCAGGGCATCCTCAGAATCATGGATTCCTACGATCGATAATGTGACCGGATTTCAGCCATCGCAGCCATCGTCGCCTCGGCTGGCGCGGCGAATTGACAGCGGATGAGTCGGGGCGTAGCGCAGACTGGTAGCGCACTCGCTTGGGGTGCGAGAGGTCGTGGGTTCAAATCCCGCCGCCCCGACCATACCGAAACATGGTGACGAGGTATGAGTTCCTGACGGCAGTCGCTCATAGCTCATCACGTGTCGCTTATAATTTCCGTCGCATGAAAGCTGCCCCGCGCAGCTTTTTTTGTTCCCGACCGAGCAGCGGCAATGGCGCATGATGAAAATTCTGGTCACGAACGACGATGGCATCGACTCCCCTGGCCTGCATGCCTTGGCCCAGGCCCTGCGCGTCCTGGGGGATGTCTGGGTGGTGGCGCCGGATCGGGAGCGGACAGCCGTGGCTCATGCACTGACCTTGCACAAGCCGCTGCGCCTGAACCGATTGGAACGACACGTCTTCTCCGTCAACGGCACGCCCAGTGATTGCGTGAACCTGGCGCTCAAAAAAGTCCTGCCGGCGCAGCCGGTCCTGATCGTCTCCGGCATCAATCGCGGCGTGAATCTTGGTGATGACGTGACCTATTCGGGCACTGTGTCGGCGGCGCTGGAGGGGACCATCCTGGGCATTCCCTCGATCGCGGTATCGCAGGAATCTGGGCGGGGCGGCGGGACCTTTCGTTTCGACGTTGCCGCAGCCTATGCGGTGCGCGTGGCACGGATTGTCCTGATTCATGGACTGCCGGCCGAAACGTTGGTGAATGTGAACGTGCCGGATCGTCCGAAGAGCCAGGTCAAGGGCGTCAAGGTCACGTCGCTCAGCCGCCGCTGGTTTCACGACCCCATCGTCGAGAAAGTGGACCCACATGGGCGGAAATACTATTGGATCGCCGGGACCAGGGTCTCCTGGGAGCGCCGGAAAGACGCAGACCATGAGGCAGTGCGGCGGGGATTCGTGTCGGTCACGCCCATTCACCTGGACATTACCAACTACGGAGCGCTGGAGCAGCTCCGCCAGTGGGAGCCGATGTTGACGCGCCGAACCGGCCCGAAGGGGACCGTCAAAAAAGGCGCCGGCGCTAAGGTTGCGTTGCGGGGCAGGGACCGGTGCTGAAGGTCTACAACACGCTCTCGGGCAAGAAGGAGGCCTTCGAGCCGCTGGTGCTAGGCGCCGTCCGGATGTATGTCTGCGGCGTGACCGTCTATGACGAATGTCACCTCGGCCACGCGCGCAGCGCACTCGTCTTCGACGTGGTTCGGCGCTACCTCGAACACAGCGGATTCTCCGTCACGTTCGTGAAAAACTTCACGGATGTGGACGACAAGATCATCAAGCGAGCCAATGAGCTCGGCAAACCCTGGCAGGAAATAACGGCGACGTACATCGACGCCTATTACCGCGATATGGGGCGGCTCGGCATCAAGCCGGCGACCGTCGAGCCGAAGGCCACGGAACATATGGCCGAGATCGTCGGGCTGGTCCGGGCGCTGCTCCACAAAGGCATGGCCTATCAAGTGAACGGGGACGTGTATTTTCAGGTCGACCGGTATGAGGCGTATGGCCGGCTCTCGAAGCGAAAACTGGACGACATGCAGGCCGGCGCCCGGGTCGAGGTGGATGAGCGCAAGCGTCATCCGATGGACTTCGCCCTCTGGAAGGGCGCGAAGCTGGGCGAGCCCTCGTGGCCCAGCCCCTGGGGCCCTGGTCGGCCCGGCTGGCACATCGAATGTTCGGCCATGGCCATGAAACACCTCGGCGAGACCTTCGACATTCACGGCGGCGGGATGGACCTGATTTTTCCCCATCACGAAAACGAGATCGCGCAGTCCTGTGGCGCGACAGGAACGGAATTCGCGCACTACTGGATTCACAACGGGTTCGTGCAGATCAATCAGGAGAAAATGTCCAAGTCGCTGGGCAACTTCTTCACGATCCGGGAGGTGTTTGAAGAGTGTCGGGGTTGGTGGAAAGTCGTCGATATCCCCAAGCGTGACCAGTTGACCGCCGAGGTGCTGAGATATTTTCTTTTGGCTACCCATTATCGAGGGCCACTGGACTTTTCTGATCAAAGTTTGAAGGAAACTAGGAACGCGGTGGGTGGATTCTATGATTTGTTCATGCGACTGGATGAGTCTGACCTAAGAACAACGGCCGATAAGGAGTTGGCGCAGACGATCGAGAAATGCCGGTCAGCATTTCGTGAGGCAATGGACGATGACTTCAACACGCCAATAGCAATCGCAGGGCTGCAGAGACTGCGGAGCGACGTGAATAAATTGCTCGAACATGGGCTTTCGACTGAGGCGCGAAAGGTCGCCAGAGAGGAATTTAGGTCGCTTGGCAATGTAATCGGGCTGTTCCAGCTGAAGGAGTGGCAATTCAGCACCAGCAAGGTAGGGCCTGGAAGTGCGGCCAGTACTGCGATTGCATTCACTGCGACGTCAGATGCAGTTCCCGACGTCATCATTGAAGAAAAAATTGCTGAGCGGAATGATGCTAGATGCAAGAAAGACTTCAAGAAGGCCGATGAAATCAGAAAGTATTTAGCTGAACGTGGCATTCTCATCGAGGACCGGCCTGATGGCACGACCCGTTGGAAGCGGTGAGCCAGGCGACATCATTTTCGGGCTGCATGCGGTCCGGGAGGCGCTCCGGGCCAAGACCAGGCCGCTGATCCGGCTGGTGGTTGTGCAGCAGGACCGGCAATTCGCCGAGCTGGTCGGGTTGGCCCGTAGCGCAGGGATTCCCGTCCATGTCGAACCGCGTTCTGCCTTGGACCGTCTGGTGCCGGACGGGAGGCACCAAGGGGCAGTCGGCCTCGTCGCGGCCAAGGCCTATACGGACCAAGCGGATATTCTGGACCATGCGCGGCAGCGGGGCGAACCGCCATTTCTGGTGGTTCTGGACGGGATCGAGGATCCGCACAACCTGGGCGCGATCCTGCGGACGGCGGAGGGCGCCGGCGTGCATGGGGTCTTTCTTCCGGAGCGCCGCTCGGTTGGGCTCACGGGAACGGTGGCGAAAGTCTCGGCCGGCGCGCTGGAACATCTGCGGGTCGGCCGGTCGGGCAACGTCAGTCAATTGCTTGAGGCGCTCAAGGCGGAGGGCGTCTGGGTCTATGCGCTGGATCCTCGCGCCTCCAAGCCCTATACGGATTTGGACTTCCGAGGATCCGTGGCGTTGGTGCTGGGGGGAGAGGGGAAGGGGGTGCGTCCCGGGGTGCTGGAGCATTGCGACGATCGGGCCGCGATCCCGATGCGAGGCCGCGTCGCCTCGTTGAACGTCTCGGCTGCGGCGGCCATTGTTTTGTATGAAGCGGTGCGGCAACGCGGAGCGCGGCGTGGATCGTCGAAGGGGTCTAGCGGAGCTTGATCATGCCTCCCTGGATGGCCGCCTTCAGCAACTGGGCTGTGTTGGAGACGCGCACCTTTTTCATCATGTTGGCGCGATGGGCTTCCACGGTCTTCACGCTGATCTTGAGGCGCTGTCCGATTTCCTTGTTTTTCAAACCGGTCCAAATGAGCTGAAGGATCTCATGCTCCCGACCGGTCAGACTCTCGGGACGTTTGCGCGCGACGGGAGGAGCCGCTTGGGGCTTTCGTTTCTTCGGGCGTCTGGTCATGGCTGACTGCTTGGTTCCCATTGCTGCCGACGCCTCCTTCCGAGCCAAACCTGATCAATGAGGATAACAGTAACGAACAATCGACAGGACAAAATGCGTACGCAATAGTAACAGGAGAGGGTCGGCTTGTAAATAGAAATACCGTTCTCGAAGCGCGGCCCACGCTCCGTTCCCGACTCTGTCGTCGGATGAGGCAGGCTGCGGACCGCGAGCGGACGGCTCGACGCTGGCGGAAAATTGATGGCCGCCTCCGCATCTTCGGGTCCAGTCGAACTCTGGTATAACCATGAGCTTGCCGACGGGTTGGTGAAGGGCATGCCCCTCATTGCGTTGGTGCCGGGATCTTTTCAGGAACTGTTCTGACCGTCCTTGCCGGAGGCATTCCACCAGACCGGCAGCTTCTATCCTTCCTGCGCCAGCGGCACCTGCGACAACGCGCAACAACGCGCGTTGTGCCGGCGGATCATGAGCCGACGGGGGCGGACAGGGGATCGGACTCGACAAGGCGACCGGCAGGATTCTGTGGCCAGTGCCCCCGGGACGAAGGGCGCGCAGCTGGTCGCGCGTGGCGGTGCGCAACAATCACGGAGGCCAGGGGTTTCAGGAATTCGCACGGGACATGAGGCCACCTCGTAGCCTGCCTTGTCTCCCTCTTCGGCCCTCTGCTAGAATGCAGCCCGTAGCCCCGTAGGATCGGCTTATTCATTCAATGAATCGACGTTTTCGGAGGATTTCGCAACCGAGTCCGCATGCGTAAGCTTAAGCTGCGAGAAGGCACCAATACCGCCAGCCTGTTCGGTTCGCGCGATCTGCACCTGAAGATGATCGAAAGCGATCTGGGGGTGCAGCTGTCGGCCCGAGGCGACGAGCTGATTCTGACCGGCTCCCAGGAGGCGGTCCGAAAGGCCGAACGCCTCGTGATCGAGCTGGCGGCCCTGACCGCCGAGGGCTACGAGCTCAAGGCCGAGGACGTGGCCGTGGCCCTCAAGGCGTCGCGTGGACCGGGGGAGGCCCCGCTCAAGGAACTGCTCCTCAGCTCCGTTCCCATCGCCACCGCCAAACGCTTTGTCGCGCCCAAGTCGGCGGCGCAAAAAGCCTACCTGGAGGCGATTCAGACCTACGACATCGTCATCGGCATCGGCCCGGCCGGGACCGGAAAAACCTATTTGGCCATGGCCATGGCGGTGGCCGCGCTGACGCGCAAGGAGGTCAGCCGCATCATTCTGGCCAGGCCGGCGGTGGAGGCGGGGGAGAAGCTGGGGTTCCTACCCGGCGACATGTACGCGAAAGTGAACCCCTACCTGCGGCCTCTCTACGACGCCCTCTACGACATGATGGATATGGAGCGGGCCAACCGGCTGGTCGAACGGGGCGAGATCGAGATTGCCCCGCTGGCCTTCATGCGCGGCCGTACGCTCAACGATTCGTTCGTGATTCTGGACGAGGCGCAGAATGCGACCGCCGAACAGATGAAAATGTTCCTAACCCGGCTGGGGTTCAATTCTAAGGCGGTCGTAACCGGCGACATTACGCAAGTGGACCTGCCGTCCGATCGGGTGTCCGGCCTGATCGAAGCGCGGGAGATTCTTCAGGAGATTCCCGGCATTCATTTCGTCTACTTCGACCAGCGGGACGTTGTGCGCCATCGTCTGGTGCAGGAAATCATCGAGGCCTACGACCGGCACAGCCCGATCCGCCACGGCGGGGTCCGGGACGACAAGGCCGGCCGTGGATTTGGCCGGGGCCCCCTCCGCGGGTCCCGCGGCCGAGCCGGCAACGGGGAGCAACCCCACTAACAGGATGTTGAAAAATTCCGCCAGCTTTGTTCTCGCACCACACAGAGGCTCGCCGTACGGCGCGGAGTACGACTCGCCTCTTTGTTCGCTGCGGCCTCGCTGGACGGCCTTTTGAACATCCTGGGGACGGCTTATTGATGCCGGTGACGGTACGTTGTTCGGTGCGGCGCATCCCGCTGCGCCGCACCGAAATCGAACGGTTGGCGCAGCGTATTTTGGGCGCGATGGACGAGGCTCAGGCAGACGTGAGCCTGTCGTTTATCGGCGATACGTCCATGCGCCGTCTCAACCGGCAGTATCGCCGCAAGGATGCCACCACCGACGTGCTGGCCTTCCCGATGCGGCAGATCCGACCACGCCTCACGCCTCACGCGTCACGGTTCACGTCTTCCCTGCTCGGCGACGTGGCGATCTCGCTTCCGCAAGCGGCCCGCCAAGCGCGCGAGCGCGGCCTCCCGCTGCAGCATGAACTCGCCGCGCTGCTCATCCACGGGATGCTCCATCTCCTCGGGTACGACCATGAACGAAACTCACGCGAAGCCCAACGTATGCAGCGGAAGGAGCGGGCCGTTCTGCGGGCCGTCAGCCCCGTGCCTGCGTTGGTGAAGGTGAGAGGGTAATCGGACGACGATTCTATGGGATGGCTCGCGCGGCTCAACGAAGGATTGGCTAAGACCAGGGAGCGGGTGAAGGGCTCGTTTGTGCGGCTGGTCAGCCGCGGCCCGGACCCGGCGGTGCTGGAAGAATTGGAAGAGACCCTGATCGCAGCTGATTTGGGCGTGCACACGGTCGCGCGGCTGATCGAGCGGCTGCAGGCGGAACGGGGACGCCTCGCCTCTTCGGGGCCCGGTGAAAACCAGATCCTGGCCGTGTTGAAGGGCACGCTGCTGGAAACCGTGCAACGTTGCGAGGGCCGGCCGGTCGAAGCCTTGGTTCGGCAGGGGCCCAATCCGTACGTCCTGCTGGCGGTGGGGGTTAACGGGGTGGGCAAGACCACCACGGTGGCCAAGCTGGCGCAGCGATTGAAGGCGGCGGGGCATACGCCCCTCTTGGTGGCGGCGGACACGTGTCGCGCCGCGGCGATCGAGCAACTGGCGGTTTGGGGCGGGCGAACCGGCGTGGATGTCGTGCGGCATCAGCACGGCTCCGACCCCTCCGCCGTGGTGTTCGACGGGTTGGCCGCGGCGAAGGCCAGGAACGCCGACGTGCTGCTGATCGACACGGCCGGCCGGCTCCACACCAAGTCGAACCTGATGGACGAGCTGAAAAAAATGAAGCGGGTCCTGGCCCGCGAACTGCCGGGCGCGCCGCACGAGGTGCTGCTGGTGCTGGACGGGACGGCGGGTCAGAATGCGCTGTCCCAGGCCCGGCAATTCCATGAAGCGGTGGGTGTGACCGGGCTGGCCGTGACCAAACTGGACGGGACCGCGCGCGGCGGGATGGTGGTCGCGATCGCCGACGAGCTGAAGATTCCGGTCCGCCTCATCGGCGTGGGGGAGGGGATCGAGGACCTGCAGGATTTTCACGCCGAAGAGTTCGTGGATGCCTTGGTCGCAACCTCCTGACATCCAGGTTCGCGTCCCCGGCATCAGTCCGACGGTGCGAGTCTTGCGGAACGGCATGGCACAGGCGTCTCTCATGATCGTTGCGGCGCTGCTCCTGGCGGATGGGCCGGCCTTGGCCGGCGGGGCGACGGCCGAGGGGGCCGCTCGTTCGGCGGAGATCCTGCACCATGAACTCTCCGTCGAGTTGGCGCCGGAGCAACATCGGCTGCGCGCGACCGACCGGATGACCGTCACGGTCCCGGCCGGCGCTCAGCCTTCCCTCTCCTGGTCGCTCAATCCTGCCTTGCGCGTGACCGCGGTGATGCATGAAGGGCGGCCGCTCCGCTGGGACGTTCAACCACCGGCCGGATCGGGTCAGGCCGGCCGGGATTGGTTGCGGCAGGTGACGGTCCCCCTGGCCGCCCCCGTGGCGGAACAGAGGGAGCTGAAGCTGGAAGTCCGGTACGAGGGTCTGCTCGACGATCCGCCCCGCGAGTCCCGCCAACTCCGGTTCGTGACCCCCAGCGAGACGGAAGGCCATATCGGCGGCGAGGGCGTCTACCTGAGCGGCGAGACCCACTGGTATCCGGATATCGAGGGTTCGCTGCCGACCTTCGCGGTGCGCGTCACACTGCCCGAAGGCTGGTCGGCGGTGACGCATGGTCTGCAGGTCGCGCGGCGGGTCCAGAACGGTCACGTGGCCGAGGAGTGGGATGTAGCCGCGAAGACCGAAGCGCTGTCGCTGGTCGCGAACCGTTTCGTGCAGGCCCATCGGGAGTGGAAGGCGCCGGACGGGCGGACGGTGGACGTGGCGACCTATCTGTTCCCCGAAGAGGCCCAGCTGGCCGAGGAGTATCTGGACGCGACCGTCCGCTACCTCGACGCCTATAGTTGTCTGTTGGGCCCCTATCCCTTTCCGAAGTTTGCCGTGGTCGAGAATTTTTTTGCCAGCGGGTTGGGCATGCCCTCGTTTACCCTGCTGGGCAGCGGCGTGGTGAAGCGGCACTATGTCCAGCCCTATGCCCTTGGGCACGAGATCGTCCACTCCTGGATCGGCAACTGGGTGTTGAACCGGAGGGAGCAGGGCAATTGGGTGGAGGGCTTGACCACCTATCTGGCCAACTACTATTACGACGAACTGACCGGCAAGCCGGATCAGGCCCGAGACCAGCGTCGCTTGATGCTGTTGAGCTATGCGGTCTACGTGCGGCCCGGGGAGGATTATCCCGTGGCGGCCTTCCGGCAGAAGACCGACCAGAAAGACAACGCCATCGGGTATCAAAAGACGGCGATGATCTTTCACCAGCTCCGCCGAGAGCTGGGCGAAACAGTCTTTTGGCCGGCAATCCGCCGGCTGGTGGCCGGCTATGGCGGGACCTACGCCGGATGGGCCGACCTGGAGCAGGTCTTCGCCGCGGCCAGCGGGAAGGATCTGCGCTGGTTTTTCGCCCAATGGGTCGAACGGCCCGGCGCGCCGCTGGTGACGATTGCGGCCGCCAGAACCGACCGCTCTTCCGCGGCCGATCCGGAATCCGGTCTCCGGCTCGCTGTTCGGATTGTCCAACGCGGGGAGCCGTACCGGCTCCATCTCCGGCTCGTGGCGGATTTGGCGGGAGGGCGAACCCATGAGACCAGGCTGGAGGTGTCCGCCGCCGAGCAGATCCTGAGTCTCTCCGTGCCGGGCGCGCCGACCCGTCTTCGTCTCGACCCGGATTTCGACACGTTCCGGCGCCTGCCCAGGGAGCAGCTCCCCCCGATGCTCAATCTCTACGTGACCGACCGGAACCGGACCCTGGTGCTGCCGGCGGCCGAGCCAGCGACGGAGACGGCCCCCTATCGGGAGTTGGGCCGGCAGGTAGCCGCCCGTGAACCGGCCATGACGCAGATCACTGATCGGGACCCGGCGCCGGCCGAGGGATCGTTGCTTATTCTGGGGGGGCCGGCGCTCAACGAAGGAGCGGCGCTCATGCGACAGGCCTGCGGCGAGAGGGTCCGGTTGGAGCGCGACCGCTTCACGCTCGACGGGGCCGCCTATGAGGGGCCGGAGATGGCGCTGCTCCTCTCCTGTCGGCGTCCGGGTCATCCGGGCAGCGTTATGGTGTTGTTGTACGGCCTGTCGCCCCAGGCGGCGGCCAAGGTCGCGCGCTTGCTATTTTTCTACGGATGGCAGAGTTATGTGGTGTTCCGGGATGGAACCGTGGTGACGCGCGGGGATTTCTCCTCCGCGCAAGACGAACTGGAGGTGTCCGTTGAAATGCCGTGAGCATGTGGTGACCGCCCTGTCGCTCTTGTTGTCGATCCTGACCGGAACGGCGATGGCCGAATCCTGGCCGGTGCCGGTGAAGGCCGATCCATCAGAACGTCATGTGGCGAATATTCGACAACTGACGTTCGGCAACAAGAATGCCGAGGCCTATTTCTCCTTCGACGGCACGAAGTTGATCTTTCAGTCCACGACGGATTACGGGGACGGGGCGCGGGAGATCGATCAGCCGAGGCAGGGGACGCCCTTGGGCTGCTATCAAATGTACGTGCTGGATCTGCAGAGCAAGGCCGTCAGACGGGTCAGCACCGGCGTCGGAACCACGACCTGCGGCTATTTCTTCCCCGGGGATCGCCGGATTCTTTTTTCTTCCACGCATCTGACCGGGCCGAACTGTCCGCCCAAGCCAAAAATGGACGGGCGGTATCGCTGGGCGTTGGACAACTACGACATCTTTTCGTTCAAGGTGGACGGTCAGCAGCCCCATCGGATGACGACCACGGCTGGCTACGACGCGGAGGCGACGATCTCGCCGGACGGCAAGACGATCGTCTTCACCTCGGTGCGGGACGGGGATCTCGACCTCTATGCCATGGATATGGACGGGACCCATGTCCGGCGTCTGACCGACGAACTGGGCTATGACGGAGGGGCATTCTTCTCGCCCGACAGCAAACGGATCGTCTATCGGGCCTCGCATCCCAAGGAGCCGGAGGCAGTCGCCCAATACAAGGCCCTGCTGGCGCAAAATCTGGTCGAGCCGGGTCAGATGGAGATCTTCGTCATGCACGCCGACGGGACCGGCAAGCGGCAGGTGACGGCCAACGGTGCGTCCAACTTCGCCCCCTTCTTTCACCCAGGCGGACGCCGGATCATCTTTTCGTCCAATGTGCAGGAACGGCGGGACGGGGCACAGGCCGACAAGCCCAAAAAACAGCCGACGTTCCACCTCCACCTCATCGGCGAGGACGGAGCCGGCTCGGAGCAAGTGACCTTCGCGGGCGGTTTCAACAGCTTCCCGATGTTCTCGCCGGACGGCACGCAGCTGGTCTGGATTTCCGACCGGGGGGCCGGCGCCAGCGGCGAGTTCAATATCTTCATTGCGGATTGGGTGCCGTAATAAGATGGTGATGGGTGATCGGTGATGGGTGAGAGGTCTGTCACGAGTCGTCCCTCTTGGCCCATCACGCTTCACCCATCGCTTATCACGTGGCTTCCGGTTGCCCTCTCCTGCTCGGCCATGGCCCTCATCCTCTGGGGCCTGCATCAGCTCGACATGCCGTTGATCCGGTTCATGCGTTCCGTGCATCAACCCTGGCTTGAACAGGGCGGCGATCTGCTGGCGCGATGTGGAAGCGGCGCGGTCCTCGCGGCGTTCAGCGCAACGTTGCTCGTCGCCGGTCGCCTGCGGCTGCAGCCGGCTCTTTTCCATGCCGGCTTGCAGGGGCTGGCGGCTCACGGCGCAGCGGCCCTGGTGACCCAACTGCTCAAGCATACGATCGGCCGGCCCAGACCGCGTGTGACGCAGGAGGGAGAATTTCAGTTCGAGCCGTCGTTGGTCAGCGGATTCGATTCATTTCCTTCCGGCCATGCCTCGGCTTCCTTCGCCGTAGCCACGGTGCTGGCCCGCCATTTCCCCCGGCTCGGCTGGGTTGGCTACCTGGTCGCGGCGCTCATCGCCTGCAGCCGCATCTGGCGTGGCTCGCACTTTCCGACCGATGCGGTGGCGGGAGCGGCGATCGGAGTTTTGATCGGGGCCTTGCTGGCCTATTCGTATCTGGACTGGCTCACGGTCTGCTCACGGATGCTCACGAGACTGGCGCTGGCCCTGTCATCGGTCCTTGCGCTGTTCTGGACCATGGCCCAGTCTTCCTCCGATCATCAAAGGATTGTGTGGCTCACAGGAGCTGGGCTTGTCGCGATCCTCGTCGGCCTGGGACTGCGCTGGCGTGCGGCGTTCGCCGGCCGATCCCTGGATGTCGGTCCCTGGTCCTGGCTCCTGCTCGGGGCCGGGCTGGCCTTGAGCACCGGCTTCTGGCTGGTCTCGGCGGCGGCTATGTTGGCGCTTGTGGCATGGGGGGCGAGCCGGACAGACAGGGGCATCCTGTCCGTCCGGGACTGTGGGCTGGCTCCGTGTCAGCCGCGGTTCTTAGTGGAGACCGGCGTGACGATCGGCGTGGGTCTCGTGGTCCTCCTCCTCCACATTGTGCAGGGCCTTCTTCCCCTTCTTTGACGTTCCAGCGCGAAGCTTATCCGTGCGGGCCGAACCGAGGCACCGGAACCGGGGGCTTGTCGGGGAGGCCTTTGACCATCGGCTCGTTGGACAGGAGACTGTACCCATACCGTTCCAGCACGATCTGGTAGTCCTTGGCTTCGGGCGGAAGCTGGGGCTTCAGGCGGGCGGGCATCATGATCATGGTCCGTCCCGGCTGGGTCAGGTGCGGCTGCATCTTGGCCTCCTCTCCCGGCTTGATGAGGATAGCTTTCCGCTTCGCGTAAAAAATCAACGAGGGTCGCGGAGGGCCGTATAGGATCAGACGGTCGTCCGGCCCCAGGTTCACCCCGGCGGTGAAGGCCAGTTCCTGCGGAGGGGAGACAAAGTACCGGCTGAAGCGGGGGACGGTGATCTGAAGCGAGACCAGCAGCACGAGGCCGATCGTGACGCCCGCCGCCCAGAAGGCCGCGCCGCGCCGCTCCCGCAAGAGTCCGAAATAGCCCACCAGAACCGTGCCGATGAGCAGGATGAACCCGGCTGCCGGCGGGCCGAGCCCCGGGTCAACTTGGGCGGCCATCGGGAATTCCTTGGTCATCTTGTCCACGAAATGGGCGTAGAGCGACGGAGAGGCGGCCAGGCCGAAGCCCAGCAGAGAGCCGGTGACGATGAGGAGGCGCAACGAGGCGCGGAGCCCAGCAGTGGCTGGGTCCAGCAGGCATCGGTGCCAGTAAGCGGCCGTCAGCAGGGCGGCGGCCGGAAAGAGGGGGCCGATATAATGGGGGAGCCGCGTGGCCGAGGCGCTGAAGAACACAAAGGTAGCGACGACCCACAGGGAGGCGAACAGCTCCAGTTCCTGGGCGCCCTCTTCCTTTTCTGCGCGACGATCCGCCCAATAGCCCCGCCAGTTGCGTAACCCCTGAGCGAGCGCCACGGGCAACAAGCCGCTCCAGGGAAAGAACCCGAAGAGCAGGACCGGCACATAGAAGAACAGGGTTCCCCCATGTCCACCGATCACGCTCAGGAAACGCCCGACCGTGTCCGCCTGGGCCGAGGCCGTATAGCGCGTGCCGTGAACGGCCAGCATCATGCCGTACCAGGGAAGCGCCAGGGCGAGGAAGAGCAGGGACCCGGCCAGCGGGAACCCGGTTTGCCAGAACCGCCGCCAGCGATGCGTGAGTGTGAGGTAGGGCATGATGGCTAGGAGCGGCACGGCAAAACCGATCGGCCCCTTGGTGAGCGTGCCCAGCGCCATGCCGATATACAGGAGCCAGAGATAATGACGGGCCTTGCCCGTTCCGTGGAACCCCAGCCAGAACCCGAACAAGGCGAGGGTCGTGAAAAAGATCAGCACGCTGTCGGTGAGCACCAGCCGGCCGATTGCGATGATTTCCACGTTCAGGAGCAGCATCAGCGCGCCGAGAAAGCCCAGCGTCGCCCCGCGCACGCGCGTGAGGAACCAGTACTGCAGGAGAATCAACGCCAGGCCGAAGAGGGCCGAGGGGAGGCGGGCGGTGAACTCGCTGACGCCGAACAGGCGGTACGCGCCGCTGATCAGCCAGTACAGGAAGGCCGGCTTGGCGAAGCGCGGCTCCCCGTTCAGGGTGGGAGTGATCCAATCGCCGCT
>SXGS01269198.1_pt1 | contig 20979 bp, 16 predicted proteins | sample 3174681 | NCBI WGS metagenome assembly SXGS01 (sample SAMN11356861, study PRJNA531348) | freshwater metagenome | isolation source: freshwater sample F1-80 | place: China: Fuxian Lake, Yuxi | collected 2017-12-25 | reverse complement strand
GGTTCAGACCGTCGTGAGACAGGTCGGTCCCTATCTACTGTGGGCGTACGAGACTTGAGGGGTTTTCTCTTTAGTACGAGAGGATTTGGAGGGACGCACCTCTGGTGTTCCTGTTGTCACGCTAGTGGCACGGCAGGGTAGCCAACGTGCGGTACGGATAAGCGCTGAAAGCATCTAAGCGCGAAGCCGCTCCCAAGATAAGGTCTCGTTGACCGCAAGGTCTGAAGTCCCCTGAAAGACGATCAGGTTGATAGGCCGGACGTGTAAGGCGTGTAAGCGTCTTAGCCAACCGGTACTAATGGACGAACGCTTGACCATTTTTGTCCTTGGCTTTTTGCGAGATTGAGTAGTACAGATTCACAACCACCTTCTTAGATTGCTGGGAAACCGGCGTCTAAGATTTTCTCCGGTGACTTTACCTGGTCGGGAAACACTCGTTCCCATTCCGAACACGACAGTTAAGCCGCCAGGGCCGATGATAGTGCTGAAAGGTGTGAAAGTAGGTTATCGCCGGGGTCTTTTGAGGCTCTCCTTCGGGAGAGCCTTTTTTGTTTGGCTGGTGTTGTGGAGCTGATAGTCGTAATGTGGACGGGAAGGCCACACATACCATCTTGGGAGCTATTTCTGATGTCAAAAGTTGATGTTGCTCCACTCGTTTGTGTCGTCATGGGCAGTAGGTCTGATTGGGAGACGTTGCGTCATACTGATGAATTGTTGACTCAATTTGGTGTTGACCACGAGTGTCGAGTGGTTTCTGCGCACCGGACACCAGATTTTATGGCAGATTACGCACGTGATGCCGAGCAGCGGGGAGTTCAGGTCATTATCGCTGGGGCTGGAGGGGCGGCACATCTGCCGGGAATGGTAGCGTCGCACACGTTGTTGCCGGTCATTGGTGTTCCGGTTCAGAGCCATGCATTGCTGGGAGTCGACTCGTTACTGTCGATTGTTCAAATGCCAGGTGGTATTCCTGTGGCGACTATGGCGATCGGGAAAGCGGGTGCCATTAATGGAGGATTGTTGGCGGTTCGCATTTTGGCAACGACACGCCCCGATTTACGCGAGAAGCTGCGAGCATTTCACAACGAGCAAACTGAGAAAGTGCTGCAGGAGACTCTGCCGTGATTCAGGGAAGGAACGAATCAATTCTTCCGGGCGCGACGCTGGGAGTCTTAGGGAGCGGGCAGCTTGGTCGAATGTTTGCGATCGCGGCGCGGCGCATGGGTTATCGAGTCCACACGCTTTCGCCCGATTCTGATTCGCCAACGGGGCAAGTAGCGGATGTTGAAGTCACGGCAGATTATGGTGATCAGGATGCGGTTTCTAAATTTGCTCAGCAAGTTTCGGTAGTGACATTTGAGTTTGAAAACGTTCCGTCAGCGACAACAGAAGTGGTCTCTCAGTTTTCTCCAGTGCGTCCAGCCGGGGAAGTCCTGCACATCACCCAGCATCGGTTGCGAGAAAAGTGGTATCTCAGCGAACGTGGTTTTCCGGTGGCTCCGTTTCGAGCGATTCGATCGGCCGAGGAATTGGCCGTCGCTGTGCGGGAACTCGGGTGTCCTGCCGTTTTGAAAACGGCGGGGTGGGGCTACGACGGCAAGGGGCAAATCAAAATAAGTTCTGCAAGTGAGGTGGCTTCAGTGTGGGAGCAGTTGGGTAGCGGTGAGGCGATTCTGGAGGGGTTCGTCGACTTTCGGTTGGAGGTTTCGGTCGTTGCGGCGAGAGGATTGGATGGAGAATTTTCGCATTTTGGCGTTTTAGAGAATGCTCATTCGAATCACATTTTGGATGTCACTGTTTCCCCTGCTCGCATTTCGCCGAAGATTGCCGCGGAAGCGGAAGCCATTGCACGGGGCGTATTGGAAGCTCTCGATGTCGTGGGGGTATTGTGCGTTGAAATGTTTCTGACGCGCGATGACCGACTGCTTATTAACGAGTTAGCTCCACGGCCTCACAATTCAGGACATCTCACGTTTGATGCGAATGTCACCAGTCAGTTTGAGCTGCAGGTTCGGGCGATTTGTGGTCTTCCTTTGGGCTCGACGGAGTTATTGCGGCCGGCGGCGATGGCGAATTTGCTTGGCGATGTTTGGGAGAACGGTGAACCAAACTGGTCTGAGGCTTTGAAGTTGCCGGAAGTGAAGTTGCACTTGTATGGGAAAGCATCGGCTCGGCCGGGGCGCAAGATGGGGCATCTTACCGCGATGGCTGACTCGGCAGATGAAGCGGAGCGGATCGTGCGGGAGGCTCGGCGTCGGCTGATGACTCGCGAGAGTTAAGAGTGGCCCTTGCGAAGCTCTGCGTAGACTTCTCGAATTCGTCGGGTCATGGTTTGGTGACGGAATTGTTCTGTGAACCGTTCGCGTCCGGCGCGTCCGAAAGACTCGCGCAGGGCTGAGTCGGAGACCAGAATGTTGATGGCGTGGGAAAGTTCGTCGATCGATTGTGGGGGCAGAAGATACCCAGTTTCGCCGGAGACGACGACTTCGCGGGCTCCGTCCACGTCATAGCTGATGACTGGTTTGCCAGCGATCAAGCCTTGAGGGAGCACGCGTGCGAGTCCTTCCCACAGGCTGGTATGGACGACGATATCCATGGCGTGAATCAATTCAGGTACTCGGTCCGGTGGCACGAGTCCTGTGAAAACGAAATGTTGTGTCAGGCCGAGATCGGCAATGTATTTCTCGATTTCCATTCGCAGAATGCCATCGCCAACGAGCAAGAACGTGACGTGCGGATGTTGAGCGATGACTGCTGGCGCTGCGGCGATCACATATTCTTGCCCCTTGAGTGGAAACAGTCGTCCGATTTTTCCGATGACGACGTTGCCGGGTTCCAGTCCGAGTTCCTGGCGAACGACTTCGCGTGATCGAGGTGGCGAGAGGAAGGGCTCGACTTCCATGCCGCTGTAGATCGTTACGAATTTGTCATGAGAGGCGATCTTGGCGGTGACATATTGCTCGGTCATGGAGTCACAGACGCTAATGAACTTCGCGCAACGACGAGCGGCCCATTTCTCAGCCAACCGATAAAGCTCGTAAGCAATCGGGTTCTGGCCGAAATGAAATGAAGCGCCATGGATCGTGTGGATCGCCGGAATACCGAGCTTTGCTGCTGCCGCTCGGCCGATGATGCCAGCTTTTGAGCTGTGCGTGTGAACGATGTCTGGCTTGATTTCGCGGAGCATCGCGACCAGTGAGCAGTAGGTTTTCCAGTCTTTCCAGGGGTGGATTGCTCGATGCAATTCCGGCAGGACTCGGAAATCGAAGCCGCCGCGCCGAGCACGTTCTTCCAGGCTTCCTTCTGGTCCCAAGCCTGGGCCGGTGATTAGTGTCACCTTGTCGCCGAAGTCGCGATGTTGATCTTCGACGGTGAGCAGCGTGTTTTCTTGTGCTCCGCCAATGATTAGCCGCGTGATGAAGTGGACGACATTCATATCAGCAGGCAGTCGGCGGTGGTCTCGTGAGGCACAACAAGCTCAACAGTTGGCGTCAGGCTAAGTCAGGCGACGAAATCGGAACAGTCTGAACGGCGGCGATTTATCAGTACTTGTGGGAGGATCTCGTCCGGCCACAAGCAGGAAGACCTCTCGATTTTGGCGAAGTCAGGGCTGACGTTTGAGCGCCCGACCAGAACGAACTCCGGTATGTCGGTCGTGGTCGAGCACGACTTGCCCGTTGACGATGACCGACTCGATGCCGACGTTGTATTGAAACGGGTCAGTGTAAGAGGCTTTGTCGAGCACTCGGTCCATATCGAAGATTGTGATGTCGGCGAATGCACTTGCTTGGAGCCGGCCGCGGTCTTTCAGTCCTAGCTTCGCCGCATTGAGCGAGGTCATTTTGCGGACAGCGTCTTCGAGAGTCAGCAGTTTCAGCTCGCGAACATAAACGCCGAGCACGCGCGGGAACGTGCCGAAGTTACGTGGGTGGGGGTTGCCTCGGCGCAGCGGGCCGGTTGTCAAGAACGCTGAACCGTCGGAGCCGACCGAGCACCACGGTTGCTTGAGGGCGAGGTTCATGTCCTCTTCGGTGTGATGGGCGTAGACCGTGCTGACCGAGCCCCGTTCTTCGATCAGGATGTCGAAGAGCACGTCGAGCGGATCGGGTTTTGGGTCGCGGCCTTTGCTCCGTTCGGCGATCACTCGGTCCATCGTGAGACCGCGAAAGCTGTTGTTCGCGCTGACGAGCATCCGGCTCCAATCTTTGCCGACAGCGGTGTAATGGTTGTACCAGCCGTCGATGTCACCCTCGATGTCGCGCTTCAGCTTGGTTCGCTGAGCCGGGTCTTTCAGACGCTCGATCAGTTTTTGAGAGCCCCCTTCGTGCGCCCACGGTGGGATGATGCTTGAGAGGTCGTTGTTGCCGCGCGTGTACGGGTACACGTTTGCTTGTACGTCGACGCCCCGCTGGCGAGCAGCCTCGATCAGCGTGACGACTTCGGACATTCGGTTCCAATACTTCTGGTCGGCGATCTTGAGATGGATGATGTCCACTGGGACGCGGGCACGTTCGCCAATCGCAATGGCTTCCTTCACCGAATCGAATACGCCCAAGCCTTCGTTGCGGATGTGTGATGAGAAGAGGCCGTGATGTTCGCGCACGACTTGGCAGAGTTCGACCACGTCGTCGGTCGTGGCCAGCGAGCCGGGTGGCATCATCTGCATGGACGACAGGCCGAACGCTCCGTCGGTCATGGCCTGCGTGATCAGCGCTTTCATCTCGGCAAATTCTTCGGTAGTCGGGCGTCGATGCGAGCGGCCCATGACGCATTCCCAGATTTGGCTCAGTCCGACATACGACGCGACGTTTATTGACACGCCGGCGCGATCAATCGCGTCGAAGTAATCGCCCATTGTCTTCAACGCGACTACTTCGCCTTTGACCGTGACGGTGCGCGGCGACAACTGCTTGAGAAACGGACCGGGCGAGCCTCCTTCGCCAAGCACGTCGGTTGTCACACCTTGGCGAATCTTGCTCTGAGCATCGCCGTCCTCGAAGAGCACGAAGTCGGAATGCGAGTGCATGTCGATGAAGCCCGGTGCAACGATCAGTCCCTTCGCATCAATCTCTCGCTTGGTGAGTGCGGCGGGGACTCGTCCTACGGCGACGATTCGGTCTCCACGGACGGCGACGTCTCCGTGAAACCAGGGATTGCCGGTGCCATCCACGATCCGGCCGTTGCGGATGATGAGGTCGTAGGGCTCCGCGACCGGATCGGCTCCAACAGGCAGCAGGCAAAGCAATGCTAGCAAGATGCGGCGCGTCATTGGGGATGGTTCCGGTCGTCCGCTCGTAGTGACCCCATCAATGGGGACGATACCGGCCCGATAAATCGGATCACTACGAGCACTCTGCTGAGTCGCGTTAGGCGAGGAGCTTGCTGACCACATTTCCGCCGACGTCGGTGAGTCGGTAGTCACGGCCTTGGAAGCGGAAGGTGAGCCGTTTGTGGTCCAGGCCGAGCAGATGCAGGATGGTGGCCTGCAAGTCGTGGACGTGAACTTGATCCGCGGTTACGTAGTAGCCGATTTCGTCGGTCTGGCCGATGGATTGACCACCTTTCACTCCGCCTCCGGCCATCCACATGGTGAACGCTTCGAGGTGATGATCGCGGCCGGGGAGTTTGTCGCGCGGCTCGCCTTGAGGAGTGCGGCCGAACTCGCCACCCCAGAGGACCAGCGTGTCGTTGAGCAGTCCGCGTTGCTTGAGGTCTTTGACCAGCGCGGCGGCCGGTTGATCGGTTTCCGCACAACGATCATCGAGCGCCTTGCCGAGATCGGTGCCAGGGTTGCCGTGATGGTCCCAGTCGGTGTGAAAGAGTTGCACGAAGCGGACGCCCCGTTCAATGAGTCGGCGGGCGAGTAAGCAGTTGCGTGCGAAGCTCGGCTTCGACGGGTCTTTGAGACCGTACATCTCCAGCGTTTCTTTGGTCTCGTCGCGGAAGTTGATCAGGTCCGGGGCGCTCGTCTGCATCCGATACGCCATTTCGTAGGCTGCGATGCGTGTCGAGATCTCCGGATCGCCAACGAGTTTCAGACGCTCGGCATTCAGGTCTTTCACTGCCGAGACGAAATCTCCTTGTCGTTCGTCGTTGATGTCCTTCGGGTTCGACAGATTCAAAATCGGCTCGGCTCCGTTGAGCAGCGGGACTCCCTGATACGTCGTTGGCAAGAAACCGCTGGCCCATAGGGGGGTGCCTCCGCGCGGACCGCGCGGGCCGCTGTGCATCACCACGAAGCCGGGCAGACTGTCCGCCTCGCTGCCGATGCCGTAGGTCACCCATGCTCCCATCGCTGGCCGACCGCTGAAGCGTTCAAAGCCGGTGTTCATGTAGAGCTTCGCCGGGCCGTGATTAAAGACATCGGTCTTCATGCTCTTGATGAACGCCACGTCGTCCGCGATGCCGCCCAGATGCGGCAGTAGTTCGCTGATCATCGCCCCGGACTCGCCCCATTTGTGGAACGTGCGCCGAGTTCCGAGTAGCTTCGCATCCTTTTTAATGAACGCGAATCGTTTGCCGGCGACGAACGATTCCGGAATGACTTGCCCGTCCATTTCGCGGAGCTTCGGCTTGTCATCGAACAGGTCCAATGAGCTAGGCCCGCCAGCCATAAACAAGTGAATGACTTGTTTGGCCTTGGCCGGGAAATGTCCTTCGCGCGGAGCCATCGGATTCGTCATCCGTGCAGCATCGCTGGACGAACTTGCCGCCGGTGCCGCGAGCAGGCTGTCCTTTGCCAGCAATGACGCCAGCCCAACTGAGCCGAGGCCGACTCCGCTGTTCGCGAAAAAATGGCGGCGAGTGATTTCGCGGAGATGTCGTTGTTCGAGGTTCATGAAACAGTTCTCGTTCAAGAAATTATTCGCGGGTAATGAACTCGTCCAAGTTGAGCAGCACGCGGGCAACGGCGGTCCAGGCAGATTTTGTGGGGTCTTTGTCTTTCGGGTCGGCGGCAAAGGCAGTGCGTTGAGCGTTCAAGAATTGACGCAGCTTTCGCAGTTCAAGATCGGTGGGCGGGCGCGAGTAACACAGTTCGACCGCTTGCCACAACCGTGCATCGTCGCTGTCGGCGACTGATGGCGGTGGAGTCGGCGGCAGCGGGCCGAACGACATGATGCGACCGGCGAGTCCAACGGCGAACTCGTGGAAGGATCGGTCGTTGGCAAGCGTCAGCGCTTGCAATGGCGTGTTTGAGCGATTGCGGCGCGTGCAGGTGCCGTTCGCGTCGGGAGCATCGAACGTCGGCAGCATCGGATACGGACTGGTCCGCCAAAAGTACGTGTACATGCCGCGGCGATAACGATCGAGTCCAGTGCTCTCGGCCCAGGGTTTCTTTTGTTGAGTGACGATGTAGATCCCTTCGGGCTGCGGCGGATTGACTCCTGGCCCGCCGAGATGTCGGGTCATCAAGCCACTGGCCGAGAGGCACACGTCGCGAATGAGTTCCGCTTCCAACCGCAGTCGCGATTGCCGGGCGAGCAGTTTGTTGGCCGGATCGCGTTCGCGTAGTTCTGGTCTCAGGTGAGAAACTTGGCGATATGTGGCGGAGGTGACGATCAAGCGATGCAGACGTTTGAGCGACCAGCTCGTTGTCCCGCCTTTATGGGGAATCGTCGTGGAGTCAGTCGATGAACCGCCTAAAGGCGGAACTACGAACTCGCTTGCTAACCAATCCAACAACTCTGGGTGAGTTGGCGGATCGCCCTGTATCCCGAAGTCGTTCTCGGTCGGAACGAGTCCCGCTCCAAAGAATGCTTGCCAGGCGCGGTTGACGGTGACTCGCGCGGTCAGCGGGTTGTCGAGTGAGCACAGCCACTTTGCGAATTCGAGCCGTGCGGAGGCGGTCCGTTTCTTGGCATCGACGTCTTGCGGCAAGTGAATCGCTGGCAACACGTCGGGGACGCCGGGTTCGACGGCGGTTCCTTTGCGCAGGAAGTCGCCGCGAATCATGATGTGTGTCTGACGTGGTTCTGCTTTCGCTCTCATCACGAGTGTGGTTGGGATCGCCTTGTTCAGCGCGTCGAGTTGTTTCTTCAAGCCATCCAATTTCTCTGTGAGCGGCTTGCGGCGTGGGTCGGTGTTCTTGAACGCGGTTTGCAGTTGCTCAAGTTGTTGTTTCGAGCGTTTGTTGGTCGGAGTTCCCACGATCTTCTTGATGCTGGCGGGGACCGAAAGGACGTCGATGGAGGCTCCGCTGATCGAGATGCGGAAGCAGCCGACTAGATAGTTCGGCACTGAATGCAGTTGATGCATCTTGACGATCAACTTTGATCCGGGCTTCGCGACGATTGGTTCTTTTGGAAAGAAGACCGCCTCGCGCGGGACGTTCAACATCTCGCCGGAGTTCGGCTTCACGTTGATCGCCCAGCCGGTCTTCGGCTTGCCATCAATTGCGTCGGAGACGGGATAGCCTTCCTGCGAGTGATCAGCGATAGCCTTAGTCAGCGGGATCGCGGTTTCGTCGAACAGCACTTCGAATTCAGTGAGCACGAAGTTTCCGTCGGCTCGGCCCGGCCCCATCATCGGCAGGCTGGGGTGATTCAGTGCTTCGAGGCGGATGGCGGTGACCGGTGTGCTGTCTGACGGGTCGAACGTGATCGTGTAGACGTCGTTGGCTGGCGTGCTGAAATCGACGAGCAGGGTTTGGTTCTCGATCTTCGTGAGTGTCGCACCCTTGTCCGTTTTCCACACGGATGGGTCGAGGATCGTCCAGTCTCCCTCTGATTGAGACGCGACCGAACGTTCCCAATCGGGTAGCCCTTTGAGCAATTCGGCATCAAGCTGCTTGAGCGGCTTCTCAGCTTCGGCAACCTCGGCGTCGAGCCGTTTTTGTTCGGCGAGTTGATCGGCGGAGGGGACCGGCACGCTTGGTTCGTCGCATTGATTGAAGACGGCGAAGAGTTTGTAGAAGTCACGCTGTGTGATCGGGTCGAACTTGTGCGAGTGACACTGAGCACAGCCAACCGTCAGGCCGAGCCAAGCTGCGCCGGTCGTGCTGACGCGATCGACGACTGCCTCGACACGGAATTGTTCTTGATCGGTTCCGCCTTCCTCATTGACCAGCGTGTTGCGATGAAAGCCGGTGGCGACGAGTTGCTCGGTTGTCGCGTTCGGCAGCAGGTCGCCGGCGAGTTGCTCGACGGTAAATTGATCGAAGGGCATGTCAGCGTTGATCGCATGGATGACCCACTCGCGGTACTTCCAAATCTGCCGAGCCGAATCAATCGTGAAGCCGTTCGAGTCGGCGTACCGTGCAATGTCGAGCCAGTGCCGCCCGTGTCGTTCGCCGTAGGCCGGAGACGCGAGCAGTCGATCGACGAGCCGTTCGTAAGCGGCTGGCTCTTTGTCGTTCACAAAGTCACGCACCTCATCAGCGGAAGGCAATAAGCCGAGCAAGTCGAGGCTCAGCCGACGGATGAGCGTGGGACGATCGGCTTCGAGAGACGGCGCGAGTCCTTCGCGTTCGAGACGTGACCTCACGAAGGCGTCGATGGGGTTGAGTACTGAGTTGGCGGCAGGATCAGGCACGCCAGTCCCAGACGCTTGGCCTTTCAACTTTGGAATTGCCGGCCGTCGGATTGGTTGGAACGACCAGTGGCTGCTTTTGACGACTTCGGTGGTGGTGTCGGACGCCGGAACCTTTGCTCCGCCGTCGATCCACTTCTTGATGAGTTCGATGTCCGCGGCTGCCAATCGCGGCTTCTCATACGGCATGGCGGTCGCGTCCCCTTTGCCGATCAGCGCCTGATACAGGATGCTCTCGTCGCTCTTGCCGGGGATGATCGCTGCGCCTCGGTCGCCTCCTTTGATCGCCAAGTTGCCGACGTCCAGCCGAAAGCCGGACTCGTCTTTGTCCGCCTTGTGACATTCGATGCAGTGCTTGGCGAATAGCGGCTTGATGTGCTTCTCAAAATCGATCCCATCGGCCGAGTTCGCGGCCGGTTCGTCGGCGTCGGCTCGTGTCAGGCCGAAGCGCAGCGAATGCTGTGACTCGAACAGATCACAACTTGCCAGCCACCACGCGGCCGGCAAGAGAACCAGCAGCTTGAGCCAACATGATTTCATGGTCGATTCCTGAGAGTGGCCAACGGCGGAGGGAAGCGGGCGGCAAGTCCGGGGCGGGAGTACATCCTATAGAGGTGCGCCATGCTATCAACGTCGGGAAAACTGAGGCAACGATCGAGTTCTGGAGCAGAGGACTTCTCGCTCGACCGATGACACTTTGGGAATTCGTGGGTAAGTTACTTTCAGGCCTGACGAATTGAGTTTCCGTCGCAGTCCGAGAGGTCGTCCACATGCCATACATCCGAAAAGTCCGACGACCACGCGGGGGTTTTACGCTGATCGAGCTCCTGGTTGTGATCTCCATTGTTGCGTTGCTGGTGGCCTTGTTGCTGCCGGCCGTGCAGCAAACGCGAGAGGCGGCTCGGATCGTGCAGTGCCGTAGCCATCTGAAGCAGATCGGCCTGGCGGTTCACGGATTCCATACGACATTTAAGGCCTTTCCGCCTGCCAATTTGAAATCGCGCCCCGGTGATCCCAAGGACTTGACCTGCGGTGGGAACAACCCGACGTGGTTTGTGCGCATCCTGCCGTACATCGAGCAGCAGGCTCTTTTCAAAAAATGGGACGTGTGGGATGAGTTCGGAAAGCACCCGGCCGAAGTGCGGGAAACGAGCGTTGAAATGTTTGTCTGCCCGACCCGCCGGAGCGGGAAGAATGTCTGTTTGGAGCAGACGGTCTTGATCACACTGTCGTGTGGCTGCACGGGCAAGACGAGATTTCCCGGCGGAGCCAGTGGCGACTACGCCGCCAACCAAGGGGACTTTTCTCCGGGGGCCGACAGTCTGGCGACTGACTTTTATTGGGGTGGCAACGGCACCGGAGTCATCATCGCCAGCCGGCCGCGCTGTGACGACATGCAAAAACCCATTCAGTGGATCGACAAGATCCGGCTAAACGATTTGGAGGACGGAGCGACCAGCACGGTGCTCGTCGGCGAGAAGCATCTGACGCAGGGGAAGATGAACGTCGCGCTGGATGACGTTTCGGTTTACGACGGACGCCACTTGCCAGCGTTCGCCCGCATTGGCGGGCCTGGCGTGCCGCTCGCGCGTGATCCTAAGTTTGTCGACCCGGAGTATTATTCGTTTGGAAGCTGGCACGACGGCATCTGCAACTTCGTGTTCGCCGATGGCCGAGTGCAAGGGCTCAATAATCTCATCAGCACCGAAGTGCTCGGCCATTTGTGTCATCGCCGAGATCAGCATGCGTTCACCGAAGAGTAATAAGGAATTGGTACGCAGTCACTTCCTGAAGTCCTGTTAGCACGAGGCGCAAGCGAGTGGTGCTGCTCACGGCCACTCGCTTGCGTGTCGTGCTAGGTTTGCGTTGGGATCGGGGATCTACTGTCTAATTCCAACGAATGGTTTCTTCTCAGTTTGGATTGATGCACGTGCCTGTGATTGCCAACCAATTCTTGCCCCGACTGTTGGTGATCGGGCTGCTGTTGCTAGCCGGATGTGGCTCGCGCGGCCCGCAAACGTATCCCGTCACCGGCGAAGTCGTCTTTGAGGACGGTGTGGCTCTGCAAGGCGGCATTGTGGAGTTCACGGCGGTCGAACAGGAAATTAGTTCGAGCGGCCGGATCGGTTCGGACGGCAAGTTTCGATTGACGACCATCAGCGAGGGTGACGGTGCGGTGGCCGGCGAACATCGAGCGATCGTCATCACTTCGTTTGGAGATGGGTTGGTTACTCACAACCACGACGCCAAGACTTTGCGGCGGCCGGCCAAGAAGTTCGCCAAATACAAATCGTCGGGCCTGAAATTCACGGTGCGCCCCGGCGAGAAGAACCATTTCCAAGTCGTCATCGAACGGGCGAAGTAGCCCGGACCACAATGAATCTCTCCAGCCCGTCACTGGTGGATCTGACAGCAGCTGTGCGGCAACGGGCCAGCGAGTTGGGCTTTGAGCTTTGTGGGGTTGCTCCCGCTGTGCGGCCGGACGGCTTTGATTGGCTGCAACGCTGGCTGGAGCAGGGCTTCGAGGGGGAGATGCACTACCTCCCGCGTCGCGAATCGGCATACGAGCATCCTTCCGGAGTGCTGCCGGTGGTACGCAGCGTGGTGATGCTGGGAATGAATTATTGGGCGAGGGACGAGGGGCGAGGGGCAAGGGGCGAGCAAAAAGTGCGGAATGTGGGGCGTGTCGCCAGCTACGCGCGAGGTTCGCGCGACTATCACGATGTGTTGCGAGAGCGATTGAAATCGCTGGCCGACCTATTGCACGAACAGCGGCCGGGATGTCGCACGCGAGTTTGCGTGGACACCGCTCCGTTGTTGGAGCGGGACTTCGGCAAGCTCGCCGGGTTGGGTTGGTTCGGCAAGAACACGATGCTGATCAACAAGCGGATCGGCAGCTGGTTCTTTCTCGCCGCGCTGCTGACGGACGTCGAACTGCAACCGGACGAACCGCATCACACGTCGCACTGCGGCACTTGCACGCGCTGTCTCGATGCTTGTCCGACTGACGCCTTTGTCGAGCCGTATGTGCTCGACGCGCGGAAGTGCATCTCGTATCTCACGATTGAACTGCGCGACCGGCCGATCCCCATCGAGCTGCGATCACCGATGGGCGATTGGATTTTCGGCTGCGACGTCTGTCAGGACGTCTGTCCGTGGAATCGCAAAGCGCCGTCGTCTGCGGAGTCAGCGTTCACGCCTCGTGAGCAGCTTCACCCCGCGAACTTGGAATGGCTGCTGTCGCTCGACCAGGCTGGCTTCGAGGCGGCCTTCGCGGGGACTCCGATGCACCGCACGGGCCGCGCGGCTTTGCTGCGTAATGCCGCGATCTCGCTGGGGAACTCGGGCGCACCGCACGCTCTGCCGGCGCTGGAGCGCGCGTTGCTCGATGATGAACCGCTTGTGCGTGAGGCGGCCGAGTGGGCGCTCGCACTAGTCCGACGCTCCCGTGAGGGGGGGCACTCCAACTCAACATGAACCCCTCGCTGGCGTGTCGGGCTAGTTTGGCTTGGCCACTCCCCTCCATCTTTGCCTGATCGGAGCGACCGTTCTTTCCGCTTCGTGTGGAGCAACCCGCACAACCCGACCGATAAAGCCGAGGAGAGTGTCCTCGCGTCGCGCGGAGGGTCGAGGTTTATCTCGGCTTCGGGCGGATTTAGGCGAATTCCGCCGGTCGTGACGCAGGACGTGGACACAGGCGTCCCGCCTGTGCCAGAGGAGCGAGGCCGGCGAATCGCCAGTCTCCACGATGGGGGGGATCAAAATGTTTCTGCGTTCAACGCGCTGGGCCGCGAGCGTTCTGGCATTGGGAATGTCGGCGGCGATCGCGATCGCTCAGCCGCCAACTGCGCCGATGAAGGCTCCACCCGCGTCCGATGGGTTGATTGCTCCTCCCTCGGTGTATCCGCAAGAGGGCGTCAATTATTCGTTTGAGGATGGCGGCAACTTCTACGACGAATTGGACCTCAGTCCGCAGTTTCGATTTCAGGCAGACTGGGTCTATTACACGCGAGAGAACCAAGCGAAGTCGCTGCCGGTCATCGCGGGTGACGAGTCCTTCACCACCAAAAGCGCCGACTTCAATTACGACTCCGGCTATCGGCTGACGCTGGGGTTCATGAACGATGACTTCGAGTTTGAAGGTTCCTATTTCGAGTTGAATGGCTTGGGAGCCTCGAACGTGGGCACGCTGACGAACGCGGTGGTGTTCGATGGCCAGTCGGGATTCGGCGCTGCTAGCCAAGCGACAAGGGACACCTTCGGAGCCGTTCCGAATTTCCTCGAATCGAACACCTTCTTTGCTCCGATCAATGCCGCGTCGAATTTCGCCGTCGCTCCCAACCGGGAAGACACCGAACTGGAGTTTCTCGATTCGGGAGCCCAGTACTCTGTGAAATACGACAGCACCTTGCAGGACTTTGATTTCAACTTGAAGGGCCGACGTCAATCGGGACGGCTGCTGCGATTCGGGATCGGCTATCGCAACATTCAATTCAACGAATCTGGTTCAGTGGCGCTGCGCGGCGCGTTCAACACGATCGACAACGACCCGATCGTTCTAGATCCCAGCAACGGTTTGTCGGACGCGGCCTTGCAAGACAACGTGACTGGAGGCGGACTGACGCTCGCCAGCACGGGAACTGGGTTTCAGCAGGCCAGCCAATTGTTCTTCGCATCGTCATCGCGAGCGAACAATCAATTGAACGGCGTGCAGGCGACGATGGATGCCTTATTCCTCGAAAACGAATACATCCAGATCGGCGGTTATGCGAAGGCGGGTGTCTATCACAACCGCGCGCGTGGATCGGTCTCGGAGATCTATCAGAACTTTGAGAACCCGCAGTCGAGCTACTCGCGCAGCTTCAGCGATTCCGAAAACCGCATCGCGTTCGCTGGAAACCTGGGCCTCACCGCGACGGTTCTCCTGCGTGACAACCTGCGTCTCTTCGGCGGCTATGAGTTGATGTACCTCAGCGGCGTCGCATTGGCTCCCGAACAAAACGCCGGCATCAGTACGAGTCTTGCTAACGTGACGGCGCTGAACCTGCAATCGCACGGCGAGGCGTTCTTCCACGGCGGCCGAGTTGGCATCGAGATTTTGTTTCCGTAATGAGCTTTGGCCCATCAGCCGGAACGCGCTGGCGTCCGGTTTTCCGAAACCGTGCGAGAACCGGACGCTAGCGCGTTCCGGCTGATTTGTTCAACACTCATGTTGCGAGTGAGTTGGAATTCGGTAGGAGTGCATCATGCGAATGCGTCGAACGAGTCTCGCGGCCAGCTTGTTGACCCTGACATTGTCAGCCTCGGCGCTGGCGCAAGACATCGCCGTCAATCATTTCGACCAACCGAGTCTCTTCACGCAACCCGACAGCGTCGCGGCGGAAAACTCCTCGTTGCTCAACGGCTCGTGCCCCGATGGTTGGAATCTCGATTGGCAATGGCGTTTCCAGGCCGATGCGCTCTATCTGAAACGGAACCGGGACTGGCGAGACATCCCGATCATCTCTGGCCCCGAATCGTTCCGGCCCACCAACCTGGACTTCGATTACAAGGCGGGGACGCGGCTCTCGCTGGGGATCATGAACGAAGACTTCGAGATGGACTTCATCTTCTCGACGATTAACGATTGGACGGCTTCGCAAAGCGGCGTGTTGAGCAATGCCGTCGATTTCGATGGACCGGACGCGTTCGGCGGGGCCGCTCCGGCCGCGCAGTCGATTGTCGATCCGGGTGTCCCTCCGAACCCGAACTTCCTCACCTCCGGCACCTACTTCGCGCCGATCAACACCGCCGCGTTGACGGGAGCGGAAGCAAATGAACTCGAATTTCTGAGACCCGGCGCCAGGTTCTCGCAGACCTTCAATTCCAACTATCAAGACTTTGAAGTCAACTACAAGCGCCGAGCACAACCGGGACGCTTCGCACGCTTCGGCTTCGGCTACCGCAACGTGCAGTTCGGCGAGAGTGGTCTGACGGCGTTGTCGGGAACCTTTGACACCGTCGATAGCGCGACAGGTCTTGAGACGGAAGACAACAACGGATTATCGAATGGAGCGCTCATCAGTGGCGGACTGACCGCACCGACTACCGCCCTGCAGGCCGTGGGCTTCAGCGAGAACTCCACCAACGTTCCCGCCATTCCACCGGACGAATTGCTCTTCACGACCAGCTTGCGCACGTCCAACCAATTGAACGGCGTGCATCTGACCTCCGACTTTCTGTTCTTCGAGTCCGAGTACTTTGAACTCGGCGGCTTCGGCAAAGCAGGCGTGTTCCATAACTTTGCCGAAGGCACGATCACCGAACGCTACACCGACACGCTGAACGACCCGAACTCCAACTACACGCGAACCCTCAGCAGTTCCAAAGAGGTGGCATCGTTCCTGGGCCAGGCAGGCCTGACCGGCCGCTTCTTCTTGCGTGAAAACGTCCGCCTCTTCGGTTCTTATGAGGCGATCTATCTGTCGGGACTCGCACTGGCTCCCGACCAAATGCGCGGCATCAGCACGGCCGTCACACCCGCTGCATCGCTGGACCTGCGCACGCAAGGCTCGGTCTTCATCCACGGCGGCCGCATCGGTGTGGAGATTCTGTGGCCGTGAGGTGATTCGTTACTCCGACTCGTAGGATTCCGGCAGTCCGATCCGGCTATACGAGTCGGCGAAGTGCTTGCTGAGGTGCTCGCGATAAAGAGGTTCGATGCGAGCCAATCGGCGACCTGCGAGACACAACGCTGTGAGCACGTCGAGGCGAACGGTGTGCAACTGTCGCAAATCGACGATCATTTCGCCGAATCCCAACTCCGGACTCTTCGGCAAGAAGTACCAGCCAAACACACGAGCGGATCGAATGGGGCCGCGCACTTCAGCCGCTTTCACTTGGCCCGACGCCACCAAGGTTTGCGCATCATGCACCAGTGCGACGACGACTTGGGTCGTCTTCTGTTGTGCGAAATCGCAGGTCTGCGTGAGGACGACGACACGCCCGAACCCTCGATCGACTTCCGAAGTTCCTGGGGATTGAGCGTCGAATTCCGAGATCCACGCCAGCGGACAACCATCAATGAGGTCACCCTGGTCCACATCGTCTCCAGGAAGCGGTCTGCGGAAAATCATGCGGGGCTTTCGTCCGAGGGGATCTCCGGAATGTCCAATGGCAGACTTGTCACCGTTCGAGGAGTCACTCGCGACAGAGAGACCGGCCAAGGCAAGTCGCACCAGGGATCAAGTCGGATGTCTTCGTCGCGGATCCCGCCGATCACGGCCGACTGAACACCTGCGGCCCGCTCGTCGGCTGGCTCCGGCAAGACGCGCAACTCGACACGACGACCGCGCACCGCGCACCGATAAGTTCGGCCGCTTTCCAATTCAACGTCTGCCAACGCATCCGCCAGCGAGATACTCATGGTTAGCCCCTTGATCCACGCCTAATCCTTGAGACAACGCGGCCATTCTAATCAAGCGGGGCGAGCCATTGGCAACCGGTCCAAAGTAGGTCAGCCTTTCCAGGCTGCCCCGATGGTGAATCGACGCTTGCTTCGCGCGTTCCGGTCAGGCTGGAAAGACCTGACCTACGATTTGTCGAACAGCGACTCGATCACTCGAACGGATTGACGATCCGCACTCCTCCGATCTCGGTCCCGTCCCCCATGTCCTCGGAATAGAGTTGGGTGACACCGACATCGGAACAAGCCGCGATCAACAGACTGTCCCAATGCGACAAGCTGAACTGCTCGAAGAGTTCCAAAGCGTAGTCAAACACAACTGCGCGGGGTGTCCGGATGGGGAAGATACTGCGAAAGGTCTGAATGTAATTCGTCGCGGTCTCCTTGGAGATCTTTCGCTTGGTCGTCCAGTAACGGAGCTGCGCGGTGGCTTCGCATAGCACCTGCCACGGCAGGATTGTGCGCTGAGTCGAGCTTCGTAACTCGCGCAGCAGGTCTTGAGCGATCACTCGCTTCGCGGGTTCCGAAGCGTCCAGCGAATACAGCAGGATGTTGGTATCAACGGCGTTCATTAAGTTGCGACCGGCTTAAGCGATCCCCTTGGATTGCAACAGTGGTTGTTTCCCACAGCCGCTCCAATTGCTCCCACGCTTGCGAGCGATTCAGTCGAGCGGGCGGGCTGGCTTTCTTCCCGGTCTTCTTGGATTTCGTGGGAGTTTTCCGCATCTCAAGCCTCGTCGTTCTCAAACTCATCCTTCGATGGAACAGTTCACGAGTCGATTGTGCCACAATCGGAGGAAGTTCGTCGAGCGGAAAGTGTCTCGCGCGAATCACTCGAACGCGAACAGCTTCTTGAATGCTTCGCTGATGACGTTTGCGGCAGCAGCATCAGGCGCAATCATGTCGCCGTCGTTCGTGCCGTCTCCTCCGCGAGCCGCCCCGCCATTACCACCGACGATCGTGTCTCGTCCCCCCTCGCCGTCGATGTCATCGACATCAAAGCCACCGATCAGCAGATCATTGCCGAGGCCACCTTGGAGAGTGTCCTCGCCGAACCCGCCCAGGACCGTGTCGTTGCCCGCGCCGCCTGTGAGTTGATCGTTGCCGCTTCGTCCAGACATTGCATCGTTGCCCGCGCCGCCGTCGAGGCTGTCATCGCCACTCGCGCCTTGCAACGTGTCGTTGCCGTCGCCACCAGAAATGAAGTCTCCGTCGATGTCGTCCATCCCGAAAGGACTCGGCTGGATTTGGACTGGTTCAAAATCGTCTGCGCCAGAGAGATCGACTTGATAGCCCAAATCTGCGAATTGCGCGATGGTGATGCGACTGATCGGATTCAATATGCCGGGGGCGCTGATGGTCGGTGACATCAGTTCGTTCTCAAAGACCGATTCTCGCCAATGACTGTCATCGCTAAATGGATCGCCAGTTGAATTCTCCACCGGCACTCCGATGTCGCTTGTTCCAAATGCGATGTTGTACTCATGGGTTGCGCGAATGCCCCGGAAGCGAGGATCGGCACCTCCGGAAAGTGACGAACCGGACAATAGGTTTAGATTGGACCAGATCGTTCCAAATCCAAGTGCGTGGGCCATCTCGTGCAGGATCACATCTAAGTTGTATGCGTCGTCATTTGCATCTAGGTCGGCCGTGTCAAAAAGCATTGTTCCGTGAAATGGGAGGGAGCTTCCTGGTCGGAGCGAGTTTGGACTAGGGCCACCAAAACCTAGTTTGCCACCTTCCGCATCTACGAATCCACTCGCCACGATCCTGATATCGTCAATCGTTCCGAATCGTGAATCGACATGGTCTGCAACATCTCCCACGATAATCTCCTCCCAGCGATCCTTTGCGGCTGTAAAGAGAGCTTGATGAGAGTCCGTCAACCCGCTGCCAAACTCAAGTTCGATGTTGAACTGACTTGCCTCGCCTGCGTCGTCGTCAGTGATTTCGGCAAGGCTGGTTGATCGTCCGACAACTGCATTCGTTGCTCCGCTGAGGATGACCGTGAAGGTCTCGTCGCCTTCTCGCAAGTTGTCTCCGAGAATAGGAACTGAAATTGTTCGCGACGTGACACCTGGGGCGAAAGTAAGTTGTCCCGTTCTGGAAAGGAAGTCTTTGCCGGCAATCGCAGTTCCATTCTGAGTCGCAAATTTGACCGTGACAGTAGAGTTCGACGGTGAGGACAAATTGACTGTGAACGTCGAAGTAACGCTGCCTGTGTCTACTTCGTCCACGAAGACGGACTCGGTAATTGAGACCGTCAGTTGACTGCTTGAGACGAGGTCGTTGCCGGAACCGCCGTCGAGATTATCAGCACCACCGCCACCGATGACGGTGTCGTTGCCTGTTCCGCCGTGTATGGCATCGTTCCCAATGCCTCCCGTCAGTTTGTCGTTGCCGTCACCGCCGTCGAGCAAATCGTCGCCGATACCACCATCTAGCGAGTCGTTCCCCGCACCGCCGTTGATCGCGTCGTCGAACGCCGACCCTGTGATTGTGTCGTTACCGGCACCGCCATTGATCACAATGGAGGTCAGGTTCGGATACAGAGTTTTCGAGAGACCGGTGAGATTGATTTCGTCGTTTCGAGAACCACCGTTGATCGTCAATGTCTCAATGAACGCCGGTTGGTGGCTGGAGTACGGAATGCCGTTGATCTGGACCTGTAATTGCCCATTGACGACGAACGCTCTCAAACGAGCACTTCCCGCAGCCGAGTAGGTCACATCTGCGGTGAAAGTTGTGATCGTGAAAGCTTGCGACAAGCTTGTGTTCAAGCCCCCGTTAGCCGTGCCACCGGAATCCAGAAGGATCACGTTCACTATTGCCGTCCCGCCGAATCCATTGATCGGGGTGAATGTCAACGTGCCGTCTATAGCGATCGAAGGCTTGATCAGAAACAACGCGTCATTGTTCGTGGTGACCTGAAATGCCAACCCTTGTGCCAGTTGTTCGTTGATCGGTCCGGCCAGAATAAATGTTGCCCAACTTGGTATCGAAATCGCTCCGGAATTTGTCGTAACCAACTGATTTGGTCCTGCCAAGAAAAACGGCGCGTCGTTGACCGCCGTGATGTTGATCGTGAAGGTCTGCGCGACGCTGCTCGCCGAGCCGTCACTGGCGGTGATGGTGATAGTGGCCAAGCCGTTCGCGTGTGCGGCTGGCGTGTAAGTCAAAACTCCAGTCGAGGAAACAGCCGGTTGAACGCTGAACAAGGCCGGTGTGTTCGCGACAACCGTAAACGTCACAGTTTGCCCTGGCTCGTTCGTTCCGGCATTGATGTTGGTGGCCCAGCCAGAAGCAGATTGTTCCCCGGAGTCCTCCAGCACCGTTTGATTCGGACCTTTGGTGAAGCTCGGTGCGTCGTTCACCGTGTTGACCGTGATCGTGAAGGTTTGAGCGGGAGAAGTATTCGCATTTGGAGCCGTGCCGCTTCCGTTGTCGGACAATGTCACGTTGAAGGTGGCCGTGCCGTTGGAGTTAGCGGCGGCTTGATAGGTCAACGTGCCGGTGAGTGGGTTGATGCTCGGAGCGGTCAGGAATGTCAGCCCCCCCGTACTTGCGATCGAAGTGACGGTGAAGTTGGTGATGGATTGGCTTACCTCGTTGGCCGGACCTTTAGAAATGTCGGTCGCAAAACTTGGAACGCTCTGCACACCGGCATCCTCATCCACCGATGGCGGATTGGCAGCGATCGTGAAGGTCGGTGCGTCGTTGATCGCCGTGATGTTGATCGTGAAGGTCTGCGCGGCGCTGCTCGCTGTGCCATCGTTGGCGGTAACAGTGACCGTGGTCGAACCGTTCGCATTCGAGGCTGGCGTATAGGTCAATTCGCCGGTCGAGGAAACTTGTGGCTGAACGCTGAACAAGTCCATGTTGTCTGCGACGACTGTAAACGTCACGGTCTGCCCTGGCTCGTTCGTTCCGGCACTTATGTCCGTTGCCCAGCCAGGCACGATTTGTTCTCCGGCATCTTCCAACACCGTTTCATTCGGGCCTTTGGT
>SXGS01075462.1_pt1 | contig 20999 bp, 17 predicted proteins | sample 3174681 | NCBI WGS metagenome assembly SXGS01 (sample SAMN11356861, study PRJNA531348) | freshwater metagenome | isolation source: freshwater sample F1-80 | place: China: Fuxian Lake, Yuxi | collected 2017-12-25 | reverse complement strand
TAAGGCGATTGTTGAAGGGAGAAAGTCGCCTTCGGAACAGGGCAAGCCAAGAGTAGGCGCAGTCGCGGTAAGGGACGGTGAACTCCTCGGAGATGCCTATCGCGGGAAGGTGAACGCAGGAGACCACGCAGAATTCTGCCTTCTCAAGGCGCTAGACGGACGAGATCTGGCGGGCGGGACGGTCTACACGACACTCGAGCCTTGCAGCCGGCGAAGTCATCCCAAGGTGCCATGCGCAGTGCGACTTGTAGAGGCGCGCATCGCCGAGGTCGTCATCGGAATCTACGACCCGAATCCCAGAATCTACCGCGATGGCTGGCGGATTCTGCGAGATGGCGGAGTGAGGCTGCGCGACTTCCCGTCTGACCTCCGCGCCGAGATAAACGCCGACAATCGATCGTTTCTCGATCAGTTCCGCGAAGCACCCAGGGAGTCGGGCACGGCGACCTTCGACTACACCCAGAACGATGGGTGCTACGTGCTCGGCGTGTCGAACCAATTGGCCACTCGATGGAGTGGCAAGGGGCGCGACTCTGTCTACGCCGTGGCCGATCGGCGGTCCATCTACGTCGCGCACGCTCGATACGCGGGTGAGTTGCATGAAATCGATGATCCAAGCGCGTTCGACTTCTCCAGCCATAGCGTGGCAGTAAGGAAGGGAGAGATCGCCGTATTCAGAAACGCGCAAGGAGACCACGCGCTTGTCAGGGTCGAGGAGGTGAACGGCGGGGAGAAGTGGGGGGCTGACAGGTACGAACTGCAGATCGCGTTCGAGATCCGCACGAAGAAGGAGCAGTGAGATGGGCACCGGATCCGTGGCCGCGAACTTCCACGAGGGAAGCCGTTCCGAGTACCTGGCACAATACGTCTTCGCATCGTTTGGGACCGCAATCGCTGTGCCTCACCAGGAAGATTCGGGCATCGACCTCCACTGCACGCTCACTGAGCGAGTCGGCCAGCGCGCGTGGGTGCGTGGGTACTTCAGCGCTCAAGTCAAGAGCGACGACGCCGCGTGGGTGTTTGCTGGCATCGAGTCCGTTCGCTGGCTCCTCGAGCATCCGACGCCGCTGTTCCTGTGTGTGGTCGACAAGAAGGAACTGCGATTGCGCGTGTATCAGACGTCGCCAAGGTTTCTCGCTCAATTGGAATCTCCGCGCCCTGAGCGGGTCGTGTTGGAGCCTGCTTGCGGAGCCGAGGATGCGGCAGCGGTGAGGACGAATCCCGGTGCGTACTCCCTGGGCGTGCCGATCATCGACTACACCGTCAGAGAGTTGCTCGACGAGCGCATCGCGCAACGCGCCCGTGAATGCCTTTGCGCATGGTCCGAGATCGACCGCGAGAACATACGACGCCGGGCGACGGGGATGTTCGCGGTGGTTGTGCCATCACGGCATGAGACGAACGAAGTGCCGAGCGGCAATCCACGTGAGGGCGACGGAACTAGCACGATGATGGGCCCGCCGACCGCGGAAACGTTCTCGAAGTTGACCGAGCTTCTGCACCACATCGGCACGTACAGTCGAGGGGCGCAATCGGCGACGACGGGAGCGGTGGTCAATATGCTCCATCGCCAACTTACGAAGGCTGGCGCCCGAATGGTAATTCCGTTCGTCAACGAGGAGTTGAATGCTTCTATGCTGAAGACAGGAGCGATCCCCGCGGCGCCATACCTCTTCGCCGGCGTTGACCGCCTGTTGGAGGCAGTTCGCGCTGCCGTTGAGCCTTGAACGGCGAGTGGCTCGGTGATGAACGGCTCGTTTCTTGATGCTCGTCGAGTCGCAACAGCGTCTGGGCGGTGTTACGGGGAACGCCAGACGATGGGCATCAAGCCCGACTGTGCTCTGCGATCGTTGGTTCCTACCATGGCGATTCGCATCCAACCCAAGCCGCTCTAAATCAACCGCACGCCAGAGTTCACACCGGCGCTCGTGATCTGATCGGATGACGAGGGGTTACGCGGCGGCGAACGAATACGGAGGAGGTGGGAATCCGGAGGCGCTGGCGGCTGTTGGCAATGCGATGGAAGCTGCCGCCCTGGCCTTGGTGTCGCCCCCGAAAGCGTCGTCGCCGGAGTACCGGTGGTTCTCGTCGAGCGGCGCGGTCGTGGTGAAGAGCGGGGTGTACGAGGTGCTGGTCGGCGGCTTGTCGCTCGGCGAGTTTCGAGCCGACGACCGTGATCGCGGCCGGCGCAACGTGCTGGCGGTGACGCTGGCGAAGTCGGGGGTGCATCTCGGGCGACTGGCCATGGCGTTCGGGATGGGCGAGGAGTACCTGCGGCGGCTGCGGCGGAAGGAGGAGACGGGCGGTCCGGCGGCGGTGCTGCTGCTGCGCAGCGGCGCGAACAGCAAGGTGACGCCGGCGACGCGCGCGACCTGGTATGAGCAGTTCGACGCGGGGATGACGCCGACGGCGGTGCATCGCGAGCAACCACGGCGAGGCCGGTTGAGCACGGCCACGGTCGGTCGGGTGGTTGCGCGGTTTGGGAGCGGGACGTTTCCATCCCCAGCTCATGCGCTGGTATCGGAAGCTGCGCGGGCGCAGTCGGGTAGGTGGTGTTCAATTCGAACGAGCGCGAGCTCGACTAGACAAAGCCCAGCAACGCCCCGAGCCGCCAGTCCGGATCGTCCTCGCTCCAAATGAACTCGTAAATTCGACGAACCTCTCGAAGGTGAACGGCGAGAACTGCTGGCGGGACTCCAAAGCGGTGCGAACGGTCGAGTAGGTAACTGAGCGCCTGCCGATCAAACCTCTCGAAGAATCGCTCGCGTGCCACTTGGGGGTCGAGCGTGCGCTTCGCGTACTCCTCTGGCGAGAACACGGAAACACTACGCTGTCGCGCTTTGCGCACCAGGCCTTGGTCTCTAGTCACGAGCGGCAGACCCATGACGCGGCACAGTTCGGCGATCAGGGTGTCGCTGGCACTTCTTCCGTTCGACTCCTCCGGCCACGCGAGGCTCGTCCAGTTCGGGGCCACGTGCGGACGGACGAACTCGAAGAAAGCGAGCGTCCATTCGCTGCCCCAGGTAGCGGGTTGCGCGGCATGTTTCTTCAAGAACCTTATGGGCTCCTGCAGCGACAACGATACCGTCGCCAATGAGTCGAGGGCCAACATCAGCCACAAGCTTCCGTGCGCCCGCCGTTTGCGTTCTTCCGCCTTCGCTCGGACAAGACCTCGCGTCCGACGAAAAGTTCGTGACTCGCGTGTAAGGTCGACGGTCGTCGTGATCTCGTTCACGACGTTGCTGTCGATGAACAGCGTAGGGATTTCAAACCCGCGCTCCCGCAGGAACGCTTGGAAGGCGACGGGATCAGGCTCGGTCTCTTCAGAACTCACGATGGTCCGCGGCTGAACGAACGCGATCCGATTGTCTCAAGAAATTGTTCGCCGAGAAATCGTGCGCGGCTCGCGCCGAAGACCGGTGCGCTCCTCATGCAGGGGCGCGATCGTTGCCGTTTCGCCGCCCCGCACGATGGCGTGTCCATCTAACGTGGCGATCGAAAAGGCAATTTCGTGGTTCAATATGCGTAGCGCCCCCTCGGGGTCGCTTCACTTCTCGCGAGGTTGCCGTTCGTTCGAGAGAGCTGCTGCCATGTGGCTGCCACGGCCGAATGCCAGGGCGATCGCCTCGTGTTTCTGGACCTCGCTCACGGTCACGTAGCGGAGCGTCGTCTTGATGTCGGTGTGGCCCATCAGCTCCTGGAGCACAGGCAGGGGCACGCCCCGGCCGGCGCACTCGGTTCCGAAGGTGTGACGCAGCGAGTGCCATGGCATCGAGATCCCGGCCTCGGAGGTCGGAGCCTCGACAGCGGCCGTCACGTACAGGGTCCGCAGGGCATCCCGGGCGGCGCAGTAGCCGAGCATCCCGCCATCGGGCGTGCTCACCACCCACAGCCCGCGGCGCGGCAGATCGCGGAGTGCGATCGTCAGCGCCGCGGACAGCGGGACCGTGCGCCGCTTGTCGTGCTTGGGCAACCCGACGTTGCCGTCGGAGTCGACTGCTCGCGCAACGCGCAGCGTCCCACCCTTGATGTCGCCCCACTGCAGCCCTCGGATCTCGCCGATCCGGAGGCCGGCCTCAGCGGCGAGCAGCACGGCGACCCGCAGACGGTCATCGGTAGCAGCTCGCAGCAGTCGCACGACATCGGCGGCGGGCACCGGCAACACGTGCGCATCGACCGACTTCACTCCACCACCGACGAAACAACGGATCGTCGGCTCCGAGATCAACTCGTTGTTGTGCGCGTACAGGAGCAGCGTCGACAGCACCGCGAGCCGGTTGTTCACCGTCTTGCGGCTGACCGGCTTCCCGGTCTTGCGTGACTTGCGCCTGAGCTCGCGCGCGGCGAACGCGTCGACATCGGTTTGGCGGATCTCGTCGAGCGCCATCGTGCCGAAGGCCGGCAGCAGGTGCCCATCGAGGATCTGGCGCTTCGACTTCAGCTCGCTCGGCTTCTGACCTGGCAGATAGTTCGCGAGAAACGTCTCCGCATACTCACGCAACGTCGGCGACTCCTTCGGCTGGTTGTTGTTCGGCGTGCTCGGCGTGCCGTGCCGTGCCTCCGCCTTCGCTCGGTTTTCGGCCTCGATCGCCCCGGCCTTCGTGTTCGCCAGATCCTGGTACGCGCCGGGTACACCGGGCGTGCCGAAAATCCGCTCGCGCCGACCGTCGGGGTACTTCACAACGGCGCGGAAGAACCACCGCCCCGTGCGTGGATCACGCTTGACTGGCACTGTCAGTGCCCTTCCCGCGCGTCCTGCGTCGACCACGAGCCCAACCATTGCACGAGCGCGGCGCGGCTGAACCGGATCTGCCGGCCGATGCGGCGGTGCGGGATCGCGTTGCGCGAGCACGCGTCGTACACGCCGTTGCGGCCGAGCCTGAGAAAGGCTGCGGCCTGGTTGACGGTGAGCACGTCGTCGACCTCGAGGATGCTGGTGGCCACGGGAAGCCGCGCGATCACGTGGAGCGGAAGAGCGCGACCAGCGCCAGCCCGGCCAGCAGCAGCGGCAACGGGTTCCGACGAGCGCTGCCGGCGACGGCCCGCACGCCTGCGCCGAGGGTCGTTGCGGCACGCCCCACGCGATTGAGCAGGGTCTCAAGTATCGTCATCATCGTTCACTCCTGAGGCCGCATTTGTTGGGGCCCTACAGGGGTAGTGGTCAGGAACAAGCCCGAGATCCCATCGGGGCCGCAAGAATCTGCGCGGCGACGGATGAGCGGCTACTTGCTGGGCATGGACCTGTTACCCATGTCCTGCCTGCACCCTTCCGACATGGGGGCAAACATGCCCTCGGACATAGTGCCGGACATGGTCCTGGATATGGCGTGCTTCGGCGGGCGGGGCTCGAGGTTGTCGTCGGCGAACGGGTCGAATCCATCCGTTTCCGAGATGGGCCTAGACAGGCCTAACCTTAGACATGGTCGCCTGTAGGCCTGTCGAGAGACCTGGGGTACCGTGCGTGCGACGGCGTTCGCCACCGAACGTGGCAACCGCGGCATCTCGCCGGTGGTAGCTGCGCAACGCCGAAGACGGCACTCCGTTGCACTGTTGGATCTGCGGCTGTGAAACCGGGGCGGGGGTCGTGGGCGGCGGTGGCGGTGGTGAGCGACGCCAACAGCCGGCAAGGATGATCATGGCGACTACCATTCTCGTCCGCCCGAAGTTCCGTAGAGCGTTGCGCATCGCCTCAGTGGCGCAGGTAGCATCGCGTGACATTGGCACTCTCCTTCCGTTCTTCGCTCACGTAACGCGTTGCCAATCATTGCTGATGCGGGCGTGAGATTGTAATCATGCGCACGTGAGACTCGCGTGAGGTCCATGTGGGCGCGACGAGTCCCTGTCGGCCAACCACGCGCGCCGGTTGCCTGATGGGCTGAAAACGCAATGCTGAGAATGGGCTAACGCGGTCGCCGCGATGAAGGCCTCTTCGATCGTGAAGTGCGCCCGCAGTGAAGACGGTGTAGCGCGAGGGCTAACCGACGAACTACAGTGCCTGGACACGCGGAGGCGAGACTGTGAGCAAGATCTTCCCGTTCAGTCATGGCGGGCCTTGCCGCGCCCGGGACCTTTCCTTCCTAGATCGAAGCCGGGGCGCCATCGTCGGTCAAAGCTTGCGGACCGTTCTTCGAGGGCGCGGCGAGACCAGCGCTTCGGGAACTGGGCCGGGCTCGATGTAAGCTCGTCGCATGCGGACGCTCATGCTGGCCGCGGGGATGCTCGCGGCGATCTCGTGCGGCCCACGCACGCCCGCGGGCGACGCGGTCACCGGTTCGGTTGCGCGCCCGTCGCCGATCTCGCCGCCCGCGCGGGTCGACGAGACCGTCGACGAGGAGAGCGTGGACTTCCTGCTCGACGATCCCGCGGGTCAACCAGGCGCGATCGACGCCAGCGGTGACCCGTGGAAGCCCTATGTCGATCCGTGCCCGACGTGCCCGCACGCCCCGCCAAAGACCAGCTGGATAGTCTCGCGCCTCGCCGTGCCCAAGGCGCCCGACGCGACCGAGCGCTGTGACGTGCCCGCGCCGGTGGCGATGTGCCGGTTGCCCTCGGCGCCGGACGCGTCGGTCGATGGCGCGCTCGCTACCTGTGGTGATGCGTTGCTCGCCGGTCGTGGCCTCGGCCGGATCGACGGCGATGCGGTGTTGCTCACCCGCGCCGGTGCGACCGCGGTGGTGAAGTCCGCGATCACCGTGCGGCTCGACGGGCTCGCGCTCGAACGGTCGCCTTCTCTCGCCGCGCTTGCCGGTGCCGCTGCTGTCGCCGAGGTCGAGAGCGCCGCCTTCGACGACGCACACCGCGGTGCCGCGCTCGGCTGGTGCCGCCGGCTCGCCGAGGATCTCGGACGCGGTGCCGCCTCCGACGTGGTCGCTGCGGATCTCACGTGCCTGGCAAGGATCGCCGGCGGTGCCAGCACGCACCCGCTCCAGTCGACCTGGAGCGGATGCCGTTGCGGCGAGCGCGGTGCGCGGGGTCGCACCTGCTACGAGGCCAGCTCGATCAAGCGGCCCTTCCCCGACGTGCCGATCGATCCGCGGATGGCGGCGGCGCTCGACGAGGCGGTCGATCGCGTGAACGCCGTCTTCGCGACCGAGGGCTGGACGCTGGTCGGTCTCGGCCTCGTCGGCTGTCATCTGCCTCGCTTCGAGCGGGGCGCCGAGGTCCGCGGGCTCGGCATGGCTCCGTCGCCGCGGCTGCGCTTCGCCCAGGTGAGCGATCACAGCTTGGGCAACGCCTGCGACATCTCGTACGCGTGGGTGCGGACGCCCGACGGAAAGGTGCGCGGCTTCTCGGTGCACATGCTCGAGCTCGCGATGCTCGATCCGAAGAACCTCACATACGATCCGTCGCCCACGCACGTCGCCGCGTGGCGCGACGAGGCGCGCGCAATCGGCGAGGCCATCTACTACGAGAGGCCGCTGCTTCCCGGGCCGCCCGATCCGTCGAAGCCGATCCCGTTCGCGCTGCACGTCGGCTTCACGCTCCGCAACGCGTTCGTCGACAGCGGGCTGGTGGTCTTCACACCTGCCACCAACTCGGCGCACGGTGATCATTTTCACGTGCAGCTGCCGCTCGACGACGATGCGTGGGCCGAGCAGTCCGCGGACGACACCACACACGCCCGCCGCGAGCAGCTGATCGCCGCGGATCTGCGCCGCGCCGCCGGGCTCGATGCCAGCGAGATCTCACCTACGAGCGCCCCGGTCGCACCGCCCGAGTTGCTCGACATTGTCGAGATCGAGAGCGTGAGCGCGGGAGTGCGGGTGTCGTTCGCGGCGGGTAAGGCGCATGGTATGTCGACGTCGCTCCGCGGGGAGCTCCTCGACGATGCGGGCCAGCCGGTCTCCGGCGGACATGTGTTTCTCGCCCGAGTGGAGCGCAGCGCCAGCTACGGCTTCATCTACCTGCCACCCGAGGTGGTCGCCGCGTCGGGCAAGCGCGTGCGCTTCACGTCTCGATGACGATCGCTTCGACCGGCCGTGACTCAGATCGTGCCGAGGCACTGCGGGATCCGCTCGGGGGCTGGCGGCGCGGTGTACGTGTTCGTCCAGTTGGTGTAGGACCAGGAGAGACCGAGGTCCGCTTCCCAGTACTTGCCCCGCGCCAGCACGAGCCCCTCGCTGCTCGCGGTGAGTGACAGCGGGTGCCCGCTCCTCAACGTGTCGATCATGACTTCGGGAGCCCAGGTGCACCCGTCGAAGTACGTCCACCAGGTGTATTCGGTGTCGAAGCGCCGATGCACCAGGTGCAGATAGCCGTTCACGGCGGCGAGGGAGACGTCGTTGCCCTGGATCGCAGCGCCCGACGCGCCGGCACGGATATAGCTGGCGGTCGTCCACGTGTTCGCGGCCGCGCCGGCGCCGTGGGTCGAGAGCACGATCTCGCCGGTCGCGCCGTTGCGGTGAGCCATGTAGAGCGTGTTACGGAACACCGCCAACGAGGGTCTGCTGGCTGACCACTGCCGCCGGATTCCCGTGGCGTCGGTCCAGGTCTCGCTCGAGTTCATCGTCGCGACCCACATCGGATAGGTGCCGTCATCGGCGTAGTCGATGCCGACCATGAACAGCCGATTGTCGAACGCCGCCAGCGCCGGAGGGCCGCCGTCGGTGGTGAAGGGGAGGAGGATGTTCGGTGTCCAGGTCTCGGTCGCGGGATCGAAGCGCGAGAACCATACGCGCGAGCCGTCGCTCTCACCCACGTGGACCATGTAGAGGTAGCCGTTGAAAGCGGCCAGACTGGGGCGGTCCATCGTCCGCTGCTTAGGAATCCGCGCCTTGGTGGTCCACGTCCCATCGGCCTTGCGTTTCTGCCAGTACATGTTCGTCGAGTCCCACTCGGTCTTCACCAGATACGTCGTGGTTCCGAGCGTCGCGACCTGCGCGGGATGTTCGCTGCTGCCGGCCTGTATGTAGTTCGTGGACCAGTTCCACGCCGAGAGCTCGGACTCGGTGTCGCCGAGACTGTCCTCGTCGTCGGGAAGGTCGACGCAGGCAGACACGAAGATGGACGCGACGAAGGACGCGATGAGAGTGGAGCGGAGGGATGGCTTCATCGCCGCCCCGTCGAGCAAGTGATGTGCCGCAGCGCAAGTGCACGCGAGCTCGTTCAGGCTCGCCACGGCTTGCTGGACCGTTCCACGTGTTCGGTCGGATTGCGCGCACAGTCCGCGCGGTCAGTGTCCGCCTCTCGGTTCAATATGCGAGCGACGCCGTTGGGCTCGCCACCTTAGCTGTCGTCGGTCGCGGGAGCGACCGCAATGCGGCGCTCCTCTTCCTCCAGCTCAAGCTCGAAATCGGTCGGCCCCTCTGGTTCGACGCGCGTGGGCGATGCGACCTCCCCGGACGGGAGCGTGTCCTGCCCGATGCGCACCACGAAGGCCCGCGCCAACGGTCCGTCCGTCACCGCCTCGAAGTCGCCGCTGGCGATCAGTTGCACAGCCAGGTGGCGCGGCACGAGCGCCACCGATCCCTTCTGGAACACGCCGACGCCCTTGACGACGCGCAGGTCGTCAACGAGGTATCGCAGGTGGATGCCCCCCACGAGCGGACTCTTGCACGTTCCGGCGCTCGTGAGAGCATCGATGCATGCTGGCGAAGCCGTTCGCGTGTGCGCTGGTGCTCCTCGCGGCGTGTGGCGGCGCGGGCGATGGCGACACGGGCGATGCGGCGAGCGGCGACGACGCGACCGGCGGCGGCGACAGCTCCGGCGGCGGCGATGCGGCGCTCGAGCTGTGCGAACGCAGCGGGTTGCTGTTCTGCGAGGACTTCGAGGCGCTGCCGATCGGCGCTGCGAGTAACACGACCAGCGCCGCGTGGGACGTCGAGGCGGCCAACGGGCAGCTCGCAGTCGACGCGACGCACGCACGCGGGCAGCGCGCGCTCAGGATCACCACGAACGGCAACGGCCGCGGGCGGCTCACGGTGAGCGGACTGGCGCCCGCGGGCAACAGCCTGTATGGCGTGATGCACGTGTGGGTGACGGCGTTCCCGTCGGCGCCGGACTACGCGCACTACACGCTGGCGGAGTTCGCTGGGACGGGAAGTGGCACGCTCCTTCGTCCGATCGGCGGACAGTATGTCCCCGCGCAAGGCGTCGCCAACCCGGCCGGCAGCTTCTGGGGTGTGGGCAGCGATGGAGGGCCGACCGGCGACTGGACGAACTGGAGGCGTACCGCACCGTCGGTGGCCGGACAGTGGCTATGCCTCGAGTGGCGGATGAACGCGGCCGACGGCGCGATCGACGTCTGGATCGACGGGATCGCAAAGCCCGAGCTCAGCGTGACCCGGACGATGCACGGCGGGACGTCGGTCGATCTGACCTTTCCCGCGATCGATCGCGCCTGGTTCGGCTGGTGGCTCTATCAAGCGGCCCCGACCCCCGCCGCGTTCGAGGTATGGCTCGACGACCTGGCGCTCGGCGACGCCCGCCTGGGCTGCGAGTAAGGCGGCTAGGATATCGATCATGAAGCGAGCGCTGGCGCTCCGGGTCCTCCGGAAGGACAAGGCCGCGATCACGCGAGCGCGCGGGCTCGTCGTGCACAAGCCGGATCCCGAGCGGGTGGTCGGCGCACTCGCGAAGGTCGATCGCGCGTGGGTCGAGGACAACGCCGAGGCGATCGTCGCCGCGCAGCCGGGCGCGCTGTTCACGCTCGTGCGCGGGTTGCCCACGTCGAAGACGATCGTCACGCTCGCGCGAGCGGCCGCCGTGCGCCCGGGCGTCGGACCCGAGGTCGTCGCGTGCCTCGACGGGGCGTGGCTCGACGAGCACGCGATCGAGGTGGGGACGGCGAACCCCGAGGCGATCCTGGGGCTCCTGCACCGCGTGTACCTCGACGCGGGCGGCTACCTGCCGACCGCCTGTCGTCTCGCCGAGGCGGGGCTCCTCGACGAGACGTTCGATCTCGCGCACCTCAAGTACGTCTCGGGCCGAAGTCCCCACGCGGTGATCAAGCGCTCCGTGCGGAAGTTCGTGAAGAAGGGCGCGAAGGCGGTCGCGCCCGGGGCGCCCGACCCGCGCCTCGTGAAGCTGCTCGCCGACGAGGAACAGGATGCCGTCTTCATCGCGCTCGGGGATCTGCGTGGCGTCACGAGCCTCGACCACCTCGCCACGTTCACGCGCCTCACCAGCCTCAGGCTCGATCAGGGCCAGGTCGATCTCGAGCCACTGACGCGGTTGCCCGCGCTCGAGACGCTCGCCCTCGGCAAGAAGCTGCGCCCGAAGTCACTCGACGTCCTCGAGCGGCTGCCCGCGCTGAGGTCGCTCGAGATCGATCGCATCCCGGACCTCGATCTCCAGCTCACCGACCTCACGGTCGGCGATGCCGGCAAGGACCTCCGCGGCCTCGCGCGGTTCCCGCAGCTTTCGTACGTCTCGTTCTACAAGGGGACCGCGAGGGATCTGAAGCCGCTGGCCGCGCTCGAGGAGCTCCAAGGGCTCAGCCTCGGAGCGCTGCCGGTCTCCGACCTGCGGCCCCTCGCGGCCCTGCGCGACCTGGCGTGGGTGCGTCTGGACGGGAACAAGACCGTGAAGACGCTGGCGGGTCTCGAGAACAAGAAGAAGCTCCAGTCCGTCGATGCCAGCCTCTCGCGCGTCCAGGACATCTCCGCGCTCGCGAGGTCGCCCGCGCTGACCAGCGTGACCCTCCGCGGCGCGCCGATCACCGACGCATCGGCGTTGTTCTCGTGCCCGAACCTCACCGCGATCTCCCTCGAGAAGACCCGGCTCGCTTCGATCGACGGCGTCGAGAAGTTGAAGAAGCTCGCCAAGCTCTGGATCTGGGACACGAAGGTCAAGGACCTCACGCCGCTCGCCGGGTGCGCGGCGCTCACGGAGCTCGACCTGTCGAGCTTCAAGGTCGATGACTGGTCGTTCCTCGAGGCCCTCGAGCAGCTCGAGACGCTCGATCTCTATCAGACCAACTTCTCCGATCCCCGTCTCCTGATGAAGCTGTCGAAGCTCAAGCTCGTGCGCGTGGCCCGCAGCGGCGTCGTCGAGAAGTCGACCGAGGCCAGGGCCCTGTCGAAGCTCCTCTTCAAGCGAGGTGGCAAGCTCGCGTTCACGAGCTCGAGGAGGTGGAGGTGATGAAGCTCGCCCTCTCGGAGCTCACCGCTGACGGAGAGGTCATCGGCATGGACTTCTCGGACGACGGCAAGCTCCTCGCCGTGTCGCTGGGGGCTGGCGCCGACAACCCCAGGTTGCAGATCTTCGAGGTCGCCGAGGAGCGGGTGATCTACACCCACCAGCCGAAGCTCCATCGTGGCTGCGGCGCCGCCTTCGCCGGCGGCAAGCTCTGGTTCTCCGTCTACAACGGGCGTGACTACGAGGTCTTCACGATGCCGCCGCGCGGCGGGAAGGCCACCCGCATCGCGTCGTACCCGCACGAGGGTCACGAGGGCGTTCATCAGGTCGTTCGCGATCCGGCCGGGTCGCGCGTCGCGATCTGCGCCAACTTCGTCGACGTGCGCGACGCAAGGGCCGGCACGTCGATCGAGCGGATCGAGGCCCTTCACGAGAACCAGCAGGTGACCGCGGCGTTCTCGTCGGACGGCGAGCAGGTCTTCCTGTGGGGCGTCGTGCCCGCTCGCACCATCCTGCACGACCTCACGATCGGCGACGACCTGGGCGCGTGGCCGACGCCGTACCACGCCGGCGAACAGATGACGGTCAGCGGCGATCGCTGGCTGGGTCAGGTCGGCCAGATGTGTTACGGCGTGAGCGTCGTCGACACCACGACCGGCGCGCCGGCGCTCACCGACGTGCTCTCGATCGGCCGGCACGGTGCGCACATCGGGTTCGTCGGGGACACGATGATCACGCGCCACGGCGGCATCACGGCGTACGAGATCGGGACCGGCAAGGAGCTCGCGCGGGCCGACGTCGGTGGTGGCCGGACCACCGCCGCCGCCTCGTGCCCGGGCGCGAAGCGCGTCGGGTTTGCCGTCGCGCGCCAGATCGTCGTCGTCGACGTGGAGTAGCCGCGACTGCTACTCGAACGTCCCGGCGATCCCGATCATCGCACCACCTGACGTCGGCACGACCATGGGCCGCGCCAGGCGCACGTCGATCACGATCGCGCCGGTCGCAGCGATCAGGGCGCCGAGCTCGGCCAGTGCGAGCCTGACGCCCAGACAGTCTTCGTTGACCTTGGCATCAGGGTGGCCGCAGGTGGATCCCAGCGAGGCCACGGTCGCGCCGAGCGCCCCGAGGCCGAGCGCGCTCCCGGCCCGCACCAGGAGGCTGTGTCGGGCGGCCGCGCGCCGACCGTGCAGGACGTGGATCGCAGGCGGCATGCCGATGACGGCTGCTCCGGCACCAGCGGCGAGCAACCACTGCGTGGAGGGCGAGTACCAGAACGCAACGCCCGCGCCGACCACCGTCACCCCCGAAGCGACCGCGATCGTCCCGCGGTAGCCGTGGTCGGGGCGCGGCACAGGCGGCGAGGCCTCGACTCGAACCGAGGCCTCGACTCGCGCACGAGGCGTCGCGGTCGCGTCAGAAGCAGGGCGATCGGCGCCGCAGGCCTCGACTCGCCTGGCGAGATCCGCCCGCTCCTCGCCGTCGACGTCATCCGGTTGGAGCTGCTCGAAGAAGAACGTCGCCGCCTGGCACTCGCCGTCGGCGAGCGCGGCTTCCACGTTGCGCCGCGCGGCCTGGTCGGCGGCGGCTTCGGTCGCCAGCGCGATCACGACCGCGAGGCTCCAGCATGCAAGACGACGCGGCGAACGGCGAGCGGCCTGGCCCACGGCCGCGACAGTACCAGTTCAGTTGGGATTCGGCGGGACGGCGAGGACCGGGAAGAGCTGCGTGCAGCTGAAACGGAAACCGTCGGTGAAGTGCCCCGAGCGCTCGAAGATGCCGGTGACGTACGAGTTGGTCGTGCACAGCGCCGACTGCTTCGTCGACGTCTGGCCGCTGAGCCCGGCGCTGGCAGACAAGGTGAACCGCGACTGCACCGCGCTGCCGACCTTCTTGAGCTCGGTGCAGCGAATCGAATCGATGCCGGAGATCAGCGCGTTGACCCGGCTGACGGTGGCGCCCGAGAGATAGCTGCCGAACGGGCACATCAGCTGCGCCTGCGGCGAGGTGGCGCTGCTGTTCGGCACCACGTCGTGCCAGTAGGCGTTGTAGTCGGCATTGCTCGCGACCGCGAAGCTGGTGTCGATCGAGCCGCCGGCGATCACTGTCGAGTTCTTGAGATCGCGGGAGAGCGTGGCGTCCGCTCCGGTCGCCTCGTTGTAGCCTCGACGGTAGGGCGAGCAGATCAGTCCGAAGTTCCCGACCACGTTGCTGGTGCGGGTTCCGATCACCCCGACCGCGACAAAGTTCGGTGGGCACGAGGTCGTGCGCGCAACGCCGCCCGTGCCGCCGACGTAGGCCGTGTTGTGGGTGCCGACCTTGGGGAGCGGATCCGAGCTCACTCCGTATCCCAGCAGCGTGCCCGCCACGTCGCCAAGCTCTTCCCCGACGTTGGCGTAGCTGTTGCTGTTGCTGTGGATCGTGCGGGTGCACGAATCGGCCTCGCCGACCTCGGCGCTGACCACCGCGAACGCGCGATGGTTCGACTGATCCACGATGACGCCACCCGACGAGCCGCAGAGCGAATCGGCGCCGAGGTACTTGAAGACGTGGTCGTAGGCCGCGTCGCTGACCCAGCCGTTCGGCGAGAGCAGCACGGTTCGAGACTGCCCGGCGTCGACCTGTGCGTTGGTGCGGTTCACCGAGACCGAATAGACGGCGTCGTCGTTGGCGCGGCCGCCCAGCTCCACCTCGTACTGGCCCCAGAGGTGGCCCGGGAACAGCTCGAACGTCCGGCTGCGCCCGAACGGCTGCATGGTGATCGTGACCTTGTTGGAGCTGCAGATGTAGTAGTCGACGTCGCGCGACGGCTCGGTCTCGTAGAGCGAACAGGAGAACGTGGTCAGCAGCGCGTCGGTGAGGATGGCAGGCGAGATTCCCTGGAGGCCGAGCTCGCCTTGTCGCTGACGCGCGTCGGCGGTGCCGTTGGTGAAGAGTCCGGGCTGGCTGTCGTACATCCCGAACCGGGCGGTGATCGACGCGTTGCCGGTCCGGCAGTGGTTCGCGGTCACGAGGATGTTGTCGGTGATCAGCCAGCCCGAGCAGAGGCCGGTCTCTCCGTCGCTGTTCACGCCCATGTCGAGGTGGGCGGTGGCCCGGCCATAGAGCGCGCCACGGAAGTAGGTCGCGTCGGTCTCGAAGGTGGGCAGCTGGTTCCAGTCCTCCGTGCCCAGGATGTTCGCCTGCTCGGTCTGGTCCAGCGATGGCGGGTCCTCTTCGACGACGCAGCCGCCGAGCAAGAGCAGGAGGGTCGCAGGCGCGCAGGGACGGAGGTGGCGCATCGCGCGACGGTAGAGCGCCATCGAATTCGAACGCAACCCGCGCACCGAAGCCTGCCGCTCTCTTCCCTGGAGGTCGCTGCCGGGACGGGCCTGGTGACGACCGCGATCGCCCCGGTCGTGGGCGAGCTGATCGCCACCGACTACGCCGCCGAGATGGTGACGCAGCTCGAGGCACGGGTGCGGGATGCGGGGCTCGCGAACGTCCGATGCGAGCAGGCGGACCTCTATCGGCTGCGGTTCGAGGACGCGAGCTTCGATGCGGTGTTCGCGGCGAACGTGCTCCATCTCGTGCCCGATCTCGACGGCGCCTTGGCCAGCCTCCGGCGCGTGCTGGCGCCGGGTGGCTTGCTCGTGGCTCCGACGTACCTGCACCAGGAGACGTTCGTGGCGGCGGTTCTCTCGCGGTTGTTCGCGCTGACCGGTTTCCCGGGACGCCGGCGGTTCACGTCGACGACGCTGCGCGCGGCCGTCGAGGCGGCGGCTTCACCGTGGTGCAGGCGGAGGCGATTCCGGGGCCGTTCCCGATCGGCTACGTGGCGGCGACGCGCCCGTGAAGCCGTGCAGGTGTCGGGCGCTGAAGCCGTCGGGGAGAGCTCGAGAGCCGCAGATGACCCGGGCCCATCGTCGCTCAGGGGCTCACGGCCGCGCCGTTCGAGTACGCCATGTCGCCGTCGCCGAACGGGTGTCCGGTCTCCGAGTAGCCCCGCACCGTTGGGTTGGTGGTCCGGGTCGGGTCGGCGAGCGCTCGCGACAGGTTGCGGAGGAGCTCGCCACACTCCTGCGCGCACGCCGAGAAGATCAGGACGCCGTCGGGACAGAGCGCCTGCTTGAGCTTGGCGATCAGGTCCTTGACGTCGGCTGGACAGGTCGGCGTCGGATTGCCGCTGGTGTCCAGGTGCCCCGATTCCAGCACGTCGCTGCCACCCAGCAGCATGCCGCTGCCGGTGACGGTGCCGCTCCCGCCGGGATCGCTGATCCGATAGCCGTGGTGCAGGACGTGCAGCTCGGAGAGGCAGCAGCCCTCGGCGATCACGGGATCGAGGACGTCCGAGATCAGCTCCTCGATCGAGTCGACGTAGTCGCTGCCGGCGAGGATCCACGCGATCGGGTACACGTACCACTCGTGCGTGATCCAGACCGTCTCGCTCTTGCGGCACGGGCCGTCGGCGCGCGTGGCCGCCGCTGGGGCGCTGGTGGTCGCCGCCGTGCCGGCAGCGAGGCCGCCGGCCGCGCCGACACCGGCGGCGAGCAGCCCGGCGGCGAGCGGATGACCGACCGGCAGCCGGGTCCCGCTGAACCACGACGACGCCTGCATGCCGTGGTGGAAGAGCGCCGATGCGGTGGCGCCGTTGCGCAGATGCTCGCTGACCAGTCCGTGGCGAACCACGCGGCCGGACAGCCGCGCCATCGTCGCGCGATCGCGCTTCCGATCGGCGGCCCGGATCGCGATCAGGTCCCGGCCCAGCGCCTGGAGCGAGCGCACGTCGAGGACGTGCATCATCCCCGCCGGCTCGAGACCAGTGGCGCGGTTCGCGAGCACGTCGACGCGCACCGTGGCGGGCTCGCCACGGCGTGCCGGTTCCCGCGTCAGGTCGAAGGCCACGTCGCCGTCGACGACGCGCAGGCGCGCACCGGCCTTCGCCGCCACGGCGCCGAGGACGAACGCCGGGCTGGGGTCTCCGAGCCGGTGCGAGTCCGCCGCTGCGACGCGTGTGGTCGACGGGGTCTCGACGGCGATCACCGTCCGCTCGATCGTCCCGCGGGTACCGTCGGCCTTGCGCGGACCCTCCAGCTCCATCCACTTCGCGATCAGGGCGGTCCGCTGAACCTGCTCGCAATGCCGGGCCGGATCGCAGGGCCCGATCCGGTACACCGAGATCTCGTAGAAGATCTCGATGTCGGTGTCGAACCAGCCGTCATCGGCCGGCCAGCTCCCCTCCACGGGAGGCAGCAGGATGGTCCCGGCGGCCGGCGCCGGCGGCATGGTCGCCCCGGCGGGCGCGGCGCTCGCCGCGCCGATCCGGAAGCGGTGTGTACCCGCGGCCAGGCAATGGCAGGGAACGAAGGCGTCGTGGTTCTGGAGGAAGACGTCGTCGCTGAACGAGTCTTCTTCGATCCAGCGTACGTCGATCGCGTAGCAGGCCTCCTCGTCGACCGTCACGTCGAACTCGAGCACCAGCTCGTTCGCGCGGACCGGTTGTCCGGCGCGCGGACGCGTGGTCACGGCCTCGGTCGTCACCAGGATCGAACGGGGCATCACCCCTCCTCAGACCGAGCCTATGCCGGAACGACGACGCGCGTAATCATCCCTGGTGGGTGAAGCGGGACAGCCTCAGGCCCGGATCGAGCGAAGCGAGCTATATGTTGGCGATGCCGGCTGCCGCCACTGACGACCGCGGACGCTCGTACTGGGAGCGACACGCCAAGCGCTACGATCGGTCGACGCGGTTCCTGTCGCGCCCGGTCCCGCGGATGCTGGAGCTCGCCGTCGACGCCGCGCGAGGCAAGGCGCGGGTCCTGGAGGTCGCGGCCGGTACGGGCCTGGTGACGACCGCGATCGCCCCGGTCGTGGGCGAGCTGATCGCCACCGACTACGCCGCCGAGATGGTGAAGCAGCTCGAGGTGCGGGTGCGGGAGGCGGGGCTCGCCAACGTTCGCTGCGAGCAGGCCGACCTCTACCGGCTGCGGTTCGAGGACGCCAGCCTCGACGCCGTCGTCGCCGCGAACGTGCTCCACCTCGTGCCCGACCTCGACGGCGCCCTGGCCAGCCTCCGGCGCGTGCTCGCCCCGGGTGGCCTGCTCGTCGCACCGACGTACCTGCACAAGGAGACGTTCGTCGCGGCGGTCCTGTCGCGGCTGTTCGGGCTGACGGGTTTCCCGGGACAGCGGCGGTTCACGTCGGCGACGCTGCGCGCGGCCATCGAGGCCGCGGGCTTCCACGTGGTGCAGGCGGAGACGGTCCCGGGGCCGTTCCCGATCGGCTACGTGGCGGCGACCCGTGCGTGAGGCGCCGTTCGCGCTCACCGCGCCATGACGCGGTCCCGGGGCGTGCCTCGTCGTGGTATCGACGCGGCGGAGGATCCCATGCCCGTGTTCCGGCTGACCTACTTCGACTCCCCTGGCCGCGCCGAGCCGATCCGGCTGGCGATGTTCCTGGCCAAGCTGCCATTCGAGGATCGTCGACTGAAGTTCCCCGAGTTCGCGGCGCTCAAGGAGCAGGGCGCGTTCCCGCTCGGCGCCGTGCCGATGCTCGAGGTCGACGGTCGGCCCATCGTGCAGACCGCGGCGATCCTGCGCTACGTCGCCCGCCTGGGGGCGCCGGCGCTGTACCCCAGCGACCCGTACGCTGGCCTCCTCGTCGACAGCGTGCTCGAGACCTTCAACGACACGGTGTCGCATCTGATGCGGCCGAGCCTGTTCGAGCGCGATGTCGCGAAGAAGATCGAGATGCGACGGGCGCTGCTGGACGGCGCGCTCGGGGCCGCGCTGCGCTACGTCGAGGGGCTGATCGGCGACGGCCCGTTCCTCACCGGGGCCGAGCTGACCATCGCCGATCTGGTGCTGGGTGAGACCTGCCGTCAGTACAAGAGCGGTTCGCTCGACGGCCTGTCGGCCGAGACGCTCGCCGCCTACCCGAAGCTCGCGCGGCTCGGCGAGGCGTACGCCGCCCACCCGGGGATCACCGCCTACGCCGCCCGCTGACGGCCATGAAGACGATCAGCGCCACTCCATGAGCTCGAGCGCGGGATGATCGGCACCAGGCTCGGCCGTTACCAGATCGTCGAGCGGCTGGGCGCCGGCGGCATGGGCGAGGTGTACGGGGCCGAGGACACGTCGCTGTCGCGCGCGGTCGCGATCAAGGTGCTGCCGGCGGCCCTGGTTCGTGACGGAGCGCGGCGGGCGCGGCTCGCGCGCGAGGCTCGCGCCATCGCCGCGCTCGAGCACCCCAACATCGTCACCCTGTTCGCGGTCGAGGAGTCGGACGAGCAGCTCTACCTGGTCATGGAGCGGGTGCGCGGCTCGACGCTGGCCGACCGGCTGCCGCCCGGCGGCTTCCCGCCCGACGAGGTGCTGCGGCTCGCCATCCCGCTCGCGTCGGCGATCGGCGCCGCCCACGCGCGCGGCCTGGTCCACCGCGATCTCAAGCCCCACAACGTGATGGTCACCGACGGCGGCCAGGTCAAGGTCCTCGACTTCGGGATCGCGCAGTGGAGCGAGGGCGACTCGCAGGAGCCGGGCCTCGCCGTCACCGAGACCGCCGAAGGCGGCGTGGCCGGGACGGTGGCGTACATGTCGCCCGAGCAGGCCCGCGGCGGGCGGGTCGACGCGCGCAGCGACGTCTACTCGCTCGGTGTGATGTTGTTCGAACTGGCGACCGGCCGGCGGCCGTTCGACGGCGGTGCGGTGATCTCGCTGGCGCTGGCGATCCTCAACGATCCGGCGCCGGCGCCGTCGTCGCTGGCGCCGGAGCTGCCGCTGGCCTTCGATCAGCTGGTGCTCCGCTGCCTCGAGAAGGATCCCGACCGCCGTCCAGCGACCGCGAGCGAGCTGGAGCGCGAGCTGCGCCGGCTGACCACCGATCCCGAGCTGCGCGCGCCGGCCACCAGCACCAGCCGAGGCGGGCGCGTCGTCGAGCGTGGCGGTGGCCGCCGCCGCCTGGCGCTGATCGCCGGGCTGGGGCTGGCCGTGACGGCCATCGCAGCGACCCTCGTCGTACGATCCTGGACCGCGGCTCGCCCGGCGGAGGCACCGACGCTCGCCGAGGTCCCGCCCGGCGCGCCCGGCAGCGCCCCGGTCACGGTCACCCAGCTGCCGCCGCCGCGCTCGCCCAACCACGACGCGCTGGTCGCCTATGCCGCCGGCATGCAGACCTGGCGCGACGGGTCGATCGATCGCGCCGCCGACTTCTTCGAGCAGGCGGTCGCCCTCGATCCCGGCATGGGCGCGGCCTACCTGCGCATCGCCCTGCGCAGCCCGCGGCCGCCCGGTGAGCGCGCCGCCTTCTTCAAGGAGGCGGTCGATCGGCGGGCGAACCTGCCGCCGCACGAGGCCCTGCTCCTCGACGTCTTCGCGCCGTGCGTGCAGGGGCGGAACCGCACCGATCGGTGGTGCGTCGAGGCCGCCGCCGACGCCAGCCGGCGCTTCCCCGGCAACGCCGAGCTGGCGTTCTGGTCGGCCAAGGCGCTGCTCGACGCCGGCCGGTTCCGCGAGGCGGTCGCAGGGTTCGATCGCGCCCTCGCGATCGATCCCGCGTTCGGGCTGGCCTGGGTGGTCCGCATCCACACCGAGTCGTACCTGGGAGACTTCGACAGCGCGGAGCGATCGATCCAGCGCTGCGCCGCGGTGTCACCGGCCGATCGCTGCATCGCCGCGCGCGGCAAGCTGGTCAGGCCCCTCGGCAAGTGCGCCGAGCTCGAGACCGTGGCTCGATCGATCCTGGGGCTCGATCCCGGCAACCGCGTCGGCCTGCTCTACCTCACCCACGCCCTCGCCGGGCAAGACCAGCCGAGCGCGGTGGTGACGGCGACGGCCGAGCAGGTCGCCGACGCGTTCCCGGAGCCGGCGAGGGCGGGGCGCCGGCTCCTCGCCACGCAGGCGCTCGCCGAGGCGCGGGGCGACTTCACCGCCGCGCTGGCCGCGCTC
>SXGS01313287.1_pt1 | contig 21003 bp, 18 predicted proteins | sample 3174681 | NCBI WGS metagenome assembly SXGS01 (sample SAMN11356861, study PRJNA531348) | freshwater metagenome | isolation source: freshwater sample F1-80 | place: China: Fuxian Lake, Yuxi | collected 2017-12-25 | reverse complement strand
GACGATCCTGAATTCGCTTTCAATTTGCTGGTGGATGTGACGGCAGTCGATTTTCTTGGTAAAGAACCGCGCTTCGAAGTCGTGTACCATCTGAAGTCGCTCACGCTCTCGCATCGTTTGCGTGTGAAGATTCGTGTTACGGAAGACGACGCCGTCGTTCCGAGTGTCTCTGCTCTGTGGAAGGGGGGAGATTGGCTGGAGCGAGAAGTGTGGGATATGTACGGCATTCGCTTTTCTCACCATCCCGATCTGCGTCGTATCCTCATGTATGAAGAGTTCCGCGGTCACCCGCTGAGGAAAGATTATCCGGTGGATCGCCGGCAAGTGCTGGTCGAAGAGCGGGACCCGGTCAACGATCCTTGGCCTAGAAGGTAGCTCCTATGGCGGAAGCACTCGCGAGACAGTTGGAAGATACACTCGACCCTACCTCGGAGGTGATGTCCCTACAAATGGGGCCATCGCACCCTGCCACCCATGGCACGGTGAAGTTTAATCTCAAGCTTGATGGCGAAAAGATTCTCGACATGGATGTGGAGATTGGGTATCTCCATCGCGGATTTGAGAAAATGTGCGAGCAGCGCACGTGGAATCACGTGGTGCCGTACACCGACCGACTGAATTATATCTCTCCGCTCATTAACAATGCTGGGTTCGCCTTAGCTGCCGAACGATTGCTTGATATCCAAGCCCCTGAGCGCTGCCAATACATCCGTATGATCATGAGCGAAATTTCGCGCATGGCTGACCATTTTACTTGTCTTGGCATGGCGGCAGCGGAAGCTGGCGCGATTTCTGTCGCCTTTTATGGATTGGAAGCCCGAGAAACCCTCTTCGATATTATTACTGCCGTCACCGGTGCCCGGCTGACCGTCAGCTACGCCCGCGTTGGTGGTGTGACGCAGGATCTTCCTGAGGGATTCGCCGAGCGTGTCCGGGGTGCATTCAAAGATATTCGCGCCGTTATGTCCGACTGCGACAACCTGTTATCGAAGAACCGTATCTTCATCGAGCGGATGTCGGGTGTTGGCGTGCTGTCCAAAGAAGATGCCATCTCCTACGGCGTCACTGGTCCGCTGCTGCGTGCCAGCGGCGTAGCCTATGACGTGCGCAAATCTGACCCCTATCTGTTTTATGATCGGGTCGATTTCGACGTGCCCACCGGTACCGAGGGCGACAACTACGACCGTTTTTCGGTACGATTTGAAGAGATTCGCCAGAGCATGCGCATTATCGATCAGGCGCTTGATCAGATTCCCGAAGGGCCGGTACGTGTGGACGACCCACGTATCTCTTTGCCGCAGAAGAAAGATGTCTACGGCAACATCGAAGGCTTAATGAACCATTTCAAGTTGGTCATCGAAGGGGTGAAGATCCCGCCAGGTGAAGTCTATCAAGCGGTAGAAGGCGGCAATGGGGAGTTAGGGTTCTATCTGGTGAGCGACGGGAGCGGCCGTCCGTATCGGGTGCGAGTACGTCCGCCGTGCTTCTTTGGCATGGCAGCGCTCGGGCAGATGCTGAAGGGCTATATGATCTCTGACATCATCACGACCTTCGGCATGGTCAACATGATTGGTGGAGAGTGCGACCGATAAAGTAACGAGCAATGAAGTTTATAGAGTCCGTAGAGTTTCTAGGGTTTATCGAACCCGATGAACTCAACGAACTCAACGAACTCAACGAACTTTTATGTCTGTACAATTTTCACAAGAGACGTACAAGCAATTTGAGGAAGTGCTCACGCACTATCCAACGAAACGGGCAGCGATCATGCCCACATTTTGGTTGGCGCAAAAGGAGTTCGGCTATCTTAGCCCGGACGCGATGGAGTACATCGGCCAACTGCTGGGGCTTTCTCCAGCGTATGTTGGTGCCGTGGCCTCCTTCTACACCATGTACAATAAGGAGCCGGTCGGGAAATATCACCTTCAGGTGTGTGCGAACCTCTCCTGTACGTTGCTTGGTGCTGAACACATTATCGAGTGTATTGAGCACAAACTTGGCATCGGGCTAGGGCAGACGACTGCGGATGGAAAATTTACCTTGAGCGAAGTGGAATGCCTCGGGTCGTGCGGCACCGCCCCAGTCGCTCAGATCAACGATGATTATCACGAGAATTTGACTCCTGAAGGCGTGCTGCAATTGCTGGAGACGCTTTCAGTCCAAGAATAGCGACAGAACGAGCCACCGTGCGGCTTAGATGATGCGTGTATGATCGATATTGCTATCTCCGCCATTCTCACAGTTTTCATCCTCGCCAACATTATGAATTTGGGGGGACTGCTGCTTTGGGTCGAGCGCAAAGGCAGCGCCATCCTGCAAGATCGTATCGGTGCGAACCGTGCGGCATTGCTGGGTAAATTGCCCATCAACATCGGCATCATCAACACTTTGGTTGCTGATCCCATCAAGCTTTTCACTAAGGAAGATTTCGTTCCGCCCAACGCTGATAAATTCTTGCATTGGATGGCTCCCATTCTGGCGATGGTGCCAGCGCTCATTGCCTTCATAGCGATTCCCTTCGGCGACATCCTCGTTATTGGTGAGCGTGAGATCAATCTCCAGGCCGCCAATCTCAACGTCGGCATCCTCTATATTTTGGGGATGGTCTCCCTGGGCGTGTATGGCGTCGTTCTCGCTGGGTGGGCGTCGAACAGTCGTTGGGCGTTGCTTGGTGGCATCCGAGCTTCGGCGCAGATGATCTCGTATGAAATCGCCTTGGGATTAGCGCTGATCGGTGTCGTTATGACGTTCGGCACGCTTGATCTCCAAGAAATCGCCCGCGCCCAAGGGCATATGATCGGCGGCGTCCTCCCAGGGTGGGGGATTTTTTATCAGCCTGTCGCCTTCTTCATCTTCCTGACTGCTGGCATCGCGGAAAGCAAACGTATTCCATTCGACCTGCCCGAGGCCGAAGCCGAACTGATTTCTGGCTACTTCACCGAATACTCAGGCGCAAAACAGGCGACATTCATGCTGGTGGATTTCCTTGAATCCATCATCGTCGCTGGCTTGATCACGACGTTGTTCTTCGGTGGGTGGCAGGTGCCGTTTTTGATGCGCGATGGTCTCCATCTCCCTGGCGATATCTTTTATCCGTTGCCGTCGTTGCTCGTTACCTTAGTCCAACATGGGGCATTTGTGACGAAGCTGGCCTTCTTCTGCTGGTTGCAGATTATGATTCGCTGGACGCTGCCGCGCTTTCGTTACGACCAGCTGATTAATCTCGGGTGGAAGATTTTGCTGCCGATCGCGTTGGCTAACGTGCTCGTTACTGGGTTAATGATTCTCATTTTTCAAGCGTAATTACCTATGGATCTCCTCACGTTTTTCATGCTTGCCGTGCCGCTCGTGCTCTTCGCTGCGGTGGTGATTCTCCATCCCAGTCCGGTGTACAGTGCCATGTCCCTGGTTGTGGTCATGAGTTTCTTGGCACTGTATTTCTTTTTCCTCGATGCCCACATGTTGGGATGGTTCCAGATTATCGTCTATGCCGGCTCGATCATGGTGTTGTTCTTATTCGTCATCATGCTGCTGAATCTGCAAAACGACCCACAAGAGCACCAACAGCCGAGTTTGCGCACGGCATCGCGAATTGGTGGAGCCGTGCTGATTGCTGAATTGGTCTTTCTCTTCTCTCGCTCTTCCTCTTCTGAAAAGGCTGCGGCAGAACTTCCTGAAGGATTTGGTACGGTAGTGGCGCTGAGTGAGAAGTTATTTACGGATTTTCTCATCCCCTTTGAAATCACGTCGATTTTACTATTGATTGCGGCGGTTGGTGCGGTCGTATTGGCGAAACGATGAAGACAGTTTGTTGAGCTTATTGGGTCTATAGAGTCGGAAGCAAACAGACTACCCGAACGCAAGAAACTCAAAAAACCCAACGAACTCAAGAAACGCAATTAGACGCAAATTTATGGCTCCTATTAGTTATCATCTCATTCTCAGCGGTATTCTGTTCACCATCGGCGTGATGGGGGTCTTACTCCGCCGGAATACCATCATCATTTTCATGGCTATCGAGTTGATGTTGAATGCGGTCAACTTGTCCTTCGTGGCATTGGCCCGCCATCTTGGCTCGATGGATGGACAACTCATCGTCCTCTTCGTCATGGCCGTGGCTGCGGCTGAAGCTGCCGTCGGGCTTGCCATCATTTTGATGGTGTTCCGCAATAAAGAGACGATCAATGCCGACGAACTCAAACTGATGCGCTGGTAACCATGGAACACGCTCACGCCACGGCACAAGCCCTCTCCCTCTCCCTCTCCGTTTCGTATCTCCGCTATATTCCGCTTTTTCCTCTCCTTGGTGTCCTGTTCAATATTTTTCTGGGACATCGTCTAGGGCGGAAAGCCGTCAATATCGTTTCTCCCGGCATGGTCTTTCTTTCTTTCTTGGTGTCGCTCCATGCCTTTTGGAATCTCCCTGAGGGAGGGAGGCTGGTCGATACGATGTGGCTCTGGATCTCTTCGGGGACGCTGCATGTCGATTTCGCTCTCCAAGTCGATCAACTGTCGGCCATGATGATCTTGGTCGTCACCGGAGTCGGGTTTCTCATCCATGTCTATTCAACCGGATATATGGCGCATGACCATGATGTGGCGCGGTATTTCGCCTATCTGAATTTATTTACCGCCTCCATGCTGCTGCTGGTGCTCGGAGAGAATCTTCTCCTGCTCTTTGTCGGTTGGGAAGGGGTTGGACTCTGCTCCTATCTGCTCATCGGCTTTTGGTACACCGACGACGAAAAGGCCAGCGCCGGTAAGAAAGCTTTTATCGTCAACCGCGTGGGCGATGCTGGTTTCCTCCTAGGCCTGTTTTTGTTGTTTTGGACCCTGGGTGAGTCGAACGTGTGGACGCTCTCTTTCTCGACGATCCAGCAACATATCGCTGCCGTACCTGCCGAGGTGGCTACGGTGATCTGTCTGCTGCTCTTCGTCGGTGCCGCAGGGAAATCTGCACAGATTCCTCTCTACGTTTGGTTGCCGGATGCTATGGCTGGACCAACGCCGGTCAGCGCATTGATTCACGCCGCCACGATGGTGACTGCCGGCATCTATATGATCGCCCGCCTGAATTTTCTGTATGCGCTGTCGCCCACGGCGCTCTCCGTTGTCGCTACGGTGGGGGCAGCAACTGCGTTCTTCGCAGCAACCATTGGCCTCGTGCAGACTGACATCAAAAAAGTGCTTGCCTACTCCACGGTCAGTCAACTCGGCTACATGTTCCTTGCCCTTGGCGTCGGAGCCTACACGGCTGGTGTGTTCCATCTCATGACCCACGCCTTCTTCAAAGCCCTACTCTTTCTCGGTGCTGGCAGTGTGATACATGGCATGAGCGACGAGCAAGACATCACCAAGATGGGCGGGTTGAAAAGCAAAATGCCGGTGACCTTTTGGACGTTCTTCATCGCCTGCTTGGCCATTGCTGGCGTGCCGGGACTCTCGGGATTTTTCAGTAAGGATCTGATTCTCGAAGAAGCCTACGCCAGTCCTCTCGGTTCGCCGATGTTATGGCTAGTGGGCACGATCGGCGCAGGCATGACCGCGTTCTACATGTTCCGCCTGTTATTCGTGACGTTCTTTGGCGAAAATCGCGCGAGCCATGAGGTGCAGCATCACATCCACGAATCTCCTGCGTCGATGACCGTTCCTCTCGCCATTTTGGCAGTACTCTCGATTGTCGGCGGTTATTTCCCACTCCTACATTTCTTGAGTCCGCTCTTTGGTGAGCATCATGAACCTCATGTTGCGCCGCTCATCAAATATCTGCCGACGGTCGTCGGGCTTGGCGGCATCGCGCTCGCCTATGTGATGTACGTGCTCAACCCGGCAATTGCCGACAATATGGCGCGCGGGCTTTCTGCTTTCCACAAGCTGCTTTTCAATAAGTATTATATCGACGAAATTTATGACGCCGTGATTGTGCGCCCCATCGTCGGCATGTCCAATTGGCTATGGAAGGTGTGGGATGCCATCGTAATTGACGGGACGGTGAACGGTGCTGCCCACACGATGGAGGCGAATGGATCGCTGCTGCGCCTCTGGCAAAATGGCAACGTCCAGAACTATGCTCTGTCGTTCTTGATCGGAGCGATGGCTATTCTCGGGTACTACCTATGGTAAGCGCCGTTATTTTTCTTCCCCTTCTCGCCGCAGTGCTCTTACTCTTCATGGCTAAGGAAGAGGAGGAACTGGCGCGTCGTTTCGCCTTGGGCGTTGCGTTAGTCACGTTCGTAATCTCCCTAGGTTTGTTGGTGAATTTTGATAGCAGCAAGGCTGATTTTCAGTTCGTTGAACGGGTCCCTTGGATTGCTGACTTTGGTATCCATTACTACGTCGGTGTGGATGGGATTAGCCTCTTCCTGGTGTTGCTTACCACGTTCTTGGTGCCGATTGTGCTGCTGGCCTCGTGGGATGTGCATTCCCGTGTCAAAGAGTATCTGTTCTTCTTCCTAATGTTAGAGACCGGCATGCTGGGTGCTCTGGTTGCTCTGGATCTGTTCCTTTTCTACGTCTTTTGGGAAGTCATGCTGATTCCGATGTACTTCTTGATTGGTGTGTGGGGAGGTGCACGGCGTATTTATGCTGCAATCAAGTTCCTGCTCTATACGATGGTGGGCAGTTTGTTGATGCTGGTAGCGATCCTGTACCTCGCCTATCTTCATAACGCCCAATATGGTGCCGTCACCTTCGATCTTCTCCAACTCTATAATCTGAAAATTCCTGAACAGACGCAGCTGTGGCTTTTTGCCGCGTTTGCACTGTCTTTTGCCATCAAAGTGCCGTTGTTTCCGTTCCATACTTGGCTGCCGGATGCTCACGTGGAAGCTCCGACTGGTGGTTCGGTGATTCTGGCTGGTGTGTTGTTGAAAATGGGGACCTACGGGTTCCTGCGTTTCGCCTTGCCGCTTTTTCCTGATGCTGCGCATGCCGCAGTGCCAACGATCATGGCACTCTCGGTCATTGGCATTATCTATGGCGCATTGGTGGCGATGGTCCAGCCTGACCTGAAGAAGCTTGTGGCGTATTCGTCGGTCAGTCACCTCGGATTTGTCATGCTCGGGATGTTCGCCTTCAACATGCAAGGCATTGCCGGGTCGGTGTATCAAATGCTGAATCATGGCATCTCTACCGGCGCATTGTTCCTGCTCGTCGGCGTGGTGTATGAGCGTCGCCATACGCGGCTCATCAGCGACTATGGCGGTTTGTGGAAACAGATGCCGGTGTATGCGTCCGTTTTTTTGGTGACCATGCTGTCGTCAATTGGTCTTCCTGGGCTCAACGGCTTCGTCGGCGAGTTCCTCATCATGCTCGGCGCGTTCAAGGCAAATGTATGGGCTGGCGCGTTTGCGGTTTCCGGCGTCGTGCTTGGCGCGGTATACATGTTGTGGATGTATCAACGAGTCATTTTCGGGGAATTGAAACATGAGGAGAATAAAAAACTGACCGACCTTTCTCCACGTGAGATCGCCATTTTTACCCCGCTCTTAGCGCTGATGTTGTTGATGGGTCTCTACCCGCAACCGTTCTTGACGCGCATGGAGAAATCGATCGAGGCGACCTTGGCGCGAGTCGAACGAAAAACCGCTGTGGTGCAAGTGGAGCCAGTGGAACCCCCGCCGGTCCAAGTCGTTGCCGAACGTTAATTACTGAAGAACTGGAAACGTTTGTATGATCAAGCTGCCCCCAGTCAACTGGCTGTCGTTACTGCCTGCGATCATCCCCGCCTTCACCGGAATCCTGGTGCTCTGTTGGGATCTTGGGATGAAAAACGAAGAGCGTCATCGCTTGGCATGGCTAGGCATTCTTGGTCTCGCCATCACTGCCGTGGTTTCCTTCTGCCTTCTGGGTAGAAACGAACCGGCATTTAATGGTTCCTATACGTTGGATTCCTATGCCATGTTTTTCAATTTGATTTTTTGCTTGGCGGGAATCCTCACGTTTTTGATGTCCATTCAGTATCTGCACACGTCGGATATTCATGCTGGGGAGTACTACGCCCTCATCCTCTTTGCTATTGTGGGCATGGTGGTCATGGCTGCCGCGACTGATTTAGTGAACATCTTTCTTGGTCTCGAAACCATGTCGATTGCCGTCTACGTGCTTGCTGGCATTTGGCGACAGCGGTTGCAATCCAATGAAGCCGCGTTGAAGTATTTTCTGCTCGGTGCGTTTGCCAGTGGATTCTTGCTCTACGGTATCGCGCTTTTGTATGGCGCGACCGGCAGTATCCAACTGGGAAAGATTGCCATGCACGTAAACGAACATGGCGCTTCCACCATCTTGCTCATCGGAGTGGCGATGTTGATCGTCGGTTTCGGGTTCAAAGTGGCGGCGGCTCCCTTTCACGTATGGACCCCAGATGTGTATGAAGGCGCACCAACGACGATCACGGCGTTCATGGCCGTGGGTGTGAAGGCGGCGGCTTTTGCGGCTTTTGCCCGGGTTTTTCTCCATACACTAGGTGGGATTCACGGACAATGGGAAGGGATCTTATGGGTCCTCGCCGTGCTGACGATGACGGTTGGCAACATCACCGCGCTCGTCCAAAACAATGTCAAACGTATGTTAGCCTACTCCAGCATTGCTCACGCGGGATATTTGCTGGTAGCGATGGTTGCAGGCAAAGAACTCGGCGGTGCTGCGTTGATGTACTACCTTGTGGCCTACGGACTCATGAACCTGGGGGCGTTTGGCGTCATTATCGCGGTTGGGCGCAGGGGTGAGCCGAATGAAGAGTTCGCCGATTTTGCCGGACTCGGCTTCCGTTATCCTTTATTAGCGCTGGCCATGACCGTGTTTATGTTGTCGTTGACCGGTATCCCGCCTCTCGTCGGGTTCGTGGGCAAGTTCTACATTTTCAGTGCAGCAGTCAAAGCCGGGTATCTATGGCTCGCCGTCATCGGCGTGCTGAACAGCGTCATCTCGGCGTACTATTACATTCGCGTCATCGTGAGCATGTACATGCACGAGGGCGACAAGGTCCCGGAAAAGCTCTCTGCGCGACCTGCCTTAGCCGTCGCCATCCTGATTGCTGCCGTGGGTACGATTTGGCTCGGCGTTTTTCCCTCCGCCTCAATGGCGCTCTCCCGTCTCTCGTTTCTTGCACTTGGGTGAGTTCGTTTTGTCTCTGCTAATACCGCGCTAGTGCATCACGCCAGTGCTCTTCTAGTGCCTTCCCTTCGGTTGCCGACAGTAACTGTAAACGCGGATGTCCGTCGAGAAGGACTCCGCCCGTGGGATTTACATAGCGTCTGATCTTCTCGGAAAAAAAGACTAAAGATCCCACCGGTAAAATTTGTCGCGACGAGAAATAGTAGGGCGATTCTGTACGATACGCTTTCACTGAGAACGTCTCCTTCCTGCCGTTAGGCAGTGTTGCGCGGCAGTCGTTTGAACATTGGACGCTTGTCGCAGTCGCGAGCTTCACTGTCTTTTGTCACGTTCGCAAGATTGCCAGTCGTTGCCGTGCAAAGAACACCGGGATTATACGCGCTCTGACCAGCCTGCAAAGGCCATGCTGTCTGCGCCTGCGTTTATCGCGCTGGATTCTTGACCATGCGCTATACTCTGGCGGATAGAGCACATCTTCCTGCTGAGAGTTTTCAGTCGCAATCCCACACGCCGTTGAGACGTTTCGCCACGGCACCATCCCCGCCACCCAGGCAAGGCGTAGTAGTCATGCAGTCCGAACAGAATGCGACCACGCCGTTGGGCTGGTCCGCTGAAAGGTCAGCAAAAGCGAAGCGCGGCAGCAAAAGCGGCTGCACGGCACCAGCCAAGGTGTTGTGGGCCGCGAGAACGTTGCCTGCTGTGTAGTTATCCGTCAGTCGTCCCCCCGTGACTGCGATGTGGTTATTAAACGCGACGATTTGGCGACTGCTGGAGTTGCACACGAGGTACGAGGGATCGGCGAATTGGATCATATAGGTGTCATAGACGGCGACGTTTGCGGATGAAGAGTTGACGCGGACAGCGCACGAAGACAACGTGCCGTCCCAACCGCTGGAAAAATAGCAGCCATCGCAAATGACTTGCTCGGCGTTGGCTCCCGAGGGAATTTCGATCCCTGCCCCGGTACCATCGCTCTCAAAATGTCCGCCGACAAATTTGAGCATGCGGGCCTGCTCGATCACCACCGTATTCACGTTTGGCCCGGTACCGAGCGAACACTGAAGACAAAGAAAGTTGATCACGTCCGCCGAGCCTGGAACCCCAATCCGTAGGGCCGGGTCGAGGCTTGAGGTGCCAACATTGCCGATCACCGAGATCTGCAGCGCCGAGAAATCGTGGACTCGCGCCGCCCAGATGCCGCCACCACTTCCTGCCACTTGACCCGAACGCACCATCACGTTGGTGAGGTTGACATGCTCGCAACGAGTCGTCTGACAGAGTTCGATAGCCCAGGCCGAGAAGCCGTTGGTCGGGCGGACCATCACGTTTTCCAGCGTAACGTAATTCACAAAGTTGGCGCGCAAGAAGTGGGTAGCCGAGCCAGTATTATCAATCTGGAGGTCACGGAATACGGCATTGCGTGCATCGGTCTGGATATCAAACATCACCCCAGCGCCACCTGTCCAACGCAGCACTGTACCTTGAGCGGCTTGTCCGGCTTCGCTAGCCGCGCGCCCAAGAAACTCGTAGGGAATGTTGGATGCTGAGAGGGCAACGGTCGTGCGCATCGGACAATCTTGCCCAGGCAGAATAATTGACCCGCCACGAGGTAGTTTCTGCATGGCCGCGCGAATCGCTATTGCATTGTCAGCAGTCGGGGAGCAAGAGCGGATACGCACCTCCCCGGAGGGAGAGGCAGTATGACCGACTTGTGGGGTGACGGTGAAGAGAGCGATGAGAGTGACGATGAAAAAAGAAGCAATGGTACGCATGGTCCAACTATACGAGAGCTGGACCATGTCGCCTACTAGGGGGTGTGACTGAGTTAGCCGCCGAAACCACCGTCTTCGGGTTCGTGGCCGTAGACATCGCGCACGTAGTATTCTGATTGATGGGTTGCTGCCCGTGCGCCCCAGCCGTACTCCATCATCCAGCCCGAAGGGTTTCGGAAATAGAACGAATACATGTGGTCGTTGGAATGTTTTCCGGGTTTGATCGTCACCGGAATCTTGTGGCTGCGCACCAGTTCTTCGGTGAGGCCGACATCGTCCATAGTGTCCACTTCAAGCATCACGTGGTTGATGCGGCGTTTCGAGGGACCCACTCCGAAGGCGACGGTGTGATCGCGGTCGTTGCAGTGCATAAACGTGGGGGTGACGACATGTTGACCAAGATGAATCTTGTATTCGACTCCTCCGCGCATACCCAAGGCGCGATAAAAGCGATAGGCGGCTTGGGCGTCGTCCTGACGGACAATACAATGCCCCAGACCGCCAGTGCCGGTTCTGAAACGTCCGTGCATCCGTCGCCCGGGGTGAAACGGTCGGTCGAACTGGACTTCAGGTCCGTGGAAAATCTCGATGGGATTCCCGCCTGGGTCATTAAGTTTCAACACGCCAAGGACATGGCGCTCAATGGCTTCCTCCTCTGATCCCACGCGATACTTGATGCCTGCTTCGGTCAGTTGGTGTTGCATCTCTGCAAACTCTTCCCCGCCAGCGACGCGGAAGCCAAGGTACTCCACGTCGTCACTGCCGTTAGCATGCAGCACGAAGCGGTGATGCCAGTAATCCATGCGCAAGTAGCAACGATCCGTTTCGCCTTCCTCAGATAGTTCCAGGCCGACGATGGACGTGGCAAAGTTTTTCCAGGCATCGAGATCTTTGACACCGATGCCCATGTAGCCTAACTCGGTGACTTGAATCATGGTTCCCTCCTCGGGTTGGTTAGTGCAATGACTGAATCTGTTCGTCTATAGCGTTTGGGCGCTTGCGTTTTTATCGCCCTCCTTCGGCCTCCTCGGCCAGGAATTTATCAAGCAGCCACAGCATCTTTTCGGGACCGGCATCAAGCAAGATGCCCACCTGTTTCACGTGAGGTCGTTCCTTCACATTGCGATATTGAGCTTCGAGTACCGCCTTATCTTCCAGAAACGCGGCGTTGATGGCTTCCAGCAACATGTCGCTCATCCCGGGCACGTCGGTGGCTACACTCGTCCCCCAGGAATAGTAATAGTCTACCCAATCTTCGTCGCGTGGCGTCACCGCCTGACTCGTATAGGTGTCGAGCATCAGTTGCCCGTTTGACGGCCCATCGGTGACGGTGCCGGACGTGTAGACTTGGAAGTGTAGGACAAAATTGCACGGCAAAGTCACGTCAACATCAAAACTCATATCGAACACGGCCCCGGGCGGAAAGAGATGCTGAGCAAAAGCTGGGGGAGGCTCGCTGTGCATCCAGAACTTGCTGTTAATCCCGCGCGGCAACTTGGTGTATTGGGTCTTTCGGCGGGTCCAAGCGTCGGTGCCGCCGAGGGTCTTGCGATGAATCCAGGTGAGATGGCTGAGGTCCATCAAATTGGCAATTTCCAGTCGATAGTTAGCGTTGACTGACACTTGAGAAGTCTTGATGTTCCAGTTCTTGTCACCAGGGCCGACGGCAAAGCAAATCAAGCTGGGATCGGCCTTGGCCGGGTCGCCCATCCACACCCAGATCCAGTTGTCTTTCTCCACTACCGGAAACGTGCGCACGCACGCCTGCGGTGGAATCTTGTCCTGCCCGGGAATCTCGGTGCACCTGCCATCTGGGCCAAATTTCATACCGTGGTACATGCAGCGCAGGGAATCGCCTTCCTTCTGCCCCAAATGCAATGCGGCTTGCCGGTGCGGGCAACGGTCTTCCATTGCCACCACGCTACCGTCGGGTTTGCGGTACAACACGAAGGGTTCATTGGCAATGCGCCGCGCCAGCAGTGCGTGCTTGCCCTGACTCAGTTCATAGTCCCAGCCAGCACAGTACCAACAATTCTTGACAAACATGCGTTCTCCTCTGTGATGTCTTCAGGAAAAACTTTTACGCCTTTGTGACTGGGTGGGTGCGTTGCCATTCTGCGGCGACATGTTCCATGGTCGAGAAGGTGACACCGACATGACTTTTCATATAGTCGATCAAGCGTTCGAGCATGAGCAAGCGATGTCCACGGCCAATGACTTGCGGGTGCATGGTGAGGATAAAAACGCCCGTCCCAAGATGCTGATAGAGAAAATCAAAGTCTGCCGCCCAGATACTGTAGACTTCGTCTGGCGTACGCAACCCTACGTGATGCGCTGGCCAATGCAGACCAAAATACGGCCAGTCGTCCAAACTCCAGTCTACCGGCAGTTCCACTAGATCCACTTCCTTGCCGAATACGTACGGGCCATCTTGAGGCGCTTCGTCGCCAATGCGGCAGTAGTACGGGGTGAAGTCCGTCGCCATCAGGCTGGAATCGTACTGGAAGCCGAATTCGAGTAGGAGGCCGACCGAGTGTGGACTCAGGTCCCACGCCGGAGAGCGATAACCAACTGGGGATTTGCCTGTGATGCGGCGAATGCACTCGCTGCCGCGCTCGAGAATGCGGCGCTCTTCGTCCGGCGGCACCGATGCCGGGTTCTCGTGGAGATAGCCATGATGGCCGATCTCGTGCCCGGAGTCAGCGATTTTTTGGACAATCTTGGGGTAAGTGTCGATGGTATGTCCCGGGATGAACCATGACGCCAACACTTGATGGCGTCTCAGCAGGTCGAGCAAACGTTCTGCTCCCACCGCACCAAACTCGCCGCGCGAGATCGTGCTCGGCGACTTTGAGCGCATGGGGCCCAGCCAAATAGACAGGGCGTCGAAATCGAAGGAGAGGCAGACGGTAACATTTTTGGACATAATGGGCCTCACTAAATCATGCGCCGGCACGAAGGACCTCCGCCGAGGATAAAATCGCTTTCCGCCGAAGGTAATTCCGACTCGCTTCAATGCCGCGACGACTCACAAGATCTACATCGCGGCCAAAAAGCCCTTGCAATTCTTCCTCCATACGAACGAGGTCAAACAAGGTCCGATGAGCGTCTTGAGAGAACGTGACCAAGACATCCACATCGCTGTCCGGACGAAAGTCTTCGCGCAAAACGGAGCCAAAGAGCGCGAACTCAGTAATTTTCCACCGTTGGCAGAACTCGGCAATCTTCTCGTGGTCGATGGAAATGCGGATGCCCATACGCCGGCTCCATTACAGCTTCACGAACAAGTCCTTTACCCCTTCGCTGGTCAAACGCGACACGGTGGTGATTTTGTTGCTGAACGCTTGCAAGGGGCCGAGCGAGTTTGAGCCTACGTCAATGAGAATGGAAAAGAGCGAGAAACCCATCTCTTCTTTGTCAGCGCGGAACTGTTCCGCCCACTCGGGACGCACTTGGCACTCGCCGTCGGTGATAAAGACGATGTCGCCGCGTTTGAAACGCGACTGCTTGAGGCACGCCAGCGCAGCGTTGAGCGGCGTCTCGAAGTCCGTTCCACCGCCAGGAAAATATTCGGCAAGTTCCATGACGGTACTCATCTCCACGTCGTAACGCTCGCGCGGATTCAGGTCGAGCACGCGCAACGGCGTGTCCGCAGACGAGAAGCAGATGGAGCGGAAGAGCCGACGTTGCCGCCGTGCGATTTCCAGTAAGGTCAGCGCCAGCGCTTTGGCCCAAATCTCTTTGTCGCCCATCATCGACGAGCTGCCGTCGAGACATACTACGACCGGTCCTTTGCCTTTTTCTTCATGGCTACGCAGCGAGTAGAGCAGCAATTCGTTTTCGATAAAGCGGCGGGTAAAATCCTTCCGTAGCACCGGATGATGAAATGCCATGAGTTCATGCGGCAGCAGACGGCTGACTTCTGCACCGAGACCGACAGCAAATAGCTCTTCGTCGGCCCGCTCGAAGATTTTGCGCCGCAGAGCTAGTGCATGCTCTTTCATACGACCGACCATCTGCGCCAGCTTCTTGAGCTTGTCATTCCCGGCTAGATGCTTGCCCAGTTCAATTTGCCGCCCAGGTGAGGATTTGTGGCCGCCACCAATTGTCAGACTCCATGCCTCGGCTTCTTGCGCAGCGTCGTCGAGATGCTTTGTGACGGTGATCGCTTCTTTGAGAAAGCGATTGTCCATTTCCGCTTGGGCTTGTGACAGGTCGCTGTTGAGCTGCTTGGCCTGCTGACGCAGCCGGGCCTCTTCGGCACGGGCTTCACTCGCGAGTTTGTTCGCGGCTTGCTCCAGCAGCTCCTTGGTTTCTTTGGAGAGTTCGCCTTGCTTGGCGAGTTCCTTCGTCAACTCCTTGGCGTTGTGAGCTTCTGCAATTTTCTCCTGCACGATCTCTTCTTGTTTCTGCATGTTCCACAAATCGAGCAGATCGCGACGGGTGAAAGGCTTTTCGCTTTTGAGGAGCCGCACCGCGCCTTCGCCAAGCAGCACGGTTGCCAACCCAGCCTTACCTTCATCAAGCAAGGTCGCTTCGCGCAGCAGTTGCGCGAGTTCGCCTTTATGCAGAGCCAGGAGCAGCGTGTGATTGAGCGCTGCGCTGGGTAGCACGTCCTGCTCCTTCAGGAAGATGACGTTGTATTTGAAGAGCGAGCAAAACAAGTCTTGCAGCAGCGCATCGAAATGTGGTGTTAAGGTGCCACCGGTCTCTTCCAGGGCGCGTAAGGCAGGAGAGTCTTCACGCAGCTTTTGGTAGACGGCGCGGTCATAGGAATCGCTTTCGACCCATTGGGCATTGCGTGGAATCGGCGGTGGAGGCGACAGGACAAACCGCGATTTTTTGGGGAGCGATATCCGTCTGGCCATAGCTCTGGGTCCGTTGTTATGGAGCGAGCGGTTCCAGGGGCGGTTGCGTCGCGTTGAGGTCGAGATGATCGGAAAGCCCATGCGCATTCGGGACAAACTGCTCGAACGCCTCTTGGCTGTCCCACCCCAAGGATTTCAGCAACGGGTCGTGCACTTTTTCCTTGTGGATGTCAGCACTATACAGATTCGTGCGTCTGACGGCCCGGAGATATGCCCGTCCATTGGGAATGAAGCGCATGGCTGGCATCTCGAATCTAGAAAAGACCTGGGTGAGCGTCTCATAGGTCAGTGAAGGCAAATAATGAAGGGCGCTACGCACGATCTGCAGAAAAAGGCTGTGATGCGCGAGTTCGTCGCGACTGACGACTCGGCAGGCTTCCGACGCGCCAATTTCGTAGCCCCGTTGCCGTTCCTCGGGAGTAGGAGCAAGTGGCAAGCCGTACTCGTGGCGCACGCGCGCCCGCACTTCCTGATAATGGAAGAACGTCGTCCGTTCTTGGGCCATGGCGTACACGGTAGTGCCGAGTGGGCTGTTGATGCCGTGATGTTGTGCGGGCCGCCAACGCGAGGCGCGCACTTTGTCTAAATAAGTCTCGATTTGTGCCTCGGTGCGAGCCTGGGAATGTTGCAGCACCAGCTCCCAGGCGACGCCATGTTTGGCTTCCTCTGCGCCCCATTGCAGGTGCATGTTGCGCCTTGACCGATTCTCGCGAAACATCTCAAGCCCGTCTTGCACGTAGTCGCCCACATATTCTTCCACGCCCATGAACCCTTCAATGAGGGTACGGGTATCCTCGCTCAGTTGGTGGCCGCGTTCGCGCATCTCCTCCAACGGTAGGTCGTGCCACGGCGACCAATTGCGCTGTTTCAGCGACCGACCAAAATAGGCAACACAATGGTCTTGCACGGCTTGGTTGAGGGCATGTTGGCGGGCCTCCGGTGTCCACGGATCAGTGATGATGACAGGGGAGGAAGCAAGAGAAGGCGTTGAGCTGGGGGCGGTAAGTGACATGAGGTTCTTTCTCGAAGCGGGGGCTTCAGCGTGGGGAAGAGTACGGTGCCCTAAGGTTTCGCAAGCAAATGTTGCAAGTGTTGTTGGACGGTTTGGATTTCTGTGCGGATGAGGGCGACTTTTTCCAGCGAGCGCCCGTTGTCTCCTACCTTGTGACTAATCTCCTCAATCTTGCCGAGAATAGCACGGACCTTGGTATGCGCCTCGATAATGGCGCGGGCATGCTGCTCCTTAGTGTCCCATTGACGTTCGGCATAATCGCGCAGCTCGCGTGTCTGAAACAGGAGTTCCTGCACCTCATCTTCGTAGCCATGCAACAGGCCCTGAATGACGTTGTGAACCTCGGCGTGCTCTCCCGGGTCTTTCCACAGGACGTGCTCCAAGAAGAAAAGATCGGACTCCGCGACTGTCACCCGCCCGTTGAGATAAGCCAAGGCTTGCAAGAGGCTGAGGCTTTGGCGATAGCGCCGGTCAGAGGCGACGATGTTCTTTTTGCGCAGCTCACGCCGGATGTCGGCCAGGGTGCGGAGCACGAGGTCCGGCACGGCGATGTCTCGCACCTCGGCTTGCATCTGCCGCAGCTCGTCGAGCGACAGCAACGTCCGCTGTTCCGGCTCCTTGGCCTGGAGCATACGAAGAAAACGGAAGTCTTCGTCGATGTAGCCCACTACGAAACGCAAGAGAAAACGGTCATAGAGCGCGAGTAACTCGTCGTCTTCCGGCAGTTCGTTACTGGCACCGAAGAGGGTAAGCAACGGCACTGGCACGACTTGGCGGCCGTTGTGAAAGAGCCGCTCGTTGATGAGGGTGAGGATCGCATTCAGGATGGATGAGCTGGCTTTGAAGACCTCGTCGAGAAAAGCGATATGGGATTCAGGCAGCTTGTGGTCGGTGACGCGGCGGTAATCGTCGGCTTCCAAGGCTTTGAGACTGACCGCGCCAAACAATTCTTCTGGCGTGGTGAATTTCGTGAGCAGCCACTGAAAATACGACGCCCCAGAGATACGGCGACAGAGTTCGTCGGCCAGCATGGATTTTGCCGTCCCCGGCGGGCCGACGATCAGCACATGCTGGGCAGCAAGCAACGCGGCTAGCGCACCGTCGATCAATGCGGATCGTTCGAGAAACAGATGTTGCAGCTCTTCGCGGAGTGCGCGGAGTTTGTCTTGTGGCGTCACACGTCGAGGCTTAGCAGATTGAGAGGAGGGGAACAATTGCAGAGGCGTTTGCCCACGGAGGCAATCCACGCATGGGCCTCACTCTCGTCCCCACTCCTCAGCACTAGGAAAAAACCTTCTCTCAGCGCATTGCATGTGGGTGGCACATTGCGTATTGGATTCTACCTTACCGAAGGGGGGTCATGCCGATGATGCAACGCGGACCACCGAGAGGAATGCGCGTATGTCGAAGGGCGTTAAGAAGCGAAGATTCCTCACGAACAACCAAGAACCAAAGAAGGAGCAGACCATGCGGAAATTTTTCTCTCTCGCGGCAGCGGCGCTGATGATAGTAGGTGGACAGGTCGCCAGTGCGGACCCGGTGCCGGTTGTCCTTACGCAAGGCACGCAAACGTTTAAGACCAATAAAGTTTTCTCTAGCAACCTGCGCTACGTTCACGGCAATGTCACCGTCAACAGCGGGGAAACGGTGAAGTTCGAGGATGTCAGCGGCATTCCGCATTCCATCACGATCGTTGATACCCAATTGGCGACCGACTGGGTGGGGTCCTACATCTGTTTAGCCGCAAACCTGGGCGGCCCCTGCGCGGCTATCGCCGTTGATGGTCACGGGTTTGGTGCTGTCCCAGAGCTTACTGCCGGAGCACCGGGACTCGATGTCGCTGGCGATTCCTTATGGCTCTTCCCTAATGGCTCCCTTGAAGCCACAGTGTCCGCGCCGGCTGGCACGACCCTGCATTACACCTGTGCCCTGCATCCGTGGATGCAAGGCAAGATCGCAGTGAAGTAGTCTTCGCTTGTGTCTTTCTTCATCGGGCGCAGCATATTGCGCCCCGATGTCCTTCCTTCTTCCTCGCTCTTTTTCGACGCCTCTAGCCTCTCCCTAGCTCGGTGGTTTATAAAGACAGCCGACATTCACATTGGACGAAGGAGGGACGCTATGGCTGGAGCGCTCGACGGTATTAAAATTCTCGAACTCACCCGGGTCGGACCTGGGGCGTTTTGCACGATGATGCTCGCTGATATGGGGGCAGAGGTGCTGAAAATCGAACCCCCACCCACAGGCAAATTGGTAGGTTCGGGAGCCTCGCCGCGACCGGATCAGGCCCGTAAACTTGCCACCAGTTTCACCAATCGGAATAAGCAAAGTCTGACCCTCAATCTCAAAGAGCCAGCCGGACAAGCCGTCCTCCAAGATTTGGCGAAAAGCTATGATGTGTTGGTGGAAGGATTCCGCCCCGGTGTGATGCAACGTTTGGGCGGAGACTACAACACCCTCAGCAAGATCAACCCGCGCTTGATTTACTGTGCGCTAAGTGGCTTTGGGCAAGACGGTCCGTACCGTGATTTTCCTGCTCACGATCTTAACTATCTGTCGCTGGCTGGAGTGGCGAACCTCATTGGCCCGACCGAAGGAGCGCCTTCGATTCCGCTCAACATCATTGCCGACTATGCCGGCGCGTCAATGCACGGTGTCACTGGCATCATGTTCGCCTTGTTTGCCCGCGAGCGCACGGGCAAAGGCCAGATGGTCGATGTGTCGTACCTGGATACGACGATTTCTTTGCTGGCGGCGACGCCGAACGTACGCGACTATTTTTCCGACGGTGTCATGCCTGGGCGCGGTAACGGTGTCTTTGGCGGTGGTCATGCCTATTACGGTTTCTATGAAACTAAGGACCGCAAGATGATTACCATCGGCTGCACCGAGCCGTGGCTCTTCGAGAATTTGTGCGACGCGCTGAATCGTCCTGATCTGAAAGATTGCGCCATGAAAGAAGGCGACTTCTCTGGACCAGCCAACGAGCGCCATGCCCAAGCCCGACAAGAGTTGCAGAAGATCTTCCTCACCAAAACTCGCCAAGAATGGTTCGATATCCTCACCCAGGCGGATGTGTGCGTCGGCCAAGTCTATGACGTGCCGGAAGTCTTCGAAGACCCGCAGGTGAAACACCGCCAGATGGCGGTGGAGTTGGATCACCCCGTGGCGGGAAAAGTCACGCAGGCTGGCATCGCCGTGAAATTGTCGGAGACTCCCGGTTCCATCCGTTCTTTCGCTCCGTCGCTGGGACAGCACACCGACGACGTGCTGCGCGGCATCGGCTACAGCGACGTGCGCATTGCGGAGTTACGAGAAAGGAAAATCGTGTAGAGAATCGGAGAGCCGGAGAGTCGGGGAATCGGAGAGAGCGTACTATTTTTTCCTTCTCCGATTCTCCCCGTCTCCGTTTCCCCGTTTCTTTTTCGCCATGCGCCTCACCTTCGACCACGGTACCCTCGTCCTCTACGACCCGCCGTTGGGGTGGCAGCCCCCGGCATGGTGGCAGTGGGATGGGCGGGTGGACCGCTGGCGAGCGCGGGCGCATCACTATCGTTCCATCATTGAGCATTTCAAGCAGGCAGGAGTCTCGTGCGATAACAACGCTCCTGCTTACCGCACCCTCACGCTTGCTAGCCGCCTCACGCAGGAGCCGCATTCTTTCCAAAGTGAATCCCTCAACGCCTGGAAAACTGCTGGGCGGCGCGGTGTGGTGGTTCTGCCCACCGGTGCTGGCAAGAGTTACGTCGGCCAAATGGCGATTGAGATGGTGCAGCGCAGCACACTGGTGGTGGCCCCGACCATCGACTTGATGAACCAGTGGTACGATCTGTTGTGCGCAGCGTTTGGCGAACAAGTCGGACTCATCGGCGGCGGGTATTACGAACTCCAAGACCTGACCGTGACCACTTACGACAGTGCCTACAACCACATGGATCGCCTCGGCAATCGCTGGGGGTTGGTGATTTTTGACGAATGCCACCACTTGCCCGGGGAGATGTATAGCCACGCCGCAGAGATGTGCCTTGCGCCTTATCGTCTCGGGTTGACCGCTACGCCCGAGCGCAGTGATGGACGACATGTCTTGCTCGAAGAGTTGATAGGTCCTCTCGTCTACCTCAAAGGCATTAAAGAGCTGGCCGGAGACTATCTGGCGGAGTATGTCACCGAGCGCGTGACGGTAGCGCTCACGCCTGAAGAGGAAACGGAATACAAACAGGCACGCGGCACGTTTTACAAT
>SXGS01766637.1_pt1 | contig 21016 bp, 17 predicted proteins | sample 3174681 | NCBI WGS metagenome assembly SXGS01 (sample SAMN11356861, study PRJNA531348) | freshwater metagenome | isolation source: freshwater sample F1-80 | place: China: Fuxian Lake, Yuxi | collected 2017-12-25 | reverse complement strand
CGCTGCTGGGCCGCACGCCGAGCGCCGTGGGATATCAGCCCACGCTGGCGGCCGAGATGGGCGACCTGCAGGAGCGCATCACCTCCACCTCGAAGGGTTCCATCCCCTCCGTCCAGGCCGTGTACGGGCCGGCGGACGATTTGACCGACCCCGCGCCCGCGACGACCTTCGCGCATCTGGACGCGACGATTGTTCTGGAGCGGTCCATCGCCGAGCTGGGGATCTACCCCGCGGTGGATCCGCTTTCATCCACCAGCCGGGCGCTGGCACCGGAGATTGTCGGCGAGGAACACTACGCGGTGGCGCGCGGCGTCCAGCGTGTGCTCCAACGCTACAAGGACCTTCAGGACATCATCGCGATTTTGGGCATGGACGAGCTCTCGCCGGAGGACAAGCAATCGGTCTTCCGCGCGCGCAAGATTCAGAAGTTCCTCAGCCAGCCATTCTCAGTGGCGGAAGTTTTCACCGGCCACGCCGGCAAGCAGGTCGCCGTGGCCGACACGGTCCGGGGCTTCAAGGAAATCCTCGAGGGCAAACACGACGGCGTGCCGGAAAGCAACTTCTACATGAAGGGCTCCATCGACGAAATCCATCAATAGCCCACGCGCATGGCCGCCACGCTCAGACTTGAAATCGTCACGCCAGAGGCCCGTGTCTACTCGGAGGACGTGGACATGGTGACCCTCCCCGGTGTGGAGGGCGAGCTGGGCATCTACCCACAGCACGTGCCGCTCATGACCGAGGTGGTGTCCGGAGAACTGACGGTGCGGCGCGGTGGCCAGGAATTCTTCCTCGCGGTGGGAGAGGGCTTCGTCGAGGTCACGGGCGAGCGCGTGTCGGTGATGACCGACATGGCCATCAAGGCCGATGAGATTGACGAAGCCCTGGCCGAGGAAGCGCGACGCCGCGCCGAGGCGCGCCTGTCGGAGAAGCTTACCGACGAGGAGGACGCCGCGGTGCGTGCCTCGCTGGCGCAGTCGCTGGCGCAGATCAAGGTCAAGCGGCGCCACCCGCGCCACTAAGCTAGAGAGAGACTGGCTACGGTGTAGGTTGTGCGGCGCGGAAGAGCCGCAGCGCCAGACGGTACGTCTCCTCGGGAAAGATGAAGATCACGTGTTCGTTGTCGGGCGGCACTTGCGCCGCCGCGTAGCGTTCCCCTTCGACCGTCACCCTTCCCAGAGTCAGCACCTGAGTCTCGGAAGCGACACCACGACGGAGAAGCATCGTCATTCGCTCTGCCGTCTTTTCAAATTCGTAGGCGGGGTCGCCAAACTTGTCGTTGCCGCGCGCCACCCACCGTACCGCGCGCAATCGCCCCAGCGCCGCCAGCGCCGCGTTCACCTCGGTGTCGCGCCCTGCGTCCAGTTGGCCGGCCGCACCGCTCCAGATGTTGCGCACGTTGCGCGCCAGCTCCAGCGGCTTGCCGCCCAGATGCAGGGTGACCTTGGCCACGTCGCTTGAGGTGAACTGCCAGAGCCTTCGATCGCGCAACTGGAAGAACCGGCTGGGCAGGCGCTCCGACAGGGCCGTGGGAGTGAGATACACCATGTCTTCGTCATGGCGCCGGGCAAACGTCATGCCCGAGGCGGCCTGCGACTGGCCAAAGTCCACACCGGCCATGATGGTGTTGGTGACGGCTCCGGGCGGGCGTTGCCGCCACACCGTGTAAGACAAAGGCGGATTGGCCAGTTGGTACGGGACGAAATCGGTCACGATGTCCTTTTCCAGCGAGGCGGCTTCCAGCGCCTGCAATTGGAGCAGGAGATCGCGGACCAGTTCGGCGTCGGCTTCGGCCGTTAGGGGGCCGGTCATTTGCCAAGTGCCGTTGCCCTCCGCCGGAATCAGCACCGTCTGCTCGGCGCCGGAGCGGATTTCTATCCGCGCAATCTGATTCGTTTCGATGGGCGCGGACAGGCGCCGGTCGCCAAAGAGGTGCCAGGGATTGGTCTTGAGCAAGTCCATGGTGTTGGTCTGCGCCACAGCCAACAGGGTGTTGAACACCGCGTCGCGCGCGTAGATGAGCGAGGGCGCGTTGGTGTGCGGCGCGCCAAAGTCCAGCGCGACCCGCTGGTTGGTGCCCTGCATCAGCCGCAGCCGGAGCGCCGCCGGATCCAGCCCCAGCGGCGGGAGCGGCGTGGCATTGGTGCCGGGGAGAAATTGCGCCACCTGCCAGCCTTGTGCCCGCTCGAGAAAGAGCCGCACCCGCTCGGCGTCCGCGCGCTTTGCGGGAGCCGGTTGCATCAGCCGCCACACCTGGTTTGTGGGATTTTTCTGAAGGACAAAAAGGGGCTGCGTGTCGGCATGCGCGGTGATGGCGTCGATTTTCTCGGGCGCCGCGCCGGCGTGGGCCAAGCGGCGGTCGCGCCATTGTTCCCACTGGCTCGTGTCGCGCGGCAACCGATACCAAACTTCGCTGGGCACCACGTACACGCCGGGATGCCCGTCCACGCTCAGGTAACCATTGTTGGGGATGGGCGTGAGCGAGCCAAATCGCAGCACTTGGTTGCTTTCGTAGCCCTCCAGCCGCAGGGTCGTTTTTGGAACGTCGAGGCCGAATTGGGCCAGTTCGGCTGCTCCGGTGATGGGGATGAAATTGACGGCATGGAGCGTCGAGAGGTCTTCCAGCAGGGTGTTGGCGTGGCCTTCAAGCGCTGGATAGCGGAAGGGCTTGGCGACCAGCCAGCCGCCCTCCTCGCGTTCCAAGCGCAGGCTGGCGCCGTCCACCTCCAGTTCAAAGGCGCGGATGTGGCCTGGATCAATTCTTGGCAATGGGACCACGCGCGCGGGCGTCGTGCGCGGGGGCTGCTGGTCAAACGCCAGAATCAGCAGCAGCAGGATCACGGCCGCCAACAGCAGGGACTTGGTGGGACGAGTGACCATGGGTTTAGTGGCGACGGCGCAGCCAGACCAGACTGCCCACCGCGAGAATGCTTCCAGGGATGACGCCGAGCAACCAGCCCATCAACTCCCAGCGGCTGCGTTCGGTGATGGAGAATTGGTGGTGCTGAATGGGGCGCGGGCCAATCGCCAGCAGATGCGAGCGGTCCAGAAGCCAGTGGGCCAGATTCCACGCCAGATCCGAGTTGGCTTCCTTGTCCAGCAGCGTGTTGTTGAGACAATCTGAATCGCCCACCACGACAAGTCGTGGCGCCAAACCGGCAACGGCGCCCGTCGCGGTTCGTTCCACGGCGGCGGCCACGGCAATCGCCCCACGCCGCTCCACCACAAGTTCAGCGCCCGCAGCGCCCGCCGGTGGCTGGCGGTATGCGATGCCCTGCGGGCTGGTGGAGAGCAGGGTCGTGGATTTGAGCCCAGAAAGGCTGGGCAGTGCCGTCACCGAGCGAGGAGCGCCCAGCCTTAATGCCATGTCCTGCGCCGCCAGCGGCCGCACCGACGGATGGATTCCGTGCTGGGCGTCGGCAAACGCACTGAGCTTGATGGAGCCGTCGCCAAAGCCATTGCCCGGATCGCTCACGAGGTCGTTGCCCACCAGCACGCCGTGTTCGGCCACCAGGTGTTCAAGGCCCGCGCGCGTGGCGCGGTGAAAGAGCAGCCACACGCGGCCCCCCGTGGAAAGGTATTCGCGCAGGCGCTGGATTTCTTGCGTGTCCAGGTCGGCGCGCGGCCCCGCGATGATGAAGAGCCGGCAGTCGCGCGGCACGGGCAGCGAGGCGCCCAGGGTGGCGGGGCGCAATTCCAGATTCATCTGCGCCAGGCGCTGGCCCAAGCGGCCGTATCCATCCCAGCTTGTGGTGTTGGTGAAGGAATGCGTGCCGCGCGCAGCGAGGAAGTACGCCGCATGCCGGTTGGTGTCCGACACGGCCGCCAGCGCCGAAGTAAAGAGGCGCTCGCCGTTGAAGTGAGTGCGTTCAAAAATGATGCGCCCGTCGGGAGTCCGTCCGGTGGGGCTCACCTGCGAGAGCGCGCTGTGCGGCACCACCTCGGTGCGGCCGGCGCAGTGGAAGAGCACCAGATCATGCACATTGGGGGGCAGCTTGTAGCGGTTCTGAATCTGCGTCGCACGCGCCGGCTCCAGTTCGTAGTCCACCGTCTCAATGCGCAGGCTCGGCGCCAGCTGACTGTAACGGAGCAGCAGCTCGAGGATGGGGCGGTAGAGCGATTCGCGCCGGTCATAGAACACTACGGCGGTGACGGGCTGGTGGATGTCCGCCAGAGTGAGGCGCGTGAGCTGCGAGAGGTCCGTATCCAGCCGCTTGGCCCATTGCCACCGCGCGTAGTGGCGATGGGAGAGATAATTGGCCATGGCCGCCAGCGCCAGCACCGCCACCATTCCCATGAAAAGGTTGATCCAGCCGCTCCAGCGGCTTCGCGCGTGAAATCCGGGCGTGGAGGAGTTCATGCGTTAACGCCAGCGCCGGAAGCTCACGACCTTGTGGGTGAAGTACAGGAAGAGACCAGTCAGGCTGGTGTAAAACACCACGTGGCGGGTGTCCACGACGCCACTGGCAAAATCACCCATGTGCTCGAGCATGGAGAGGTGCGAGAAGAGCGCAGATTGATCGCCCATCCAGGGCGGCCGGATGACCGCGATGAATCCAATGAGAAACATCCCCGTGCTGATGGCAAAGCTCGTCATGGCGGCGATGATCTGGCTGCGCGTGAGCGAGGAAGCGAAACAGCCAACCGCCATCAGAAAGCCGCCCAGAAGCGTGATGCCGATCGCTAGGCTGGCCAGCGGGCCCGGATCCACGTCGCCCATGCCCGACGCGTAGCGCGTGAGGATGAACGGGGTGGCCAGCGCCGGCAGCCAGGTCAAAAGGAAGAACACCCATGCGCCGGTGAACTTGGCCAGCACCACGGCCCAGTCACTCACCGGCGTCGTCAGCAGGGTTTCCAGCGTGCCTGACGCGCGCTCGTGGGCAAAGGTGCGCATGGTGATCACCGGTGCCACGAGCAACAGGATGAGCCAGAAGAAGCCCGTGTTGGGCATCTTCTCCGTGAGCGGCATGTCGAAGGGTTTTTGGTTCAGTGCCTCAAGCGTGATGCACAGGCTCGCCCCAAGCAGTAGCTGGACACCGGCCATGATCACGTAGCCTCGCATGGAAAGGAAGTGCCCCGCCAGTTCGCGCCGCACGAGTGTGAGGAAGGCCTGCATCAGTTGCGCTCGTCGACTTCCGAGTCGGGATGGGTGAGCTCAACAAAAATGTCCTCGAGCGTCGGGCGAGATTCGGAGAGTTCTCGCAGCGGCCACCCGCGATCTCGCGCCAGTGCGGCCACGCGCTCGCGAAACGCCTCGCCCTCGCGGACGGCCAGCACGCTGCGGCGAAAGCCCTGCTGGGCTGTGGACACATGGTAGTGGCTCACCTCGGCCAAGTTTTCCCACAGCGCCTTGAGATCGCCTTCGGGCGCGGCCAGTTCCACGGTGATGCGCGACTGCGCCGCAAGGCGTCGCTGCAAGTTCTCGCGCGTGTCAGCGGCGACGATGCGCCCGTGATGGAAAATCAAAAGACGGCTGCACGTCACCTCGATCTCCGGCAGGATGTGCGAGGAAATCAGCACCGTGTGCTCGCGGGCGAGCGTCTTGATGATTTCGCGGACGGCAACGATCTGGTGCGGATCCAGGCCGATGGTGGGCTCGTCCAAGATCAGCAACGCCGGCTCATGCACCAGCGCGTCGGCCAGCCCCACGCGCTGCCGGAAACCCTTGGAGAGGTGGGCGATCATCCGGCCCGCCACCTCCTGCAATCCGAAACGACTGATCACCGTGTCGGTGCGCTCGCGCGAGGCGGCGCGGCTCAGTCCCTTGAGGCGGGCGCGAAACTTGAGGTACTCGCGCACGCGCATCTCGTCGGGCAGGGGCACCGTCTCGGGCATGTAGCCCACCCGTCGCCGCACCTCGATGGATTGCTCGAGCACATCAAACCCCGCCACGCGGGCGATGCCCTGGGTTGCGGCTAGGTATCCGGCGAGAATGCGCAGGGTGGTGCTCTTCCCGGCGCCATTGGGGCCCAGAAGACCAACGATTTCGCCGGGCTCCACCGTGAAGGAGATGTCGCGCACCGCGGGCCGGCTGCCGTACTCCTTGGTGAGGCCCAGAACCTCGATGATGGGCGTGGTGGGAGAGACCATCGGGTGCGCTCTTTAGGGCACAGTCAACGTGGCGACGCCCTGGTGTCGCTGCACGAAGTTTCCCCGCCGCAGTTCGGTGACGATGCCCAGGCGCAGCTTGTCGCCCGGGGCCAGCGCATACACGGCCTTCGCAAACGCGACGACGTCGGACACCAGCTGGCCATCCACCGACTGGATGACCTGCCCGCGTTCGATTCTCAATTTCCACCCCGCACCCCCTTCATCCACGCCATCCACCAGAAAGCCGCCGAAAAAGCTCTGGCCCATTTGTTCGGCCAGCTCGCGCGTGAGGGGACGCACCGCAAGGCCCAGCCGGCGTTTGATGATCGACGCATTGAAGAAATCGCGCTCCGGCACGGGCGCGGCAAAAAGCGCGAGGGGCTTTCCCGCGCGTTCCACCGTCAACGGCACCTTCTTACCAGTGCCCAATTCACGCCCCCAGCCGATGAGCTTGAGGCCAGTCTTGCCGTTGATACCCAGAATCCGGTCGCCACCGAGAAGGCCCGCACGCGCCGCGGGACTCTCGGCTTCCACGCGCATCACCATCAGCCGACCGGCCACTTGTGTGAGGCGCGCGCCAAACCACAGCCCATGCATCGACTCGGGCGAGAAAAAATCGGACAACGCCTCGTTGACGCGCTTAATCGGGATGGCGAATCCGATGCCTTGGGCGTCGCGGAAGACGGCGACATTGATGCCGATGAGTTCGCCGTTAAGGTTGATGAGTGGGCCGCCGCTGTTGCCGGGGTTGATGGCCGCGTCCGTCTGAAGCCAGTGGGTCACGTCGAGGGTCTCGTGCTCGCGCGGGGTGCGCCGCTCCTTGGAGCTGAGAATGCCACGGCTGACCGAGCCGCCCAGCCCGAAGGGATTGCCCAGCGCAACCACGGTTTCGGCCAGCAACAGATCGTCGGGCGCGGCAAAGGGCACGGCGCGAAACTTCGCTCCGGCGGGCGCCTTGATTTTCAGAAGCGCCAGGTCGTGGGGCGTGCTGCTGGCCACCGGCTCGGCCTCGAACTCCCGTCCGTCGGAGAGTTTGATGCGCACGCGCGTCGCGCGACGCACGACGTGATCATTGGTCAGCAAGTGGCCTTCGTCGTCGATAATCACGCCGGAACCCAGGCTGTACCTCACGTCGGGTTCGCGCCGTCCGTGGTGCGGTCCCCAGAAATCGCGCAGCAAATCCTCAAAGGGATCGCGGATGGCAATGACCTGCTCGGTGCTGACGTTGACCACGCTGGGCATCACCGATTCCACGGCGCGCACCGTGGCGTCACGCCGGACGTCGATGGGATCGGCCGCCATCGCCGCCAGCACCATCAGATGGGGCCATGCCATTACCCAGCCCACGGGGCGAAGGTATTCGGCGCACCATCTTGAAGCAGTCATGGCAAATTTGCAGCCCCGCCAAATCCACAAGGCGGCAGGAAGAAACTTGGCAAGAATTGCATCCGCGCGCAATAGCGAGGCAGAGACGAGAGCGCAATCACTTGCAAGGGCCCGGGCCTTCGTGTTAAAGGCAAGCCTTGCATGCCCAACGCACCCTGCCCTCGGGGCCTCCCCTGTGGTTTTTTGGGCTCGCCATTTTCTCAGGCGCTTTCCTGCTCTTTCAGATCCAGCCTTTGATTGGAAAGTATATCCTCCCGTGGTTTGGCGGCGGGCCAGGAGTCTGGACAACCTGCCTGCTCTTTTTCCAGTGCATGCTCTTTGCCGGTTATGCCTACGCACACTGGCTGCACCGGGCGTTGCCCGTTCGGCAGCAGGTGGTGGTGCATCTGGTGCTGGTGGTGCTGGCGTTGTGCACGATGCCCATCACGCCGGCGGAATCCTGGAAACCCGCGCCGGGCGAAGAAGCGCCTGTGCGTCGCATCCTCTTGTTGCTGCTTTCCTCGGTGGGCCTGCCCTATCTGGTGCTGGCCAGCACGGGGCCGCTCGTGCAGGCGTGGTTTGGGCAGACACACAGCGGGCGCTCGCCCTACCGGCTGTACGCGCTTTCCAATGTGGGATCGCTGCTGGCGCTGCTGAGCTTCCCCTTCGTCTTCGAGCCGGCGACAACCCGTTCGCAGCAGGTCGTGGGCTGGTCGGTGGCAGCCTCGTTGTATTTGCTCGCCTACGGCGTCCTGGCCTTGCAGGTGCGAAGATATGCCATAAACGCAGGGGCGCAGGCATCAGCCGTGGCTCCGAAGCCGGCGCAGGCGGGTGCCGGTGCGGGGCGATGGCTGCTGTGGCTGGCACTCCCGGCCTGCGGCACGGTGCTGCTCATGTCCGTCACCAACCTCATCTGCCAGGAGATTGCGGTCATCCCGTTCCTGTGGGTGCTGCCACTGGGTTTATATCTGGTGACCTTTATCATCGCCTTTGACAGCCCGCGCTGGTACCTGCGCCCGTTCTTCGCAGTGGGATTTTTTGTGGCGGCCGCCGTGAGCTTCTGGGCACTCGTGCAGGGGGTGGAGCTGGCCATCGGCAGGCAGATTGGCATTTTCTCCGGCACCCTCTTTTTTGGCTGCATGATCTGCCACGGTGAGCTCTTTCGCGTGCGTCCTGCGGCGGGCGGATTGACGGCCTATTACCTGTGCATCGCCGGCGGAGGCGCGCTCGGAGGCATCTTTGTTTCGCTGGGCGCACCGGCAATGTTCTCCACGTTCTACTGGGAGTTCGACGTGGCGCTGCTGGCGTGCGCGCTTCTGGGCAGCGGCGTGTGGCTGGCGGGGGCGTACCGGCACAGCCTGGAAGCGGGCCTTTCGCTGGCGTTGTTGCTCGCAGGAATTCTCGGAGTCATGGGGGTGGGCCTCAAGCGCCACAGGGACGACCAGCGAGGCAGGCCGGTGTTCACCTCGCGCAATTTCTACGGGCTTCTCAAAGTGACGGAGTTTAGTTCGCCCTACGAGGAGGGCAATGATGAGATGCGGCCGTTGCGTTATCTGGTCCACGGCCGCATCACGCACGGCACGCAGTTTGCCGACGAGGATCTGGCGCAGCGGGCGGTGTCTTATTTCAGCGCCGACAGCGGCATTGGCTTGGCGCTGGCCCATGTCCAGCAGCCCAAAAAAGTCGGGGTGCTGGGCCTGGGAGTGGGAAGCGTGGCGGCCTACGCGGAGCCGGGAGACTCGTACCGTTTTTATGAAATCAACCCGGCGGTGCGCCATGTGGCCGAGAACCACTTTTCCTATCTGCGGGGCGCACGCGAGCGCAAGGCGAGGGTGGACGTGGTGCTGGGAGACGGCCGCTTGATGATGGAAGCCGAGAGCGAGCCGCAGGGCTTTGACCTGCTCTCGATGGACGCCTTTAGCAGCGACTCGGTGCCGGTGCATCTGCTCAGTCGCGAGGCGTTTGAAATCTACGAGCGGCATCTGGCGCCCGGCGGCGTCATCGTGATCAACATCACCAACCGGTATCTGAATTTGGAGCCGGTGGTGGCGCGCACAGCGCAGGCGCGCGGCCTGGCGCTGCGCATTCTCCACCACGATCCGGATCTTGCCTGGCTCTCGTCCACCACCTACGCGATCCTGACGCCGCGCAGCAACGAACACTGGTTTAACCGGCCCGAATTCGACGCGGCGCGCCTTCCGCGCAAAAATATGCCGGTGGTGCCGCTGTGGACGGACGACTACGCGAGCCTCTTTCGCATCCTCAACTAGCTAAGCATCACCCGGCGTGCCGGCTTGCCAAAACCACCTCGGTGCCCTCGGGCCATTGCTCGGCCGACTGGTAGCCGATGAGCGCCTGCGCGGGCGCCAGATCAAACCGCGCCTGCGTGATGGGCCGGCTGGTGGCGTAGAGCGTCGCGCAGGGGATCGACAGGGGGGCCTCGACTGCGCAGGTGAAGAATCGCGCCGCATCCGCAGGGCTCAAGTACAAGTCCTGATAGAAGGCTGACTGGGCGATTTCATCCACCTGCCCTGCCGTGCGCGGGCACCAGCCCAGCCGCGCCAGGATGACGCGCATCCCGTGCTCGGCGGCAAAACTGCTGCCGATGGACTCCAAAAACATCTTGGTGGCGGCATACCAAGAGCGGGGCGTGACGGGCGCATCGGCACCAATGGGCCACGGCCCGGACAGGTTCTGATGCCAGTTGACTTGCCCGCTGCTGGCCAGCACCAGACGCGTGACGCCAGCGACGCGCGCGGCTTCCAAAACGTGATAGAGCCCGGTGATGTTGGCGGGAAAGAGATCGCGCACGGGGTCATCGACGTCATCGGGTGTGGCGGCAAGGTGGATGAGGGTGTCCACGCCCTTGAATGCGGTGGTCAGAGTTGGGCCGTCGCACAAGTCCGCGACGAAGTCGGCGTGAACGTGCGGCGAGGGGTGCCGATCCAGTCCATGCACACGGTGGCCGCGCCGCACCAGCGCCGCCACCACGGCCTGCCCGATGCGCCCAGCGGAACCAGTGACCAGCACCGTCTTGGGAGGGCAGGCCACCGGGCTCATGGCTTGGCGGCGCCAGACTTCTTGTCCTTTTTTTTCAGCGGAGGCTTGGGAGCCTTCGCGCCGGGCTCGCCTGCTAAGGGCAGGTCGCCAAAGGCCTCGCGCGGCGGCTGCGCGGGCACGGCGAGCTGGCGCTTGAGCCGTTCGAGTTCCGGCTTGAGGCGCGCAACCTCAGCTGCGTACGCGGGGTCGTCGTAGAAGTTGCGCAGCTCCTGCGGATCCTTCTGGCGGTCGTAAAGCTCCCAGTAGTCCACGTCGGGCTTGTAGAAATGAACCAGCTTGAAACGGTCGGTGACGACGCCCTCGTGGGGGCGCACGCGGTGGGGCGTGGGAAACTCGTAGTAGTGATAGTAGAAGCTCTTGCGCCAGTCGGCGGGGGTTTGACCGGCGAGCAGCGGTCGCAGACTGCGCCCCTGCATGTCGGCGGGGATGGGCGCCCCTGCGGCGTCGAGAAACGTCTCGGCGAAGTCGAGGTTTGAAACGAGGTCGTGGTTCACGCTGCCGGGCTTGGTGAGGCCCGGCCAGCGGATGAGCAGCGGCGTGCGCAGCGACTCCTCAAAAATCCAGCGCTTGTCAAACCAGCCATGTTCGCCCAAGTAGAACCCCTGATCGGCGGCATAGACCACGAGCGTGTCGTCCTCCAGACCCTCGTCCTTGAGCAGTTGCAGCAGCCGGCCAACGCCCTCATCCAGGGCCTTGATGCAGCCCAGATAGTCGTGCATGTAGCGCTGGTAGCGCCAACGTACCAGTTCCTTCCCCGTGGGCTGGTCGGCGCGGAACTTCTCGTTGCGCGGCTCGTAGTAGGCGTTCCAAGCCGCGCGCTGTCCGGGGGTGAGGCTGGCCGGCGCCGTGAGCTTGGCGTCGGAGGGCGTGAAGGTTTTGGCCAGCGTCATGTCCTGATCGCGCACCGCCAGCCCGCGACCTGCATAGTCGTCAAAGAGCGTGGCCGGCTCCGGATGAGGCTCGTCCTTGTCCCAACCCAGATGCCGCAGTGCCGGCGACCACTCGCGGTGCGGTGCCTTGTGCTGCGCCATGAGCAGGAAAGGCTTGGTCTTGTCGCGGCGGCGAATCCAGTCCACGGCCAGATCGGTGATGATGTCGGTCACGTAGCCTTCATGCTGCACACGCTCGCCGTTGCGGATCATGGGCGGGTTGTAATAGATGCCCTGCCCGGGAAGGATGTGCCAGTGGTCGAACCCCGCCGGATTGCTGACGAGGTGCCACTTGCCCACCACGGCCGTCTGGTAGCCCGCCCCCTTGAGCAGTTTCACGAACGTCTGCTGGGCGGGGTCGAAGCGGCTGTTGGTGTTGTTGTAGAATCCGTTGAGATGATTGTATTTGCCCGTCAACACCGTCGCGCGGCTGGGGCCGCAGATGGAGTTGGGAACCAAGGCCCGCGTAAAACGCATGCCCGTCGCCGCGATGCGGTCAAGGTGGGGCGTCTCCAAAAGTTTGAGCGGATGCTGGTAGGCGCTCAACGCCTGATAGGCGTGGTCGTCGGAGAAGATGAAGAGGATGTTCGGCTTGCGTTCGGCCGCCGGGAGCCAGAGCGCAAACAACGCGGCGAGAACCAGAACGTGACGTTTCATGGCGGTGCTGCGGGTTTGACTTCGGTCATGTTCCCCGATCGGTGCGGACGTGGGAAGGAGAATGTGCGGAAAGCGCGCGAGCGCGACGTCACTTGCGCCGCAGCATCAACGATCCAAGATCGAACCACACCTCGCCTGAGTTGGCGCGCAGCTCGGCCACCAGCGTGACATCCTGGAGGGCCGCCACCGTGAATGGGAATGAAAACTTGCGCCAGTCGGCCGTGCCGTCCAGTCGCTGCGCTCGGGTGCCGCCAGAAATGCGCAGGCCCGCCGCCGCAAAAGGCTCCCCGCCGGCCGCCACATTGGCGGTCTTGAGCATGCCCTCAAATTCATAGTTGCCCGGGGGCAGGTGCACGGTGCGGCGCCACGACGCGGCGCCGGGCGTCGCGGCTTTGATGTGCAGAAACTGCAGGCCCTCGGTTCCCACCTTGGCCAGCACGGCCGTTCCCTGATCGACCGTGGACTCCCACGCAGCGCCCAGCTTGGCCGTGCCATCGCCGGCAAAGGCCAGCGCGGTGGGCGGCGGAATCCCCAGTTGGGTGGCCACCACGCCGGCGCGCTGGCGAAGGCGCTGCTTGAGGCCTGCGGCGTGTCCATTGAAGTCGCCTATCGGCCGCAGCTTGGCGGCCAGAAAATCCACGCGCGCATCGAGCACGCTCATGCGAAAGGCGTTGGTGTAGCCCGCGCCCACGAGCTGGCGGTAGCGGTCGCGGTTTTGCGGATATTCCAGCAGCACGCGGCCCAACGTGCCGCCGACGCCACCGAAGAGATTGAAGTTGGGATCGCCAAAGACCTGGTCCACGCCCGACGCCATGAAATGCAGCTGGCCTGTGCGCGACTCCACGTACAGCCGGTAATTGTTCCGGTTCATGTTGTAGCCGTCCCAGTGACAGGTCATGAGCTCCATCGCGGTGAACGTGAGGAAGCGGTCCACGTCCACCACTTTCTGCAACCGCTCCAATCGCACGATGGGATCGGGCCAATTCACAGCCTGCCAGACGGCTTTTAAGTCCTCCTGGGTGGTGGGCGTCTTGTCCGAGAGAGCCTTCTTTTGCGCGTCCAGATCCTGACAGAATCCGCCATCGTAGAGATTGCCATTGGGGTTGGCGTAGTGCCGGCGCAGAAAGTGGCGGTCAAAGCCCTCGACCAGCACGTACAGACCCAGGTCGCGGCCATTGAGCGTGACCAATGCGTGCGAGGCGCGGCCGGTCGGAACGCCCGCATCCAGAAAGATGCCGCGCGCAATCGCCTCGTGCATGTAGGTGCCATCCTGCACCGAATTGTTGAGATGCACCTTGTCCATGCCGTGAAAGGCCTGCTTGTCGAGAAACTTGTCGAAGTTGAGCGTCAACGCCGGGCGGTCGTTGAGTCCGCGGTAGCTGCCTGCCGCGCCCTTGAGATGCACGCCCACGGCCTCGTAGATAATCTTGTCGTCCTCGCGGATGGTGGCCTTGGCATACTTGCGCGGGTCGCGGTTGAGCTCGTCCCATTCCTTCTGCACGATCTCAATCTTGATGCGCGGGATGTGCGCGCTGGCAAAGAAGGTGTCGCTGGCGTCAGGCAGGGCCTGAGCCGCGCCGCGGGGGAACAACGGCACCGTCGGTTCCGGCAGCGGTGGCGCAGGCGCAGGGCCGGCATGGAGTGCGCCGGTCAATGCAACCACAGCCAGAGCAGCCAGCGGAAAACACGCCGGCACCGGCCATCCACGCGCTGTGCGGAGCAGCTTCATGCCTCCGATTCGTCCGTGGCGAAGAGCGCCTGCACCTTTTGCACGCCTTCGATATTGCTGAGTTCACCGACCAGATCCTGCAGGCGATCGGGGTCGCGCATCAGCAGGCGGAAGGAAAGGTCGGTGACTCCCCAGCCTTCCTGCACGCGCTGGTTGGCCAGTTGCACGTGGCGGCCGTGGCGCGTCAGCAGCGTCTTGAGCGGCGTCACGTTGTCCAGCCCACCCTGCCACTGAAAGTTGAGGATGAGGTCGTAGCGCTGGCGCGTGCCAAAGTTGCTGATCCAAAGGTAGAGCAGCACGAGCGCCACCAGCGCCGTGGCGATGACGCCGGTGGAAAAGCGCTGGGTGCCGCACGCCAGGCCGATGACGATGCCCATGAGCACGTAGGCTGTGTCGAGGGTGTCGCGCAGGATGTTGCGAAATCTCACGATGGCGAACACCGCCAGCAGGCCGAAGGCGGTGACCAGATTGTGCGCCAGCACCACCATCACCGCCGTGACAATCATGGGCGTCACCACCAGCGAGCGCACAAACGACCGCGAGTAGGACACGCCGCTGTGCGTGGCCATGTACACCCACGCCATCGCCTGCCCCAGCAGGAACGCCAGAAGCAGGCCCAGCAGCAGGGCCTCGTAGTTGACCGGGGCGAGGCTTTGGTCGCCCCGCAGCAGGAACCATTCATTCATAGAGCAAAGGATTGTCGGCACGCGGCCGCACGGGCATCGCACCGGCGCTGAGCGGCATCGGCCGGCGCCAGTTCGCCTGCGCGTGTCGCGCCATCCGCGTACTTTGCCGCGGAACACTGGCGCAGGTCAAACCTGCGAATCAAGTCGCCCACCCAGTCAGGATACCGGCTGGTGTACTTGATCTCGAGGACCGACCAGTTGCCAAACACCGCAACGGGCCGGCCGGTGATGGGCGGCCAGCACACATCCTGCAGCGGGTGGTACTGCACGCGCTTGTCGATGGTGATGCGCAGCGAGTTGTGGTCGGGATGGCCCCAAGCCTCGCGAAAATAGCTCACGAGTGCCGCCGGTCGCGCGGAGAGGGCGCGCAGGCTCATGACGAATTCCTCCAGCCCGCCCCAACCGTTGGACGGGATCTGTTGTTCGACCGGGGGGATGCGCCCGGCCAGGATTTCCGTCAGCGCCGCCTGAGTGACGAGCGCGCGCTGCTTGAGGATGGCGTCGTTGACGCGCCGCTTGATCTCCAAAAACAGCGGCGCTTCGGGCGCGGTGTCGTAGTAGCGCACGCGCAGTTTGTAGCGGTTGCGGTTGCCGTTGATGGTGTCCCAGTAAAGCTGGCGGGCGTCCGAGTCCAGATAGAGGCTGTGAACCGGGTACGCTTGGTCCGGGTGGCGCAGGCTGTGCTCGTCAAGCATGAGCCGCTGCGCCAGCGAGTCGCGCAGCCGCCAAGCCTTGGCGTCGTCAATCAGATACTTGATTTCGAATCGCTGCGTTTGCAGCCGATCCCACGGAGCCTTCATCGTGCGGCAATCAACTTAGACGGGAACAGACTAGGAGCCTCGCGGAAAAATTCAAGCCGCATCACGCAAATTGGCTTGTGCCACTTCGAATGAAAACTAGAGTCGCCGCCGTCCGATGTCGCCAAACATGGAACCCATCCCCACCCCGTTGTCCCGTCGCGCAAAGGAATGGGCGGCGCGCCTGCTGCCACCAACCCTCTTTGCCGCCGCGCTGCTCTTTGTGGTGCTCATGTGGAACCAGCGCATGGGGCCCGACACCCTGCCGGGCGAGGTGGACTCCCTGCGCGTCACCCTCGCCGCTCCTGCGGCCGGCACCGTGCTGGAGATGGGCGTGCGCGACCTGCAGATGGTGAAGGCGGGCGAAATCCTCGGCCGCGTGCTGGTGGGTGATTCAAAGACCATCGTTGACTTGAGGGCGCCCTTTGATGGCCGCACGGGCCTGGTGTCGGTGAGCCCCGGCGAGGCCGTGACGGCCGGTCAGAGTCTGATCACCCTGGCCGCGCCCCGGGGCGACCGCATCATCTGCTACCTGCGCCAGCCGCTCTCGGTGAAAGTCAGCACCAATCAAGTGGCTCTCATTCGCGCCCGTTCGCTGGGCCGTCACCAAGGGCAGAGCTACGTCATGCAGGTGGGGCACGAGTTGCTGCCCATCCGCAAGACGCTGCTGCCTCCCACCCATGAGCGGCAGGAACTGGGGCTGCCCGTGCTCATTGCATTGCCTGAAGGACTGGAGCTCTTGCCAGGCGAGCTTGTGGATGTGACTTTTAAGGAAGGCACCGCGGCGCCGAGGCCCGAGCCGCCTCGCGTGGCTCCGGGCAACTCCACCCAACCTTCCAACGCCACCGCCCCGCGGCTGGAGCCCAACGCCACGGCGGGCAACGCCACCAAGGCGAAGTAGGGGGCTGGAGGGTTCTTCTTGCGCCTTTAGGATTTGGGCGCGGCGGCTTGAGGCCAGGGCCCGGTGACGGCCAGGGTCAATCCCGGACGCTGGATGTTCACAAAGAGCGTCGTGGCGTCGGGGGAGAAGGTTGCGCCTGCAAACTCCGAGGTTCCCTGCGCGTTGCGGGCAAAGGGATAGACCTTTCCCTCGGGCGTCACCCCCAGCAGGAACTGGTCGCCCACGCCGTCCTCGCACAGGATCAAGTCTCCCCACGGCGCCAGCGTGATGTTGTCACACATGTCCATCACCATGCGGTGATTGGGCTCGATGAAGAGCTCCAGCTCGCCGGTCGCGGCATCGCTGCCGGGATGGTAGCGCCAAATCTGGCCGCGCAGCGCGCTCCCTCCGGCGGTGCAGGCGAAGTACACCATCCCACGGGCGTACCACATGCCCTCGCCGCGGGCGAAGCGCACGGCACCCGCCTTGTATCCGCGTGTGCGCAGGTCGTCCTTGGGTGATTCCACTTGGTCCAGATCAATCCACTTCACGGGCAGCCGGCCGCCGACGGCCAGCGCCGGCTCCTTGCCGCCATTGCGAAGGTCGAGCTTGCGGGCGTCTTGCAGCGCCAGCGCCTGAAGCCGGCCGCCGACGGCGAGCTTTCCGGGCGTGTTGGGTGTAAAACGGTAGAGCAGGCCGTCCATCCGATCCTCCGTCTCGTAGACGTGTCCACGGTCTGCATCGACCGCCACGGCCTCGTGATTGAAGCGGCCCATCGCCTTCAAGGGAACGGGCTGCGCCAGTTCAGGCTCGGCGGTGGCCGGCACTTCAAAGCAGTAGCCATGATCCTGCGCGCAGTGGGTGCCCTTCCGGTCCACGCCCTCCTCGCAGGTCACCCAACTTCCCCACGGCGTGGGGCCGCCGGCGCAATTTCGCAGCGTGCCGCCCAGGCTGAGAAACTCGCGCACCATTTTTTGAGTGCGGGTGTCAAACACCATCGTGGTGGTGCCCCCCATGCAGGGGCGGCCGCTGGCGCCGCCCGCATCGTACATGCGCGCCTTCATGGCCGGCGAGAGCAGCTGGAAGTTGTCGCCAAATCCGCCCTCCTTCGCCGGCGTCAAGGGCGCGGTGGCCGCGGGCTTGGTGCGTAGAGAGAGCTCGTGATTGCGCACCAAGAGCGTCAGTCCGTCGGGCCCGGGAAACGCCGCCATGCCGTCGGGGGCCGAGGGCACGCGCAGGCCATCAGCCATGGGTGCTCCGGTCTTGCTGATGATCGTGTAGGCGAAGCCGGCGGGCAGATCCAGAATCTTCTTGGGATCGGGCTTGAGCGGGCCCAGCCCCTGTGCGAGCAGCGCGGGATCCGGCGCGGGCTGCGGCGACTGGCAGGAGGTGAAGGTTCGCAGGCCGGCGAAGGCGCCGGCGACCACTGATGCCTGACGGAGGAAATGGCGCCTAGACTGTTGCATCGCGGATGCTTTACGAGCGAATCCGTAGAGTCAACGCCGGAGTGTTGTGGCTTGCCAGCGTGCGCGCGAGGCGGGCAGTATCGGCCCATGCTCACCCTTTCCCGACGCCGGTTGATCGTGCTCGCAGGGGCGGGACTGGCCTTCCCACAGCTCAGCTTTGGCGCGGCTCCCACCGCGCGGATTTCGTCCGTGCGGATCATCAGCCTCAGGCCCGGGCATTATCACGGCTGGCCGACCCTGGCGCGGCGTTCGTCGGGCGAGCTGCTGCTTGTCTGCTCGGGCGGTCGAGACGCGCACGTCTGCCCGTTTGGCCAAGTGGAACTGATGCAGTCTCGCGACGACGGCGCAACGTGGACTTTCCCGCGCGTGTTGTTGGATGGCCCCATTGACGACCGTGACGCCGGCGTGGTGGAGACGCCCAAGGGCACGCTCCTGGTCACCACCTTCTCCTCGCTCGCTTACGAGCCCATCCTTGAGCGCGCTGAAAAAACTGCTCCCGCGGATGCTGCGGCTTGGCCGCCCGTGAAACTGGCGGCTTGGCGGGCGGTGCATGCGCGGCACGACTCTGCCACGCGAAAGCGCGAGCTTGGGACGTGGATGCTGCGCTCTACCGACGGCGGCGTCACTTGGGCGCCACGCGTCGATTGCCTTGTCAACAGCCCGCACGGCCCCTTCGTGACGGCCGAGGGCCGGCTCCTTTATGCCGGCAAGGATTTGTGGAAGAGCGGCCGCTGGATTGGCGTGTGTGAGTCCACGGACGATGGCCAGTCGTGGCGCAAGCTCTCGGAAATTCCCGCGCGCCGGGGCGATGATCCGGCCGCCTATCATGAACTGCATGGAGTGCAGGCGGCCGACGGCAGGCTCGTGGTGCACATTCGCAATCACAACGGGCAGCACGAGCGCGAGACGTTGCAGACCGATTCGGCCGACGGCGGCAAGACCTGGAGCGAGCCGCGCAGCATTGGCGTGTGGGGCTTGCCATCGCATCTGCTGCGCCTGCGCGATGGGCGGCTGCTGATGAGCTATGGCCACCGGCGCAAGCCTTTTGGCAATCAAGCCCGCGTTAGTGCCGACCACGGCAAAACTTGGAGCGAGCCCCTCACCCTTTCCGCTGATGGCGCAGGCGGCGACTTGGGCTATCCTTCCACGGTGGAGCTTAAGGACGGCTCGCTGCTCACGGTGTGGTACGAAAAGATCGCCGGCAATCCCAACGCCGTTTTGCGGCAGGCACGCTGGAACTTGGAGGGCTAGAACGAAGCGCGCGCCTTTAGGGTTTGGTCGGACGCTCGGGGCGTAGCCGGTGGTTGTTGGGATAGAATTTCTTGTGCAGCTCCAGAAGCCGGGCCAGTTCCTCCACCGGCTCCTTGTGATCTTCCACGCGCAAATCAATGAACCGGTCGCTGGCGCGACCATATCCGGCCTTGTCCCGCACCACCAAGAGCGCCGCCGACTGCCGCCCGCGCTTGTCGCCGCCAGCAGCCTCTGCCGCTGCGAGCGACGCCACGAGCCAATCAGCCAGCTGGGTGTCGGGCTTGAGTCGCGCCTTCTCGAATGCCGCCGCCATGTCTTTCACCACGGCCTCGCCCGCCAGAATGTTGCCCTGCGCCGCGTAGTGGGTGCCCACGTGATGGCCCGCCCACGCATTGCACTTGGCTCCTGTGAAACTGGCGGCGCGCCCGCGCGCATCCACGGCTCCCACTTGCCGCAAGTCGCGATCCACATCCGCCATCGTCAGGGTTTTAAGGGTTTCTTCGGGCGACTTGCCGGCCTCGAGCAGCCGCAATCCCTCCGGGCCGTAGGTCACGTTGGCCCAGGACTGCGTGGCGATGGCGCCCACGTTGGCGCGCGCGAAGGGCACGACGGAGCCCACACCAAAGAACTTGCTCTGGACGGCAACGCCCAGGTCGCCCGTGGCGGGGTCGTATGCCACGATGGAATAAGTGCCCACCGGCGGGTCGGCGGCGCGAGCCGACGCGGTGATGAGAAGACAGAGTGTCATAAGGGGGATGCGGTGCATGGCGCACTCTAGCTGAGTGCGTGCCGGTGGAAAAGGTTTTTGCCGGGGTGAGGCGCGCCCGGTACAACCATCGCGCATGAACTCGGAACTGAAGGGCAAGTGGGTGTTCATCACGGGCGGATCCAGCGGCTTTGGCGCGGCGGCGGCCCGCGCGTTTGCGGCGCAAGGAGCGCATGTGGTCGTCGTGGCGCGCCGGGGCGACCGGCTGAAAGCCGTGGCCGCGGAGTGTGCGGAAGCCGGCGCCGCATCGGCCCACCATCACGTCATGGACGTGGGCAGCACCGCGAGTGTCAACGCCTGCATCGGATGGCTGCGCGAGCGCACCGGGCGGCTGGATGTGCTGGTCAACAACGCCGGCGGCGCGCACGGCGTGGACACGGTGGCCGAGGGCAAGGACGAGGATTGGGAGGCGATGGTGCAGGTCAACTTTTTGGGAGTGCTGCGTGTGACGCGGGCGGCGCTGCCGCTTTTGGCGGACACGCCGGGCAGCCTCATTCTCAATGTTGGTTCCGTGGCGGGTCGCGCGGCCTACGAGGGAGGTTCGGCGTACTGCGGAGTCAAGGCTGCCGCGTTGCAGGTCACACGCGCGCTGCGGCTGGAACTCTGCGCGGCGGCCATCCGCGTCTGCACGCTGGATCCCGGGCTTGCGGAAACGGAGTTTGCGCTCGTGCGCTACAAGGGCGACCGCGCGAAGGCCGACAAGGTGTATGAGGGAATTGAGCCGCTGAGAGCAGAGGACATCGCCGAGACGATGGTGTGGATGGCGTCGCGCCCGCCGCACGTGTGCATCGACGAGGTGGTGATGAAATGCACCGCGCAAGCGGCCGTGCACAAGGTGCACCGGCGGCTTCCCGCCAAAGGCAAAGGGCATTGACGCAGCCGGACTTCGATGGTGTGCTCTGCGTGAACTCCCACCAAAGGACTGGCATGAGCGTGAACTACATCCCCGAGGGTTATCATACGATCACCCCTTACTTGGTGATCAAGGATGCCGCCAAGGCGCTGGACCACTACAAGCAGGCCTTCGGCGCGGTGGAGTTAGTCCGTTTCGCCACGCCTGAGGGCGTCATCAAGCACGCGGAGATGCGCATCGGCGATTCGCGCTTCATGATGACCGACGAATGGCCCGCGATGGGCGCGCGTGGCCCGTTGTCGCTGGGCGGCACGCCGGTCTTTCTGATGCTCTATGTTCCGGACGTGGATGCGGTGGTGGCGGCCGCATTGACGGCCGGCGCGCATCTGGTGAAGCCTGTTCAGGATCAATTCTATGGCGACCGTTCCGGAGTCGTGGCCGATCCCTTCGGCCACTTGTGGGCAGTGGCCACGCACAAGGAAGATCT
>SXGS01057807.1_pt1 | contig 21020 bp, 22 predicted proteins | sample 3174681 | NCBI WGS metagenome assembly SXGS01 (sample SAMN11356861, study PRJNA531348) | freshwater metagenome | isolation source: freshwater sample F1-80 | place: China: Fuxian Lake, Yuxi | collected 2017-12-25 | reverse complement strand
GGTTGCATAAAGCTCAGCTGTATCAAAAAAATTTATGCCTTTTTCTAAGGCATAGTCCATTTGGGCAAATCCATCTGCTTGAGAGTTTTGCTGCCCCCAAGTCATAGTTCCTAGACAAATTGAGCTTACTTTTAAATTTGTAGCCCCAAGTTTCTTAAATTTCATAAAAATATAACATTAAAATCTAATATTTTTTATGAATTAAAGAGGCTGAAGTAAAGTAGGTATTGAAATTTTAAAAAAAATAATTATATTGGCACCATGGCATTAAACAGACAAAACGCAACAAGTAGATCTTCAGTTTCAGCAACAATTATTGATCAGGGTTTACGATCTTATATGTTGAAGGTTTACAACTACATGGCCTCAGCATTATTGTTGACAGGTTTTGTTGCTTTACTAACTTTTAAATTAGCGGTTCAGTCTTTAGAACCTTTAGTGTTATCAAATTTTGGAAACTCACTTTATAATTCCGGTTTAGCTTGGGTCGTTATGTTAGCTCCGCTTGGAGTTATTATTTATATGAGTTTTGGAATAGCAAAAATGAATGTGGCTAAAGCCCAATCAGTTTTTTGGGTATTTGCAGCTTTAATGGGATTATCTTTATCATCAATATTTGTTGCTTATACAGGAACTTCAATTACAAGAGTTTTTTTCATAACCGCCGGTACTTTTGGTTTAATGAGTATTTACGGTTACACGACAAATAGCGATTTAACTAAGTTTGGATCATTTTTAATTATGGGTTTAATTGGAATCCTAATTGCTTCAGTCGTTAATATATTTATGAAATCTCCTATGATGTATTTTGTAATTTCTATCTTAGGTGTTTTAATTTTTGTAGGCTTAACAGCTTATGATACTCAAAAAATTAAAAACATGTATTTAGAAAGCGATAGTGGCGAATTAATTGGCAAGAAAGCTGTTATGGGAGCTTTAACTCTTTATTTAGATTTCATTAACTTGTTTATAATGCTTTTAAGACTTTTCGGTCAAAGAAGATAATTATTTTACAGCTTTTAAATTATTCCATCTAGTTTTTTCTATAAGACCTAAAAGATTATTAGACTTCTCTAATACATTTCCGTGTTTATCTTTGATATAAAATTTTTCATTATAATTTTCAGGTTTTAGATTCTTTAGAATTCTATAAATTGGTCTCTCAGAGGCTTGTTGGTAGATATCGAAAGAAATTTCTCTTGGTCCAATAGAAACACCGTAGTCTTTCCAAGTACCATTAGAGACCATTTTGCCATACAAGTTTAAGATTGCTTGAAGCTCTTTTTTTACAAAAAAGATTTCTTTTTCATTGCTTTTATAGTTGTTATTAACGACTAATTTTAAATTCCTCATATCTTATGTTTATTAATCACTGGTATTTGTAAGGCAGTAAAGACAAACGTTAGTGGCAGTATTCCCCAAACTTTAAAATTAACCCACACAACTTCTGTTTGTGTTCTCCAAACCAGTTCATTAACTAAAGCTAGAAAGATAAAAAACAACATCCATCTATTATTTAATTTATCCCAACCGATTTCATCAATTTGAAATGCATTTTGAAAAAAATATTTGAGCAAATTCTTATTAAAAAAAGCCCTACCAATAAATAAAATAATAGCAAAAATAATGTTAATGATCGTAGGTTTCATATATAAAAAAATAGGATTATTAAAATATAAAGTAAGCCCACCAAAAACTGATATTACAATCCCACCTATTAAAGGAAGATAAGGAACTTTTTTTTCGACTACATAACTGATAAGAACGGCAATTAATGTTGCAATAATGAGTGGAGGAATAGCAACACTTAAGTTATTTCCACTTTTATAATAAACAGTAAAGAAAATTAATAAAGGACCAAAGTCAGTAACAAATTTTAAGAGCGACTTATTCACATTATATTTTTATCATAAATCTATTTTTAAAGAAATTTATATATTGATTTTTATTAAAAAGTTATTATCTTAGAATCAATGGCTGCAAACATTGCAAAGTTTTCAATTGGAACAATTGTAAAACATAGACATTTTGATTTTCTCGGAGTTATTTACGATGTAGATTTCGAGTTTAATAATTCTGAGGAATGGTATCAATCTATTCCAAAAGACGTAAGACCTAGAAAAGATCAACCCTTTTATCATCTCTTAGCTGAAAGCAATGATGTAACGTATGAAGCTTATGTTTCTGAGCAAAATCTTTTAATTGATAATTCTAAGCAGCCTGTAAAGCACCCATTAATCAATGAAATTTTTATTGGTAAAAAAGGTTCTAATTATTTTAAGCTTTCTCATTAATTACATCTTAGCCGCCACAAATCTAACAATATTAGATCAAATCTAAAACACAGATACTGTCTATATTTTAAATGTTAATGCCTAGTTGGGAATTAACTTCTCTATCTCCCTCCCAATTCCCAATTAGGCGAAACAACTATCTTCCCTTAAAATCATATCTAATATAATTAAGATTAAAATGTTTAATTTTTTTTCATCTAGTAACTTATATTCTTTAATTCAAAAACTAATTAATTTTATAAATTCAATATTTTTTTTAGTTTTAGTGATTGGTTTAACTTTTGCTTTATTTTTATCTCCGCCCGACTACATACAAGGAGACTCAGCCAGGATTATGTATGTGCATGTTCCATCGGCATGGCTTGGCTTAGCTTGTTTTTCTCTTATTACTCTTCTTTCAGTTTTAAATTTTATTTTTAAAATAAAAAATTTTTATTTTATTAATAAAAGCATCGCACCGATTGGTTTGTTATTTACTTGTTTAGCTATTATAACGGGTTCTTTATGGGGACAACCAACCTGGGGCACATGGTGGGCTTGGGATGCAAGGTTAACATCGATGTTAGTTTTAATGTTTTTTTACATAATCTATATTTTAGTATTTAAGATAATTAAAGAAGAGCAACTAATAATTAAAATTTCATCCATCATAGCTATTCTTGGCTCAATTAATTTACCTATCATCAAATATTCCGTTGAATGGTGGTCTACACTTCATCAACCTGCAAGTATAAAAATTACTGGATCAAGTACTATACACTCGACCATGCTGTTTCCATTAATGGTAATGTTATTTGTTTTTTTGCTTTATGCTGCGTTAATTTTTCTAATGAAATACAAAACAGAAATCATTAGAATAAAGAAAAAAAATATTAAAAGGATATGATAAATCAATTTATATCAATGAACGGATACGGACTTTACGTCTGGCTATCATTTATTATTGTAGTTATTTCTTGTGCTGTTGTTTATTACAAAACAAATAAAACTTTAAGAAAATATGAAAAAGAGTTTTTGATAGAACTTGAAGCTTTATCAATAGAAGAAAAAAAGAAAGCTTTAAAAACTTCTAAAATTGCACAACAAATATTAGCATCAAACTCTAAGATAAACTAAAAGCATTTTTAATGCTTACTAAAAAAGTAAAAAGTCGAGTTTTGTTTTTATTTTTTATTTTTTTTATTTCTACAGTCGCTGTTATCTTTATATTAAAGTCTCTAAACCAAAATATTTTATACTTCTCTTCACCAACTGAAATCAAAAATAGGGAGGATATTGTTCTAGAAAAAGCAATGCGCGTTGGAGGAATGGTAAAAAAAAATTCAATCATTATCAATAAAAATAATATTCAATTTATTATCACCGATTTTCAAAATGAAATCTTAATTAGTTACTCTGGTACAGTACCTAATTTATTTGCCGAGGGTAAAGGTGTTGTAGCTGAGGGCAAGCTTAAAGATAAACAATTTTTTATAGCTAATAGAATATTAGCTAAACACGATGAAAAATATATGCCCCCTGAAATTAAAAAAATAATAGAAAATAATGCTAAGTAATATTGGGTCAATTTTAGTTTTTTCTATTTTAGTTCTTAGCTTGCTTATAATTTACAAGTCTTACCTAGATATAGAAATTAACAATCAAACTTTAAATAAGAGCATTTATAGCTTAAGTTTATTTCAGATAACTTTTACTATTCTCAGCTTTTTCACATTAATTACAGGATTTATCTCTTCAGATTTTTCCATTGCTAATGTTTATGAAAATTCTCATACAGCCAAACCACTTTTTTATAAGATAGCAGGAACTTGGGGAAACCATGAAGGAAGCTTATTATTATGGATAAATATTTTAGTTTTATTTTCTTACCTATTCTTAATATTTAATTACAATCATGATAAAAAATTTAGATTATATACTTTAATTTTTCAAAACTTTTTAATTTTGGGATTTGTAATTTTTTTATTAATAAATTCTAATCCGTTTAGTTCAATCTATCCAGTGCCGTCAGAAGGATTAGGCTTAAATCCAATCTTACAAGATCCTGCATTAGCTATTCATCCCCCGCTTTTGTATATAGGGTTTGTTGGGTGTTCGATTTATTTTTCAGCAGCTATAGCTTCAATACTTTCTAATTATAACGGCAAGCAATTTGCTTTATCAATAAAATCTTGGGTTAAAATTTCATGGGTATTTCAAACACTTGGAATAACAGTTGGGTCTATCTGGGCATATTATGAATTAGGATGGGGAGGCTTTTGGTTTTGGGATCCGGTTGAAAATGCTTCTCTACTTCCTTGGTTTGCCATTACTGCTTTGATGCACACAGTTATTGTTCTAGAAAAAAGAAATATTTTGTATGAATGGGCTATCATACTTTGTCTTTTGACTTTCATTTTAAGTGTGACTGGTACTTTTTTAGTCAGATCTGGAATTTTGAATTCCGTACATACCTTTGCGAGCGATCCTTCAAGAGGGCTATTCATACTTATCTTTTTATCTTTAATGATTTTTACTTCTTTAATCATTTATTTTAAAAAACGAAATAAAGAATTTTATAATTTTAATACTAATAGCAAAGAAATATTTATTTTAGCTAATAATTGGTTTATGGCCTTTTTCTTAGCAACTGTTTTAATTGGAACGCTTTATCCAATTTTTCTTGATGTGTTAACTGGTGCAAAAGTTTCTGTTGGACCACCTTTTTATAATATCGTCATAATTCCTTTAGTGATTCCTGTTTTATTTTTAATGACGTTAGGTCCACAATTTGGCTGGATAAATTCAAAAACAGAAAAACTATATAAAACTTTATATATTTTAGTTGGAGCAGTGATTATAAATTTATTTTTATTTTACTTTTTTAAAAATTATGGAATATATTCAAATTTAATTTTAATTTCAGCTATTTTCTTAATTTTACACTCCTTTTTAGATGCAAAAAATTCAATAACCAATAAAAAAAAATTTCAATTTCCAAGAATTATTTCTCATTTGGGTTTTGGGATGCTTGTTTTTTTTATTGGAATTAATAATCAATATTCTATTGAAACAGATTTTAATTTAAAAGTAGGAGAGACTAAAAAATTGAATAATTATGAACTTGTTTTTGAAAATATAAAAATAGAAGAAAATAAAAATTATAAATCAATAATAGGTGATTTTAAAATCATTGAACTTAAAAAAAAGTATATTCAATATTTAAATCCTGAAATTAGAATTTATACCAATCCTGAAACTTTAACTTATGAAGCTTCCATAAAATCAAAAATTAGTTCTGATTTATATTTGACCATGAGCAATGTATCTAGGTCCGATTTTTATAATATTAAATTTCAAGAAAAGCCATTTATGATTTGGATATGGGTTTCTGCTATAATGATTGCTCTTGGTGGTTTGATACAATTAATCATAAAAAAAAATGAAAATTAATTTTTTTAAAATTATTATTTTTAGTTTTATAATATTTTTTCTTTCTGTTTTTTGGTTTGGATTAAACAAAGATAATAATTATAGTACTAAAAATCTTATTGGAAAAAAAATAAGTAGTTTTCAACTTTCATCTATTCATAATAATGATTTAGTTTCAGATGACATGTTAAAAAAAAATGAATTCACCTTAATTAATTTTTTTGCTTCATGGTGTGCCCCCTGTAGACTCGAACATCCATATTTGATGAAATTATCCAAGCAAAATAAAAAAATTAATATTTTAGGTATAAATTTTAAAGATAAAAAAAATAATGCTTTAAGTTTTTTGAATGAGCTAGGTGACCCTTACAATTTTGTAGCTGAAGATTCAGAAGGTAAAGCTTCAATTTTTTTTGGTATTTATGGCATACCAGAATCAATACTAATTAATAAAGATTTAACTATAATAAAAAAAATTATAGGACCCATAGACCAAAATCAATTTCAAGAAATTCAAGACTTAATTAAATGATATTGAGAAAAATTATAATTATTTATTTTTTTTTATTTTCTTCACTTCATACCAATGAAGTCAATCCAGAGTTAATTGAAATTTATAAAAATCTAAGATGTTTAATTTGCCAAGGACAATCTATAGCTGATTCAAATTCGGATTTTGCATCAACGCTTAAATTAGTTGTTCAAGATCAAATTAAAGCAGGCAAAACAAAAGAAGAAATCTATGATTTTTTAATTAGTAAATATGGAGAGTGGATTGTGTACCAGCCCACTTTAAGTAAAAATAATTTTTTGCTTTGGTTTTTGCCTTATTTAATTTTAGTAATAGGCGGTCTAGTAATTTTTTTTATAATACGAAAAAGCAAGTATAATAAGACCAATTGAAATGTGTACTTTTTTTAATTAACGTTGTATTTTTTATCAAATGAAAAAATTAATTATATTACTTTTTGCGATTATATTTTTGACAAATTCGCATTTATTATCGGCGGAAAAAGAGAAATTTTTTAAACCTTGGGGTTCAAATAAAAATTCTAAAAATGATAATTCAAAAGCAACCCAGAAAGGTGATATCTTTAAGCAAATAACTTTTGATAATAATAAAACAGATAATATCTTAGTTTATACAGGCATTTTCGATCACAAAGATGAAAAAGCACCTGGAAAAAAAGAAAATCACAAAACTTCTTTAGTTGGAATAGAACACAAGAATGTAGATTTATTTAGAGACACTTGGATAGGGAGGTTTTCACCAACCACAGGAGCATTCGTTACAGGCAAAAGTTCTGCTTATTTATATACAGGTGTTGAAGCTGACTATAATTTAGGCCCAATAAAAATATCACCTAGTTTTGCACCTGGGTATTATGAAGCGGGTGATGGTAAAAATTTAGGAAGTGCACTTGAATTTAAATCAGAAATAAAAATTGGGATTGATTTATTTAAAAATTCTAATCTTGGATACAGTTATAGCCACATTTCAAATAATGATTGGGGAGACAGAAACCCAGGTGCCGATAATCAATCGATAACTTTTTCTAAAAAGTTTTAAATAGCAGTGTCACTTAGAGATTGCTATAATATCGAAGACTTTAAAAAATTAGCTAAAAAAAATTTACCAGCTCCAATTTTTCATTACATAGATGGTGGAGCTGATGATGAAACAACTCTTAGAAGAAATACAGATTCTTTCTCCAAGTGTGATTTAATTCCTAATATTTTAGCAAATGTAGGAGAACCGGATCTCTCCGTTAATGTGTTTGGACACAAAATTGATATACCTTTATTTTTGTCTCCCACAGCAATGCAAAGACTTTATCATCACGATGGAGATAAAGCGTCTGCAAGAGCAGCAGAAAAATTTGGAACATTTTATAGTATGTCTACTATGGCAACTTCATCAATCGAAGAGATTGCGAACATCTCAAGTGGACCAAAATTATTTCAACTTTATATTCATAAAAATCAATCGCTTACAGATAATTTAATCGATAGATGTAAAAATGCTGGTTTTAAGGGCTTATGTCTAACGGTAGATACAGTTGTTGCAGGCAATAGAGAAAGAGATCATAGAACTGGATTTACAACACCACCAAGACTTACTTTAAAAAGTTTAATAAGTTTTGCTGCGCATCCGAAATGGACTTTTAATTATTTAACTCATGAAAAATTTAAATTAGCAAATGTTGCTCATTTTACTAAAGATGGTTCAAGCATAGCAAAAGGTGTAATGGAATATATCAACGAGCAATACGATCCAGCCATGAGCTGGAAGGATGCAGAGTATTGTATCAAGCGTTGGAAAGGTCCTTTTGCAATAAAAGGATTAATGTCAGTTGAGGATGCTAAGAAGGCAGTTGATATAGGAGCATCTGCTATCATGCTCTCAAATCATGGTGGCAGACAATTAGACGGATCAAGATCGCCTTTCGATCAACTTCCTGCAATTGTTGATGCTGTCGGTGGAAAAATAGAAATCATCGTTGACGGTGGAATTAGAAGGGGAACTCATGTTTTAAAAGCTCTAGCACTAGGAGCAACAGCTTGCAGTTTCGGTAAAGGTTTTTTATTTGCGTTAAGTGCAGGAGGACAAGAAGGGGTAGAGTTAGTTCTTCAAAGAATGAAAGATGAAATTAGAAGAGACATGATTTTAATGGGCTGTAAAAGTATTAAAGAACTTAATCCTAGCAAAATTGCCTTTAGATAATATAGATAGTTCTAATATTTTTATTTTAATAATTTTAAATTCTGTTAGTTTCATGAAATAAAAAAAATGCAATTATCAAAAAACTTAGAAAGATTAGGTACAGAGTCAGCATTCAGCGTGTTAGCTGAAGCTAAAAAACTTGAAGCCCAAGGAAAAGAAATGATTCACCTTGGATTAGGTCAGCCTGATTTTAAAACCCCTAAACACATAGTAGACGCTGCTAAGAAAGCATTAGACGATGGACATCATGGATATGTTTTATCAAATGGTATTTTAGAGTGTAGGCAAGCTGTTACTAGAAAAATTAAAAAACTTTACAATAAAGTTGTTGATCCAGAGAGAGTTTTAATTATGCCTGGAGGAAAACCTACTATGTTTTTTGCTATCTCAATTTTTGGAGAGCCGGGCGCTGAAATTATTCATCCTACTCCAGGATTTCCGATTTATGAGTCGATGATCAATTATTCAGGGGCAAAAGCCGTTCCTTATGATCTTACAAAAGATAAAGATTTAAAATTTGATCCAGAAAAAATTTTATCTTTAATTACAGATAAAACTAGAATGTTAGTGCTTATTAATCCCAATAATCCAACAGGAAGTTTTGTAGAAAAACCAGCTATAGACTTTTTAGCTGAAGGTCTTAAGAAACATCCCCATGTTGTAATACTTAGTGATGAAATTTATAGTAGACAAATTTATGACGGTAAAGAAATGCCAACGTTTTTTAATTATCCTGATTTGCAAGATAGGTTAATTGTTCTAGATGGTTGGAGCAAAGCTTACTCAATGACTGGATGGAGAATGGGCTGGAGTGTTTGGCCAGAAAAATTAGTACCGCATGTAAATAGATTAATTATTAATAGCGTGTCCTGCGTAAATGCACCTTCTCAGTTTGCTGGAATAGCTGCCTTGGACGGACCAGATGATCAAATTTTTGAAATGATGAAAAAATTTGATGAAAGAAGAAAATTAATTCATAAAGGTCTAAACGTTCTACCTGGTGTTGAATGTAGCATGCCGGGAGGAGCTTTTTATGCTTATCCTAAAGTAATAGGAACGGGAATGAACGGATCGGAGTTTGCGAAAAAATGCATGCATGAAGCAGGTGTAGCAATCGTTCCAGGAACAGCTTTTGGTAAAACTTCAGTTGATTATGTTAGGTTTAGTTTTGCTGCTTCTAAAGAGAATATTCAAAAAGCTTTAGAAAAAATTAAAAAAATGCTTGGATAACTATCTTTGCCTTTTGACCAAACAGTTTAAAAATTATAGACTTATTATATGACAAGTCTTCAAATGCCTAAAGTTGATCAGTTAATTTTATCAAGTAAAGATAAAATTATTGCCGATTTAAGCAGAATACTTAACATCGACAATATCCTTTCTCATGAAGACGAAATAAGACCTTATGAAACTGATGCATTAGCCGCATATAAGCAGGCACCGCTTCTTGTAGTTCTGCCAGAAACCGTAGAACAGGTAAGCCAAATATTAAATTATTGTAACGAAAATAAAATTAAAGTTGTGCCTCGTGGAGCAGGAACAGGCCTTTCAGGAGGGGCATTACCTTTAGCTGATTGTGTTTTATTAAGTATGGGAAAATTTAATAAGATACTTGAAATTGATTACAAAAATAAATGTGTTGTGGCACAACCTTGTGTAACTAATTTAGCCATTACGCATGCCGTACAAGATCAAAAATTTTATTATGCTCCAGATCCATCAAGTCAACTAGCTTGTTCGATTGGTGGTAACGTTGCTGAAAATTCTGGCGGAGTTCATTCTTTAAAGTATGGTGCGACTACAAATAATTTATTAGGAATCCAAGTTGTTTTAATGGATGGAACGGTAACAAGATTTGGAGGAAAAACATTAGACTCCGAAGGCTACGATCTACTTGGATTAATGACTGGTTCTGAAGGTTTGCTTGGAGTAATTACAGAAGTAACGGTTAAAATTTTAAAAAATCCTGAAGTTGCAAAAGCTGCACTGATTGGTTTTTCTTCAATTGAAGATGCAGGAAAATGTGTAACTGAAATTATTGCAAAAGGAATAATTCCTGCTGGCATGGAAATTATGGATAAAGCTTTGACAAAAGCAACCAATGATTATTCCAAAGCCGGTTACCCTGTCGATGCAGAAGCTACGATGATTGTTGAGTTGGACGGCACAGATTCTGAAGTTTTAGAATTAATTAAAAGAGTAGAAGAAATTGCAAAAAAAAACAAATGTTCGAGTATAAAAATTAGTAAGTCAAACGAAGAAAGATTAAAATTTTGGATGGGTAGAAAAGCTGCTTTTCCAGCTTGTGGTGATTTAGCACCAGATTATATGTGCATGGATGGATCTATACCTAGAGGAAAACTAGCAGAAGTTTTAAAAGAAATTCAAAAACTTTCAATTAAATATAATTTACCTGTCGCAAATGCTTTTCATGCTGGCGATGGAAATCTACACCCACTTATTATGTTTAATGCAAATGATCCAGAACAATTAAGAAAAACCGAAGAATTTGGTGCAGAGATATTAAAGTATTGTGTTAAAGTTGGTGGAGCCTTAACAGGAGAACACGGAGTTGGCATAGAAAAAAGAGAATTAATGTGTGAAGCATTTAATGATACGGACATTAAACAACAACTTAATATTAAAATTGCTCTTGATCCAAACTCTTTACTTAACCCTGGCAAAGTTTATCCAATCTTAAGAAAATGCGCTGAGGAAGGAAGAGTACATGTTCATGGAGGAAAAACAAGATTTCCAGATATTCCAAGATTTTAGTGCATCAATACTAAAACCAAATACCGAAGAAGCAATAGCCGATTCAATTAGATATTGTTATAAAAAAAATATTCCACTTGAGATTAATGGTTTAGGTTCAAAAAAGAATATTGGTAAAAATTTTCAGTCACAAAAAACTTTAGATCTTTCTAATTATTCTGGAATCATTAAATATGAACCAGAAGAATTGTACATAAAAGTAAAATCTGGAACACCTATTAAAATAATTAAAGAGGAACTAGAAAAAAAAAATCAACAACTTGCTTTTGAGCCTATAGATTTTGGTTATCTTTTCGAGGGCAAAAGTAATGAGGGAACAATTGGAGGTGTACTTTCTTGTAATTTTTCTGGTTCAAGAAGATTCAAAGTTGGTAGTGCCCGAGATCACATTTTAGGATTTAAAGGCGTAAATGGAAAAGGTGAAATAATAAAATCAGGCGGAACAGTTGTTAAAAATGTTACAGGCTATGATTTAAGTAAAATTATAACGGGTTCTTTTGGTACCTTGAGTGTTTTTACAGAAATATCAGTTAAGGTTTTACCAAAAGCTGATTTGACAAAAACTCTAATTATAGAAAATCCTCATTTAAAAAAAGGTCTAGAATATTTAAATACTGCTTTAGGATCATCCACCGATCCATCAGGAGGAGTGTTCTATCCAGAGTATTTTCGTAATCAATTTATATTTAATGATTTAACAACAGAAGGCCCTATTACAGCAATAAGAATAGAAGGTTCAAAATTATCTGTAGATGAAAGAATTAACAAATTAATAAAAGAATTAAATGTGGGCAGTAAAGAAGTTTCAATTTTAGATTCTTCCCAGTCGAATATTTTTTGGGAGAATACAAGGTGCTTAAAAGTGTTTACAAACTTAAAAAGCAATCTACTCAGAGTCATTGCACCTGCGAGTGAAGTATTTGAATTAATGAATAAGCTTAAATCTTATAATGTTAGGTATTGTATAGATTGGGGAGGAAGTTTAATTTGGCTACAGATAGATCAATCAAATTCAAATTCCTTGAAAGAAATTAGATCTTTGGTTAAAAATTTAGGAGGTTATTTGACAATTATTAAAGTAGAAGAAAGTTTGAAGCCTTTAATTGATATTTTTACGATAGATGAAGTTAAATATAAGATATCTGAAAAAATTAAGAAAAGCTTCGATCCTAAAAGAATTTTAAATTCAGGAAAAATGTATACAGGAATTTAATGCAAACAATATTCACACCAGAACAATTAAAAAGTAAAAACAATAAATCCACAGAAGAAATTGTTCGAAAGTGTGTTCATTGTGGAATGTGCAATTCAACATGTCCAACTTATCAAATTTTAGGCGATGAACTTGATGGACCTAGAGGAAGAATTTATCTGATTAAAGATATGCTAGAGAACAATAAGCCAGCTAATGAAAAAATAGCTAAACATCTTGATAGATGCTTATCTTGCTACGCATGTATGACGACATGTCCATCAGGAGTAAATTACATGCATTTAATTGATCATGGCAGAGCTCATTTAGAAAAAACTTATAAGCGACCCATCCTAGAGAAATTGTTTAGAAATATTTTATCTTTAACACTTCCTAATCCTAAAATTTTTAAAATACTAAGTATTTTAGTAAATATCGTAAGACCATTAAACTTTCTTTTTCCAGAATTTATAAAAAATTCTATGAAATTAATGCCAGCTAAGTTTCCAAAAAAAACTTTAAAAACACAAAAAATTTACTCAGTGGAAAAAACGAAATCTATTGCCAGAGTAGCTTTGCTAACGGGCTGTGTGCAGAGAGTAATTTCTCCAGAAATTAATGAATCCACTATTCGATTACTGAATAGACATAATGTAGAGGTTGTAGTAATGCCTGAAATCAATTGTTGTGGCTCCTTAGATCATCATCTTGGCAAAGAAAAAGCAGCACATAAATTATTTAAAAAAAATATCAATCTTTGGTATGACGAATATTTAGAAAATGGTTTAACAGCGATTATCAGTAACACTTCTGGATGCGGTACAACCCTTAAAGATTATGGTTTTATATTTAGAGGCGATAAAGAAATGAAAATAAAAGCAAAAAAAATTTCTGAATTAACAAAAGATATAACCGAGTTATTAGATAAAAATATTAAACTCAATTTTAAGCAAAATGAAAAAGTCTACAAAATTGCTTACCATTCAGCTTGTTCTATGCAGCATGGCCAAATAGTTCATCAACAACCCATCGATCTAATAAAGAGAACCGGTAATCAAGTACTCAATATTCCAGAGGGCCACGTATGTTGTGGTTCGGCTGGAACGTACAATATTCTTCAGCAGAAAATAGCTAAAGAGTTATTGAAAAATAAAATTGAAAATATAAATAAAATTCAGCCTGACTTTATTTCTACTGGAAATATTGGTTGTATGACACAAATTGCTAGCGGCACAGAAATTCCTATAGTTCATACTGTTGAAGTAATTGATTGGTTAACTGGCGGTCCTAAGCCAGAAAAATTAATTAATTTATGAAAAAAAAAGTATTAGTTACTAGAAAACTTTTAAAAGAAAATGAAGAAAAGTTAGAACAGCTTTTTGATGTTAAATTAAATAGCAATGATCAATTATATTCTACAGATAAAGTTTTAGAACTTTCAAAAGATTGTGATGGAATTTTAAGTTTTATTACAGATCAATTTAATAAAGAACTTATAAAAAAATTATCTCCTTCAGTTAAAATTATAGCTAACTATGCTGTTGGATATGGAAATATTGATATTGCTGCCGCAAAAGAAAAAAATATTATAATTACCAATACACCTGAGGTATTAGATGATTCTACAGCAGATATTTCAATTCTTTTACTTTTAGGCGCATCAAGAAAAGTTTTAGAGGCAAGAAAAGCTGCTGAAGATCAAGACTGGAAATGGTCCGCAGATTTTATGTTAGGCAAGCAAATGTCCAATAGAAGATTAGGCATACTAGGCATGGGTAGAATTGGTCGAGCTGTTGCAAAAAGAGCAAGAGCTTTTGGAATGGAGATTCATTATCATAATCGTAATCAGCTTTCTAAAGATTTAGAACAGGGAGCAATTTATCATAAAACAATTAAAGATTTATTTAAAGTTAGTGATTTTCTATCTATTAATTGTCCTGCAACAAAAGAAACCAATAAATTAATCAATAAAGAAACACTTAGTTTTTTACCAGACAAGGCCGTTATAGCAAATTCTGCAAGAGGAGATATTGTCGATGATGAGGCTATGATTGACGTACTTAAATCAGGTAAAGTTTTTGCTTTTGGTCTAGATGTTTATAATGGAGAACCTAAAATTCATCCTGAATATTTGAAATTAAATAATATTTTTTTATTACCTCATTTAGGAAGCGCCACTAAAAGAACCAGGTGGGACATGGGATATAGAGCTACTGAAAATTTAGAACTTTTTTTTAAAACAGGTAAAGCAAGAGATGTTGTTTAATACAACCTTAAAGTGTAATTTTAAATAAATTCAAGCGATAATAGGCATTAACCTTTAGATTTATAAAATTTCAAGAATTTTTTTCCGTTAATTTAATTGAGACTCTTTTGTAACTTTATGCTTAAATTCTTTATTAAATAAAAATAAAAAAAGGAGATAAACATGTCTAAAAAAGAAAAAACGTTAAAAGGAATTAAAACTCCTTCAAGACGTAAATTCTTTAAAGCTGCTGCTGCAACAGGAGCTGTAGCTGCAACGGCTTTAGTATTGCCAAATATTGCTATAGCGGCGGAAAATGTTACTCTTAAAATGCAATCTGCTTGGGGACCTTCCGATGTAGATCCGTTTTATGAAATGAACAAGCAGTACGCTAGAAAAGTTGAAGCTATGTCTGGCGGTTCATTGAAAATAGAAGTTCTGCCGGTTAATGCAGTGTTGAAAACTGCCGAGATCGCGGATGGAGTTAGCACAGGTGTTGTTGATGCTGGTCATACTGTTACTGCGTACTGGTACGGTAAAAACCCTGCATCTTCATTATTTGGAACTGGACCTTCTTACGGTTTCTCATCTCAAGAATTAATGGGATGGATAGAGTATGGTGGTGGAAGAGCTTTGTATGAAAAAACTCTACAAGCTACGAAATTAGATTACGTAGGTTTTTTTGCAATGCCAATGCCAGCTCAACCATTTGGTTGGTTTAAAAAAGAACTTAAGAGCGTTGCCGACATAAAAGGTATTAAATACCGAACTGTAGGCTTAGCTACTAACGTTCTACAAGGAATGGGAATGACTGTTCTTCAGTTACCAGGTGGAGAAATTCAACCTGCTATGAAAACAGGTCTGATTGATGCGGCTGAGTTTAACAACCCATCATCTGATAAAAACTTTGGAATGCAGGATGTTTCTAAATTCTATTCTTTAGGAAGTTTTCACCAGTCACAAGAAATGTTTGAGATAACTTTTAATAAGAAAAAATTTGATAGTTTATCTAAACCACATCAGGCTATCTTAAGAATATCAGCCGAAGCCGCTAATAGTGATAACTACTGGTATGCTCTGAAGAGGTATTCTGATGATCTTAACAAATTAATTAAGGAATCAGGAGTTACACCTTTTGCTACACCAAAAGATATTTTGGCAGAGCAAATGAAATCTTGGGATAAAGTAATTGCTGATTTTTCAGCTAAAGATCCTTTATTCAAAGAAATTGTTGACTCGCAAAAAGCATATGCAAAATCTGTGATGAAATATTTATTTATGAATCAACCAGATTATACAATTGCTTATAAACAATACTTTGGAGAACCTTCTAAAGTACAAGTCTAATTATAAAGATTAAATCAATTTACAAAGAGGTGTTACAATCACCTCTTTGTATTAAGTAAATTACAAAAATAAAATGAATTTTTATATCTCTTTAATTGATGAATTAAACACATGGATAGGAAAGGCATTCGGCTGGTGCACTTTTGCTTTAACAATTGCTGTAGGATATGAGATTCTTGCAAGATATTTTTTTAACGCACCAACACTTTGGGTTTTTGACTTTTCAATTCAAATGTACGGGGCAACTTTTATGATGGCTGGAGCTTATGCCCTTGCTGTTCAATCCCATGTTAGAGCGGATATGTTATATAGAAAGGCACCTATAAAATTTCAGGCAATTTCAGATTTAATATTATATTTTTTATTTTTTTTTCCTGCTTGTGTTGCGTTTACCTATACAGGTTACAACTACGCAGAAAAAGCTTGGATTTTAAAGGAAACTAGTTGGAGTAGTCCAGCTCAAATAGGGGTTTACGCATTTAAAACCCTTATACCTTTAGCGGGTATACTCTTACTTTTACAAGGATTAGCTGAAGTGTTTCGATGCGTTATAGCACTTAAAACAGGTAAGTGGATCGAAAGAATTGTAGAGGAAGAAGAATTAGAAAAAATTGCAATTAAAGAAAAGTAATAGATAAAATGGAACAAACACTTTTAGGATTGACAAACCCGCAAATTGCATTAGTCATGATGTTCAGTTTTATCCTTATAGTTCTTTTAGGCTTTCCCATTGCATTTACACTTTTAGCGCTCGGAATTTTATTTGGTTATTATGCTTATTTAGATCCATTAAAAATTGCAGAGTCCGGTATTTTTGCAAATAGAATTTTTGATTTAGTTGTAAAAAATACTCATTCTGTCATGGAGAACCATACTTTGATTGCAGTACCTTTATTTCTTTTTATGGGCTATATCGTGGAAAGATCCGGAATTATTGTTAGACTTTTCGATTCAGTCAGGATGGCAACCGCAAATCTTCCAGCATCTATGGCTGTTGCATCATTGATAACCTGCGCTCTTTTTTCAACAGCAACAGGAATTGTTGGAGCTGTTGTGACCTTAATGGGGCTTTTGGCATGGCCTGCAATGATACGTGCTGGTTATGATAAAAGATTTGCATCAGGCGTAATTTGCGCCGGCGGAACACTTGGCATTTTAATCCCACCAAGTATTATGTTTATTGTTTATGCAGTTATGGCTTCTTTATCTCCAATTAGGTTATTTGCAGCTGCTTTTATTCCTGGAATGATGCTAGCTGGATTATATTGTATTTATTGTATTGGAATTGCTATGATTTATCCTCATCTTGCTCCAAAACCTAAAATTTCAGAACTTCCACCAAAACTAATAATTTATAAAAATTTAGTTAGAGATTTTATACCTTTGCTTACATTAATTTTATTAGTTCTCGGAGTAATTCTCTTAGGCTTAGCAACGCCTGCAGAAGCAGCTGCATCCGGAGCAATTGGGGCAATATTACTTGCTTATTATTATAAAAATATGAATTGGAAAAATCTTAAAGAGTCTGTTTATTTAACTACACGAACATCGGCGATGATTATGTGGTTATTCGTGGGATCTGCGACTTTTGCCTCTGTATTTTCTTATTTAGGCGGACATAAAATTTTTGCAGATTTTTTTACAAGTCTTGGCCTAGAACCATGGCAGTTCTTACTCTTAAGCCAATTCATAATTTTTTTACTTGGATTTCCACTAGAGTGGACTGAAATATTGATTATATTTGTACCGATATTTTTACCTCTTTTAAAATTATATGGAATTGATCCTTATTTTTTTGCAATTCTTGTTGGATTAAATTTACAAATGGCTTTTTTAACCCCCCCCATGGCTATGTCTGCTTATTATTTAAAAGGGGTACAATCTAAAAATGTTTTATTATCTGATATATTTATTGGTATTATCCCATTCCTTTTTGTTGTCGTGTTGTCAATGTTCTTACTGCATAATTTTCAAGGCCTTGCTACATGGCTTCCCGATGTTTTATTTGGCGCAGAAACCAAAGGGTAGATTTATAAATTAAATTATGGATTTATGTTTTCTTTCTGCTTTAGAAATAATTGAAAAAACAAAAAAAGCAGAAATTTCTTCTGTCGAGGTTGCTAAAAGTTTTATTGGTAGAATTGAGAAATTTGAAAAAGAAATAAAAGCTTGGGCCTTTTTTGATAAAAAACTTTTTTTAGAAAAAGCAAAAGAAAAAGATGATTGGAGACTTTCAGGAAAACCCCTAGGCTCTCTTCATGGACTTCCTATAGCTATAAAAGATATTTTTAAAACTGAAGATATGCCAACTCAATACGGGACGGCTATAAGAGAAAATTATCAATCAAGAGATGACGCTAAAGTTGTAAGTATTTTACGGTCAGCAGGTGCAATTATCATGGGAAAAACTGTAACTAGTGAACTTGCTTATTTTGATCCAGGAAAGACCACTAATCCTCAAGATTATTCTAGAACACCTGGGGGTTCCTCTAGTGGTTCAGCTGCAGCAGTTGCATCTTTTATGGCTCCAATTGCTATCGGTTCACAAACTAATGGATCAACTATTCGTCCAGCTTCTTATTGCGGTGTTGTAGGGTTTAAACCTTCCTATGGCTTAGTTTCAAGAACTGGAGCTTTAACCCAATCTTTTTTATTAGATCAGGTTGGAGTTCTTTCAAGAACAGTTGAAGATGCAGCGCTCTGTTCTTCGGTCATTATAACAAAGGACTTAGAGGACAAATCAACTGTTTCTTTCCCAGCAGAAGATATTTTAAATCGAGTTAAAACAAAACCTTTTTTTGATCCAAGATTTATTTTTATTGCAACTTCTAAATGGAAAAATCTAGATGAAATTGCAAAAAAAGATTTTGATAAATTTTTAAAAAAAATAGCTCAACAAGTTACCGTTTATTCAAATCTAACTTCTTTTGACAAAATTTTTGATTATCATAAAGTAATTCATGAAACTGATATGGCTTATAACTTTTTTTCTACTTATGAAAAACATAAAAAGAAGTTAGGAAAAAATATGGTCGAAGCCATTGAAAGAGGCCTGTCCTATAAAGCCAAAGACTATGCTGAGGCAGTGGATCAAATGGCTATTATATATGATAGTTTCAAAGAAGCATTTCATCATTATCATGCAATAATTACTCCCTCAACTACGGGTTACGCACCAAAAGGCCTTACTCATACAGGTAGTCCAGAATTTTGTACAACATGGACTTATTTAGGTATGCCCGCAATTACATTGCCATTAATTCAGGGATCTAGTAAGTTGCCTTTGGGAGTTCAGTTGGTTGGCGAGAAGTATGACGATGTTAGATTATTACAAACAGCTAATTGGCTTTTCAAAAAAAATAAATAATCATGTTTAAAATTTTAAGTATCATATCAAGTATAGCACCAATTTCTTGGTTTTTTTACGAAATGTCTAAAAGTATACTTAAATCTCCAATTATATCTTTTTGGGCATCGATTCCCTTTTGCTTGGTTATAATTTTGACCTTAGGTTTCTTTTTATATGATGCCTACGATCATATAAAAAAATAAAAAAATAAATTTTCTTTAAAAATTAATGGAAAAAAAAGAATTATCAATTCTTCCTTTCCTTTTATTATTAGTTCAACCTGCATTTATGGCTAGTAACTTAGTAGTAGGTCGTGGAGGAGTAGAGTATGTACCTCCTATTTCACTAGCATTCTGGAGATGGTTTTTTGTTGTTTTATTACTTTTACCTTTTACGTATCAAAAAATATTTAAAAATATTGAAGCTTTAAAAAAAGAATGGCGACAATTATTTTTTTTAGGATTTATGGGGTGTGGAATTTGCGGTGCGTTTCCATTCATGGCCGGAGTAACAACTACAGTAGCTAACATGGGCATTATATATACTTCTTCACCTATTTTCATAATTTTAATCTCAGCATTTTTTTTTAAAGAACATTTAAGTCTTATTCAGTTTTTAGGTTTAGTTTTTTGTTTTACAGGTGTTATTTCAATTATTGCTAAAGGAGACCTTACTTTACTAATTAGTTTAAAATTTACATCGGGAGACTTATGGATGCTAGGAGCAGCAATCGGTTGGGCTTTATATTCTGTATTCTTGCTTAATTGGAAAAGTAAATTTAGCTTGTTTCCAAGATTTGCCATGATTGCTTTTTTTGGAACGCTATCACTATTACCTTTCTCATTAATTGAAAATTATTTCTTTAAACCAGTAATATTTAATGAAGCCTTTTATTTCTGGACAATATTCGCAGCTATTTTTCCAGGAATAATTGCTTTCTCTTTATATGCTAAAGTTCAAAAGGACTTAGGTGCATCTATAACCAGTTTTACTTTATATTTATTTACAGTCTATGGAGCTATATATGGAATAGTCCTATTTGAAGAGATGTTAAAAAACTATCATTACCTAGGAGCAATTCTAGTCTTTGCTGGAATGTTTTTTGTTAGAAAAAAAAATATTTAATGTAATTGCAAAAGACCTTTTGCAAAATATTTAGCTTTAAAAGGATATAGATCTGTTTCTTTTTCACCCATTCCAACAGCTAAAATTGGTAGATTATATTTTTTACATATAGCCAAAACAATACCTCCCTTTGCAGTGCTATCGAGTTTGGTAATAATTAATCCAGTTATATTATGAATCTTGGTAAACTCTTCAACTTGGTTTAATGCATTCTGTCCTGTGGTTGCATCTAAGACTAAAATTGTTTCATTAGGAAAGGATTGATCAATTTTTTTTAATACATTGAAAATTTTTTTATATTCATCCATTAAATTTTTTTTATTTTGCATTCGCCCAGCGGTATCGATTAGAGCTATATCGATATTTTTTTCTTTTGCGTATGTAGCTGTTTTGAAAGCTACAGAAGCAGGATCACTACCGGTGTTAGATTTAATGATATTGACATTAATTTTATTGGACCAAAGTTCTAACTGTTCAATAGCTGCAGCTCTAAAAGTATCAGCCGCTCCAAAAATTACAGATTTTTTATTATCTTTATAGAATTTTCCTAGTTTTCC
>SXGS01695432.1_pt1 | contig 21025 bp, 13 predicted proteins | sample 3174681 | NCBI WGS metagenome assembly SXGS01 (sample SAMN11356861, study PRJNA531348) | freshwater metagenome | isolation source: freshwater sample F1-80 | place: China: Fuxian Lake, Yuxi | collected 2017-12-25 | reverse complement strand
AGGAATCATGCGGGTCGGCGACGTGGTGACGGCTTGTGACTGACAGCCGGCCGGCCGCTCCGCAGGGCTGAGAGCCGGTGGCGGCAGACGCGAGGTTCACCTGCACGCCCACGTTGCCATCCTGCACCTAGAGCCTTCGTCCGCCAACGGAGACAAAGATGATCACCGCCTGATACCGCGCCTCGTAACGGCCCTCCGGAACAGTGTTGCTGAGGGCGACAATCTGTAGCGCGTTGGTCAGGATGATAGGCGAAGTCGATGAAGGTTCTGGAGCCTGCGCGCGCGAGGTCAACACGCTGGCCGCAATCTCCCTCAGCCCGGGTTCCATGACCAAGTGGTTGAGTTGTCCCGCCTTGCACCTCGCAACCGGCGTTGGCAACGTGGGAGGGTGGATTCCGACAAGCATTCATCGCACGCGCCAGCTCTCGGTGCCCAGTTCAGGACGACCCGGTGGAGCCTCGTGCTTCGGGCGGGGGCGGAGCAGCTTTCGCTCGAGGAGGAACGACGCGCCATCGAGGAACTTTGCCGGACTTATTGGTATCCGCTCTACTCGTTCATTCGTCGCAAGGGGCACGGTGTGGAGGCTGCCGAGGATCTCGGCCCGCGCCGCACGGACGCGATCCCGTCGTGGCTCTCTGATCTGGCGGAGTCCGTCGGTGGCCAGCAAATCCGACTGCGCCCCGGCGGTGAGGCGACGCCGCAACTGACCGCCGTTTCATACACCAAGAGTGTGGAAGTGCTGGGCCGGCTGCGGGGGCTTCCCGGCACCAACGCCTGGGAGCGGCTGGCCGGCTGGCTCCTCTCTGCTCCCGAGGCGCGCGCGGGTAGCCCGATGTTGCAGGGTCCGGCCAGACCATAGAGGCAATTGCAAGAGTCGGAACGCCGCAATCTTTGCGCCGCTCTGTCAAGCCGGGTTGGCCAATCACCTGGTTCGGAGGCGCAGCTCAGTTTCTCGCGACACAACGGTTGAATTCCAGACTTGAGGGAGCGTCGGATTCGGCGTTCGATGTCTCGCAACGTCATCACTCGCATGAAACTCCTCACCCTCCCCGCCCTTCTCATTCTCGCCGCGTCGCTGCTCGCGCCGGTTCCGTCCCGCGCCGCCACCAAAAAGCCCTTGCGCGTGCTTCTGATCACCGGCGGTTGTTGTCACGATTACGCGAAGCAAAAGGATGTGCTCAAGGCCGGCATCGAGGCGCGCGCGAATGTCGAGGTCACCCAGGTTCATTCTACGGACACGAGCACCAAGGCGCGCTTCGCGATCTACGAAGATCCGAACTGGGCCAAGGACTACGACGCCGTCATTCACGACGAATGCTCCGCCGACGTGAAGGACATGCCCTACGTGCAGAACCTCCTCAACGCCCACAAGGAAGGCGTCGGCGCGGTGAACCTCCATTGCGCGATGCACTCCTACCGCACAGGCACGGAGGATTGGTTCGAGTTCGTCGGCATTCAGTCATCGAGCCACGGCCCGCAGCTGCCCATTCAGATCCAGTTCACCAACCAGAACCACGCCATCGTGATGGGCTTCGAGAACTGGACGACCATCAACGAAGAGCTCTACAACAACATCAAGATATTCCCCAAGGCCTACCCGCTCGCGCGCGGCAAACAGGTCATCAAGCGCAAGGACGGCACGGAGAAGACCGAGGACGTCGTCGTCGCCTGGGTGAATCGATACGGCAAGGGCAAGGTCTTCAGCACGACGATTGGCCACAACACCGCCACCGTCGCGGACGATCGTTATCTCGATATGGTGACGCGCGGCGTGCTCTGGTCCTGCAACAAACTCGAAGTGAACGGCAAGCCCGTCATCGGCTACGCCAAGCCTGCGCCAGCGGAGGCCAAGTAATTCACCTGGCACCGTCGCGATCATGAAGGCATTGAAGAAAATCGTCCTCGCGGTGCTCGTGCTGCCGGTGCTGATCGTCCTCGGCTCGTTCCTCCTGCCGTCGCGCTATCACGTCGAGCGCTCCGTGGTGATGAAGGCTTCACCGGAAGCCGTCTTCGAGCAGGTCAACCGCCTCAAGCACTGGCCCGAGTGGACGGCTTGGACGGTTACTGATTATCCCGACATGAAGATCGCCTTCGCCGGCCCGGAGTCGGGCGTGGGCGCGGTTTACAGTTGGGAAGGCAAGTCTTCCGGCAACGGCACACTCAAGATCACCGCGAGCGAGCCCGGCAAACGCGTCAGTTACTCGCTCGACTTCGAGAACGGCAAACACGTCTCCGCCGGCGCCCTGGCGATCGAGCCGGACATTGTGACGCCCGGCGCGCTCAAGGTCACCTGGCACAACGCGGGCGATCTCGGTGCGAACCCGGTCTCGCGCATCTTCGGCCTGCTCATGGACCGGATGATGGGACCGGACTTCGAGAAGGGGCTGCACAACCTGAAGACGCGCGTGGAGGCCAGGCCCGCCGCGCCATGAGCCCGAAATAGTTTCGCAACTTGACCGATCAATCGGTGTCCAACTTGAACATGAAAACCAGAATCCTCCTCCTGATCGCGGGCGCGCTCGTCGCCTGCGGCACCGTGATCCGCGCCGCCGATGGCGCGTCCAAGGGCGGCAAGAAATCCAACGGCCCGGATCTCTTCGCTGAGCCCAAAGTCCACGATGTCCGCATCGATCTGTCCGAAGCGGCCGTCGAATCCCTGCGCAAAGACCCGAAGCGCTACGTGAAAGCCAACGTGCAGTGCGGCGGTCAGACGTTCGCCGACACCGGCCTGCGGCTCAAAGGCAGCGCGGCCTTCGAGGGGTTGGAGAAACGCCCGGGGCTGATGCTCAAGTTCGATGAGTTCGTGAAAGATCAGGAATGGCAGGGGCGCGGTCGCGTCCTGCTTAACAGCGCCCGGCAGGATCCCACGTTCCTTTGCGAAGCGCTCGGCGGGGAACTGTTTCGGGCCAGCGGGGTACCGGCAGCCAAGGTCACCTACGCGACCGTTCGCGCCGGCGGGAAACCCATCGGCCTTTATGTCGTCGCCGAAGCCGCGAACAAGAGCTTCCTCTCGCAGCATTTCAAGAAGACCAAGGGCAACCTCTACGAAGGCTCGAAGAACGACATCACCGACAAGCTCGAGAAGGACGGCGGCGATGATTCCGCGGAACAGGTCGACCTCCGCGCGCTGGCCGAGACGTTGAAGGAGCCTGACATGGACGCCCGCTGGCGTCGCGCCACGCCGTTGTTGGATCTGGAACGCTTCGCCGCGTTCGCCGCCGTGGAAGTGCTAACCGGCCATCACGACGGTTACACGATGGACCGAAACAACTACCGGCTCTACAACGATCCTGCCTCCGGCCAGTTCGTTTTCCTCCCGCACGACTTGGACAAGCTGTTCCCCAAGGCCGACGAGCCGTTGTTCCCGGAATGGAAGGGGCTCGTCGCCAAGTCCATCCTCTCCCTCCCGGCGGGCCGGAAGCTTTACCTCAAGCAAATGGCCGCGCTGATGTCGGGGGCGTTCAAGCCCGAGACGATGCAGCAGCGTATCACCGAACTGGCCGCGATCATCCGCCCCGCGCTTTCCGCCGGCGACTCCACGGCGCTCAAGGCATTCGATGACTCGGTGGCGCAACTCAAGGCCGCCGTCGCCGCCCGTCACGCCTTCCTCGTGGCCCAGCTCAAGTCAACGGCGGCGAAGGAGTAGTGGTCGCCCTGCGGTGGCCAAAGAGCGTGAAAGCATGAGGCATGCAACCACTACCCAGAGGTGTCACTGGTTTCGATGCTCCCGATGAAGGCGTGTCAGCGAAGCGTTTCACGGCAGCGTGCCATGCCGCCGCACGACAGATCACGGGTCGAGTGCAGCAAGTTCGGGCGGCTGGCGAACGGGTCACACCAAATTTCCACGAGGCGTTTGTGACCCTGCGTGACCGACCTGAGCCGGTCAGGGTATTGTGCAACGCGCATTACCCAATAGTCGCGTTTGCCACACCAGCAGCCAAAGATGGAGATCTGCGCCTGGAGTTTAGTGATAGCTCGGACCTTGCAGACGCATTGAGTTCCGAGTTTTCCATCATCACGCGGCAGGAAGCGTGTGCCGGTGTTTCCGATGAGTTGGTGGCAGGGTTGGGCGCGGCTGAGTTACATCAGATGCGGTATTGGCGACCACGACGCATCGGTGACGTGATATTCAATTACTGGGATTGACCATGACACCTAACCGCGCGCAACAGCGAACCCGGCCATCGCGTTCCGGTTGCAATCGAACGACCTCGTGGGCCGGTATGTCCGCGTTCTTTCGTCGCTCCGGGACTTGTTCCTTCTGCCGCTTCCACTCACGGCTCGCGCCGTGGGCTACTCGCTGTCGCTGCTCCGCAGCTTGGAGTTCGCGTTCGATTGAACACTTGAGCTTGGGCGGAAATTGTCGATGCTCTGGCGCGTGCAGTTCATCCGCGACATCCATGCCGCCCGCCGCGCCAGCCATCAAAGCCGGCCGGTGATCTCTTTCGAGTTCTTTCCCCCCAAGACGGAGGAAGGCGACCGTTCCTTGTTCGAGAAGACCATCCCTGCGCTCAAGCAACTCAAGCCGGACTTTTGCTCGGTCACCTACGGAGCCGGCGGCAGCACGCGGGACAAGACGTTGACCATCGCGGAACGCGCCCAGCGCGAGCACGGACTGGTGACGATGTCGCATCTCACCTGCGTCAACGCTACGAAGGATCAGATTCGCGACGTGGCCGAGGACGCCCGGCGGCGCGGCATCAAGAACATCCTCGCGCTGCGCGGCGACCCGCCGGGCGGCACCGGGGAATTCAAGAAGACCGAGGGCGGCTTTGAATTTTCCTACGAACTCGTCCAATTCCTGCGGGAGTTGGGCGGATTTTCCGTGGGCACGGCGGGGTTCCCGGAAGGGCACATCGCCTGCAAGGAAGGCCGGCAGTTGGACTGGCAACGGCTAAAGGCCAAGATCGATTGCGGCGCGGATTTCGTGGTCACGCAACTCTTCTTCGAGAACGCGGACTTCTTCGAGTTCCGGGACTACCTCGCGAGCCTTGGTGTGAACGTTCCCATCTGTGCCGGTGTGCTGCCCATCCTGAGCGCCGGCCAGATCAAACGTTTCACCGCGCTCTGCGGAGCCAAACTCCCGGCGAGCCTGGTCGCCCAGCTCGATCGATTCGGCGACGACGAAGCGGCCACGACGGAGTTCGGGATCGAGTTCGCCACCCGCCAGTGCGCCGAACTTGCCGCAGCTGGCGTCGGCGCCTTCCACTTCTACACGCTCAATAAATCCCACTCGACCACCAGCATCCTGAAGCGATTGGGCTGGGCATAGTCCGAATGAAGCAATGGGCGGTAGGGCAGAGCTGCTGCTCTGCCCGACGGCCACCTGTGAAGGTGCAGCCGAGCGTGGTTTATCAATGCCCACCGAAAAAGGTGCGGAGATTACGGCCCTACTGAGCAGAGGCAGATCCTCGGCTGAAAGAAGGCGTCGCAGCAGCGACGTGCCACCAGATGCCCGGTCTAGTCGAAGCTGGTGTCGAATCCACCTCCTGCGGGGTCAGTCAACGGTATCGCGCTTTCGGCTACTGCGGTGGGTGACTTCGCCGGGAGGGTCGCCGTTGATGATTCCAGAGGCTTCATCGCAGGCTTCGCGAGGGGTCTTACCCTGGTCATCTTGATCGCCGCCGGCATTTCGGTGCGCGCCCGGGCGGTTGCCTTGGCTTCCGCTGGGCTGGTGGATTCCTGTTCGCCCCGTTTCGTCCAGTAAAGCAGGTGGCTCAGGTGCGACTGCGTGCCCATGTGCAAGCGCGTCGCGATCCATTGCAAGGTCACAGTGGTCTCGGCGCGCAGTCGTCGGGCGATGCGCAGCTTCACGGGGTCGCCCTTACGCCGCCCGGTCAGTTCCGCCTCGGCCCACACCGCGCGGCGGAGTTCCTCGTCAACAATCCTCGCCGCCCGCGCTTCCGCCGCCTCGATGAGTTCGCCGCCGAAGTGGCTGCGACCGGCGGCCCCGTCGATCTTCGCGAGCAACTCCTGCCGGAACTCCTCGTTGCCCAGGCACCAACCGCTGCGCAGCGCGCGATAGTCCTCGTCCGACTCCGTTGCCCTCCGCGCTTCCACCCGGCGCGCGTATTCGGCGCGTCCAGCCCGGTCGTCGCGGCCGATGCCGGATTCGCCGAACAACCGCTCGACCCGGAGCCATTCCGGGCGCGCAGCCGTTTCTCCGACGATCCACCGCATGCTGCTCCACGGAAACGAAGCGACCGATTCGCCGTCGGTAAGCATCCGTGCACGCACCGGATTCAGGTGAACGTAGTCGCAGACGGTGCGGAGATAGCCACCCTTGCCGCCCACGAGCAGTGACTTGTATCGGCCGGCGAAGACGTGGCCGCTGATCTTGTGCCGGCGATTGAAGCGGGCGGTGTAGGTCCCGAGAAACCACTTCATCCCCGCGACGAGATTCGGCTGTGGCGTCTCGACGACGAGATGAAAGTGATTCGGCATGAGGACGAACGCATGGACCTGCCAGTCGGTTTTGGCGCACGCGTCGGCGAGTGTCTCGATGAACGACTGACGATCCAGATCATCGCGAAAGATGTCCTCGCGGCGGTCGCCGCGGCTCATGACGTGATAGATCGCTCCGGGGAATTGTATGCGTAGCTTCCGTGCCATGCGCGTGAGGCTACGCCGCAGGGTGAAAACGTCAATACCCTTGACTGACCCCTAAGGGTTATTGGCGGGCTCGGTAAAACCGGTTCGTCAGCGCGCTCGCGCTCGCGTCCGTGAACGGCATCAGGCCGTTCGTGTAGTTCAAGGTGCCGACCACTGTCCAGTCGCCGGGCACCGCCGCGCCTTCGATGGTGCAGAGGCGGTTCGAGGTGCCCGTGACATTGAAGCGCACGCTGCCATCGCCGAGGCGGACCACGTCGCTCAAGCGCGGCGGATCGAGGACGAGCAGCGTCGCAGTAGCTGAGATGACGCCAGGGTTTGGGTTGGCGGCATTGGTGATCACGACGCGATATCCGGCGCTGTCGCTGAGGCGCAGATTGCTAATCGTGAATGTATTTGAGCGGCTCATTCCGACGAAGTTGGTCACTGCCAACGAACCTTTTCGCCAGATGAAGCCCATCGGAAGCGAACCGTTCGCCACGACCGTGAATGTCACCGACGATCCGGCGGCATTGGTGGAACCCACGGGCTGGACGACAAACGTCGGAGCCACTCTCACAATCAGGCGGACGGCGACACTCTGAATCGTCGTAAGATCGTCGCTCACCACCGCCTGATACTCGCCTTCGTTCACGAGTTGGGCGTTCGGCACCGAAAGCGTAGCGAGCGTCGCCCCGGGGATGTCCACGCCGTCCTTGCGCCATTGGTAGCGGATGGTGCCGGTGCCGACGGCGGCGACGGTGAAGGTCACGTTCGATCCGGGCAGCACCGACAGCCCGACCGGCTGCAACGTGATGCGCGGCGGAATCACCACCGTGACACGTGCGCTGCGGCTGACCGCGAATCCGGCGGCGTTGCGCACCACGGCACTGTAGTCGGCCCCATCGGCGGTGCCGGCGATGCCAAAGTCGAGCGCGGCGTTTGTCGCGTACGCGATGGGGAAACCATTCTTGAGCCACTGATATTGCAACGGAGCCGAGCCGCTTGCGGAGACATTGAGCACGAACGGCTCGCTGAGGTTCGCGTTGGAATCGGCCGGTTGCACGGTGATGGACGGGGCTGTCAAGCCGCTGCCCGCTGACGTGATGTCTGTTCCGTCGAGATACTCCTCGTAGTTGCTGCGCGTGTCGCCGTCGAGATCCTGCTGTGCATCTGCCGCATTCGCGGACGACAGGCCGTTCGCGTTTTCCCAGTCGTCCGGCAAGCCGTCCTGATCCAGGTCCGCAAACGTGCTTCCAGAGACGTTCACGCGGCCGGCGGTCGTCGCGATGGCGTTCCAGTTCACCGGATCATTGCCATAGGCGTAAGGCCGGCGGCGTTGGAGCGAAGCCCCGGTGCCGTCTGCCCCGGCGGGCCACGGTGTCGAGTCGCCATAGCTCACGCGGTCCACGACGACATACGGCACGAAGCCTTCCTCGGGCCCCGGTCCTTGCGGATTGTCCGGCATCTCCAGCGCGAGCGTGTCCCCGTCATTGCCGAGACGTCCGCTGAACGGGCCATAGATCGCGACACCCAACGGCAGGCCGTGCTTCGCGCGAAACGCGGCGAGTGTCGCGGCTTCGACAAGCGGATTGAATCGCACGACGACCAGGTAGGCGCGCGGCGCGAGTGAAGCGTTCGGCGGGAAGCGGAAGCTCACACCGCCGCTCAAGCGCCAGGTGTTGGTTGGATGCGCTGCGTCGAACAGCCCGACCGTGCTGCCGGAAACGTTGTGCAGCTCGATGAATTCGTCCGCTGCGTTCTCCACGCCTGCGTCGTCCGGGTGATATTGGATTTCGTTGATCACCACCGGACCGATCTTCGCCGCGGCGTTCGCGGAGCCGAGCGTCCGTGCCGTGAGCGCCGACACATCATCGCCGACGCTCGTCGGCACGCGGCCGAAGGAAACGCCGTTGACCTGCGGGCCAAAGGGAAAGGATGTGCGGTAGCCTGTGAGATTGCCGCCGGCATCCGCCGCCGAGAGCCACACGATGCCGCCGCGCGACGAACTCAGCGCGAAGCTGCCCGGCGCGCCGTTGTTGAACTGGCCTTCGCCGAAGACGACAAACGCACCGGCGGCCAGGCTTGTTCCGTCGGCGATACGGAACTTCCGGAAGTCGGCCGCGTTGTCGCTGAGGAAATAGCCGCCGAGATTCACGGCCTGCGTGCCAGTATTCTGAAGTTCGATGGAATCTTCCAGCGGTGTGTCCGTATGCGTGAGCACTTCGTTGATTTTCACCGACGAGATCGGCAGGTGGTTGCTCTGCTCCGGCGTGGGCGTGGTGTAGAAGGCGACGGTGTTGGCGGTCCCATCCGGCAGCCGGCCAGCCGAGACGCCTGCGGGCAACGCGAGCAGATCCGCGCTGTCGAGCAGTGTGAGATTGGTGGCGTAGAGCCGGAGTGATTCACCGAGACGGTCGAGGTTGAAGCCCGCGTGATCCGCGCCCTGGCTGGGATCGCCGTCGGCCTCGAACTTCACGAAACTCTTCGCGCCGATGAACGACAGTGGCGCGATGCGATGCTTCGTCCGGCCGAGGATGGACGGATCATCTGTGAGATAAAGTCCGGTCAGTTCGACCGGTTGCGCCGCCGTATTGAAGAGTTCGAACCAATCGTTGCCGGCCAGTGGCTCGGACATCCACTCGTTCAACTTCACCGCCGACATCGCGCCGAGTGTCGCGGTCGCGCTGTTCACCGCGCCGGGCGTGGGTGACGCCAGCAACCGCCAGCTTGCGCCGCTGCGGCCGATGCTGAGATCCGTCACCTGAAAGCCGTGCTCGATCGAGTCCACCAACTGCCCGCCGACATTGAAGAGGAACACGCCGCCGCTCTCACCCGAGAGCGAGAAGCCGGTGTTCAAATCCGTGCCGTTCAAGATCGACGCCGCGGCGTTCCCGTCGCACCAGAGACGGAGGAAGCCGTTCGCTGGCAGCGTGGCTCCGGTGGGGAAAGTCCATTGCCCGACGGCGTCGATCCTCGCGCCGACGCTCATGCCAGCGAGGCTCACGGGTGACGCGGAATTGTTCGCCAGTTCGATCCAGTCCGCCGCGCTGCCCCAGGGTGCGAGCCCGGAAGTGTTGCGCGCCAAAACTTCGTTCAGCACCGGGCCCGTGTAGTTTGCGACGTAGTTACTGGCAGCGGGACTCGCGCTGCCGGGGAAGGCGACTATGGTGGCGCCGCCGTTGGGCAGGCGGCCCAGCGTGAGGCCTTGGGCCTGGTTGGTGTAGGCGACGCGTTCGATCAGGACCGCTGCGCTGTCGTACAACGCGATCTCGCCGCCGGCTGCAGGCAGCTTGAAGTCGAGATGGTTCGGGCCGGCGTTTTCGTCAGCGAGCAGTTGCACGAAACCGCCCGGCGGCAGGAACGCCAGCGAACGCACCTGGAAGAGCGCGCCCGTGGTTCCGAAATGCAGGCCGCTCAACGGAACTGAGTGCGTGGCGGACTTGTTGTAGAGCTCAATCCAGTCGTCCGTTCCCGGCGTCGCGTTGGCGAGCCACTCATTGATCGAGAGATCGGATTGCGCGCCGAGCGTCGCTGCGACGTTCTCCTCGTTGGGCGTCGGTGTGTTCAGCGTCCACGCATTGCCGATGCGGCCGAGGGTGAAGTTCGCCACTTGCAGGCCGAAGCTCACAGCGTCGATGCGCTGCGTCTGCGTGTTGTAGAGGAAGACGTTGTCATTCTCGCGGTCGAGCGCGAAGCCGGTGTGAATGCCGGGGGTCGTGTTCGTTATCGCGTCGCACCAGACGACGAGGAAACTGTTTGCCGGAATCGTCGTGCCGCCGCTGAAGACGAACTTCCGTGCGTTGCCGTCGTCGCTGAGGCTCCAGCCGTCGAGGTTCACGGGCGAAGCCGTCGTGTTGCGGAGCTCGATCCAGTCGGGAACCGCGCTGCCGGTCTCAGCGGCAACTTCGTTCAACACGACGGCCGCAGCCGTGGGTGCCGGATTCGGCTGGCCGGGCGAGCCGTTGCCGGAGCTAGCCTGCCAGTTCGAGGGATCGGAACTGGCCCCATTGACATCGACGAGTTCAAGCGACGAGCCGCCGCCGTCGGGCTTGGTCGGCCAGCCGGCGTTGTCGCGGTAGTTCACGGAAACGAGCGTGCGGCCGGAGGCGTCCTTGAGCGCGATGCGTTCGCCGCCGTTGGCGAGCGATCCTGCGAAGTAACCAGCGACGATCGCGCCGGGGTAGCGCGCGGCGAAGGCAGCCGGGTTGCCGTTGTTCGCGAGGACAATGGTGGCACCGGGACTGACGACGGTGTTCGGCGCGAAGACGAACGTGATGCCCTCGAAGAATCCGCCGCCGAGGTTCACGGGCTGGCTGCCGGTGTTGCGAAGCTCGATGAACTCATAGGCGTCGCCGCCCACGGGGTTATAGTTGATCTCGGTGATGCGAATTGGCGAGGCGAGTTCCGCAACGATGAAGCTGGCTTCGTTGAGCGCGCTCCAGTTCGTGCCGGTGAGCACGCGGGCCATGACGGTCATGGAGCGGCCGATGGACAGCGGCGCGCCGGAGAAGACGAGCGCCTGCGGCGAAACTGCGCCAGAGGCGTAGAGGCGCGGGTCGTTGCCGTTGGTGGTGTAGTAGATCGTGCCGGCGGGCGCGGTGATGTTCAGCCCGAAGCCCGGCGCGACGCGGCCACCGTGCTGGTTGAAGGCGGGGGCGACGACGTTCGGATACCAGCCGCGCGTGCGGAATTGCGCGAGCAACTGGGTGCTGCGCGTGGGGAAGAACACGGGCGAATGCGAGCCGAAGGTGGCGCGGTTGCCCATGACGATGTCGCGCTCTTCGTAGAAGGAGGTGTTGCGGGTGTGCGGCGTGTTCTCGCGGCCGGGGCCGACGTCGCCCCAGCGCGCGGATTCGCAGACGATGGCGGTGTCGATCTCCTTGAGCATGTTCATGAACATGTGCGCGGCCGGATTCCGCTCGGGAAACGCGGGGTTGTAGATCGGGCTGTTGGTGTCCACGTAGAAGATGCCGTCGTTGAAGAAGCGCTTGTGGATCTGGTCTGCGAGGAGGACGCGGAACTCGGCGTTGTTCAGCAGGCGTCGGAAGATGGCGGTCGGGTTGGTGCCGTTGTTGTCGTCGAGCACGGCGAAGTCTGCCGAGGCGACGACATGCTCCGAGTCCCAAGCGTGGAACTGCCATTTGCCCCCGACCTTGCGCTGGGAGGCGTAGAGGTTCTTGTGATCCCAGTCGGTGTTGTTCGCCCAGAAGTTGATGAAGAGGTAGTCGATGAGCCCGGGCACATCGAGCACCTGCTGGAGCTGCTCGTAGCTGGCGTTGCTCGTGAGGCCCGAGTTGATAAGGGCCCACATCGCCGTGTAGGAGGCGTTGCTGCCGTCCACGATCGCGCCGGCGTCGTGCTTAAAGACGTTGTAGTCTGCGGCTTCTCCGCCCTGATACGCGGCCTGGAAGTTTGCGTCCGGCCGCTCGTGCATTTGATACAAGCCCCAGTACAGGCCGTTGAGATAGAGGTGAACGAACCGCCCGTGATGCGACAGGCCGCCGAGCGCGTTCTGGAGGTTGGCGACGTATTGATCGCGGACGTAGAGGGAGCGGATGCGCTGGGTGTCGTTGTTGTTGTAGTTCCAGTAATTGTTGTGGCCGCCGCCCAGCAGCAGCGTGTCGAAGCTGTCCACCGGCGAGTCTTCAAAGACTTTGTAGTTCAATTTCGTGGGGCCGAACTCGCCCTGGAAGAACAGGCGCAGGCCGAGCTTGAGCGACTTCCATCGGCTGCCGCCCGTGCTGGAATCGTCGGGACTGGTCTGGCCCTGCATTTCGAGGCCGCAATCGATTTGGAATCCTTCGGAGCCGTCCGTGGTGATGAACTCGGCGCTGATCGGTTTGCGCAGGAACGGCTCGCGGCGGACGTACACGCCCTCGGCCGCGCCGAAGAGCAGGTTCACGTCGGTGACGATCGAGACGGTCGGGATGGACGAGAGGCCTTGGAGCGCGAGCGCGCGGTAATTGTCCACAGTGTTGGTCAACACCTGCGGGTCCATCTCGTAATCCGCCGGGTTAATGTCGTTGCAGTTGTTAAAACCGGTGCACGGCGAATCCCAGATCGAAGGGAAGCCCGGCGGGTTGGTGGATTGCAGCATCACCTGCTCGGGGAAGATGTAAGTGCGGGTCGTCACGGAGGACGGCACCAGGCCGGGCCGGAAAGCCGCCGCGCGAATCGTCGCGACTGCGCGCGTCGCCGTGCCAGCGATGGTGATCGGACCGGTGTAGGGCTCGCTCGCCAGCGTCGGGACTCGGCCATCGATCGTGTAGCGAATCTCCGCGCCAGCGGTTTCGGTGCTGAGGACGAGGTTGAACGGCTGGTTGAAGATGCCGCTGCGCACCGAGGCATGCGGCGGCAGCGCGAAACCGCTTGCGGCGCTGGCGTCGTTATTCGCCGCTCGTGGGGTCATCGTTGCGAAATGGACGAGCGCGCCGCCGGCCGTGCGGCCGTAGGAAATGTCAGCGCGCTGTTCGGGATAGTTGAACTCGCTGGCGGCGACGCGGGGATATCCAGGCTTGAACAGGCCTAGGTAACCGCCGCCGAGGTTGAGCCGGAAATTCGTGTGGTTGGTGGCATTGGCGGCGATGGTCTTGCGGTCCTTGCCGGAGGCGAAGACGATCAGGTATTGCCCTGCCGCGAGACTGATGTTCGGGAAGACCCACTTGGCCGGCTCCGTGGCATCGTCGGTCAAAGCCCAGCCGCCGAGATTCACCGCCGCCGCGCCGGTGTTGCGCAGTTCGATCCAGTCTTCCTTCTGGCTGTCGGCGTCTTCGATGCTGTTGCGGTTGTCGGCGAGGAGTTCGTTGAGCACGACTGTCGTCGCGGCGGTCGGATTCACCGTGTAGCTCCAGCCCGTCGCAGCGAAGGCGTTTGCCGCTGGCGACAAGTCCGCGATGCCGTGACCCGCTGCCCAGGAGAGGTTCACCGCGCCGTTGGCTGCAGCCGGGAAACTGAAGATGTAGCGCTGCGCGGAAGTAGTCGCGACACTGGTGGCGGCAACGCCGTTGACGACCAGGTCGCCGGCATCCACGCCGGAGACTGGTTCGTTGAAGGCGACTTCGATCTGGTTGAGTGATTCGAGGATCGAACCGGCGGCGGGTTCCGTGGCGGCGACGACGGGCGGGACGTTGTCCGCGAGCGTGTAGGTCCAGACGGCATTGGGCGCGAGCGTGTCGAAGAGATTGCCGGAGAGATCGGTGATCACCGCGTCGCTGTCGAAGTTCACAATCACAGCGCCGGGTGCCGGCTGGGAGAAGGTGAAGGTGACGGTCGCATTGGTGACGGCGGCCGCGAGCGCGGGCGTGTCCGCGACCATGAGGTCGCTGCCCTGCGCGCCGGCGATCGGTACGCTGAAGGTGACCGTCACCCGCGTGAGCGAGCTGATAGTGGACCCGGGTGCCGGGACGACGCTCACGATGGTCGGGGCGGCGGCGTGGAGGTTGGAGGGAAGACAAATCGCCGCCATCAAGGCAGCGGCCGAAACGAAGAGACGTTGCACAATTTTCACAGGGATGTGGATGCATTGACGCATATCATCAAATCGGCAGAAAGGGTAGGTCTGTTTTGCGCAAATGCGCAGTTTCGACGCAGGCTGCAAGTCTCGTCCACTACCTTCAATTACTTCGCAGGGCCGAGTTTTTGTTCGACAGCAGCGGTCGGGGATCCTGATCTTTGAGGCATGAACACCCGGCGAAGCTCCCCTCGTTCGCGTCGCACTTTTCTCAAGACAACCGGCCGGCTCGCGGCGGTTTCCGCGCTGGCGGGCGTCACGCTGCCGCATGTTCACGCGGCGGAGAATAATACCATCCAGCTAGCGCTCATCGGCAGCGGCGGGCGCGGCTCGGGCGCAGTCGCCAATGCGATGTCCTCCGGCGGCTTGGTGCTGGGCGACAATTCGGGGCGACAGGCGTCGCCTGGCGAATTGTCGTTGAATCCCGTGAAGCTCGTGGCCATGGCGGACTTGCGGCAGGACCGGCTCGACGAACGGCACGCGGTGCTCCAGCAGTCGCTTGGTGATCGCGTGGATGTGCCGCGCGACCGGCGCTTTCGCGGCTTCGACGCGTATCGTCACGCGATCGACTGCCTGCGTCCGGGTGACGTGGCGCTGCTGACTACGTTCTCGTCGTTTCGCGCGCAGCATCTCGAATACGCCGTGCAGAAGGGCGTGCATGTGTTCATGGAGAAAACCTTCGGGCCGGACCCAGGCAGCATTCATCGGCTGCTGAAGATCGGGGAGGCGGCGGAGAAGAAGGGGCTGAAGATCGCCTGCGGTCTGATGTGCCGGCATTCGTCCGCGCGGCAGGCGATGATCGAGAAGATCCGCGAGGGCGCGATTGGTGATGTCTTGAACCTGCGCGCGTATCGCATGGACTCGGGTTATTTCATGGCGCCGTTCCCGAAGGACCGGAACGAACTTCTCTGGCAGCTCAGTCCCGGCCACGCGTATCAGTTCATGTGGTCGTCCGGCGGCATCTTTGTGGAGCTGATGATTCACCAGATGGACGAGTGTTTCTGGGTGAAGGACGCCTGGCCGGTGTCCGCGCATGGTGTGGGCGGACGTTTCGCCGGGAGCCGCGACGCCAGCCAGAACCTCGATAGTTACGACGTGGAGTTCACCTTTGCCGACGGCTCGAAGGCGAACGTCACGGGCCGTTACATTCCGAAGACCCACAGCGAATTTGCCACTTACGTCCACGGGTCGAAGGCGGCGGCGAAGTTCTCCGGCGACACGCACGCGCCCGACTGTTTCATCTACAAGGATCAGCGCATCGACCGCAGCAACGTGGCGTGGCGTCCGCCCAAGGAAACGGTGAACCCTTGGCAGGCCGAGTGGGATGTGCTGCTGAACGCCATCCGGCACAACAAGCCGCACAACGAGCTGCGTCGTGCGGCCTACTCGAATCTCGCGTCGCACATGGGCCGTGCGGCCGTTCACATGGGCCGCACGATCACCTGGGACGAGATGATGGCCTCCAACTTCCGGTTCTGCCCGAACTCAGATGAGCTTACCGAGAGCAGTCCTGCGCCTGTGCAGGCCGACGCGGAGGGACGTTACCCCGCGCCGGTGCCCGGCAATTGGGTGGAGGTGTGAGGTGCGGCGGCGGGGTTGCTGCGGCAGCGGTAGAATAGCTGACGCGTTTCAGGCCGCAGGGGAGAAAGGGGAAGAGGGGAAAGGGAGCCAGAGAAGTCTCCCTATTTCTGGCCGGCGAATTCTTCACAGTAGGAGCCGAGGCGACGAGGCTCTGATCTTCTTTCGCTCCGGGGCTTCTGGAGTGGAAATGATTTGAGCCTCCTTACGTCGGCTCCTACGCGCGCGCCTTTGTTATTTCCCGTCCTTCTTGTCTTCGAGCCTTTGGATCTCCTCCGAGAGGAAATGGATCAGCCGCACGAGACGATCTTCCAGCGGCACGGTTTCGAGAATCGACTGCCGCTCGATCGCGCCGGGCAACAGGGCGCAGGAGACGAGGTCCGCAGCCTGGTCGGCGTCCGGCAACGCCTGGAGGTACGCGAGAACATCCTTGGCGGAGAACTTGGCCTGACTGGCCTTCTTCTTGGCGAGATGCGTTTGCTTGAAGGCCGAGAATGGAAACGGGAACGGCCCGAGCTTCATTCGTTCCTCCACCAGCGACTGCACCTTGCCGAGCAACGCGTCGATCACGGTGCCTTTCGCGGGCTTGGCCTGGAGCGGGCGGATGGATGCGAGCCGGTAGGGCCGCGTGCGCACCGTCTCAACGAGCTGCACGCGGGTGAGCCCCTGTAGAATCAAATGCGAGGTGCCGTCGTTGTGGCCGACGGAAACGCGGATGAGCCCGAGTCCCGCGACTTGGCAGGGAGTTTCGCGTTGCACGCCGGGCTTTTGCATTGCCACAGTGAACATGCGATGGGTCTTCAGCATGTCCGTCAGCATCTGGCGGTACCGCGGCTCGAAGATATAAAGAGGCAGCAGCGCCTGAGGGAAAAGCGTGGCGCTGGGCAGCGTCATGACCGGCACCGTGTCTGGCAATTGCATGAATCAAAACTAGGCTCCCGCGTCTGTTTAGCAAGGTGCGGATGTCGGGCTTGCCAATTGCATGCCCCGTCCGCATTCTCCGAAAACTATGAAGGCAGCAATTGTATTCTTGATTCTCGCATCGCTTGGGCTCGGCGTCGGACTTATGATGCGCCACCAAGACGCCGTGAAGGTCAAACAGCAGGACGAGCAGCAGATCGCCACGCTCAACAAGACTGTCACCGAGACGAAGGGCAAGCTCGACGAGCAGGAGAAGCTCGCGATGTATCTCCAGACCAATCTCGCCGTCCGAACCGACGAACTCTCCGGCGCATCCAACAACCTCGCCAAGCTCAACGCCGACCTCGCCCGCACTCAGAAGGAAATGCAGGCCGCCGCCGAGGCCGCCAAGGCCGAGATCGAGCGACGCGACGCCCAGATCGCGCAGCTCACGACACAGACCAATGTCCTCACTCAGCAGATGGACGACCTCAACTCCTCCATCGGCAAGCTTGGAAAACTCATCGCCGAGACCGAGCGCAAGCTCACCGCGTCCGAGGGCGACCGCGAATTCCTCCTTAAGGAACTCAAGCGTTTGCAGGTTGAGAAGGCGGATCTCGAGAAGCAGTTCAACGATCTCTCAGCCCTGCGCACGCAGGTCGCAAAGCTGAAGGAGGAACTCTCCATCACTCGCCGCCTCGAATGGATGCGCGCGGGCCTCTACGGCGCTTCGGAAAAGAAAGGCGCGGAACGCCTCATGGCCGGCCCCACTCCAGCCGCCAAGTCCAACAACTTCAATCTGAACGTCGAGCTCAAGCAGGATGGCGGCGCGCAGATTGTCTCCCCCGACGCCGGCAAGACTCCTGCGCCGGCGAAGTAAGCCCGATGAGTCGTGCCCCCGCGCTGATCGACGGTCACGGTCGCATCATGCGCGACCTGCGGATCAGCGTCACCGATCGCTGCAACTTCCGTTGCCTTTACTGCCTCCCGGAGACGGAGGCCGCCTACAACTTCTACCGCGGCCGCTGGGCTTCGGCCCCGAATCCCGCGCCCATCCACCGCCAGTGGAGCCCGCGCTCCAAGATTCTTTCCTTCGAGGAAATTGAGCGCTTCGTCCGCGTCGCCGTCGCGATGGGCATCGACAAGCTTCGTCTGACCGGTGGCGAGCCGTTGCTCCGTCAACAACTCGACGTGCTGGTCGGTCGCCTCGCGGCGATCGAAGGCGTTCGCGACCTGGCGCTCACGACCAACGGCTTCCTCTTCGCCTCCAACGCCCACGCGCTTCGCGACGCCGGCCTGCGCCGCATCAGCTTCAGTCTCGATTCCCTCGACCCGGCGAACTTCCGCAAGATGACCGGGCGCGAGGGGTTGCACGAAGTCCTCAGCGGCATCGAGCTTGCGCAACAGATCGGCTTGAGCCCTGTGAAAGTGAACGCCGTGATCATCCGGGGCGTGAACGACCATGAGATCGAGGCACTGGCGGAGTTCGCCGCCCAACGCGCGCTGTCGATCCGGTTCATCGAGTTCATGCCGCTGGACTCCGCGCGCGCGTGGTTACAGGAACTCGTCGTGCCCGCGCGCGAAATCTTCGAGCGGTTGGAGCGACGCTTCAAGCTGACGCCTGTCCCGCCGTCGAATCCCGCCGAGACCGCGCGACGCTGGACGCTGGACGGCGGCCCGGCCGAGGTCGGCCTCATCGCGCCGGTGAGCGAGCCGTTCTGTGGTCACTGCAATCGTCTGCGAATCACCGCCGACGGCCGCCTGCGGACGTGTCTCTTCAGCGTTGCAGAACATGACTTCCGCGAATCGCTTCGCGCCGGCATCTCCGACGAGGCGCTGTCGGCCTGGCTGCGGGAGCGCGTTCTCGGCAAGGAGGCAGGGCATCGCATCGGCGAAGCCGACTTCGAGCCGCCCGCGCGCACGATGAGTTGTATCGGAGGCTGAGATGGTGAAAGCGCACGGATGCACAATGAATCCAAGCACTGGGCTGCTGATGCTTCCCGCAGATTCAGGAAAGCCACAGATAGATCTTCAGCGGACTCCAATCAGCGGGCTCCCTGAATCAGAGGGAAAGTTCGTGAAACGATTTCGGTGGAGGGCCGACTTCGAACCGCTCGTATTTGCGTCTCTCCTCGCGCTTACCCTCGTCCTGTTCACCGGCTGCGCGAACGGTGGGCGCAAGCAGGATTCCGTTGCTGCCACCGAGCCCGAGCCTTACCTGCGAATTTCTCGCGCGGACTCCAATGTCGTCTCACTCGAGATCGCCGTGCGGCAGTTCACGCCCGCGCGTGGCCGGGGCCCGGCGATCTGGTTGTCCGCCGCGACGCACATTGGCGAGACGAACTACTTCGCCGGGCTCCAGCGGCATCTCGAAGCCCAGGGATTGGTGCTCTTTGAAGGAGTCGGTGCGCGCGACAAAACCTTGCGATTCGATCCCGACGAGGAAGCCTCCATCCAGCACACACTGGCCTCAGCGCTCGGCCTCGTATTCCAACTCGCCGCCATCGACTACAACCGCCCGCACTTTCACAACAGCGACGTGACCATCGTGCAGCTTCAACGACTCCTCGCCGGCCATGCGGCGGGCGGAGCGGACGACGGCGTGCGCGGCAGTGGTGGCGGGCAGGGGAGCGAGGAGTTCCAGGAACTGCTCGGCGTGATGGATGGCAGTTCGGTGCTCGGGACATTGCTCCATGCCGGCATCAAGCTCATTGGCTCCAGCCCCAAGCTGCGCGCAGTGACCAAGATCGTACTGATCGAGACGCTCGGCGGCATGACCGGCGACATGTCGGCCATTCGTGGAATGCCCCCGGAGATGCAGCGCCTGCTCGAAGTGATCATCCTCGAACGAAACAAGGTCGTCATTGCAGACCTGCGCAAGGCTCTCGCTGCGGCGAAGTCAGCGCGATCCATCTCCGTCTTTTATGGCGCGGGGCACATGGCGGACTTGGAGAAGCGCCTGCGCTCCGAGCTCGGCTATCGCCCCAAAGGCGAGACCTGGCTCAAGGCGATGACGGTCGATCTGCGCGAGACCGGGCTTTCGGCTGTAGAGCTTCAAGCCATGCGCGCGATGATCCAGTGGCAACTCAACACGATGAAGGGGGAGTAGGAGTCGAACTGTTCACGGAACCATGACCCCCGACTTTGGAGCCACCGCAAATGACTACGCCCGGCATCGCGCGGGATTTCCAGACTCGTTGTTTGAACGTCTCGCGAGCTTTGGATTGGGGCGGCCTGGGCAGGCTGTGCTCGATCTCGGCACGGGCACCGGCAGCCTCGGGCGGGGTTTCGCTCGTCGGGGTTGCAAAGTAGTCGGACTCGATCCCGCCCAGCCTCTGCTGGCGAAGGCGCGCGAACTCGACGACCAGGAAGGGCTTCGCAGCGAGTATCGCGTCGGTCGCGCTGAAGATTCCGGCCTGTCCGGGAGCGCGTTTGACATCGTGGCGGCGGGCCAATGCTGGCATTGGTTCGATCGAGCCCGGGCCGCTGTCGAGGCGGCACGTCTTCTACGACCGGCCGGTCGCCTGCTGATCGCGCACTTCGACTGGATTCCGCTACCGGGCAACTTGGTTCGAGCCACTGAGGAACTCATCGAGCGACACAACCCGGATTGGCGCATGGGCTGGGGTTCCGGAATGCATCCGGCGTGGTTGCGAGACTTGGGCGAGGCGAATTTCCGGGAGCTGGAGACGTTCTCGTACGATCAGGAAGTTCCCTATTCTCCAGAAGCATGGCGCGGCAGGATTCGGGCGAGCGCCGGTGTTGGAGGCAGCCTGTCGCCGGCGGCGGTTGAAAAGTTCGATGCAGAACTCGCAGCGATCCTGGATCGCAATTGTCCGGGTCCGATCCTCCAGATTCCGCATCGCGTGTTCGCTGTCATTGCACGGCCTCCGTCGGGTGCGGCCTGACGACACGTCGCGAACCGGACTGCCCGGCGCTCGCAGAGAATTTGTTTCCGCCCGTGGCGCTCCGTCTTACAGTGCTCCGCATGATGCCGACGCAACTGTTCCTCAACGGCGAGTTCAAGCCCTCCGCCGACGGACGCACCATCCCCCAGATCAATCCTGCGACTGAAGACGTCTTCTGCGAAGTCGCCGCCGCCACCGCTGGCGACATCGAGACCGCAGTGCAAGGAGCGCAGCGCGCGTTCGAGAACGGCTGGCGGGAACTCGCCCCGCGCCAGCGCACGGACATCCTGTTCAACATCGCCCATGTGCTGCGCGAAAACATCGAGCCGCTGGCGCAACTGGAGAGCCGCAACATCGGCAAGCCCATCAGCGATGCGCGCGACGAGATCGCCCTCGGCGCGCGGGTGTTCGAGTACTACGCGGGTGCCATCACGAAATTTTGCGGGCAGACGATTCCCGTCGCGCGCGGCGGCTTCGATTTCACGCTGCGCCAGCCGATGGGCGTCATCGCGGCGATCGTACCGTGGAATTTCCCGTT
>SXGS01682665.1_pt1 | contig 21042 bp, 29 predicted proteins | sample 3174681 | NCBI WGS metagenome assembly SXGS01 (sample SAMN11356861, study PRJNA531348) | freshwater metagenome | isolation source: freshwater sample F1-80 | place: China: Fuxian Lake, Yuxi | collected 2017-12-25 | reverse complement strand
GTACAGCCGGTGCGGCTTGCCAGCCATCGGCCACCGGACCTCGGCCGCCAGGTCATGGGCCTGCAACCATGCCTGTTTCTCACTGCGCACCCGTCCCAGGCACAGGCCCACCGACACCGCGGAGGGCGGTTCCAGTGTCACCACGAAACCGAGCACGGCTCGGCTGAAGACGTCGATAGCCACGGTCAGGTACGGGCGGCCGATCGGTCTGCGCTCGTACTCGTCGACAACCATGACATCGACCACGGTGTGATCGATCTGGACCTGCTCGAGGATCCCTCGAATCGGCGGTGGAATGTCGCCGGCCGCCTGGCGTAGACGTGCCGCGTCCGCTCCCCCACGTGCTCGGGCCACCACTGCGGGATTCAGGGCCGCGATCCGTGCAGCGACCGTGTTCCGAGACGGCGGCGGCAGACCCGCACGGTGACAGACAACAGCGATACGCCGATGCACCGCAGCGACACTCAACTTCTGGCGGCGGACGAAGTGTCGTCCCACCTGCTCCGCGACAATCTCTTCGACAGCATCGGACACCCGGCTTCGACCTCGACCACCCGACGGCCGGCGCACCAACAGATCGGCGACCGTTCCTGTCCCGTTCGCGAGCTTGTCGAGCAGGGCGTACACCTGCCGACGGGACAAACCCAGCCGTTCGGCTGCGTCGTCGACAGCCGACAAGCCCACCGGGTGCGTCTCGAGCAGTGGAGCGAGCACCGCGAAACGGGATTCCGCCTGCCCCCACCTCTCCGGTGACGCAGTCAGAACCCCGCTCTCGATCACGTCCAGCTTGTCGACGTCCACCTCGTCCCCAGGTCACCCGAGTTAGCGACAGTGCTGCGCTCTTCTGACATCAGGATTGCAGAACATCGATGCACTCGCGCCCAAAACGGGACGAGGAAAGTGTGCTCCTCATCAGCATCCGACACCGGTGATGCACGATCGTCCGATGACCGAGGGCAAATACCAGGTTCAGCGAATGCTGCTCAATGAGAACGACGCCAACAGGCTCGGTAAGTGGGCTTCGCTGTGGGCCGACCTCCTGCACGTCGAGATGGTTCTCCACCACAGAGGCCAGATCCCAGACGACCCTGCGAACGTCTTCCTCCGCCGCGCTCTCTGGGAGTCTGCCATCGTCAGCTATGGGCGTATGGAAGCCAGCGACAGGCGCCGCAAACTTGACCATCACGCCTTACTACAGACCGCCCGCGGCGATCGCGGCGACGAGTTCCATCAGATAGTGATGGGCTGGCGGCATGAACACGTCGCTCACCGCCTGTCGCGAGACCTCGAGACAATCACGGTCATCGCGGACTACTCGGGGGAGTATGCGGGCACGCTCGACTCGATTTGCGTCTCGGTATCAGCAGCAGGAGGTCCGCGTGACGACAGCGCTCTCGCCGCTGAGTTCACAGAACACGTCCAATCCCTGAAGGCGACGTTGTGGAGGGACTATCTCGCGCCTCCGGCTGCCATGATCGCCGCTCGCGGGCCTTCGAGACCAACAACCTGTGCGGAGCAACAGCCGGCCGATCGGATGACGGCATCGCTGACGCTGTGGTCCCGAAACGGCGACGCCGGTTGATGAGCAGGCCGGCGGCAACCACCTATGCGCCGTCCATTTCATCGCGACGCAGTCGGGCCAGAGTGCAGATTCAGATGACACCCCCGGCGCTCGACACGGTGTTGCTGACCGGGCGCTGCGACGGGGGCGGAGAGAACCCGATCTGGTTCGCGGCGGCGGCGCTCTCGGTGCGCCGTTGAAGACCAAGGGAATCGCCGAACCGCGGGCAGCGGCGGCTCCCGTCAGCGGTGTCGTCGCTGATCCATATGCTTTCAAGCATGACCTTTACCGCGCTGCACCGTGTCCTGGGTTTGCCGCCGGGACCGTTGACCGACGCCTTGCTCGACGAAGCGGTAGTTGCGGGGGCCACGGAGACAGATGATCTGGACTGGAAGTCAGAGCTGCCGCCGATGAAGGGTCTACCACAGACCGACTTCCCGAAAGATGTTGCTGCGATGGCAAATAGCGGTGGTGGGGTCATCGTGTTCGGCGTTCGAGAGGTGGAAAAAGCTGCGACCGGACGAGTCGACGTGGGCGAGTTCGACGAAGCCCACGAGCGCTCCTTGAGGAGCGCGGCGATCACCGCCATCTCCCCACCCGTTTTCGGGCTGAACGTATACCGCCTCGGAACCAACCCGCGGGCTGTCGTGGTGGACGTTCCCGCAAGCATCGACGGGCCGCACCTGATCTACAAGAACGACTACTTCGGCGCTCCCATCAGAAACGACTCCGACACCGTGTGGATGAAAGAGCGGCAGATCGAGGCAATGTACCGGGCTCGTTTCGAGGAGCGCAGGCACGCCACCGAGACGGTGGACAAACTTTACAGCGAGGCGGCAACGGGCCGGAACTCCACGCAGCGAGCCTGGCTGATTGCAGCGGCTCACCCGCGCGTCCCTCGCTTCCACGACAGGTTGACTCGTGAGGAATCCAAAGCCGTGTTGGCTGGGGCGGAGGCACTGACCCTGACCTTTGCCGATCGCGGCAATATCCACCCGATAGAGAACGTCGACCGACACAACCCGCGTCCAGGACTGCGCCGATGGGTGGCCGTAAACGCAGCAGCAGGCGAACGCGCGGCCTGGAAAGAAGCATGGATCAGCATTCACCAGGATGGTTCCGTAACAGTCGCTGCCGCTATTGGTGGGAGTCGCGTGCGTGACGGGTACCGCGGGGGTTGGGAGGTCGAGTCTTCCGCCATCGAGTGCGCCGTGTCCGATCTGTTGGCGCTGGTGAGGAAAGCTGCGGAGGCCAGCGACAACGACGACTACGACCTACGCCTGGGAATTGAGTGGACAGGTGAACAGCCGCTGATAATCCTGACGGTAGACGCGGGTGGATACACCTACGACGGCGGTTCGATTCCTTTGCACCGCTACACGCCTGTCGAGGCCACGGTAAACGCATCAGAGCCCGACGAAGACTTCCACCGGCACGTCCACGACTTCGCCCAGGACTGCGTGAACCAAGGTGGAGTCTCGAACCTGCTTCTTATCCGGCCACCTGCTCGCGACGAGTCGACACAGCAGATCCCGGCACAGGGGTGACCTCTATGTCGCCGTCAAGCGACGCCGGTTGCGGCACGACTTCGGAGCGCGAAGCCGGCACAACATCGGGTTTGTCGAAGCTTCCCATAGAGCCGACACTGCAACGGACCGTGCAACGCACTTCTGCGCTAGATGTTGTCAGTAGACGACTTCACTCACACAACAGACGGCAGCTCGCTGTGCAGTCCACTCTTGAAATTGACAGGCAGAACCCGGCTGCACACGTGCGCCAGAAACGTTCCTTTGTGGCATGTGCCCGTCTACCAACAGGCACGGTCACACCCTGCTTGCCTTGGTCGCACAGCACCGGGGCTTCTAACTAGGCACTGCGGCACTCACTGCCCAAGCCGAGGCGCCAGATCGATAATTTGAGCGGAACCGCGTGCCATGCCCGTGATGGCTTCAACGCTCGAGTACTGCATACTCTCATCATGCACGCACTAGGCGATCGAGCGTCGTAATGCCTGGCCAGAGGCCCAGGCCCACATGGATCCTGCACTTCACGCATCTTGACAACTTAGCGGCGATTGTCGATCACGGGTTGAGCAGCGACACCAGCGTGCAGAGTAGTGGCCACCTCGTTGTCGAAGCCGGCAACATGGGAATCAAATCCAGGCGACGAAACCGAGTCGTAGATTTATCGCCAGGCGGAACAGTAGCCGACTACACGCCGTTCTATTTCGCCCCGCGCAGTCCGATGCTTTTCTCTCTACACAAAGGCAATGTTCCGACATTTTGCGAAGATACCCGGGACCTAATATATCTTGCGACGACAACGGAAGCCCTCGCAGAACAAGAGTTAACCCTCATTGTCTCAGACCGTAATGCTGTTTTGGACTATGCGACCATGGCCTACGAACCCGACTGCGATGACCTGGTGGACTGGGACCTCATGAATGTTAGATACTGGGCCGACACAGCAGAAGATCCGGATCGACGAGAGCGTCGGATGGCGGAATGCCTGGTATGGGAACCAGTCGAATTTACCAATTTTAGCGTCATTGTCGTGCACGGAAAAACGCAGTATGATGTGGTGACATCACTGCTCCGAAAGCTGGGAGTCTCAGACGCCGATTGTAGCGTCCAAATCAACCGCGACTGGTACTTTTAGGAAGGAAGGGTATGGCAATCGAACTTTCCACCGGCGATCTCATGGCAGCTAACGTCGAAGCATTGGTAAACACAGTGAACACGGTCGGCGTCATGGGCAAAGGTATTGCGCTCCAATTCCGTCGACGCTACCCCGAAATGTTTGCCGAGTATCAACGGGCTGTCAAGGGCGGCGAGGTCGAGATTGGCAAGATGCATGTGTGGCCGACGGGCCAACTGTCCGGACCAAAATATATTATAAATTTCCCGACCAAAAAACACTGGCGCTCACCATCTCGAATAGAATACGTCGCAGAAGGACTGCGAGACTTCACTGCAGTAATCGACAACCTCGGCATCAAGTCAGTTGCTCTTCCACCTCTAGGGTGCGGGAATGGGGGCTTGGACTGGGCGGTTGTCGAGCCAATCATACGAAGCGGCCTCGCGCCTATCGCTGAGAGCGTGAATGTACACATTTACCCGCCTGCGGCGACGCCGCCCGCTGCAAACATGAAGACAAGCGAGAAGAAGCCGAATATGACCGAGGGTCGCGCGGCGCTAGTGGCGATTTTGAATAGATACAAGGAGCAATCTCTCGAAGACGCCACTCTTATAGAATCGCAAAAATTGATGTACTTCTTACAGGAAGCGGGACAACCTCTCAAGCTCAAATTCGCAGCCAATCTCTACGGACCGTACGCGGACAATCTTCGTCACGTTCTTCGGGTTGTCGAGAGTCATTACCTGTCTGGCTACGGCGACGGTAGTCAGACAGTTCTGACTGCAGAACCTCTAGAAGTGCTCCCTGGCGCTCAAGCGGCAGCAATGACAGTGCTGAACAAGAACCCAATCGCGCTAGAGCGAATTGAGCGCGTTATGGCATTGACTGAGGGGTTCGAAACGCCATACGGTTTAGAGCTGCTGGCAAGTGTTCATTGGGTCATGCGTCACGACCAACAAGCGTTGGCGGATCCTCAGGTTGCAGTTGAGCATGTTCGAAACTGGACCAAAAGAAAAGCCAGAATGTTCGCACCCACTCATATTCAAGCGGCATGGAACAAACTCAATCATCAAGGTTGGGCGACAGCCGGGGCCTTTACAACCTAAGATACAAGTACGCACGCAATATTGGTCATATTTAACCCATTACCCGGATTGGCCCCTGGTATCAGGCCGATACCTCTAATTTGCGCAGTTTCTAGCCGACTGCCAGTTCAGCAGTCGGCGGAATTTGCGCCCGGTTGCGGTTGGTCAAACGGTTCGCGTGTGTTGGTGAGACCTCAGGCCCCGGAATGACCGCCATATCGTCAGAACAACACCGACAACGGCCAGCCCGAGCACCGGATAGAAGTAGATCCCGTACGGCGTGCTCACCAATACGAGGCTGATCAGGATCACACATAGCAGAGCACTCGCCAGGCTGCGCGATATCAATGCCGCGACGCATACGGCGACCGACAGGGCAACTCGCCAGAAGAAGCTTGCACCGTAGTACGACGCGGTCGACTCGCTGCACCACTGGGTGCCGGCGTCGATGTTCTCGCAGTCGGTGTACTGCAGAACGGGTTCGGCGCCGACAACCACTGCGCAACACACGGCTACCGCTAGAACAACGCACCACCAGATCGCAAGACTGCGTCCATGCTGCGTTGAGGTAATCACCCCGATCGGTGTTCTATGTCGATGTTCGGTATCCAAAGATTTTTTTGTCATCTCAGACTCTCCACGTCGGTCAGTCGGTATGTGGACTGGCCACTCTCGGTCACTGTGTCGACGATTTCACTGAGCCACGGCAGCGGTACCGGTTCGGCAACGGGTGTCCCAGTAGCAGCGTCGAACTGCTCATAATGGAAGTCATTCGAGGTGGATCGAATCACTGCAGTCACGGTCGCGCCGTCGGGAGAGAGCGACACCGTCCCCGACTCGACAGCGGACGGTAGACCCCAGAGCCTGACGACGCCCATGCTTTTAGGTGCCGCTTGCACCACATCGCCGTCGCTGGTCACCCAGAGGAGCTGCCCATCTCGAAGTGCGATCGCACCGGACGGGGTACGCCAGGTGTATGGGCTGGCGAGCAACGTGTTGACAGGCTCCGACGGCATTCGCGTGTCGAGTACGGCCAGAGTCGGTCCGTCTGTGGGTGGAGCGGCACGGGTCCCTGTAGAGCCGTGCAGGACGTGCAATCGTCCGATGTCATCGCAAGCGGCCGTTCGACTCAAAGGCCGAAATCCGCTCGCGCTAGTCCATTCCGACACTATCTGTGGCTTTGCTGCTTGCTCGATGCGGTAGAGCCAACTGCGTGTTGGTCCATCCCACGTCACCGAGTCGACGTCCTCAACTATCGCGTAGTTCGCACCCTGGCAAAATCCGGTGGCCAGGACCGATCCCGGAACCGTCCCGGTTGTGGGCGGTTCCCCCGACCCGTCGAACGAGACGTACGTGTTCACGTACCCGTCATCGGCGTAGCCGGTGTTGTACCAGACTATCCGTTCACCGTTCGTTCCTTCGGCCACTGTTTCGACCAGGGGTACGGTGACGCCATGTACTCGGTTTTGATACCGGCGGCGGTCATCTCCATCGGAGTACTCGCAGTGGCGCTACCGACCCTGATCGTCGTCGAGATCGCGCACGCGGTTCTCGTGCGGCGAGATCGCGCCCGGCGAACGAGCAGCTGACCACGCCGCCCCGCCGCGACAGGCCCCACCGCGACAAATCCCACCACGACCCTGACCGGTCGGAATGCAACCGTCGCCCCGATCTTTAGATCCGGCCGCGTGCGGCGCACCACGGCCGAGATCGACGCACAATGGCTGCCATGGCCAGACAGAACCCGCGTTGCACGGACCACCTCGACCTCCCGCGGGCACTGCGGTGGCCTCCTCCTCAGACGCCCCGACCGAGACCGGCCGAACCGGCGACCGTATCAGTGGGTGTGCTCGGTCGACCCCGACCCCGACCACACCACCGGGAGAGTGTGAACTACACGTCGCCGTTCCTGGACGCGGACGCTCGCACGAATGATCGTAGAGCACGACAACGTCCTGGACCGGTGAGAACCGACGCGGTCAACGATCACCGCGCGGCGGCGGCACCGGCCGGCGCGGCCGCCACCCGCTTCGCGGGATTCGTGACACCCGGCACCGAGCCGGCGCCGGTCGGCGCACCCGACAGCATTCGTGCATCTCGCACCATCTCCCCCCACACCTGCGGATGCGCATCGGCGTCGATGGTGCGTCGATCCCACCACATCATCCGGGTGCGGTACCGATCACTCGGATACGCCGCCGCCGGCACCGCAGTGTCGATGACCCCACCCGAGGACTCCCACTGCCGCAACACGTGATCGGCCGCACTGGCGAACAGATACCGGCTACCGGTCAACTCCATCGTCGGCAACGCAGTCCGAGCGAGCGTGGCCGACACCGCCCGCCCCGGCGCACCCTCGCCGACCCACGCACTCTTCATCTCCACGATCCCGTGCGGCAACCGCGACCGCAGCCGCTGCGCCACCACCGGCAGGCCCGGCGAGTGCTCCCACTCGGTCAGCACATGCGACTGCTCGATCATCACGTACGGGCCCTGGGCGCGCACACCACCGAGCATCACCCCGGCCTCGTCGAGGACGACGAAGAACACCGTCGTCGTCGCACCGGAGGCCACCTCGTCGAGATCGAGCGCGGCGCTCACACCGTGCCGTGAGTACGACGCCCAGGCGCCGTCGACGAAACGCGACCACAACGCAGGATCACCCGACGGCGTCGCCGCCGCCAACGTCAACGATCCGTCCGCGCTCACACTGCGACGCGAACGACCCGCCAGACCCAGCGCACCCCCTCCGACGACAACGGGATCGAACATGGCGGTGGACGACATGGACTGGACGGCCGGAGCAGTCATGGGGAACTCCCTGAAACAGGCCGAGCCCGGGCCGACCGGACCCGACGTGAGAAATGCGGCGCCGGAAACGGCGCCGTCACCGGGCTACCTTGTCGGCAGCCTCTTCGCATGGTGACAGAAAAACCGATCACGAGCACGCCAAATGCATTGCAGGCCAACCACAGGTCGGTTTCGCTGCCGTCTCATGGTGCGGTGTCACATCTCGACGATCGCCTCACTCACGAGTAGTGGTGACATCCGACAAGGGTCACGACGTTCGCCGAAGTCGGCGAGACCTGCCACACCCGGGGCGGAGTCTGCGGTGCGCCCCCTTCAGATCTCTCACGGCGCCCGCTTCCCTCAATCGGACCGATGTGGGTGAGACCGCAGATGTCGGTCATCGTGAGCCGCGGCCGCGACCACGACCGGGTGCGAACGGCCCTGTCGGTTGCAGCGGCGTACCGTCAGCGCGCCGTGGCGGCGGGGTCGTGGGAGGCCGAGTCGTGTAGCGCCCGCGGACGCGGCTCACAGCTGGGTCGTCCCGCCACAGTCCGGTGCAGCGGGAACGATGTCGAATCCGCGGAAAGCCCGGCGGGACGCGGGGAAACTACATGGGTGTCCGGCCGCAGCAGATCGTGTGCGTCGATTCGCCCATGCTCAGCGCACGGGTCAATCGCGTACCGGTTCTGCGATCGTCCACGGCGCCGACGGTCGGCGCCCGTCCGGGGGGTCGCTGACGATGAGGGTGCGGCGACGCAGCACCTCGGGCAGCATGTCCCGCCACCGGCGAGCCGCGTCGACGTCCGGGGTGGTCCACAGTGTCGTGACGTGTTCGTGAGCGATTCCGGGTGAACTGCGCAACTCAACCGTGAACAGGTAACGAAGCGGTTCCACCGACGCCAACAGAGGCGCCCACTCCGCCTCCGGCACCAGCCCACCGAGGGGGTCTCGATCGACACAACGACGGCGCCCCAGGCACGGCAGTACATCCGCGCCGTGTCGGCGGCGTCCCGCAGAGTGAGTGCGGCACGCACGACCACCGTCTTCCGGTCGTCCACCATCCACACCAGATACCCGCTGTGTCCCGCGGCGCCGTCGACGTCCGTCAGGTCCAGGAAATCGCACGAGCGCGGCACCTGCGCGAACCGATCCGGCATCCGACTCCCCCAGCTCTACCTCTACGTGAGTGGCGTGTCCGCATTCGGTCACATGCGCCCTCGCGTCGGCGGGGCACGGAGCGGCCGGGACCACCTGAATCGCGGGGTCCTCTGTCGCAGGGGTACCTGCGCCCCGGCACCCGCCTGTTCGGTGACCACCATGACACGCACACCCGACCCGCCGACCACCGGCCCCGGACCCACCGTCGATCCGCCCCACACGGACCCACCACTCACCTGGAGGTCGAGCAACATCGACCAACCTCTGCGACCACATGGGACGACCGACCGCCGACGATCTCGGGCTCATCGACGTCGTCCTCCGGTCGGTGTGGACCAAGGGAGTGTGGACCACGGCGGTGAGGCCGTGGCGGTGGGTCATGTCGCCGAGGATGCGCGTCCGGTCGCTGTCGCGAGATTTCGGCCCGCGGGCATTCCCCCGGGAGCTCTCCGTCGCCGTCATCGTCGACGATGACAGCGCAACATCCCTAGGAAGCAGAACGCTGGGGTACCACCGTGCGGCGGCATCGCATCCGTAGGGAACAGCCCTCATCCATATTCGACGTTGCCGGCTGTGCGGAGCGGGTGTTGCATCAGCATCGGAAGGTGCACGCGTGCCTGCGTCTGTTTCAATGCTGACCATGACCAGTGCCGCAGGAGACGACAGAACCTTCACTCCGGCTGTCGGCGCCGATGTCACCGTGACCGAGTCGGAGTCCGGAACCGCCGAGCGCGGGCGGATCGTCGACGACTTCGGCGACGGAGTGCTTCCCGCCGAACAGACCGGGCGCACGTGGGCACCCGCTCGCCGGTGGGCGATCGCCCTGGACTCGGGCCGGCTGGTCTTCGCCGACACCGAGGACCTCGGTCCCGCACGGCCGTGACCGCCCGCGCGCTCCTCGTCGCCTGGGGCGGCGGTGTTCTACGCCGCCGCAGCGGCTCTGCTGGTGCTCGATCAAGTGCTCCGACGCACCGCGCGCGCTCACCGGGACCGCGAACCCGAACGCGATGACTCGGCAGAGGCGCACGAGGCGTCGATCACCCGCCGCGAACACATGCGAGATCGGGTCGACGCTGCGATCGTGTGCGCGGTGTTGGCGGCACTGTTCGCCGTCGCGGCTACCGCCTCGTGAGCTACGACAAGCCGAGAGGCCGTTAGGGACGACTCTGGTCACGGTCGGCACCCTGAACGCAGGGCCTCGGGTCGTAGCCCTGGCCCCGACGCGGTGGACTGTGCGGTTTCACACGCCGGTGCGCTGGGGAAACCTGGTCAGATGGCCATCACCGGATCACCCGCCGCCTCAGCCGACCCTGATGATCCGCGTAAACCGGACTCCCCCACCGAGCTGACCCGGCCGTCGTTGTTCTACGTCCTGCGCAAGACAGCGCGAGAATTCTCGAAGGACCAGTGCACCGATCTGGCTGCCGCACTCACCTACTACGCCGTGTTGTCGATTTTTCCCGCGCTCCTGGCCGCGGTGTCGCTGCTGGGGGTGTTCGGTCAGGGTGAACGCACAGTCACTGCCGTCCTGGACATCGTCGCAGATCTCGGTCCGTCGTCCGCCGTCGACACCCTGCGAGACCCGATCCAACAACTCGTCCAGACACCCACCGCGGGGGTCGCGCTCCTCATCGGCCTGGCCGGTGCCTTGTGGTCCGCATCGGGCTACGTCGGAGCCTTCGGCCGAGCGATGAACAGGATGTACGAGGTCGACGAGGGCAGACCGGTGTGGAAACTGCGCCCGCAGATGCTGCTGGTGACCCTGGTGGGACTGATCTGCCTGGCCGCGGGCGCGCTGATGCTCGCCGTCAGCGGCCCCGTCGCGCAGGCCGTCGGCGACGCCGTCGGCCTCGGCGGAACCGCCCTGGCGATCTGGAACATCGCCCGGTGGCCGATCATCCTGCTGTTGGTGATCATCGCCGTGGCCATCCTGTACTACACCACCCCCAACGTGCAGCAACCCAAGTTCCGGTGGATCAGTATCGGCGCTGTCCTGGCCATCGTGACGTGGATCGTCGCGTCCGCAGCTTTCGGTTTCTACGTCGCCAACTTCTCCAGCTACAACAAGACCTACGGATCCCTCGCCGGTGTCGTCGTCTTCCTGCTGTGGTTGTGGATCACCAATATTGCGCTGCTCTTCGGCGCCGAACTCGACTCCGAACTCGAACGCGGCCGCCAACTCCAGGCAGGGCTGCCTGCCGAAGAAGAACTCCAACTTCCGCCTCGCGACACCCGCGTCTCGGACAAGAACGCGGACAAGGACGCCGAGCACGTCGAACGTGGCCGCGCCCTCCGCCTCACCCACGGCGCGGACGATGCCCCCGCCCGGGTGAACGACCCGTCCGGTGACGACCAACCCACCCGATGAAGCGCGGCCTCTCCGGCATCTCGCCACCACTTCCCTCGATCAGACGGGCGTGACCGATGACGGACGACGAGAAGAACGCGGCAGCGGAACTGACCCAAGCGCAACTGCTCGGCCGGATCCCCGACCATCTGCACGTGACCCGAGAGTTCCTCATCACGATCGACCTCGGCGGCCCGACACACCGGGTCATCGGATCCGTCGTCGCGGAGATGGTCAACGCTCTCGGTGTCCTCGAGACCCGCCTGCACAACCTCGAACACCCCTGAATGTGCACGACGTGCGAACGTACGTGGCTTCGTCGCGGACCCAGATGACGACATTCGTGGGTGCCCGACACCTTTACCGGAGGCAATCACAGGCCCGGCGGTGTACAGCGTGAAGCGCTTGTATCCGCGATCCACGCTCACCACCGAACCAGAGGCTGGGGCTGGGGCGCTGCGACGACTTTCCGCAGGCGATGACCGACCTGATCGAGAGGAGCACTCGGTAGCGGTCCGCACGGATCAGGGAGTCGCGCGGTCCGCACCCGGAAGACCGTGTCGGATCTGTACCAGTCGCGGGGTTGCATCGCTGCCTTGTCTGTAGTTCGCGGGTGCCGAGGTCGACACCTCAGGACACTCTGACCACCACCGCACCGCGGCCGTTCGACGTGACAGGCCAGACCACCGATCACCCGAGGTTGAGGGAAGTGGCTGCAGGTATCCACGCGGCAGCGGGGCAGTGCGCCGGCGGGACGGAGCCAGAATGCACCCCAGCGACATCATATTCAACGCCCCGGCTGACACCGATGCGGTGTTGATCGCCGCCGCAGTCGCCGGGGATCGCTTATCGTTCGAGATCCTCGTCAGACGGCACAGCCCGGCGCTGTATCGGTACGCGGGCTCTATGTTGCGCGACGACGGTGATGCCGCCGACGCGGTCCAGGACACTCTTGTCTCGGCATGGCGAAACCTGTCCTCGTTCCGTGGTGACGCTGCGGTCTCGACGTGGCTGTTCGCCATCTGTGAGTCTCGCCTGATTGGAGGCACAGAGAGGTTGACTCTGGTCGGCCTCTTGGACTAGGCAGCTAGCGACACGAAGCTGGCGCGGCAAACGGCGATGCGAGACTGTGATCAGCCAGTATCCACTCCATGCGGTTATAACGCTACAACGGCCCCTATGGTCTCAAAGCCTAGGTCGCCCCTGCGTTCCTGGACCAGCTTTTGTGGACGTTGCTCTGATCGCAGTGACCACTTCCTCGGGGGACATCTTGTTGGCCAGCTCTCGGAGGGCCAGTCGCACGATGGCACTTCGTGAGTCGACGCGAGGCTTCTGCCGCCGACCCGCTGCGATTACGTCCTCAAGGAATGCGTCAGTCGGGGCGTCGAGGTAGATCGTGGCTTTCTCGAGCTTGTCTGGCAGTTCATCCTTGTCTTGACGATCCGCTTTCGGCGCAGGTGTCGGTTCGCTCGGCGCGACCGCGACCGGTGCAGCGGGTGTCGGCGCTGGTGAGGCTGCCGGTTCCTGCGCGGGCGGCGCAGCACGGCCGGCCTGCCCTTCGTCGCCCGATGCCGTCAGATCGACCGGCGTCGCGCGTGGGCCGTTTCGAGGTGCAGGCATTCGCCGTACACCTGAGCCCCTGGTGCGCATGCCGTTCAGCTTGTCGAGGCCGTTGCTCATCGGACGTACTCCCTCAGGAACTCGGCCGTCTCGGAGATGGACGTTGCGAAATTGCGCAGCGACTTCACCGGAGGATCTTCGGCCGTGATGGCTATTCGTTTGGTGCGTGTTCCGACGTGGAGAGCGTTCGGGATCGGCGGCGCTACCTGAATGGGTGTTCCGTCGACGAGCTGGGCCAGCCGCGCGATCTCGCGTGCCGGCGGGGTTGGCGGAATCATCGTCGGAGAGATGACCAGTGGATAATCCGGCATCTCGTTGATGAGCTGTTCGGTGGCGTCCAGGTCAGAGGTGCGCAGGGGCGTCGGCGCCAGCACGATGTTGGCGACGGACAGGGCGCCGTGGGTATGGGGGCTCGCCCCGGGGTGGGTGTCGACGACGACCCATTCGGCCTCCCACGCCTCTCCCCACGCGGTGAGAGCGTCCGCCATCTGATCCTCACTCGGGTGGCGGTCGTAGAGGTCGGGATGCCCTGGCACCAGCCGGGGCTTCTTCACTCCGGTGAGCGGGCGCGGTGGCCGGCCGGATTGCACAGCGTCGATGATCGGGATCTTCAAACGCTCCTGCGGCCGGTATCCCCACTTCCTGGTCACTCCCCCACCGTCGTGTTCGAGATCGACCAGCACCGCACCGAGTGTGTACGCGAGTTCGTAGGCGAGGGTGCTTTTTCCGACGCCACCCTTACGTGAGTGGCACACCACGAAGTAGGTCATTGCTGGGATTTCCCATCTTGTCGTTGGTGTGCGCTCCATGACTTGATGCGCACATTGTGCTCTGACGTTAGGAACTTGCAGCGTTATAACGCTACAACGGCGTGTCTGGGTTGAGTTATAGCGGTAGAACGCTGTAACCGCAGAACGGCATGGAGTCATGGCTGCCGCAGAACCACCGCGACGCGGCGATGGCGCAACGCTTGAGATGCGGAAGGTTTTAACGGCAGAACGTTTGAACTTTATTTTATCATAACTGCGTAACGTTTAACTGGTCAAACGTTACGCAGTTGCTCAGTTGTAGCGGCACAACAGCGTAATTGCGTAACGTTCAAATAGTCAAACGTTACGCGGTTTCGCAGTTGTAACGGCACAACAGCCACCTTTACACAGGCGGCAACCAGGCAGTTCCTAAATCTGCGACGGTCGTCGCAGCATTACAACGTTCTGCCGCTACAACGCCAATCGACGTAGCGACCTCTATCTTCTGAGCGCTCGGTTGCGCTGCTAGCATGCTCGTGCGTACGCAGCCTGCTCCTCGGGCTTCGTGTTTCCCGAGACGGGGTCGACGTCAGTCTCGGAAGTTGCATGGGCTCCACATACCGTGGTCGCTCCGACCGGCTTCGACGTTCCGGACTGTGCACATGCACTCAGGAAGCATCCGCCGCGTTCACCACCTGAACTGCGCGACGTTCAAGCCCTGGCGCGGAATCACTCTGGTGACCCATGTCCTGCTTCTCGAGCTCGAGCACGGCCTGACCCTCGTCGACACCGGCATCGGCACCGCCGACGTGCGTAACCCGCGTCGGCTGGGTAGCAGCGTGAAGATGACCGGGGCAGCGCTGCGGCTGACGGAAACGGCGCTCCGACAGATCGAGGGCATGGGTTTTGTCGGCGACGACGTGACCGACATCGTTGCGACGCATCTGGACTACGACCACATCGGCGGTCTGAGCGACTTCCCCCTCGCTCGCCTTCATACGACGGCCGAGGAGTTCCACACTGCATCACGGCCGACTCTGTCCGGCGGGGGTCTGATGAGGTACCGATCCGCGCACACCCGCCCGATGCTGAACGTCAACACCTATGGACACAACGACACCCGAGTTCACGGTCTCGGTGCTCGTTCTCTGCGCGGTCTCGACGGAGTCTTCCTTATACCGATGCCGGGCCACACGGTCGGTCACGCGGCGGTGGCGCTGATGGACCCTGCGCGCGGGTGGCTCGTTCATGCCGGTGATGCCTTCATGCATCACTCGGCGTTGCGGCCGGCGGGTGCGCGGACTGGGGGAGTGGGTACGCGTCGCCTGCGCCTCATAGAGCGAGCGCTCGCCGCGAACCCAGCGGCGGTGGCGACAACCCACAACGACCTTCGGCGCCTGTCGAATGCGGGTGTCAGAGTGTTCTGCTCTCATGACAGTTCACAGTTCGAGGCGCTGCGATCCGAATCACATTCTGACGCTTTGCTTGTCGGTAGTGGTGTGGGAAGGTTCCCGTCACGCATCGGCACGGACACCAAGGGGGATGGCTGTGAGTAGTCCTAATACAGCGGACGGCTGGCTCGTAGTGGAGACGTTGGCGGACCAGGAGATGTCGCTGGTCTTTTCCGACGGCCGCACGAAAGAGTTCTCTGCGCTCCGCCGGCGTAAAACATTCCTGCGACAGGCCGTCACCGACGCGATCGAGGCTTCGGTGACAGAGCTGCGCAACGGCGCCGAGAACACCGACCACACCGTGCGCGTCGACACGAGAACTGTGCGCGTGCTGGGTGTTCCTGTGCTCGGCCCGACCTGCGACAAGTACGACGGCCGCGTGTACGGCGCGCAGATCTGGGTCGGCAGCATCGACGCCACCCCGCCGCCGCCGCGGACGGTGGTGGGGTGGTCCTTCGACCCGGTTGCCGGCACCACGTTCCACGGCCCTGGCGTCGACGAGAAGATCCTCGGCATACCGGAGTGCCACGGACCACGCACGAGTCCCGAGATCTTCCAGTTCTACGACGAGTTCCCGCGCCGGGTGGAGCTGGGCCCGTTCGTGGCGTCGGTCGGTGCCTGTGAGGCCCCCGAGGACGACTACTTCGACGGGTACATCGAACTCACCAATGCACGCAAGGAATCGAAAGTCGTGCACGTCTCCATGCGCGGCGTCGGCATCGAAGCGAAACGGCCGTTGGTCCGGGGGCTCATCAACGAGATCACCGACGTACAACCGCACAGCGGGGGCACGTACGAACGTCAAATGGCTCGGGATCTGGCGAGGATGATGGCCACCACGCACGGCGTGGGCCAGCTCGACTTCGCCACCAACATCGTCACGGAGTGGTTGACGAAGCCGTTACATCCGTTGACATCGTGGGTGACCGAGATCCCGACGTTCCACCCAGAGGACTGCCCACGGGTAACGGAGTCCCGCCAACGCATCGTCGACGGCACGTCCGAGTACGTCGAGACGACAGCGCGAGTGCGGTTTTTGGACGGACAGTGGATCGAGACCGTCATCGGTCTTAGAGCCGCGGTGGTCGGCGCCAGCGGGCAGGGACTCATCACCATTCGTGCGACAGCCGCAGAGCAACCGACCCTTCTGACTACGAACAGAGGAGACCACGATGACCGATAACGCGATCACCCTCGCAGCGACCACCGATGCCGAAGTGCTCGACGTGAGCGCACTCGCGATTTTCACCAAGGCCGTTGCGTCCATCAGGGAGTCCTTGCCACCCCAGCTGGAAGCGAAGGCGAGCGAGGTGGAGCGCCTGCTCGACGCGGCGCTGACGTCGTGGGTGGAGAACATCGAGCGTCATGCGCCTGACAGCCTCCCTGCGGCCGACGAGTCGCTGCGTGCACTCGCGCAGACGATCGGCGACAGTGAGTCGGTGAACGTCCGGGATGCACTCAACAACATCCACGACCACCTGTACCGCTTCTCCATTCGCCACAGCGGCATGGGTATTGCGGTGGCGAACTGCCCGAAAGCCGCTGACGCTTTGGTGCTCGGAACGACGGAGCACAATCTCCGCGCTGCGACCTCGCGGGTGAGAGAGCTGCGCCAGGATCTCGACAACGTTGCCGGCGCTGCCTGACCGTCGCCTGATTACAGTCCCTTCCGATCCACTCGCCGCTGATTGAGAGCGGCCAGCTCGCGCTTGATCTGCTCGCGCGCCGCCGTACCGGCGTTGTATCCAGCTTCTCGACGTTGCGCTTCCTGACGCCGACCGACCAGCTGCTGCTCGATCCGCTCATCCGCAGCTCGGCGAGCCATCGCGCGCTCTGCTTCCAGCTCCACGTGCGGCGGGAAATCCAGATCGGTGTGCGTGAGCACCCACCGCAGGAAGCCGACCGGGTTCGAGGGTTCATTTCGGACCTGCACCAGCGAGTTCAGGTCCTCAGGCGTCCACCCATGAGCCGCCAGTGTCTCGCAGACCGGGGCCCACGCAGTGGGGGAGACCCGACGCACCCATGCCGGCGTCCGCTCGCTACGCCACCATTTGGAGGCGAGTACGGCCCCTTGGGGGTTGTTCGCCAGGAGCGTCGCCCGCCGTCGTTGTCGTGAGCGGCGCGAAGCGCCTCGTTTGGTGGCAGTCCCGTTTGTAGTAACCACAGTTTTAGAGGAACTTTCAGACAAGAAAAGACCCCTACGGGGGTGGGATGACACGGTGTACTGACCTGGGCGAACGCGCCGAGAGTTATCCACAACGGGCCGTCGCACGTGCAGCGCGTAAACCGACGCCCACCCGCGGGCCGGCACCCCCACGCGCCAGGACGCCAGACGCTCGGTCCGTGTGCGCTGCCGGCCCCGTAGGACCTCCGTAGCGAGGCCGAGCAACCGAAGCAGTGTCCGTGCGCGCTGCACTGTTCGCACGGAGCGGCCGATGCGCTCGCTGATCGTCTCGTTCGACAATCTGCTGTTGCGCCCGGTGGTCCAGTCCGCGGCCCGCGCCATCTCGCACGCGACCGCGACCGTCGACGCGACGGAGACACCACCGTTGAGCTGAGGGCGGACGGCCTTGTAGAACTGCGCGTAGGCGACCTTGACGTGGACCTGCGCCCACAGTTGCTCACCGTCCCAGCAGGGGACTCCGGCCCACGGTCCGGCGCCGATCGCCTCGTCACCGAGATCGAGGGTGATGGGCGCAGACGCGTGTCCCATTCTGCGGAGCCACGCCGGAGACGTGCGGGCCGTGCCTCTACGATTTCTGACCTTTGAGCTGCCGCAATAGCGCGCAGGAAGCGCGACACGGGCATCGAGTATTGATACGTGATCAGGGCGCGATGTACCCTGAGACCTGTCCAGCAAGACAGTCCCTTTCGTGGGGACACAGCAAGTGAGTTATGAAGCACGACGAACGCCAACTCGTCGGCCTCAACGTTGAGAACCCTCGGTCCCGCCCGGATCGGGGGTTCTCGCCTTTTCAGGCTCTTACTGTGTCCAATATGTAATTAGTGATCGCATGCCCCACGGTGGTCCCGCCACGAACGACGTGGGCTGCGAATCAATCTCTGAACTGCTCAGGCCGACTGCTTGAAGCGCAACACCTCCTGTCCCTGTGCCAGCTGGAGCACCAGGTGGGGGAGTCCCACGTGGAAAGCCATGACGTCCGCCACGAACTGTCCGGCGGAGATCGCGTGATCGGAGGCGAGTTCTTCGACGCGTCCCCGAACGTCGATCGCGAGACGGACGGTGAGCGCGCTGCGCTCGCCCTTCGGCTGTCGCGGTGTCACTGCGCGCACGGGTACATCCGGTGCGCGTGTGAGGTCGATGTCGCGGGGATGTGCAAGCAGTTCTTCGAACTCGAGCATCAGCTCGTCGATGGACGACTCACAGCCGGTGTCGACGAGTTGCAGCATCAGATCGGGGCGACCGACCTTGTGCGCCATCACATCTGCCACGAACTGACCCGCCGGCATCTCGCGGTCGGCGGCCAACTGTTCGATATGGGTGCGCACCGTCGGATGGAAACGGACGGTGAGAGGACTGCGGTCGCCCTTGGACTTGCGTCCGGGCTTGCGCTTGCGCGTGAGCTGTTCAGCCATGCGACTCGACCTTTCCTTCCACCCGACGAGGACTCTGCGGTCACGAATATGCCTCGAGAATCGTTCGCCGCCGGTGCGACACGCCGCGCAATGATTCAGAATCGCGGCAGCAGCCGCCGATCTTGCGCAACTGCACGCCGGGCGTGACCGGACTCGGGTAAAGCCTACGTTTTGATCTACAACGAGTCGAGGTAGGCCCGGCGAGCCGCATTGGCTCGATCCCATGATGCAGCCACGACCGCAACGTCCTGGTCGTAGAGCTCGGCAAAACGGGCCACCACATCCGTACTGACCGGCCGCCGCCCCCTCTCGATGTCGGCGACCGTGGACGCAGGCATTCCGAGGCCGGCGGCGGCGGCCTTCTGGCTCAGCCCTGCCCGCACCCGAAGGTCCGATATGCGCAGGCGATCCGCGGGAATGGGGACCAGGTCCGCAATGGGGATGTTGAGCCATTGTGCTGTACGCGCCAATACATCTGGCGTAGGACTTGATTTCCCTTTCAACCACGCCGTGACCGACTGTCGACTGATGCCGATGGCGTCGGCGACGTCGTTGATCTGGGCGGGCTTGCGAGTCATCGCCGCCGCCAGCGCGGAGGGGCTGAAGCCCCGCACTGCACTGAGCGGCATCTGGTCTCCTGACGGGGCCGGCGATCTGTCTCGATCCATTTTCCACGCCTCCCGAGTCCTGCGGACCACTTGTCCACTCAATGACTACGTGCAATACTTACATATGTCGCAACCGTTCGGAATGCGTCGGATAAGACCAGGAGGGCGAGACACGTGAGTCGATGTCTGCTAGGTTCCTTTTGCCTTCGCCTTCGGGCGAAGTTCCCGCGGTCTGTCGATGCGCCCGCGGATGTTGCACAGGGCCCGATTCACGGCCCGGATTTCGGTATGCCGACCTGTGGGCTTCGACCGTTGCTTCCTCAGCCGCTACAGAGCGTTGATGAGCCGGGGACCCGCCATGCCCACGTCACGAACTCACTCGTGCGCAGGAGCCGCCCGCTCCTGATGGTCGCTCACTGCCGACAACGGGCAGGTCCCCGTTGCACTTTCGATGCCCCAGGTGCGTCCACGACGCCAATCACAGCCGCACCTGGGGTTTCACCAATCCACGAACGAACTACTCACCGAGGCTTTCGTATGTCCGCAGACAGATACGAGCGTATGCGGTCGCAGCGGAACCGCAATCGACTCGGAGGTTCGCATCATGACGTCGCCACGTCGATCCGGACACATTCGCTCCGCTGACACGCCGCTCTGCGATGCCCTCAGCCAACAGTCGGGCATCAACGACTTCCTGGTGTGCACGCGCCCGATCCACTCGGCGGCCACCAATCACGTGTGCGTCGGTGACGACGGATCCGTTCTCGGCAGTTGGTCAAGCGATCGCCAGCGACACGCGACAGCGCCTGACGCGGCGGTTCACGCCCGCGCCTCCTGACTTCGGTTCGCGTGCCACCACGCATGTGATCCGAACGCCGATGTGGGCACTTCCCCTCATCAAGGTGCCCCGCACACCACGCCCGACTGCCTCACCGCCCCCCGACCCGACTCACAGGAAGGACGCTCACATGCTCTGGATCCTCCAGCAGCCGTGGTTCTGGCTCAGCCTCTTCGACGGCAAGTGACTCACTAACCGTCAAGCCCCTTACCCGGGACCGCGCACCCGAAAGCTGGCCCTCGCCTTTCGGTCGCGCAGCTCGACTCATCGTGGGCGTGATGGTTCCACCATCAACCACTTTTCCTCAACTGCTCACTACCGCTGCGACGCAGCGCCTTACGAAAGGCACCACCAGCCATGTCTCGTCAGCAAGGAATCGGCGGCCGACACCGCCGACGTAAGGAACGAGCTGTCGTCCTGACAGCCGTTCCGATCGCGTTCGCCGTGGCGATGGGTTCTGCGACGGCGAACGCCGCCCCGCCGGACTTCGTCACCGCTCCCGATACCGCCCAGTCCGGCACCACCGACACCACTCCGGTCCCGGCACCGACCCAGCAGCGCGAGTTCCTGCCCGGGTTCACCCCGTCCCCGCAGGTACAGC
>SXGS01569001.1_pt1 | contig 21042 bp, 17 predicted proteins | sample 3174681 | NCBI WGS metagenome assembly SXGS01 (sample SAMN11356861, study PRJNA531348) | freshwater metagenome | isolation source: freshwater sample F1-80 | place: China: Fuxian Lake, Yuxi | collected 2017-12-25 | reverse complement strand
CTATGCGCAGAATCGCAAGATCGTCTGGTGGCTGAGTGGACAATTCTGATGGGAGGCTCAGTTCGCTTGGCAGGGACCTCCGAGCGATCGGTCGATATCAGTTCGCTGCCCGAGTCTGATTTTCGTGTGGAGTTGGTCGATCTGGTGGGCACAAATATCTTGCCACCCGATCTCGTTCGTTTGTCGACTTTGAAAGGTCTGCGTTTTCTCTTCTTGCCAGGTCCGATGTGGAATCCCAGCGCTGGAGCTAGGATCGATTACAGTCGCGACCTGCGGCATCTCGCCAGTATCGAAACGTTGGAGGAGCTGGCATTCAGCTACACCTATTTGGAAAGCATCAAATTCCAGGACGATGGCATCGAAGCCATCCAGCCGCTGGGACGCGTGCTCAAGAAACTAAGCCTGGAAAACACTGGAGTTCGCGGGCGCCATCTGAGCGCCTTTACCAACCTCGAATCGCTCGACCTGGTTTACTGCCCAGTCGACGATCGAGGCATGCAGCAGTTGCGCGAGCTGACCAAGCTCAAGGAGTTGTTGCTACGCGACGCGTTGATCACCGACGAAAGTGTGAAGAACCTTCAGTCGCTCGAAAACCTCCAGCGTCTTGATTTGGGTGGAACGAAAATTAGTGATGTGGCGATCACTTCGCTTGCGAAAATGACGAAAATGAAAAAGCTCAATCTGCAAGGCACCACGATCACCGACGCATCGTTCGCGACTCTCGCGGAGATGCAGCAGCTTGAAGAACTCAATTTATACGGCACACAAATATCCAACGATGGCCTCGGCAAATTGAACTCACTCAAATCTCTCCGCATGCTGGATTTGCGATACAGTCGCGTAACGCGGTCGGGCGTGGAGGTACTGCGCCAAGCCATTCCGAACTGTGCGATCGAATTTCTCGATCTTAGTGTGCGGCCGGAAATCGCTGAGTCGGCGAAGAAGTCGGTCGAAGGTCGAGCCGAAACCGAGGTCGCCAACTGGGTCAAGGCAATCGGTGGCAACGCGACGTTCGACACAGAGAAATTGACCTCTATTTCACTTGCCTCGACTAGCGTCAGCGATGAACTGCTGCGGAACCTCAAAGGACTGAAGCATTTGCGTTCGCTCGATCTGCAATCCACGGAAGTCGGCGCTACTGGTGTTCAGCACCTGCGCGACCTTGGCACGTTGGAAGAACTCAATCTTGCCGACACTTCGATCACCGACGAAGGTTTGGGGCACCTAAGTATGTTGAAAAAATTGCATGTCTTGAACCTCGCCAGCACCCGCGTTCAGGGACGCGGTTTCGACCATCTCATTCAGTTGCCGATACAAGAATTGAGACTCTCAAATTCGCCGATCGACGATGCCGGAGTCGAGAAATTGACCGAGCTGAGTCAGCTTCGTATTCTCGCGTTGGCCTATTCGGATATCACTGATAAAGGACTGGGCCATCTTGCGAAGTTATCCAAATTGCAAGTTTTAGACTTGGACGGCACCGACATCGGCGACACAGGACTGGCGCATTTGGCGAACATTCCATCGCTGACACATTTGTTGCTCAGTTACACAAAAGCTGGCGATCAAGGCATGCGCAAACTTGAGCCGCTATCACTGTTGCAAAAACTGACCTTGGTGCGCACTCGAATTTCTAACACCAGCATGGAGGCCGTCGCCAAGTTCTCGCAACTTGCAGAATTGGAAATTGACTATACCGAGGTTGGCGACGAGGGCCTAAAACACGTCGAATCGCTGGTCAAGCTCGAGAAGGTTAGTCTCGACAGTACCCACGTTACCGACGCGAGCGCCGACAGCCTGAGCAAACTCGAGCGTCTGCGATTCGCGAACTTGTACCATACTTTTTACACCGCGCGCGGAGTTGAGAAAATTCGCCAAACGGTCCCCAAGTGCGAGATTGTCTTTGACCCAGCGTCCAGCGATCCCAAGCGACGGCGAAGTTAAAATCGCTCATGGCGCTGACGCCAACAACGAAACATGCTCTGTGGAGGAGTTCGTCGGATGTCTCACATGTCAGTTACGTTGGTCGTAGTACTCGTCTGCCTGCTATCGAGAACGAGCGCGAATGCTCAGCCCGCAGTTGCCGATTTTGTTTCATCGGCACCGATACCGCCGGCGATTCAGAACATCCAATCTTGGATCAAGGCACTGGGTGGAAAATATGAGCTAGGAATTCGACGTGGTAACGAAACGATCGTTCGCGTCGATTTGAAACATTCCTGGTTGACGGACGTCGACCTCAAAAAACTTGCGAGCCTTTCTGAGCTTGAGAGTCTTGATCTTGCGTACACCAAAGTCACCGATGAAGGACTCGAACAGCTCAAGCCGCTCCGCAATGTTCGTTCGTTGAATCTGTATTACGCTGAATACGTCACGGACACTGCAATAGCTCATCTGAAGCACTGGGCGAAGCTGGAATATCTCAACCTTCGCGGTACCAAAGTAACGAGTACTTTGTTCGATCATCTCGTGGGCATGCCTTCGTTGCGATCGCTCGACGTAGCATACAGTCGCGTGAACGACGATAATTTCGAACGCTTGAGCGAACTACCGAATCTCGAAGGATTGTCATTCGGTGGAAACAAGATGAGTGGCGTAGCCCTCCCGCTACTAAAGTTGCTACCGACATTGCGAGAACTCAATGTCGCCGGCCAGCAACGGACCGACTCGGGTTTGTGGAGCGTGAACGTCAATGATTTCAATTTCGACAATATTACTGCACTCACGGAACTGCGCGCGCTGGATTTGTCCGGAACCGCTGTCAGTGATCGCAGCGCGGCTCAGTTAGTGACGCTTAGCAAACTTGAATCGCTCGACCTTAGTCGCACCAAAGTCACCGCTAAAGGTATCGCGATTCTGGCTGCGCTGCCTGGACTAAAGCACTTGAAGTTGCGGCAAACGGACAATTTTGACGACGCGGCATTGGTGGCATGCAGTGTTTTGAAGGCAGTCGAGACGCTTGAACTGCAGGAAACTAAAATCACCGCGACCGGCCTAAATGCATTTACACCAGCAGCAAGCTTAAAAAGATTGCTCATCGGAGGCACTCAACTGGCCACCGAGGAACTCGCTAGATTTCAAGCGCGTTACCCAAACTGTTACGTTTCTTGGTGGCCCAAGCCCGAAATCACGATCGACGAATCCAGATAGCATTAGAGGGTCGCGCGTTCAACTCAACTTGATTTCAAGTTGAAATCGTGGGAGTTCTCCGGCGTCGGTACCTCGACGGTCAGCTCAGAAGCCTTGTGAAATTTGTTCGGCAGTGCCTCGATGCGTTGGTCGTACATTTCTCCGGTATCTTTGTCGAGCAACTGCTTGCCGGTGCGCTTGAGCCAGTGAATTTCCACTCGATAGGTTCCTGCGTTAGGCCCAGTTACTTCCGGGATGGAGAATTTTCCATCGGTGATCACGCCTCCTGAAGGGCTCTTGGCGCCACCGCCTTTAGGATGCAACGTTATCGAGCCAAGGTCAATGGGCTGTCCCTCAAACGTCGCTGCGCCCGACAACGGAAACCGTAGATCGCCTTGATAATCTCGTCCGCATCCGGCAAGCAGGACGCACCAACTCAGTAAACTGATCGTCGCAACTAACGTTCGCATCGCCATCACACGTCCTGCTCAAAATTCGCCAAGAACCTCTCCGTCGTCTCGTGCACAGAGGTTGTTATAAACCCATCCCGGCCCTGTATCGGTTCCTGTTGTGCATCCATTACCGCTATTCGCCAGAGCACGGGCGGTTGCGGCCGGATTGAGAGGAATGTTCTGGCTGACGAACCGCACCGATCCATCGGTCATTGCAAACTGGGCTCCGCCAACGTGCGCGCTGCTGATGGCGAATCGCCTGCGCTGGTTGTCGTTGCCATCTGCATCGAAGTCACTGTTAAGGCTCGGAGTATTGATCGGATGGGCAACGTGCATAACGTTGGACGAATCGCCCGTCCCTTGCGCCGTTCCCCAAATAATTGAGCCTGGAAATCGAAACGGGATAGCGATGTTCAAGCGTCTTTCACCGAGTAGAAGTGTATTCGTCGTACCGTCGGTAACGTCCGACATCCTAAAACAACTTCCCCCAAAGCCTGCCCGATAACGCATGATCTGCTGATTGCAGACATAGTTGCTCTTGGAATACCAATTCGCAGAGTTGTTGCTCGCGTTGACGCTCGGATGGAATTGGTTAGTCGCCGGGCCAGAATCGGACGGACAAACATGCACCGCGACGGTTGTTTGCAGCAAAGGTACACCATTGTAGAGCGTCGACGCGACGGGAATTTGTCCGCCACCGTTGGGGTTGAGTTGATTATGCAGCGCAGATTGCTCGACGAATGGCAGAATCACAGCGCCCCAGCCCCAGCGTCGATCATTGCTCGTGTTGACGTTTAACATTTGCGGCGGAAAGACATTGAACGCATCGTGATATAGATGCACTGCCAACCCGAGTTGTTTGAGATTGTTACTACACTGCATGCGGCGAGCTGCTTCGCGAGCGGACTGCACCGCCGGCAGCAAGAGGCCGACCAACACACCGATAATGGCAATTACTACCAACAACTCAACCAACGTGAAACCCAGCGACTTTTTTAACTTTAGGTCTCGCATCGCCAACTCCGTAGTCAAATTTCGAATACATAATCGAATAACGAATTCAGCATCTGATTGAACTGCAGGCTACATCGCCCATGATATTCCATGATGACCGCCAGGTGCCAGTCCTCAATATACAAGCGCACAATATTTGGTTGTTGCAATCCGCGACCGATTGCTGACAGACTCGCAATCTACGGCGGGATTGCTGAAATACGTGGTCGGCATCAAAATCGTCAACGGTCCGTTCATTCGGCTGCCTTGAAGGATAAAAGGAACTCGCGTTCGGGCATAGTGAAAAGCAACTGTCCTGGCGTTGGCTCAATGAACAGCGAATGAACAAATCGCCCGCCTCCCGTGGCTCTCGCGACCGTAATAGGCTTCGTCCAAGTTTGGCCTTCATCGCTGGAAAACGCCATTGAGAACGAAGCGTATCCATTGGGCCATTTGTGCAATTCGAGCATGCTCGTGTCAGCCGCATTGACTTCAGATCAGATGCGCACTCGTCCATATAAAGCAGCACGAGTTGCGAATTCTGACAGATATTGCTGAGGTGTGTCTATCCATGCAGCGAGTAAGCTCGCAGGTGCAAATCGGCATGCGCGATCGCAATTTGCGACTTGTCGGGCGAGAGGCACATGCCTCGTCCGTCGTCTTTGAGTTTCATTTTGAAAAATTCGTGCGCCGCGTCGCCTTTCCAAAAATGGAGCCAACCACCGCTGCCGCCAGACAACCCGATCCAGAAACCATCCGGATGGTGAGCCAAACCCCAGGTAGTTCCGCGGGTTTTCTCTTTGGATTCCAATAACTGGTCGAGCTTGGGCTGCTGCAAGTTTACCAGCGCCACGGCCACTTCTCCGACTCCGGCAAATGCGTTGGTCACGTTGATGATGCCGCCAAGCGCCAACTGTACTCCATCGCTGCGCAAGGTAATGCTACGTGCGCCGCCAATGTCGGCTCGAAATGTCGTATCGTAAACGTGAAAAGCCTTAACCGTGGCCAACTCCTGTTTTTCGCCGGTCGCGATTTTCCAGCCATTCACAACGCCTTTCAAATCGCATGAAAAAACAGTGCTGCCATCTTGCGAAAAAATGACGTTGTACACATGAGATAAATGCCCAGCGAACTCTTTCACAAGTTTGCCGTCAACTGCGTCCCAAAGCTTGACCAGCAAGTCGTTTCCACAGGTCGCCATGAGCTTGCCGTCTGGACTGATCGCCAGTGCTCGCAGCCATCCGCGATGGGCCTCCACGGTGCGCATCGGCGTCGGTTTCTCTGCCGAGGCTGGCCACCAAACAAGTTTGCCGTCGTAACCGCCGCTGTAAAACACTTCGCCATCAAGCGATAAACCCAATCCACGCACCCAACTGTCGTGGTGCGCAAACGGAGTAACTAGCTTGCTGGCGATATCATATCGATGAATGAGGTTGTCCTCGGCACCGAAATACACGTATCGGTTCTTGGGGTCCCAGACGCAAGAGGTAAGCGGTCGGGAATGCTTGAATTCCCAAGCCATTTTGGTTTTCTCGGGTTCTGCTTTGGCTGTTGCAGAGGAGTTCATGCTAACAACTCCTTGATGGCAGATTTCGCTGGATCGGCGATCGGGAACTTTCTGCCGCCAATTTCAAAATCGGCTGTGGACTGAACGCCGACGGCCTGCAGCAGCGTATGAAAAATGTGACCATGATCAACTTCGCGATCGATCACTTGCGTTCCATTTTCGTTGGTCTTGCCAATGACGCCGCCGGATTGGATTCCGACTCCGCCCATGGCTACGCTCCACGCAGTTCCCCAGTGATCGCGTCCGTAAGTCTTGTTGATTTTAGGCGTGCGACCAAATTCGCTCATAACACATACCAGCGTTTGGTCGAGCAGTCCGCGTTCTGCCAGATCGCTGATGAGCGACGCGAATGGTTGATCGAATTCGCCAAGCTGTTCGATATGAAAATCGAAGTTCTCGTGATGCGAATCGTAATCCGCATGATTCACTTGCACATAGGGCACTCCGAATTCGATCAAGCGCCTGGCCAACAAGCAGTGCTTGCCAAATTCGCTGGTTCCATAGCGCTGCTGGTCTGCGATCGACTCGCGAGTAATATCGAACACTTGCCGCTGCTGGAGCAAATCCCGAGCCTGGTCGTATGAGAAATGGTAAGCGTCGGTGTCTGCTGTCTTGCGTCGGCCTGCAAAACGATCGTTCAATCGCATGCGCATGTGGTTTCGACGCTCGTCGGCGGAGCCACTCAGGTCGGCTGGACGTTCGGTAAACGGCGGCGGTTTGCCATCGTACATAGCCACGCTGGCGAACTTCGGGCCCAAGTAAGCGGCTTTGTGAAACTCAGACTCAACATTTCGCATGCCGGGCGAGCTGCGAACAAGTATGTGCGCCGGCAACGGGAAATCGTGTGGGATCAGCGCTTTGGCAGCAACAGCACCCAAATGTGGATAATCAACGCCGGGATTTTCTTTGCGCCCGGTGGTCATTTCTACTACCCCGCGACCGTGATCTGCGTTCTTGGTATCTAAACTGCGTACCAGCGACAGATGGTGCATTTGTTTCGCAGTAAACGGAAGCAGTTCACTGATGTGGACACCTGGTACTGAAGTTGCGATCGCACGGAATGGTCCTCCCGTATCGGTGTTGGGCTTGGGATCCCAGGTCTCCAGTTGGCTGACTCCGCCGTGTAAGAAAATATTGAGAACTCGCTTGTGGCCATTCTTAAGCTGAGCCGCAATGGTACTGGACGAGGTCAGCAAACTGCCCATTCCCAAGACTGTGCTGCCGGCCGCCACGGACATATTTTCGAGGAAACCACGGCGATTGTGAAAGTGCTCTTGCTGGTTGCAAGTCCGCTCCCGAGTCATGGAATCTTCCTTGTTGGATTAACAAATTTTGGAATGGTTCAAGTGCGACTAGGCTCCGTTGCCGGAACCGACGTGCAGGTGTGTACTCATCGGAAGATAGGAATCTACCGGGGCATCTGCGAGTACAACCACGACGCGCAAGCGAATGCGTTGGTGGCGGCAGGTACTCGCTAGCGCGTCGAGCTATTACTGGCACGATGCCCAAAGTCCAGCTAAGCGATAAATGAAGTTATAACTCTGATTCTCCAGATAATCTACTAAAATTTCTAGCGCGTCAATTTGTCACGAAATCTCGGAATCGCAGATTGACTGAGGGATTTTCGACTCCGATAATCCCGGGCTGAGTGCTGGTCCTGCCCGCAAGATGTACAAGCGATGGCCCCTTCACGTTGCTAGTCTAGTCTAGTTGCAAGCAGGGCTTGGCAACTCGTCGGTCCCGTGGCATCGTGTTTTGAGTGAGGGTTTTTCAGGTGACGAATATTTATGTAGGAAATCTATCGTTTCGAGCCACTGAAGAGGACGTCCGCAATGCCTTTGCGCAATACGGGCAAGTTTCGGTAGTAAATATTGTTGTCGACCGAGACACAGGTCGTTCACGAGGATTTGCTTTCGTGGAGATGCCCAATCCCGGAGAAGCAAGTACGGCGATTGAGAACTTGAATCAGCAAGAAATCGCCGGGCGGCGCGTTACCGTCAACGAGGCTCGACCCAAAATGGATCATTCGCGCGGTCCGCGTTCAGGAGGAGATCGAAGAGATCGTGGCGGAGATCACGGCGGCGATCGTTCGAATCGTCGTTCCCCGCCACGCGACAACTACGATCAGTAAGCTATCGCCAACGGTTCACTTTTTATCAGCCCAGCATCCGTTTGGTGCGAGAGAAAACGAGACTATTTGCCGATACAAAATCGGCTGAAGATCTCTCCGAGAATATCTTCGGTATGAACTTCGCCGATGATCGCCCCCAGTTCATCCAGAGCCAAACGCAATTCGCTGGCAACTATTTCTTCCCCTGCGCATGTTCGGGCCGCATCCTCCGCGGCTGATAGTGCTTCGGCGGCTATTAGCACACACTGCCCACAGCGAGCCGATGTTTGGTGAAGAAATGCTGTCGAGTCGGTGGCACAGTTCCCTGAAATCACAGTGCGAATCACGGTTTTTAATTGCTGGATACCTACACCAGTTGTCGCGCTGGTGATTACTAACTCAGTTCGCGCAAACTCGCCGTTTGTAAAACAAATTCGCCACTTCCCTTCTACGGCAGCCTGCTGTAATCCCCGCAATCGGTCTGCTGGTAATCGGTCGCTCTGGGTGCACACTACGATGGGCAAGGCCGACGGAGCATGTTGTTCTCGGAGCCGATGGAACGGTTGTAACGCGGTTGCTGGATCTCCATCGAATTGAGTGGCCTCAATACAAATCAACCATACGTCAGAATTTGCCAGCGTTTGAGTGAGCACAGCCTGGGCCAACGAGCGCGGTGATTCATCCGTGACCGGCTCGATGCCAGCGGTATCGCAAAGATCTATCTCGATATCGTTCACATGCACGCGTTGCACAATTGTGTCGCGCGTCGTTCCAGCGAGGCTCGAAACAATCGTGCGCTGCGATCCCACTATCGCGTTAAGCAGCGAGCTCTTTCCGGTGTTTGGCCAACCGACCAAGACGCATCGCGGCAGGCGATCACTACGGGTACGAGTTGTCAATCGATGGTGCAGTTCGTCCAATGTTTGTCGAATGTTGCAGATCTGCGCAAGAAGCTGCTCCAGCGAAATAAACGTGATATCCTCTTCGACGAAATCTAATCCCGCTTCGAGATCCGCGATCAACTCAAGCAGACGTTGGCGTAGCGATCGAACCACGCGCGTGAGATTTCCGCCCAATTGCGCTAATGCGGTTTCGAGCTGATGCTGGTTACTGGCCTCGATGACACCCAGCACGGCCTCGGCCTGAGTCAGATCGAGTTTACCTGCCAAGAAACTTCGCAAAGTAAACTCGCCAGGCTCGGCAATTCGCGCTCCCAATTCGCAAGCTCGTTGAATCGTCGACTCGACGATGGGCATGCAACCCATCAAGTGCAATTCCGCGGCAGACTCTCCGGTATAGGACCGCGAGTCCGGCCAATAGTATGCGCGACAAGGTACATCGCCAATTGATCCAGCAAGCACGATCTGCGCTTCTCGGCTGGTTACACGCGCGGAACAGAGCAGATCGTTAGCCGCTTGACCACTCAGCAATTTGGACAAGATTTGCTGCGTCTGCACCCCTGAAAATCGGACGACTGCTCGTCGCCCGCCCGCCGTTCCACTGGCCAGCGCCACGATGGTTTGATCCAGTTTCAGTTTCATGGGGAGAGGATCGATCGTGCAAGCGAAAGCCACGTGTTATGTGGTCAGTGGCAGCGGGCTTTCTTGAAATCGCTGATAGGATTCGCTCAAACGAGACAAATCCACTTCGTCGATCGACGCCAAGACGCGAATTCTTGCGCGGCGTATGACTCCTTTTTCCATCGACTGCCCAAACAACCGCATCGAACGAACACTCTTGCGCTTCACTTCTTGATACTCGATTTGGTTCTGATCGGAGGGAAAGATCAGTTGCACAATCGTCCCCGAGTTGGTTCGCGCGACCATGGCTGCGGGTGTCAAAATGGCTGGACCAGCGGCGCTGGACTGAACTGTGCCAGATGATTCGGCAAGTTGGTGATGGTGAAACGTTTCCCACGTGGCTCCGCCTACCTCCGAGGTCAAATCGATTGTCGGATGAACGTCTAGCAGGTTGGTCTGGACACTGATCCACATCTCGATTCCAAACTCGAAATTGGATTCTTGATCGGCTGGGATCGCTCGCCAATCGAGTTGAAAAGAAAAACGATCCTTTTCGGATTGTTTATAGCGCACGATATAGTCGTTGTCTCGAAGATAACGTTCCTCGATCGCGCAGGAATGTCGCGGGTTCGGATTGACAGTAACCAGCCGCCACATATCGTCCAGCCAGTCGTCATTGGATAATTCGAGGCCCGTGCTTGGCGAAGTTGGCATGATCATACCAACCCATCCGCCCTGTTTGAAACGAGCCTCGCGATCCCCCACCTTCCAAGACATCGACCCATCCCCTTTTTCGAAAAATTTTCAACAACCGCGCTTCTCACGCATCGAGCGCGACTCAAGCGCCACGATGCCATTTGCAGAGCGACCCAGTAGCCAATTGGCGAATTCAAAACCGCCAGCCTTAGCTGCGCGGCGCACCGTCAATTATATCCATCGTCGATAACGCCAAAATGGAGGCAACCAAAATTATGTGCTGTGCACCGACGCTCGAGCGGCCCAGCTCAAACACCTCTGGCGGAACTTGGTACACGAGGATCCGACGCAGCGGCGAGAATTCGGGCTGAGTTCACCGAAATCGCTTGTGCAACGGCTAGTGACCTGAGCCGTTCAATGGAATGGCCTAATCGAGCAAGTTCGTCAACTGTTTCTGTTGGCATGCTTGTCTCACAAACCGCCGTGTCCGGTGACCATTGATGATGGATGCGAGGTGCGGACAGTGCTTGGTCGATCGTTTGCCCGAGATCCAAAACTCGCACTAAAATCTGCAAAGTTGTGGTGATGATTTTGGGACCTCCCGCAGCTCCACAGCTCAACACTGGCTGGCCAACCCGGTCCAACACTATCGTCGGGCTCATGCTCGACAGTGGGCGTTTGCCGGGCGCGACGGCGTTGGCCGACGAGCCAACCAGTCCAAAAGCGTTGCGGACACCCGGAGCAATACTAAAATCATCCATTTCGTTGTTTAGAAACACACCAGTCTCTGGCACGACCATTTTCGAGCCAAAGGATGTATTGATGGTCTGAGTGAGGGCAACCACATTGCCTTCGGCGTCGGCCGTTGTTAGGTGAGTTGTATGCTTGCCTGGCCCGAATAAATCCAGTTCGCTGCGCGGAGGTTGGCCATGCCCTGCAACCTTGGTGGCGTGCGATAACTGAATGTCCGCGCCGCGTTGGTCCAGATAGTCGGGATCGATCAATCCGCGCGGAACTTGGGCAAAGTCGGCGTCGCCCAACCAAAACGCGCGATCCGCCATTGCTCGTTTCATGACTTCGAGCAACAAGTGCATGCCGCGAGCCTCAGACTCTAGAAAAATTTTCTCAAGATCGAATCGTGCCAACAAGCCGAGCATTTGCGCAATGTGAATGCCACCGGAGCTGGGCGGTGGGAAGCCAACAATCTCTTGCTCTCGATAATGAGTGCGAATGGGCGAGCGGTTCTCGATGCGATAATCTGCGAAGTCTTGTTCCGTCATAATTCCGCCGCTGGAGCGCATCATGCGTGCAGAGTGTTTCGCGAAATCGCCGCGATAGAACCAATCGGCACCTTGCTCTGCGATCCTATTGAGCGTCTTGGCCAGATCGGGTTGCTTGAATGTTTGCCCAACGGAGACAGTTTGCCCAGCAGCGCTGAGCACGAGTTGCGCTGTTCCAGGAAACCGTTTGAAAGTTTCCGCGTGCGCGGCGAGATTGCGAGCCAGTATTTCATCGGCCGGAAATCCATTGGCCGCGACACTTGCAGCGGAACGCAGGGCGGCTTGCCAGGTGACTTTTCCAAAACGCTGTGACATTTCGGACAATAGCGCCACCAAACCCGGAACGCCCGCCGCCAGTGGACCGGTCTGGCTGAGATGCGGATCGGGGCTACCATTACGAAAGAACATCGACGGAGACGCAGCCCCAGGTGCTCGCTCGCGACCATCCAGCGCATGCACCGCTTTATCGGCGGTTCGAATCAAGGCCAGTCCGCCACCGCCCAATCCCGAATTGTGTATGTCCACAACGGACAGCATCAGTGACGCGGCTACGGCAGCGTCAATCGCGTTGCCACCGCGTTCAAAGGCCTCGATCGCCGCTTGGCTGGCCAACGGATGAACTGTCGCAACCACACCACGCGAGCTGGTCGCCAGCCGTGGATGCGCGGATGCGGCAAGTTGTCCTTGCGCGTTTTCCTGTAAAACGTTGACAGCGGCCACACTCGATCCAATTGCAAGTGTTTTTACGAACCGTCGACGTCGAATGTTGGAATGGAAGAACATTACCAATTCACCTCAACCAAGTGCAGCGAACGTACTGAGCAAATGCCTTGCAATGGCGCGACAAACCACACACAATACATCGCACTTAGTAAGATACTCTATTACAGAGTTTCGGTGTTTTGTATTGAGGCGATTCAATTTTTCGACGAATGGGAATAACGGTGTGCACTGTAAGAGCACGAGCTAGCGTAATCGCCAGTCCTCGGTCGCAGTTTGTCGAAATGGTTCACTTAGACAATCGACCCAGTCAGTCCTTTGACTCCGCAGTGTGTCATCGGCGACGTTTTGAAAGGCTATCCGAAGTGTGGGAGAGCGAGGCGAGCGAGGCTGGCCAGATAAAAAGTGAACCGATGGCGCTAGCCACGGGCGCCGGAGGTGTTGTTAAGCGAAGAACGGAAGACGCTCCAACACCTAGTGGTTTCGTCAGTCGAATTGCCCTCCCCACGCAACACCGTCGACGCCCGTGGCTCGCGCCATCGGTTCACTGTTTATCATGCCAGGGCGAGGCGGGCGAGGCTCCCGCCGAGCCGAACTTGCATGAAATTACGGCTCGGCAGGAGCCTCGCCCTCCCGTCAAACTCATTTTCCGAGCAGGCTCTGGATGTGCCATGGCGAAGTGTTGGGCACTCTTGTTACTAGTACTATCGTGCAACTTCCCGCCGGCCGTCGGTCAGGACAACGGCTCTGAGCGACCGAAGGATTTGGCTAAGGCACCAGGTCTACCGGTTGATATTAACCAAGGGTTTCTCGATCCCGAATTGAAGATTGACGAGTGGATCACTCGTTTTGAAGTCGAAAGTCGCGAAGTTTATGCGTGTCGCAAGCAGATCGCCGACGCTCTACAAATGCAACCCGGCCAAGCGGTCGCGGATATTGGCGCGGGGACCGGATTGTATATGCCGATCATGGCGCAGGCCGTTGGTGCGTCCGGAAAAGTTTACGCTGTGGACATCTCTCCAAAATTCGTAACGCATTTGCGCAAGAAGGCCAGAGAAGAGAAACTTGAACAAGTTGAAGTTGTTCTCTGTTTGGCAGAAAACATTCAGTTGCGACCCAACAGCGTGGATCGAGTGTTCGTGTGCGATACTTATCATCATTTTGAATATCCTCAGAGTACACTTAAATCGATATACGATGCTCTGCGACCAGACGGAAAATTAGTCGTGATCGATTTTGAGAAAATACCTGGCAAGAGCCGTCAATGGACGCTCGATCACGTGCGTGCGGGCAAAGATGTGTTCAAGCGGGAGATTGAACGAGCGGGTTTCAAATTCGAGCAAGAAGTGGCCGTGGAAGGTTTTAAGGAAAACTACCTTTTGAGATTTGTTAAGTAATGCCAACGGAGCCATCATCGACTCCCCGCTCCATTGGTGCTGTGACGCTGGTCTGCTTGGTAGTCGCCAGCATGATTGGAGTGGGCGTATTCACGTCCAGCGGTTTTGCCCTGGCGGCGCTGGGTAATCCCGGGCGAGTCATGTTCGCTTGGGTGTTGTGTGGCCTGTGGGCGCTGTGTGGTGCTGTTGGATATGGCGTGTTGGCCGCGCGCGTTCCGCATTCCGGCGGCGAGTATCTGTACCTCAGCCGATTGGCACATCCGTCACTGGGGTTCTTGGCCGGGTGGATTTCCTTGATTGCGGGCTTTTCGGCACCGGTCGCGATGACTGCGAAAGCGGCTGCGGTCTACTGTTTGTCGGCTGCGAATGCCCAGCAGGCGCTCAGCGCCGAATTCGCGTGGCTGGAATCCGTAAGCGGAATTCGCTGGACCGTTCCGGCAAACGCTGAAGATTTCTTGCACAACCAATTCGCGATCGGTTTGATTCTGATCGCTACAGTCAGTTACCTGGCCCATCTTTCGCTCGGTACAACAATTCAAAACGCCGTCGTATTTCTGAAGGTGCTGTTGATTGTCGTGCTGGCCGTGTGGGCGTTTGGCTTTACGACTGCGGACCGATGGCAGGGAGGTGTTCTCGGCAATCGCGATCCGAGCTGGTGTCCGGAAAGCTTGTCAGCTTGGTTGGTTCTGCTAGGGTCCATGTCCTGGATCACGTTGAGTTACACGGGCTTTAACGCGGCGGTATATGTGGCGGGGCAATCGATTGCCGGCCAACGTACGGTGCCGCGCGCGATGGTATTGGCAACGCTGTCGGTGACCTTGATCTACATCGTACTCAATGTGATTTTCGTCTGTGCTCCACGTCCGGAAGATATTGCTGGCAAGAAAGAAGTTGCGGCGATCGCCAGCCTGGCTGTGGGTGGTGAGTCGATGGAGCTGTTTGTGCGGATCATCATCGCACTGGCGCTGATCAGCAGCGTGTTCTCATTGATGCTTGCCGGTCCGCGCGTGTACTGGCAAATGGCTCGCGATGGAGTGATGCCAAAACTGTTTGATTCTTCCGGCAAAGTTCCTCGTTTATCGGTGCTGGTGCAGAGTTTGTTGAGCATTGTTATGGTCTGGCTGGCCAGCATCCATGAGTTGCTCAGTTATCTCGGTTTAACCCTGTCCGCGTGCGGAGCATTGGCGGTGGCAACGATATGGCGATTGGAGAAAGTCTATCCCAATGTCAAGCCGATTCGTCGGTGGGAATATTTGCTGGGCGCGCTATACGTTATCGGAACTGTTATCATAAGCTTGGCCGCAGCGACACAGCGACCGAAAGAATTTGTCGCCTTCTTGATCACGGTGGTGGTAGGTTTCGTACTTTATGCTGTCTGGCACGCGATGTCCCGTCGGCGTCCTATAAAAGGTTCGTTAAACAATGCAAAAACCAAGTAGACATTCCAGACGCAGTTGGTTGCAAACAAATTTGGCATGCGCAGGATTGGCTGGCAGCGCGTGGTTGGAGCGAGGACCGTTGTGGGCTCAGGACCAACCCAAGCCGAGTGCATTGACGATTACTAAAGTGGAGACCTTTGCCCTCAAGCACAAACTGCCTAAAGCGATTGGCCCTTCCACGATTCTATACGGCTTTCGCGACGCCCTGCTGATCAAGATCAGCACCGATAGTGGATTGGTTGGCTGGGGCGAAACTGCGGACGTCGGAGGTACTCGCGGACATGGACTGGGCGTCGAAGTGCGTGAAGACGTTGTACAAAAGTACTTGGTTCGCGAGCAATTTGCCGCTTGATTTCAATCGCGGCGGACGTTTTCTTGAATCGCATCAATCAAACACTTGAGGAAGTTTATGTTTCGCGACAAACAGATGATCGTGGGCTGGCTGGTATCCGCGTGCTGTGTTGGAGCTGCGCTTGCGCAAGAGCCTCAACTCGCCTCGACCAGCGACCTGGTTGGCTGGACGCGCGATGATGCAATTGTGACTCCTGTAAATCAATTGCTGACGCCCTATGGACGCCAGGTTCAGCTCGATCGTTTGCGACCACAGGCGATGGCGCTGTCGTCCGATGGAGCGGTGCTCGTTGTCTCGGGCAAGTCGAACGAGTTAGTAGTGCTTGACCCCGACGGCGGCCAGGTTATTCAGCGCGTGGCTATGCCGGCGGATGATCAAAATCAGCCACAACCTGACGTGGTTTCCAACAATATTCTCCAGCCCGATCGCAAAGCGCAAGTCAGCTACACGGGCTTGGTATTTTCGCCCGACGGCAAGCGTATCTATCTGTCGAACGTTAATGGATCGATCAAGGTATTCAACGTCAACCAGTCGGCAAGCGGACCACCCAGCATAACGGCTTCGCATTCGATTCCGCTCCCGGTCGCGAATGCTCCCAGGCGCAAACCTGAAATCCCCAGCGGCCTAGCCGTGTCGACTGACGGTTCGCGATTGTATGTATGCGGGAATCTGTCCAATCAGTTGCATGAACTCGATACTGCCACCGGCACCGTCGTACGCTCGATTGCCGTCGGCAGTGTTCCCTATGATGTGGTGCTGGTCGGTCGTAAAGCGCTGGTCAGCAACTGGGCCGGACGTCGTCCCGCCGCCAACGATGTGACTGGTCCGGCTGGGCAAGGGACAACCATTCGCGTCGACTCGGTACGCCACATCGCAAGCGAAGGGTCGGTGACGATCATCAATTTGGAAAGTGGAGCAACCACTGAGATTCTGACCGGGCTTCACGCTAGTGCTCTGGCGGTTTCGCCCGACGGCAAGTATGTGTTGTGCGCCAATGCGGGCAGCGACCATATTAGTTTGATCGATGTCGCCACCGAGCGAGTGATCGATACGATTTGGACCAAGCACAAACCGTCCGATCTCTTTGGCGCTTCTCCCAACGCATTCGCGTTCGATCCATCTGGCAAGAAAATTTTTGTGGCTAATGGCACGCAGAACGCCATCGCAGTAATTAACTTTGATCCACACGAGAAGGGTGATTCCAAGATCCTGGGACTGATTCCTGTGGGTTGGTTTCCTGGCGCAGTCCTATTCGACAAGCGCCGCAGCAATCTTTGTGTCGCGAATATCAAGGGTCTGCCCCCAACGCCTCGCAAGGACGGTAAGGGAGCCGAGGGGTTTAACTCGCATCATTACCACGGCTCAGTGTCATTGATTCCTCTGCCCAATGATACGATTCTCGGTCAACTTTCGGAACGAGCCGCCCGAAACATGCGAGTTGGTTCGATAGCCGCCACCGCGCTACCGGCTCGTCCGAATCAACCGTCGCGAGCTGTCCCGCAGCGCATTGGCGAGCCCAGTTTGATTAAACATGTCGTGTACATCATCAAAGAGAATCGCACTTACGATCAAGTATTTGGCGCTCTCAAGCAAGGACGGGGTCGCGCCGATCTGTGTATATTTGGCGAAGAGATCACGCCAAATCACCATCAACTTGCACGCGAATTCTGTTTGCTCGACAATACCTATTGTGCTGGAATTCTCAGTGCCGATGGTCATCAATGGAGCACTACCGCGTTCAGCACCGATTACATGGAGAAGAGCTTTGCGGGGTTCCCACGCAGCTATCCCGACGGCATGTCCGAGGACGGTGCAGATGCTCTCGCTTATTCGCCAGCAGGTTTCATTTGGGACAACGCAGCCTTGCATAAAAAATCGATTCGCAACTATGGCGAATTCATGATGCCCAAGGTGCGCTACCGCGACGCCAATCGCAAGGGCACTCCCGACTATCTATCGTGCTATCGCACATGGAAGGGACAGTCCGATGAAGTTATTTTCGCGAGCGAACCGGCGGTCGAATCGATTCGAGCTTTCTCGCCTACCGAATATGTAGGCTGGGAGATGAGTGTACCGGATCAGTATCGCGCGGATTTTATTTTGAAAGAACTGAAAGAGTTCGAAGCCAAAGGCGAGTTTCCCAATCTAACGATCATCTGCTTGCCTAACGACCACACCAGCGGTACCAGTCCCAATTGTCCAACACCTGCTTCCTGCATGGCGGATAACGATTTGGCTTTTGGAAGGATCGTCGGCGCACTGAGTCATTCCAAATTCTGGAAAGAGATGGCCATATTTGCCATTGAAGACGATCCGCAGAACGGCTGGGATCACGTCAGCGGCTACCGCACGATTTCGTTTGTCGCCAGTCCACACGCCAAGCGTCGGCAAACCATCAGTACCCAATACAACACTACGAGTATTCTGCGCACCATCGAACAGATCTTGAGTTTACCGCCGATGAACCAGTTTGATGCCAGTGCTACTCCCATGTTCGATTGCTTTACCGACGCGCCTGATTTTGCTCCTTACCAGTCGCTGGCCATCAGCATCCCGCTGGACCAGATGAATCCGAATCCCAACGCGATTCGCGACCAAGTCTTGCGCAGCGACGCATTGGTGTCCGCGACACTAAACTTTCGGGAAGTCGACAAAGCTCCCGAGGACGTTCTCAATCGCATCCTCTGGCGCTCGCAGCGCGGGAGCAAAGATCCTTTTCCCGTTTGGGCGACGACACCAGTCGAAGATGACGACGATGAACCACCGGCGGGCAATCAGTAGATTTTATGACAGGGTGGGCATCTTTTAATTACGAGTAAAGGTTAATCGAACTTATTGGACATTACCACTTCGGACATTTATCGCATCCAGCATCTTGGAAGCCACCGCGCACAACGATCTCCGGTAACAGTTATCTGCGATTATTGCATGATTCCCAGCGCGGCATGATGAAGTGTAAATACTGACAGACACGTCATAACAGCAAACGCGACAAGTAGTTTTGAGTTTTGCTGAGCTTGGTGCTTTTGGCTATACTTGGTTCTCGCGGACAAAGCATTCGATCAGGAGTTGCAATGGAAAAACAAGATATTTCTAATCCGAGCGTCGATTGGGTGAGCTTGGTACGGCATGTTGCGGCGGACCAAGTTACGGTAGAGCTGTCTGATGGTGCGGTTGCTATTGCTCAGGTAGTTCCCGTGAAAAAGTCGATCTCAATGAAGGATTTTGCGTTGATCATGTCCCGGCTACCATCTTTGGGAGAAGACGCTGCGTCATTCGCAAGAGACGTTGAGTCCGCTCGAAGCAACTTCAAGGAAGTCTCTGATCCATGGGAATCGTAGTCGATACCGGTGTCTTCATTCTGTGGGAGCGTAGGCGATCGCATCCTTTGGCGCTCGCAGCGCGGGAGCAAAGATCCTTTTCCCGTTTGGGCGACGACACCAGTCGAAGATGACGACGATGAACCACCGTCAGGCAACCAGTAGATTTTATGGAATGGTTCAAATCGTGTGACAGTTTGCTGCTGTGAATCGCGTGCAAATTCTTCACGTCGAACTTGGACGCACGAGCCGCACGGTGCCGAAAACTATCGTGAGCGTCAACGCCACAAGCAATAAACTTGCCCAAGGGCTGGTCGCGATTGCGCCAATTTGAAAAAATGGGTGCTGTTCGACAAAGGTTTGAGCAGCGACGTCATTCGCGTGCGCGGATATCGCCAGTCCTCCCAGAGCAAAATCTCTGGCGACGGATATTCCACCCATACTGGCACGCCATGCGATAGCGATGCCACCGGAGGCCATCCAACCTAGGGCCATGCCACCATAAACCAAGATCCCTAGTCCCATTCCGCCGAAAACCGCCGCGCCAATCGCCATTCCGCCAAACGATACCAGACCGATCCCAATCGCCCCAGTCGAAACCGTGCCGACTGCGAAACTGCCGGCGGCAAACACGATCCCGATCGCGAAATCTCCAATCGCAATCCAGCCAACCGCTGGCTTACGTTGTAAGGGCGCAGATACCGCGCCGTTGAATCGAATGGAAATCAAGGGTATTCCGAACAATTTCGCTTTCGACTCATAGATTCGCGCATATTGAAACTGGCGCACTGCCGTTGGCATCTGCTCGATGTCTTGTACCCGGGACGACCCGTTCGCTTCATCTTCACGGCGAATACGAGCCAATGAACGGTTGGACGTCACAATCATCCACACCAACGATATCGAGTAACCCACCACCAGTCCGATGATGCTTAGTGCAAAAACTCGCGGATGATTAGCAACGAAGTTTCTGCCTTGAGCGAGCGCGATCGATAGCGCTGCGATAAACAGGATTATCAGCACGATCATCTTGGCGGCCATGCTGCGAATGTACTGCCGCTCGCGCTGGGATCGAGCCGACTTGAGACTCACCCAATAACCGAACCACGCTCCCGCCAGACCGACGATTGGACCGACAATAGCGCCGAGAATTCCAAGCCAGCTAGCTGCATTCATGGCACCGACTCCTTTTGCGGATGTGGCCGTAGCCGAGGATAACGTCGCCGAGGTAACCGTAATCGTGGCGGCATTGGCAGTCGCCGACAGAATTGGAAGAGCCGCGATCACCGCGATGGTAAACGCGCGCGTAGGGGCCGTCTGCCGCAAACCACTTTCGACGATCGATGCCACACTGCGCTGAAGCATGTGTCGGCCACGAGCCAACCGCTGCTTGACCGCGTCGGTCGATAATTCCAGGAGTTCAGCGACTCGCGAAACCGACTCTGCTTCGCGGTAGTACAGCACCATTGGCTCGCGATACAGTTCGGGCAAGCGTGCGAGTGCTTGATCGACAATTTCGATCTCTTCGCGAGTCGCGACCGTTTCGGCTGGATCAGCCGATTTGCGATCAACGAGTTGCAGTTCGTCCACCACTTCCGTTTGATCGAGCACACAGTTTTGGCGTTTTCGAATCGACTGATGAGCCAAATTGCGCACGATCCCACAAAGCCAAGACTTGAGTCCTGCAGCGTTTCGAAGTTGGTTCATCGACCGCCAAGCTACCAAGAACGCGTCTTGGGCAAGTTCTTCGCTGCTAGCAAAATTCCCGGTGGCGCTGTAAGCCACTGCGCAAACCAGCGACTGGTATTTACCGACGATTAGTGCAAACGCGTCTCGATCACCTGCCAGACAACACCGAACGAGTGATTCGTCGGAATTGAAAATACGGTTCAATTCAGGCATAAATTTCGCCTCCATATATCTCGTGTTGCGTTTTAGCCGCTCTTGGTGACAAAATACTTTGCTCGCAAAAGTCGAAATGTCGGGAAAATTGCGGTGGCTAGCCGTGGTTCATATCGCACACCAGCGTTGCGACCTGCCCCTTAAAGCGAGCGGCAGATAGTTTCT